>JAABUQ010003686.1_pt1 | contig 27506 bp, 32 predicted proteins | sample 5560001 | NCBI WGS metagenome assembly JAABUQ01 (sample SAMN10711888, study PRJNA513371) | rock metagenome | isolation source: Antarctica rocks | place: Antarctica: Victoria Land, Finger Mt nord | collected 2015-12-18 | reverse complement strand
CCCAGCCTCGCGCTCTCGTGGATGCGAGTCTGGAGAGCTTCGTTGGGGAACGTCATCTCCAGGAACTCGGCGACCCCTCGAGCCTGGCGAGTTCGGTTGACACGGCAGGCAAGGACCGCGAGCAGCCGCAGGTCAGGGTTAAGTTCGGCCTCGCGGACCTGGGCGATGGTGTCGGTCAGGTCCGCCAAGCCCTCAAGGGCGATGCCGTGGGCTTCAACAGGCACAATCACTGAGTCGGCCGCCGCCATCGCGTTGACAGTGAGCAGGCCAAGCGCCGGCGGGCAGTCCATTAGGACGAAATGCCACGGTCCTGCCAGCTTGCCGATCGCGCGCCGGAGCGCCGATTCGCCCCCTGGTTTGCGTCGTGCATCCTGCTCGACGAGAGCGAGTTTCTTGGACGCAGGCACTAGATCCAGGTTGTCGATCGTGCTGTGCACGACAAAGGGATCAAGCGGCAGGCGATCGACGACTACCTGGTAGATCCCGTCACCTTCATTGGCCCCTAGCCAGTGCGTCGCCGAGGCTTGCGGGTCCAGGTCGAGGACGAGCACCTGACGGCCCAACTCGGCGAGTGCCGCTCCGAGATTGACGGTGGTGGTCGTCTTGCCCGACCCCCCCTTTTGGTTAAGGATGGCGAACGCGCGCATCAAGTAATAACCGCGTCCTTTCGTGGACTTGGTCCGTCAAGGTCCACCTGGTGTGGCCGTAGCGTACGCGGTGGACCGAGTGGACAAATGCGTACGAGGGTTACAAGGTCGTCAGAGTCCACGAGGTGGACATCCGCGGCCACGGTCCGCCGATGTAGATCTGGTCCGCTCAGGTCCACCAATGCTTGCACGGTCTGCCCGAGTGTACCTGGTCACAAAGGTACACGTTTCAGATCTTACCACCAATCGCCGTCGTCTCAGCCAACACAGGAGTAGAGAGTTGACTACTCCTGTCCCACGGCGAGGCTGCCTTCTTATCTCCACTAACCTTTGAACAGACGCTCGCCCTGAGTTGTGGTTCTTGACCCACGGCAAGTGCTACCGGCCGGGCCTGTTTGCGATCTGCCACGATAAGCCTGTGCCTAGCGAGTCGGTCGGAGGAGTTGCGGTTCTCCCTTTTGAGGACTTCTACACCCGCACTGCGCAGTACATGCAGGACGTCGATCCGTCCTGGCTGGAAGACGTTTTAGAGCGAGCGATCGCTACGGAGCGAGTGGCCCTGGAGACCGTACTTGGGCCACCCGCCGGGCGACGGCTCCTGGACTGCTCATGCGGTAAGGGAACGCAAGCCATCCCGCTGGCCGCGCCCGGTTGGCAAGTGACCGCCACAGATGCCACCGCAACAAGCCTCCACGCCGCCAGGACAAGAGCGGAGCATTATGGGATTTCGGTGGAGTGGCACGTGTCCGATATGCGGGGTGTTGGGAACTTGTTTACCGGCCGCTTCGACTATGTGATCTCGTGTATGGGTATAGACAACCTTGTCACCGATTCTGGGCTAGCTGAGGCAGCCCGTGCGATGCACGATGCTCTGAAGCCTGGTGGTCGCTGTTACATCCGCGTTCGCAACTTCGACCAGCTCATGGCAGTTCGTCCAAGGTACGAGGTGAAGGAAGAACGCTGCGTGCCGAATGGGCGCGTGATTCGGCTCGAGGACTGGCTGTATGACAGCAATCACCACGTCGTGAATGCATGGATATTTTTGCGTGAGGACTTCCGACGGCCAGGCTATGCGTGGGACACGACGATCTTCGCCTATCGCCGGCGCGCTCTTGGGACCGCAGCACTGGGAGCACTTCTCCGTGCGGCCGGTTTTGAGAACGTTGCCTTCCTGCCTCAACAGAGTCCTTGGGATCCGTGTGAGGTACTAGCCGATCGGAGTTGAAGCACCTCACGACTCCTCGCTCGCGGCGCTGTTGAATAGACTCGGACCCCGCAACTTGTGCGGTCAACAGCTCAACAGTGTCGACTAGCGAACTTGCGCTAGTCGGTCAAGAAGAGGCGAAGTTGCAACCGGCGCCGGCGTCGCTCAGCGACACACTCTGGCTCGGGGGCAGAGCCTGGAACCGTGGCGGTTGTGGAGCTTGCGCCTGAAGTGGCGATGCGTGCAATCAGTCCTGGCTCGCCTCCCGCGCCACGCGCTCCAGCCGGGTGCGGTAGCTCTCCCACCACGCCTGGTCGCCCGGCGGCATGTTGGCATTGCCGTCCCGTAGCCCGACAGACCCGTCGATGAGCTCCCGAACAATGTCGGCATGCCCGGCGTGTCGATTGGTCTCGGCGACCACGTGCACCAGGATCCTGTGCAGCGTCACCTCGCTCCGGTCGGCCGGCCACCACGGCACGCGGCCGAGAGCGTCCAGCGCCAGCGTGTCGATGGTGACGTCTGAGTGCGTACACACCCGGTCGTACAGCCCAATGATCTGCTCGCGCGACTCATCAGCGGTAGCCCACATGTCGGCGTTTGGCTCGGCGTCGTCCGCCCACCATGGCAGCTGCTCGTTAAATTGCCGACCGAAGGTCGCACCGAAGTATCCAGACTCGACGCTGGCCAGGTGCTTGATGAGTCCAAGCAGGTTGGTGCCGGTTGGCACCAGCGGGCGGCGGCAGTCGTACTCCGAGAGGCCATTGAGCTTCCAGACAACGGCCTCGCGGCCGGCCCGCAAGTAGGAGAGTGGGAAATACCGCGGGAGGGGAAGCGCGGTGAGTCGACGGGGAGCAGTATTACGGGATGCCCGAACCGCTTACCTCATCAGCACCCGTTGTCTACCAGGTTCGCGTCGTCTTGCGCGGTGTCAGCCCGCTGATCTGGCGTCGCCTGCTTGTCCGCAGCGATAGCAGCATCGCCGACCTGCATTCAACGCTTCAGATCAGCCTGGGCTGGACGAACGAGCACCTCAATCGCTTCGCCATTCACGGCCGTGAGTACGGTGTCAACCATGACAGCGGGATCGGCTTCCGAGACGATCCACGCCAGGTGCGACTGGTTGATCTTGGACTCCGCGTCAGTGAGCGCTTCGTGTACGAGTATGACTTCACCGATGGCTGGCAGCACGATGTGCGCATCGAGCAGATCCCTCCGCTTGAGCCGCACCGCCGCTACCCAACCTGCAGTGGTGGGCGACGCCATGTGCCGCCCGAGGACTGTGGTGGGCCGTGGGCGTTCCTAGAACTGCGCCAGCGGCACTCCCTCGTCGATAGCGCCGAGCGCCTGATGGAGCTCCTTGAGCGGCGGGCCGCCGTCGGAGGTGAGGCATTCGTCCACGATCATTACGAAGACGTCATGCACGTGCTGTTCTGGCTGGGCATCGACCGTTTCGACCGTCGCGCTGTCAATCGCCAGTTGGCTGAACGCGCCGTGGGCGCTCAGGTCGGGTGCACGGCATGAGGGTGCGCGTGCAAGTGGTGATCGAGAGCGATGACAATGACGACCGTCCTCCAGCCGTGCACGAGGTGGCGCAGTTCGAACGCGCCGACGCGCGCATCGACACGCTGGGCCTGCAGCTGGCTGAGGCCAAGGACCTGCTCCAGAAGGTCCAGGAAGTTGTCGTCGGCGAGCAGGTCCGCACGTGCCTGGCTGAACAGGTGGCTTGTCCAGAGTGTGGCCGGGCTCGGCGCCACAAAGATGCCGACACGATTGTCGTGCGAACGCTGTTCGGCACGCTGCACTTGCGCAGCCCACGCTGGTGGCAGTGTTCCTGCCAACCGCAGTCGACCCGCACCTTCAGCCCCTTGGCCGCACTACTGCCAGAGCGAACCACGCCGGAGCTGCTGTACCTCGAGAGCAAGTTCGCCGGACTGGTCTCCTATGGGCTGAGTGCCAAGCTCCTGGCCGAGACGCTGCCGCTCGGGCGACCACTGCACGCCATCGCGGTGCGCTTGCATGCTCAGGCGACGGCCGATCGATTGGACAACGAGCTCGGCCCTGAACGGCCCATGTTCATCGACGGTTGCCAGCGCGACTGGGACGAGCTGCCGCGGCCAGACCTGCCGCTGACCGTCGGTCTGGATGGTGGCTATGTCCACTCCAGCCAGCAACGCTCCAGACGCGACGGCTGGTTCGAGGTCATTGCTGGCAAGAGCATGCCCGCTGAAGGACCGGGCAAGTGCTTCGGCTTTGTTCAAACGTACGATCGCAATTCGAAACGCCGCCTCTTCGAGGTATTACGCTCACAAGGGATGCAGCCGAACCAGCAGGTGACGTTTGTGACCGACGGCGGGGACGACGTACGCGAGTTGCCGCTCTACCTGAACCCGCAAGCCGAGCACCTGCTTGATTGGTTTCACATCACAATGCGCCTGACCGTCATGAGCCAGCTGGCCAAAGGCTTGCGCTCACGCGAGAACCCGAACCTGGCGGCTGAACTGGCCGACGAGCTGGATCAACTCAAGTGGTACCTGTGGCACGGCAACGTGTTCCTTGCGCTGCGAACCGTCGACTGGCTGCAACTCGACGTCGACAACGAGGCCGGTAGCCCTGAGCAGCGCAAGCTGAGCAAAGCGGTGGCCGAGTTCGGCGGCTACATTCGAGCCAACGCGGCGTGGATCCCGAATTATGGTGACCGTTTCCGCAATGCTGAAGCGATCTCCAGCGCTTTTGTCGAGTCCGCTGTCAACCAGGTGGTCAGCAAACGCATGGTCAAGAAGCAGCAGATGCGCTGGACTCCCAGGGGAGCGCATCTCTTGCTTCAGGTGCGCACACGCGTCCTGAACGACGACCTCGCCGCTGACTTCAAGCGCTGGTACCCCGCCTTCGTCGCTCCACCACCGTCAGCTGACACTCAACTGGCCGCCTGACCTCCCGCGGTATTTCCCACTCTCCCCTCAGGCGCTGCGTCGTTGCGCTTCATGTTCCTGACGGACACTTTCGTTCCGTTGATTGTCGGACCCCCGGCTGACCATTTCCGCCAGATGGCCGGATGGATGGCTCCAGTACGAGCCGACGCGGCGTCGGAGATTGACCGCCCGCCCGATGTACAGCACGTGGTCGTAGGCATCGCGGAACCGGTACACGCCTGGCGCGTTCGGCAGCCGCGTCACTCTGTCTCTCGGCGGAACGTGTGCCGCGGTTCCCTTGCCCATGCTGCGAGGCGACATGTCCGTTCAGGATCGTGCTGAATGGGTGTCCAGAATGCCTTCGACGAAGCTCGTCTTTGCATCAGTGTAGGCTGAGCGGTCATCTTTGAACCGCTCAGCAAGCGAGCGCTTCAAGGCTTCGTAGAGGCGAGCAGCCTGGCGGATCCCACGCGCGCGGCCATGACAAAGTCGACATGCTGCAGTTGCTTGGTGCCCGTATGGACCTGGTCGGCGATCTTGGCCAGCATGCTGCCCGTCTCGGGCTGCAGCACGGCCCGGGCTGCCACGAGGAACGGCGGAAACAGGTGTGCGATGTTGTCGCCGCGCAGCCCGGGTGAGCGCGTACCGTAGCGGTCGGCCCACTCCGCCGCGCCGACGATTCCATGGCCGGCATCGCTGACGTGGGGCGGGTCGAAGACAATCGCGACGACGCTGGACGACGGGAACATCCTGGCCAGGTCGCACCAGTCACCGCGTATGTCGACGTTTTCGTGGCGGTCTCGCGCTGGCCTCGGCGAGATGCATGGCGCCGACAAGCTCGGGGCAATTCACAGCCCCTGGTTTACGGGCCAGGGGCTATAGACGGCGTAGGCGCGAGCCTCAGACCTGCGGCTGTAGGTTAGATCCTCACGGACGGAACAGACAGGTTGACCAGCGGCTGGTTCTGGCCGCGGATCTCGCCACCCGGATGGCGCGTCGTGTGGACGTTGGTGTAACTGTTGCCGGTTGCCATCATGGCAATCAGCGCGCTCAGTGGCTGGCCAGCCAGCGGCCCCTCAAGATCGCCCGCCAGGATCCGGCCTTCACAGCGGAGCAAGAGGGTCGACGTGCTGCTGCAACTCGAGTGCGCGTTTGGCGGAAACAGGTGCGCCACGACCGGAGCATTGACACCGGGAGGAGCCGATGCATGGATGTGCGCCATCACGGGTGGTGTCATGAACTGCACGGCCACCAGCGTGCACTGCAGCGCTGTCCCATCGGGGCTCAGCCGGTACACCGCTACACCACTGCCGCTTGTATCCAGGACGGGCGGGACCTCCTGGCGACCAGACAGGTTCGCGGTGGCCACAAAGACGTCTCGGGCTGGTGCTCCAGTTGAGGCAGCGGCTGCCGGGACCGTCGTCCCGATCAAACCGACGACCACCATCAGCCAGCTGGCGAGTAGACGGATGCTCCACATTGCTCTCTCCTCCTCTTCCATACTCCAACGCATCCACGTGCGGCTCCCTACGCCGCGGCTCCAGGGTAGCGTAGATTCCGCACAGCCACGATCGCCAGGGCGGCACGCACTACCCAGCGGCGGCAAGCTGAGTCGGCGACGTTATCGATCCTCAACCCGGCCACCCGCGGCATGACGCTGTCGCTCAGGATGAGATCGTCGGATGGGCAAAGCAATGCAGGATGACGCGGGTGGCGAGATCGCTCAGCGCGTGCCTGCTCGCTTCACCGCCGCTCGTGTGTGACCCGCACGGTGGGTTGAGCCAGGACGAACCGTGATATCCACTAGCTCCAGTTCGAGCCAGCCGGGAGGAGGATGTGCAGATGTGAGCTGGCTGCCCCCGCCACCATAAAGGCTACGAGCGGCAGGATGGAGAGAATGGCTCGCAGGTTCAGAAGACGCGCTTGGGCAAATCGAGGAAGCATGAGTTGTTCTCCTGGAGGGTTGCCGTACTGTGTGGGGTGGGGGCGCCCGAACACGAGTACGCACGGGTCCTCGAACCGGCGCCGCTGGTCTCCCGCGAAGCACCCAATCTGCCTGGTTCGCCGGTGGTCCCTTCACCCTTTACCATTGCATGGGGCGGCCGTGGCTAGGGAGCGCGTGGGCGGCCCCATTTGCTCGACGTGACGCAGCCCACTGATCCCAAGCTCAAGCTCCCTGTCGGGGGCACGTTGCCGCAGGCCAGCGAGTTGGCTCGCCTAGCCCAGGAGTTGGGTACCGCCCGTCAACTGCTCGACGTGTTCCGCGCGCTGCGCGTTTATATCGAGTCGGTGACCGGGAGTAATGCCCTGTTCGTCTCGCTGCTGGACCCGGCCGAGCAGTTGCGGCGCTGTGTGTACGCGTGGAGCGACGGCGCAGAAGTGGAAGTCGCCGACCTCCCACCGCTGCCGCTCTCAGGTGGCACGCCGCACGCGCGCGCCGTCGCGACCGGCGAGGTGGTAATCGACACGGATCTCCAGTCGATCATCGCCGAGACGCCGAACGTAGCCCTTGGCTACGACCGCGATCCCCGGCACCCCAACGTGTCTGTCGCGCTGCCACTGGCGGTCCTGGGCCGAGTCATCGGCGGCTTTGAAATTCAGCTCTTCCAGCATGCCGACGCGCGGTCAAGTATCCCCGCATTGCAGGTCGCCGCCAATCTGGCCGCGGCGGCGATCGAGAACGTTCGGCTTCTCGAGCAAGAGCGGGACCTGCGCCTGAGTGCCGAAGCCTCCGAGCGGCGCTACCGCTGGAGCGAGCAGCGATTGCGGCTGGCCCTGGAAGCAGCAGGCCTCGGAACGTGGGAACACGATCTGAGCAGCGGGACGTTCAGCTGGTCGCCCGGAACTGGGCGCTTGTTCGCTCAGGTGGCGGAGCAACAACCCCACTCGTGGAGCGAGCTGTTGGAGCTGGTTCATCCCGACGATCGCGCCGTGGTCGACAACACCCTGGGCAGGTCCATGCACGACGAGGGGACGCGCGAGCTCGAATTCCGCGTCGCTGACGTGGACGGCGCCGCGGTGTGGCTTGCCTGCCGCGCGAGCACAAGCATCGACGCGGCTGGCGGGGGCCGCCGCATCCTGGGGGTTGTGTTGAACGTCACCGCGCGCAAACAAGGCGAGCAGCAGCGCGAGGCGCTGGCTCACTCCGAGCAGCTCCGCACGCTCGGTCAGATGGCGAGCGGCATTGCTCACGACCTCAACCAGAAGCTGGCGCTCATCTCGGGCTATGCTGAGCTCGCCCGTGAGGAACTGGCCGCTGCGCCCGCCGAGCCGGATACGCTCGAAAAGCTGCTCGCGGTCATCGTGCGCGCCGCCCAGGATGGCGGGCGGACGCTACAACAGCTCCTCGCGTATGCGCGCGCGCACCAGCCAGAAGAGTTTGAGCCGCTCGACCTAGCTGAACTGCTGGGCGAGGTCGCTGAGCTCACCGCCCCGCGCTGGCGCGGCGTGGCAGATGCCGGGCGACCGATTGATCTGGAGCTGGCCGTGCCCTCGGCCACTCACCTGGTGATCGAGGGCTCGCGCTCGGCGCTGCGCGAGGCGTTCACGAACCTGATCTTCAATGCCGTCGATGCGTTGGTGGACGGCGGGACCATTCGGCTGAGGGTGTCGCGTGTAGGAGATCGGGTCCAGGCCGAGGTCAGCGATACGGGCCACGGCATCCCGCCGGAGCTCCAGGCCCGCATTTTCGAACCATTCTTCACGACTAAGGGCGAACACGGCACGGGCCTGGGTCTGGCCCAGGTAGCCGGGGTCATGGCCCGCCATGGCGGTCAGCTCAGCCTCGACTCTGCCCCAGATCGGGGTACGACGTTCCGTCTGTCTTTCCCAGAGGCCCAGCGCCCAGCAGCGCCGTCCATCGAGAAAGCCGTGCAGCACGTAGCTGCGCGCGCGTGGCGGGTGCTGGCGGTTGATGACGAGCCGAAACTCAGGGCGATGATCGAAATGATGCTGCACCCGCAGGGCCACCAGGTCATTCAGGCGGCATCGGGCGAGGAAGCCTTGAAACTGCTTGAAGCGAGCGGTCCATTCGACCTGGTCATCAGCGACGTGAGCATGGGCTCGGGCATGACCGGCTGGGACCTCGCCGATCGCGTGCACGAGCGCTGGCCAGGGCTGGTGGTGGCGTTGGCGAGCGGCTGGGGCGCACAGATCGATCCTGAGGAAGCTCAGCGGCGCGGCGTCGCCTTCGTGCTCGCCAAACCCTTCCGCATGGCGAATCTACGCGACCTGGTAGCCGGCCTCAGCCACTCCGCGTCTGACCTGGACGGATAACGCGGCCCGTGGTAGTCGCCGACGATTGGTGCGCACCAGTGCTGGGCCACGATCCGCAGCGGGATTAGTGCTGGCCTGCAGAAGCCGATCGACTTAGAGGTGCGGTGATGCCTCTTGCTGGTGTATGGCCTGTGAGTAGCAATGGCGCAGGATCGTACGCTAAGGATTCTGGTCAAGTTCCGGCTGATGGTTTTGGGGTGCTTTGGGGCTGACCGGGAGGTCGGGTAGGGGCTGGATGAATCGATGGCGTAGTGTCCAGCGCCGATGCCAATCGAATTCTTCACGGCCGACCGGGAGCAGGCGTACGGCCGGTACGTCGGACCGCCGTCGACTCAGCAATTGTCTCGCTACTTCCACCTTGATGACGCTGACCTCAAGCTGCTCAACGTCCGGCGCGGTGCACACAACAAGCTCGGGTTCGCCCTCCAACTGACGACGACCCGTTTCTTGGGCACTTTCCTGGCCGAGCCGACCAACGTGCCGTCGAACGCTGTCGCATATGTGGCTGCGCAACTCAGCATCCGCGACGTAGCTTGCCTGGCGGACTATGCCGCACGGCCCACCACCGCCCGGGAGCATGCCGCCGAGATTCGGCGGATCTACAGCTATCGTGACTTCACTGACCCAGCCGAGTCCTTCCGCCTGCTGCGCTGGTTGTACACGCGCGCCTGGCTGAGTTCGGAGCAACCGAGCGTGCTGTTCGACCTGGCGACGGCACGACTGGTCGAACGGCAGGTGCTCCTGCCTGGGGTGTCGATCCTGGCGCGGCTGGTCGTGCGCATCCGTGAGCGCGCCAACGCGCGCCTGTATCGGAAATTGGCCCGCATGCCGTCAGCGGAGCAGCGCGATCAGCTCAAGGAGTTGCTGGTCGTCCCCGCTGGCGCCCGATGATCGGCGTTGGACCGGCTGCGGCGAGGGCCGACCCAGCCCACCGCGGCGGGATTAGTGGAGGCACTGCGGCGTCTCATTGATGTCCGTGGACTCAGCGTTGGCGAATTGGACCTCTCCGATATCCCCGCCGGTCGGCTGAAAGTACTGGCGCGGTACGCCAGCACGGCCCGCGCTCAGGCGATCCAGCGTATGCCAGCCGAACGCGGAATTGCCACGTTGGTCGCGTTCGCCTGTGCGCTGCAAGCCAGCGCTCAGGACGACGTGCTGGACGTCCTGGACATGCTGCTGACCGACCTGTTGGCACGCGTGGAAAGTCAGGAGAAGCGGCGTCGACTACGCACCATCGGCGATATGGACGTGGCTGCCCTTCTGTTGCGAGACGTCGGTCTGTTGGTCCTCGACCCAGCTAAGCCGGATCGGAATTTGCGCACTGAAATCTTCAGGCATTGGCCGCGCGAGCGGATCGAGTACGCGGTGACCACGGTCGGTGAACTGGCGCGGCCGCCTGAGAATCAGCAAGCGCCCGAAGCGTTGCTCAATCGCTACAGCATGGTCCGCCAGTTTCTCCCGCTGCTTCTGGAGACGATCACGCCACGCGCGGCCGATGGTGGCCGCGCCGTCCTGGCCGCCTGGGAGTTCTTGGGCCGCATCGAGCACATGACGACGCCACCCATGCACGAAGCCCCGCTGCGCATCGTCACGCCGTCCTGACGACGGCTGGTCGTCCGCGCCGACAAGAGCATTGACCGCCGCGCCTACACCTTCTGTGTGTTGCAAGCTCTGTTGGCGGCGTTCAAACGGCGCGACCTGTACGTCGCGCCAAGCCAGCGGTGGGGAGATCCGCGGGCGCAGCTGCTTACTGCGCGGCATGGCAAGCGCAGCGCACATCGGTCTGCCGCACGCTGGGACGGGATGAGCTGCCAGCACCCGAACTGGCGCGCCTGAAGCAGGAGTTGGACGCGGCCTATCGGCGGACCGCCGACAACCTGCCAACCAACGAGGCCGTGCACATCGAACGCGCACATGGCCGCCACGAGCTGGTGTTGTCAGGCCTGGACAAGCTCGACGAACCGCCCTCACTGCTGGCGCTCAAGACCTTGGTGGCCCAGCGCCTACCGCGTGTGGAGCTGCCTGAATTACTGTTGGAGGTGCAGGCCTGGACCGGCTTCGCCTCGGACTTCACCCACGTCAATGAGCATGGCGCGCGAGCTGACGATCTGCCGATCAGCGTGTGCGCCGTGCTGTTGGCCGAGGCCTGCAACGTCGGCCTCGAGCCACTGGCGCGCCCGGAGCTCCCCGCACTCACACGTGCCCGACTGGCGTGGATCCAGCAGAGCTATATCCGCGCCGACACGATCACCACCGCCAACAACCGCCTCGTCGACGTCCACGCGGCGCTCCCGCTGACGAAGGCTTTGGGCGGCGGGGAACTGGCCTCTGCCGACGGAATCCGCTTCGTCGTTCCAGTCCGCTCGGTACACGCCGGCGCGAACCCCAAATACTTCGGCCGTGGCAAAGGCGTGACATACATCAACTACACCTCGGCTGGCAGCATCGGCTTCTTCGGGTTCGTGGTGCCGGGCACCTTGCGCGACTCGATGGTCATCCTGGACGGCTTGCTCGAGCAGCACACCTCGCTGCGGCCGACGACCTGGTCACTGACTCTGCATCGTATTCGGACATTTGTTTTCGGGTTGTTCATGTTGCTCGGGTATCGCTTCTGCCCGCGGCTGGCGGATCTCGGTGAGACGCGCTTCTATCGCATTGACCCGACTGCCAACTATGGACCACTCAACGGCATCGCCCGCAACCGCATCAACACCGATCTCATTGCCCGTAATTGGGACGATCTGCTGCGGGTAGCCGGCTCACTCAAGCTCGGCTTTGTCAGCGCCCACGACCTCATGCGCACCTTCCAGGGCAGCAGTCGAAACTCAACGCTGGCACGGGCGCTGGGTGAGTACGGGCGCATCGGCAAGACACTTCACTTGTTCGACCTGGCCGACGACGAGCTCTATCGGCGCAGCCTGCTGATCCAGGTCAACAAAGGGGAACGTCGCCATGGCCTGGCGCGCACCGTGTTCCACGGTCGCGGTGGCGAGCTACGCCAGGCGTATCGCGAAGGCCAGGAGGACCAGCTCGGTGCGCTCGGTCTGGTGCTGAACGCGATCGTCTTGTGGAACACACGCTACATGGGCCTGGCGTTGGACGAACTTCGCGGTGCGGGCATGCGCATCCAGCCAGAAGACGTCGAGCGGCTCTCGCCGCTCGTTCACCACCACATCCATCTGGACGGCCGATACAGCTTCTCGCTTCCCGAGCCATTGGCACAGGGACAGTTACGACCGCTGCGCGACCCGAACGACCCAGCAGAGCAGGTCTTTGACCTGGTCGCTGCGACCGCATGACCTCACAGCTTGACCAGAATCCTTAGCGTACGATCCTGCGCCATTGCTACTCAGAGGCCATGTACACGAACACGCCGCCGGTAGCCACGCGAAGAACCGCGAGCCAGCGCTTGACAGCCGTGGGATCATTCATGTCCAGCAAAGGGTGCCTGATGTCCCAGCTACGCATCGGTAAGCTGGCTTACGATCCACCACCTGAGGAGCTGATTCAGTTCCACCCCCGATGTCCTCGTGCGGGATTCGCCCGCGTGCCAGTGCCGCCGGCCACGTCGCCGGCGCCGTCTACCATCTGGAGCGCGCGGTCGCTCCGCGTCCACTCACCCTCATGGAACGTCTGCTGAACGCCTCAAGGGCGCCGCCGACGTGCTTGCCGGTCGTACTCCTCGGGTTGCTTCTGATCGTAGGGACGGCCTGCTCGGCACCGGCCGCGGTGTCTCGACAGCCGCGTCAGGCGAGACTTCACTCTCCGAGGCCCCGACGGGCAGCATCCAGTGCGATCCCGATGTGCCGGACCTGCCATTCCCGGATAATCCGGACCCGACTGCGTATGGCATTCCCGCGCCGTGGCCGGCCCACAAGGCCTGGGTAAACGGTGTCTACCAGGGCCGGGTCATCGAAACGACTGTGTTTCTGTACGACAGCCACGAGCGCAGGCATATCACCGGTGCGGTGCCGAGCGGGACCGAAGCCCAGGTCGAGCTGTATCAAGCGAATCCAGTGCTGGACTTCTATTTCGTTCGGGCGGAAACGGCCACCGGTCCGCAGAAAGGCTGGGTGCCTGCACCGTTCCTTCAACTCAGTTTGCCACCCAACTAAAGGCGCAACTCCTGTACGGGCTGATGATTCCCCAGCAGCAGCGTTGCTCCAGACGGTCGACGGTCTCGAGAAAAGCTCCCCGGACGGTTCTCAAGAACACCTACTGATTTTCGCAAGTCGGTAACGTCGTTTACAGACACGACCCGACCGAGCGGGTTAATGGCGGCACGGCGTCACCTGCGGCCACCCGAGCGCCGCGGCGTTCGCCGAAAGCAAGCGTCAGTCAGGAGGAGTCTCGCAACCCATGCGTCGCCTTGTGGCTAGCGTAAGTGTGTTTGCGCTGTCGACGGGCGTGGTCCTGGTGCCGCACGCCTTCGCTCAGCCCAAGCCGTCCAGTGTCCTCGTCTCACCCAGTAACGGTGACACCGTCACCACCACGGATCTTCCGGTGAGAGTTCAAGTCTCGAACTTGACCGTGTCGGCCGCCGACGTCGGCTTACCTGATAAGGAGGGCGAAGTGCACATCCACGTCATGCTCGATGGCATGAACATGGGGGTGCTGTTGAACTTCTACACCAGCCCGACGTTCACGCTGCCTGGACCGAAGCTGGCGAATGCCGCCAAATCGAGCGCCGTGCAACATTCGTCGTCCAACGATCCCACTGCCATTAACGTGCCAGCCGGTGTTGACTTCGCCCCGATCCACGTGCTCACGGCCGGCGCGAGCGGATTCCCGCCCGCGGCCGCCGCAGCCGGAGCCGTTGGCAACCCTGGTTACACGCCGTTAGTCCTGTTGCCCAACGGGGTGGTCGTCAACGCATCGCAGATTGGGGACGGAACCAACACCAATGGCTCGGATAAGGCCCACTGGGCGGACAAGGCCGAGACGGTGGATTCCGTCCACCGCACAGTGACGTACGACATCACCAACGGCTGCTACGAAGACCAGAGCGTCCATTACGTGTCGTTTTACGCGTCCAACCCCACTGCCGCCGCCATCGAGGACGTGACATTTGCGCCGACTCTGGGTGGTTTGCCGTTTGCGGATTGCGGAACGAACGACATCAACCAAACCCCGCCATTCATCGCGCCCGGGTGTGCGCGCGAAAGCCTGATCGCGTTCATTAATGGCCAAACGGGTACTGACAACATCCAGCGCCAGGGTCTGAATGCGGCCATCCTTGACCAGGAATCCCCACTCAACATCCTCGAGGACGTGCCGAACGATGGTGGCCAATTCGACTACAGCCCCATGTGGGACATCCACCTTCTCCAGTGGAAGGCGTCGGTGCCGCTGGCCAATCGGGTACGTCAAACGGATTTCCGCAGGGCAGCCGCATTGGTCGGCTCGCAGGCGCAGAGCATCGCACCGGATGGAGGTCCAAGCAAATGCTTTCCAGTCGACTGGCTTCATTGTGAACTGTCCGCTCATCAGCATTTTCGCCAACAACTGACGAAATCCGCCGAAGTATAAGACTGACCGGCAGCTCGTCCAGCACGTGCCCGGACGAGCTGCATGGTCAGGCCAATGATCGTACTTTATTGAATTGCGAGTGGTGCCCGAACACCAGCGCTACGGCCTCCACCAGCAGGTCCATTCAGGCGAGGCCGCGAAGCCAGTCAGCGAGCGCCCGGCCAATCTCGTCGGGCGAGTCCTCCTGCAAGAAGTGGATACCGCGCACAGTCACTTCGGACTGTGACGCCCAGCCGCGGCAGAACTCCACTTGCGCACCGCTCGCCAGGAGAGCACCCGGCTCGCCCTTCACTAACAACTTTGGCAGAGTGCTGCGTGGCAGCCAGTCCGCGTAGGAGCTAATGATCTCTGCCATACCTGCCGGCTCGTTAGGCTCCGCAAACGGTCGGCGGTACTCACTCATCTCCGCCTCGGTAAGTGTGCGCAGCATGGCGCGCGGAAGCATCTGCTCGACAAACATGTTCTGCTCCAGCACCATCTGCTCACCAGCCGGCGAGCGCAACGCTTCAAAAACAGGGCGCATCTCCGGCCTGAATCCGTCCCAGGTCGGCGGCTGTACCAGCGCCTCCATATATGCCAGCCCCTTTACCGCGTCGCGATGGTGGTTGGCCCAGTCGAAGCCCAGTGCTGAACCCCAATCGAGGATGACGAACGTGACCCGCTGCGTGACACCAAGTTTTTCGAGCAGCGCGTGCAGACAGCGCGGTGTTCGACGAACGTGTACGAATTGGGGCCACTGTTGGGCAGTTTGGTGGAATCACCCATACCGATGAGGTCGGGTGCGATGCATCGCCCGAGCCCTTGCAAGTGTGGGATGACGTTGCGCCAAAGATAGGACGAGGTCGGATTACCGTGCAGGAAGACGATCGGGTCGCCCTGGCCCACATCCACATAGGCCATTGTCTGTCCATCAGTATCGGCGTGCTGCTTTTGCAACGGGAACCCTGCACTGATCACAGCTTGCGTCCTCCTAACTGCGTATGGTTCGGCAGCTGAGACTAACCCGAAATTTGCATCAGTTGAGCCCGAAGCCTAGCTCCGATTGATGCGTTCTCAGTTCCCGGGTGTCGGGCCAGTGTTAACAGCCGGTCTGTAACTTTGCCTACCGGTATTCGCACGACGGGCAAGAGCGCGACACGAGCCACAACGCCGTCACGCCGGTAAAGCACGGCCGACCGCAGAGTGAATCCTGTGCGTTGCGCCTAGCGTACAGCTTGCAGGGCTTACGATCCTCAGGACTGAGAAAACGCGAGACTTATGCCTGGTCTGGTCTTCGATGTCATAAAGACGGTGCTCGACCTTCAGGCGCTCGATCCCACGTTTGAGTCGGTATTCGGAGATCGCGGTGTGCGGGACCAGTGGTTTCAGCAGATGCTCCAGTGGGCATTCATGTGTGCGGTGATCTACGGTCACCTGGTCGAACGAAGACGACACAGTGCACACGGTGACAGCTGCCGACAAGAGCTGGGACTCCGGCCGGCTGGCCATTGGCGCCACGTTCAGCCAACCCTTTGATGCGCCTGGAACGTACGAGTATGCGTGCTCGATCCACGCTACGATGAACGGCACCATCACGGTCCAATAGCCCGCCAACGGGTCAAGCCAAGCTGAAGAACTGGGTAAGTCACCCTGTCGCCGCCCCACTGATCGCGGCGATCCCCCGCCAGGGCGTCCGCGAGTCCAATCCGGGCAGCCGCGGTCCAATGAGCAGCGCCAGGAAAAGCGCCGGCTCGAATAGGTAATCAAACATCCAGATATCGGCCCCCAGGGTGAAGATAAAGGTCGTCAACGCCAGCGCCAGACCGCCAATGTATGTCAGCCTGCTGAGCACGCCCAGCACTAATCCCAGACCGATGGCCAGCTCGCCCGCCGTGAGCAGCCACTGAAGGACGTCCCAGTTTGTGACGATGAGCATCCCCAGGTTATGCAGGAAGCCAGGCGATGTTTGCGTATTGCCCGACTGAATGCCAAAGGCGTCGCCGCGGTTGATCAGAGTCGATTTCCACGGGCCGATCACGATCGAATGGAACCCGAAGAGCTTGGCCAGCCCGTTGGCGAGATACACGATGCCCAGAAATGTGCGTACCAATACCAGCGCCGACCGGCATTTAGACCAGGTCCGTCCAGACAAGTCGTTCACACAAGGCATTGTCGCACCCCAAAGCCTCTGGAAACGGCTACGATGTGCGGCTATGCAGGTCATGGAAGAGCCCATTGCCGTCGCGCCAGCTATGGACTGGAAGCTGTGGATCTATACCAACTACGACTGCAATCTGCGGTGTGCCTATTGTGTCGCCAGTCGAGCCCGAACGCAGCCCGCCGAGCCATCGGACTCGCGAACGTGCAGCATCTGATCGACGAAGCAACCCAGCTCGGCTTCGTCCACGTATTTTTCACGGGGGGCGAGCCATTTTTTTTGCTGCCGCACATCTACGATATGCTCGCCTATTCGTCGGCCCGAACGCAGACCACCGTGCTGACCAACGCCATGCTGCTGCATGGAGCGCGACTCGAAAAGCTGGTCGCCGTGGCGAACGATCGGCTGATTATCCAGGTTAGCCTGGATGGCGGGTGCGCCGAGGATCACGATGCCTACCGTGGCGTCGGCTCGTGGGCGCGCGCCGTTGAAGGTGTCAAAAGGCTGCAAGCAGAAGGATTTCGCGTCCGACTCGGGACCACCGAAACACCCGCGAATTCGGCCGGCCTGCAGCAGTTGTGCGCGTTTCACCGCGCACTCGGTATCCCCGACGAAGACCATTTCGTACGCCCGCTAGCCAAACGTGGGTATTCTCGGGAAGGCCTCGAATTGAATATGGCCAACCTGCTGCCTGAAGTGACCGTCAACCTGGACGGCGTGTTCTGGCACCCGCTGTCCACCGATGCCGATATGCAGGTCAGCAAGAGGATGTTCCCTCTGGCCACCGCCGTGCAACGCATTCAAAACCAGCTCGAGGAGATGGCGCGCACAGGCCAAGTCAACCTAATGGACTTCAAATGAGGGTAATTCCTCGGCTCCCGTGAGGAGTCACCCGTTCGACCGACAAACACACTTTGTCTATCTACTCCAGGGGGACCGCGCGAAATGGTTAATGCGTACGTGCTCATTTCGGCTGAGCCGGGTCGGATTCAGGATGTCGTCGGCGAGCTTCGGGGCATGCACCTGGCTGATTCAGTGATCACCCAGGTCCACGCGGTGACCGGTCGCTTCGACCTGATTGCCTATGTCGAGAGCCCCGACCTTCAGTCGCTCGGAAATTGAATCACGGTAGGGATCGCGGGCGCCGTGGGCGTTCGCCAAACGGAAACATGTCTGGTCGTGTGGTAGATTCGGGCAGCCGCCAGGCCATGCTTGACCTGGCGGCCAGTGGCGTCGCCTTGCCATCGCCAGTCGAGGCGTACTTCGAGGTAGCCAATCGCTGCAACAGCAAGTGCGTCACGTGCCCGATCACGTTCTCACCCCAGGAAAACGCCAAACTGTCACTCGAAGAATTCAAAATGCTGGTTGCTCAGTTACCGGAGCTACGCCGCGCCGTCATGCAGGGGATTGGCGAGCCGCTGCTCAATCGCCAGCTTGCGCACATGATCCGTCACCTCAAAGATCAGGGCGTCTACGTGGTGTTCAACACGAACGGTGCGTTGCTCACGCGTCGCCGTCAGATCGAGCTGATCGACAGTGGGCTCGACGAGCTGCGTGTGTCGCTCGATGGCAGCACACCCGAGACATACCTCAAGGTGCGCGGTATTCCCGCGTTTGCGCGCGTACTCGAAAACGTCGCGGCCTTGGTGTGCCTGCAACGCGAACGGGACGTGTCCACACCGCGCTTGTCTTTCTGGGTCACCGGCATGCGCGAGAATCTGCACGAGCTACCTGGAGTGATCGATCTGGCCGCGCGGATCGGCGTTGAAGAGGTCTACTTGCAGCGCATGGTTTTTGGCTTCAGCGAAGACGCTCTGGCGCACGCCGCTGAGAGCATCTACGACCGGAGCTACCGTGCCGAGGCGGAGGCATTCATCAACGATGCCGAACGTCGCGCCGCTGCTCTGGGCGTGCGCTTTCGTGGAGCTGGGGCGCTCAGTCCACGCGAGAGTGTCGTCGACCGCAAAGCGGTGGATGAGCCGTGGCGCGAGTGCAGCCGGCGACTGCGCCTGGCGTACGTGACCGCTCAGGGCACCGCGCTGCCATGCTGCATTGCCCCGTTTACCGAGGCGCCGTACGACAGCATCACGCTCGGCAACTACCTGAATGACGGGGTGGGCGCGGTGTGGACTGGCGAGGCATACCGCGTCTTTCGTGAACGTCTGTATTCGTCTATCCGCCTGCCGGGTGTAAAAACTGTGGCCTAGCGTGGAGCTTGTGACCGTACGCGCCTGACGAACGTCAGCCTGCTCGCGGCGCTGGGTGTGCTGACCATAGTCGCACAGCCACATCTCATCGCCCCCGCGACGCTAGTCAGCGTGGACACCGCCAGTCAGTACTACCCGTGGTACGCCTTCTTGGGCCAGAGTCTGCGGGCCGGGAGCATCCCCGGGTGGAACCCGACGATGTTCGCCGGCGCGCCGTTCGCGGCCGATCCGCTCTCCGGGTGGACGTATGTGCCGGCCATGCTGCTCTTCGCCGTGCTGCCGCTGGAGTACGCGGCGAAGGCACTGCTGCTCTTTCATCCGTTGCTTGCGGCGGCCAGCACGTTCGCTCTAGCGCGGGCACTGCGGCTCGGTCGCGCGCCAGCGTTCATTGCCGCACTTGCGTACGCCAACACCGGGTTTGTGCAGATTCAGAACCTCTGTTGCTCGCCGGTCGCGAGCATCTACGCCTGGTTGCCGCTGACACTTGTCGGGGTCGAAAAGGCTCTGGAGTCGAGGCGCTGGCGCCGCAGGGTGGCCTGGTGGAGCCTCGCCGGCCTGGGCGTCAGCCAGAGCGTAGCCGTGTGGCCGGGTCAGGGCGCCTATTACGCGGCCCTCATCGTCGGTGGGTATATCGCGTTGCGCACCCTCGTGGCTCCGAGCCCGCCACCGCCGCCGGATGGACCCGCGGCCCGCATCGGCCGGTTCCTGCTGCACGAAGGCGGTGTCTTTGCATTCGGGGCGGCGCTCGCCGCGGCCGGCGTGCTGCCCCGGCTGGAGTTCAACGCCTTGTCCAACCTGGCCGGGGGGTACGCGGGCGACAACCTGGGCGTGGGCGGTTTGCAGCCGGCGCAGTGGGTCTACCTGGCTTCGCCCAGCGCATGGTACGTTGGTCTGAGCGTCCTCGCGCTGGCTGTGGCGGCACTGCTGGTGGCTCGCCGCTCGCTTACGCCAGCGGTCGGCTATTTCGGAGTCACCTCTCTTGGCGCCCTGCTCTTGACTGGTACCGCCGAGACGCCGCTGCACTGGCTGCTGTACCGGTTGTTGCCCGGGTTTGCCAGTCTGCATCCCCACGCGCCCGAGCGGATTCTGACGGTGGCCTTTCTCGGCCCGGCGCTCCTGGCCGGATCGTGCGTACAAGCGTTGTGCGCGCAGGAATGGTTCCGCCGGCGGGCGATCATCCTGGGCCTGGTAGCACTCATCACCGCGGACCTGACTGTGAGCGGCGGCCGGGCACGCGGTGACCGGCTACTGATAGATCCGCTCGACGGCATTGAGCGGCTGACTCCTGTCGACTTGGCGACCTATTACCAGCCGACAGAGGCAAGTGTGTTTCTCGAGCAACGCCAGGCTCAATCACCGGCGCGCTTCCTCGGCTACGCGCCGGAGGTTGACGGCCGCCCGCTTGCATATACCTTTCGCTTTGTCGATCCGACCACGGCCGCACTATTGGTTAACAATCGCGCTCTGTTGCTCGGGCTCCACGATGTCCAGGGGTACGACGCCAGTCACCTGCAGCGCTACGACGCCTACGTAGCCACGTTGAACGGCCAGACCCAGAACTACCACGACGCAACGATCTTTGCGACAGGCCTGAGTTCTCCGTTGTTGGATTTGTTGAATGTGCGGTACCTCGTCGTCCCGCAGCACATCGACGCGCTTGATGCTCCCGCGCTGGCTCAGTTCCAAACCACGGTGTACCAGGACGGCCAGGTCAGGATCCTGGAAAACCCCAGCGCGTTTCCGCGGGCATGGATCGTCCACGAAGCCGTACAAGTTCCAGCCGGGGTCGATACCACCACGCAACCGATTGCCAGTGGGTCCGTGGATGCCCGTCGCACGGCGGTCCTGGAAGAATCACCTCCGGCGTTGGAGATACCTGACGATGCCGCGCAAGACCAGGCGGTCGTGCTTACCCGTGGGCCCGACCGCATCGAGGTTCACACGTCGAGTAACGCGGCCGGCCTGCTGGTGTTGAGCGAGATCGCATACCCGGCGTGGCAGGCCTACGTGGACGCGCAACCAGTTCGCCAGTATATTGCGGACGGCACGTTGCGATCCGTCGCCGTTCCGGCCGGCGAGCATTTGGTCGAGCTGCGCTTCGAGTCCGAGACACTCCAGATTGGTCTGACCATCTCGAGCGCAGCACTCCTTGTTCTGGGCAGCGTTGCACTGGTGTGTGCCTTGGAGCGACGGGCTCATGACTAGCTAAACTAACCCGGCCGCCTGCTTCGCCAACCTGGCGGCGCCCATTTATGTCCGCCCAGGTACGCAAAGCCACTACACGCAACCTGGCTGTTCTAAACAAGATCCTGGAAGCGCGGCCCAGGGCCGATTCGGCGACCATGACCGCAGCCGAATCAGGAACCGGCGCCAAGCAATAATGATGGTGACCAGCCCGCCGCTATGGTCTCGGCCGCATCTGTCGGCGCGAAAGTGCCGACATTCATCGGGTCATTAGTTTGTGTATTTCGGGGGAAGTGACCGGCTGCGTCGGGTGAAAATGCCCGGTTGTTTCTGTTCAAAGTGCCCACCCGTTTCGGAACAGAGTGACCAGTGGGGGACGTCGCGGGGTGGAACGGCGCCATGCTCCCGTGTGTCGTTGTTAGCGCGATGTTGTCTGGGGGTCACCTCCGTTGTGTGCATGGTAGCCGGCGAGGTGGAACGGATCGCGGCAAGTAAGTCAGCGATGGCCACGGGGTCGTCGCAGTGTGGGCATGGTCCTCCCGGTCCCAGGCGTTGGCACCAGACTCCGCAGTCGTCACAGCGTTGCTGTCCGAGGTAGCGGCTGTCACACTCCGGGCATTGATAGACGATGGCGGTCTTTGGCAGACGGGTCGCCAAGCCGAGTTGGATCTCGTCGGCTAGTCGCTGTCGGCGACGAAAGCCACGTTGGCGGCAAGCGTCGTCGCAATAGGCCTTACGGCCTTGAACCAGAAACGTGCGCCCGCAGGCGCCGCAGGCGCGGTGCTGGTCGGGGGTCGGGCTATCGTTACGCAACGGGTGGTTCCTCCTCTGGTTGACGGCGGCGCATTGAGGTGCCCTTCAACGGCAGCCGGTGAGCGTTGTGGACGAGGCGGTCCAGGATGGCGTCGGCCAACGTTGGATCCCCGTCGGCGAGCGCCGGATGCCAGGCCTCGACCGGCAGCTGGCTAACGACCAGCGTTGAGCGCACCTGGCTGCGGTCGTCGATGACCTCCAGCAGGTCCTTGGCTTCGACGATGTTCGGCGGTGTCAGCAGGAAGTCGTCGAGCAGAAGCAGCCCAATCTTGGCCAACTGCCCGAGGCGGCGCACGTAGCGTCCATCGCCACGGCTCAGAGCCAGCTCCGCCAACAACCGCGGCGTCCGTACGTACAGTGCCGAGTGGCCGCGGCGAATTGCAGCGTGAGCCATGGCGCAGGCGATGAATGACTTGCCAGCACCAGTTGGTCCGGTGACCAGCAGGTTGTGGTGAGCCGCCACCCAGCTGGCCTGGGCCAGGCTCATGATCACCGAACGGTCGAGTCCACGCGGCGTACGAAAATCGATGTCTTCCACGGTCGCCTCCTGGCGCAGCTTGGCTGCTTTGAGACGCCGCGCAAGGCGGCGACCATCGCGGGCCTCGGCTTCGCGATCGACCAGCAACCCGAGGCGTTCATCGAAGCTCAAGCTCAGGTACTGGCTTTGCTCGAGTTGTTCGCGGAGACCGAGCGCCATGCCAAACAACCCCAGCCCATCGAGCTGATCCAGGGTCTGGTTGATCAGCACGCCTCAGGCCTCCAGCAGCGCCTGCTGGTAGTAGGCGGATCCGCGCAGGTTGGCGTGCTGGATCGGCACGACCTTCGCCGGTGGCTCGATGACGACCGGCACCCGATCCAGGCCGCTGGCCAAAATAGCCTGCACGCTGCTGTACGAGATGCCACCGGTGGCCAGTGCCCGCTCGCAGGCGCCGGTCATTCGCTCGGGACCGTAGCGTTTGACCAGCCGCTTCAGGCCAAGGCAGGCCCGATAGCCATGCTCCGGATGCGGACGCGTGTTCAGGATCGTTTCGACCACCTGAGCCACCGCTGGCCCGACGCTGCGGCCCCACGCCACCAGCCCCGAGGGCGTCCACTCCAGGTGGGCTCGGTGCGCCGCCGGCATGTGCTCTGGCTGGGTGATGAACCGCCGCCGACCGTATTCACGCACATGGCTGGTGACCCGCCGACTGCGATGGAAGATCTCGACCACGCTTGCGGTGGCACGCACCTCGACCGCTTCCCGCACCAGCCGATGCGGCACTGAGTAGAAGCGCGTGTCGAACTCGACGTGGTAATCCATGTTGACTTTGGCTGGTTTCCACAGCGCGAATTCGTAGCGTGTGGCCGGCAACGGCCGGAGCGCGCCACGTTCGAGCTCCTCGAATAACGCGCGCCGCGAGACGGGTTGGCCACGAAACCGACGGTCATTGACCATGGCGACCTGCTCGGCGAGAGCGGCGTTCAGCTCGCCCAGCGAGAAGAACCGACGCTTGCGCAACGGGGCGAGCACCCAGTTTTCTGCGACGTGGACGCCGGCCTCGACGGCGCCCTTATCTTGAGGCCGCGCTGGCCTGGCAGGCAAAACGGCCAGACCGTACGCGCGTGCCAGCTCCAGGTAGCTAGCGTTCAACCCAGGCTCATACCAGCAGGCTTTGGTCACGCCCGACTTAAGATTGTCTGGCACTACGACGCGAGCCGACCCTCCGTAGAACTCCAGCGCCCGAACGTGGGCGCCCAGCCACGAGGCCAGATCCTGGCTGCGCGTCGCCTCCGCGTACAGATACCCACTGGCGCCCAACACGCTGACGAAGATCTGTGCTTGCCAGACTTCGCCCGTCTGGGGGGCGGTGACCGGCACCGTGTCGCCAGCTGCCGGCACACCCACGGGTCGTTGGCCAGTAATGCGGCCCCGACGGGTGACAGCAGAAAATCCTGGATGATCGCGAACTGTTGCTCGATGCTTTCCGAGTAAATGTCTGGCGAGAGTGGTGCGGGTGTCATCGGACTCTGGATCGGAGACATCGACCAGTTCCTCCTTGAATTCGGCCATTAGCCAGTCCCCATTGGCGGGCAGCAACGGGCGAGTAGACGTAGGCATCTCGATCCCCCGACACGCTCACGACTGGTCTTCCTCCTCAGTTAGCAGGTGCAGCGGGCAGCTAGTCGTCGCCCACCGCGGCACCATGTGTGGCCTGTTTTCGCAGCATTTGACGAGCTTCAGCCAGTGCTTCCATCGTGGTCGCCGAGGGGTGGGTGGGGGAGGGAGCCGCGCCCTCCAGGTCGTCTCGCTCCAGAGCCAGCCTCAGGTCCCCCAAGGCCTGCTCGAGCGCGGCCGTATCGCCGATCGCTCGGCAACAGCCGAAGAGCGCACGCGCGTGGGCCTCGCGTGCCTCGGCGACATCCTGGCCGCGTGAGGGCAGAGCCAGGCGATCGAGCAGCAGTTCACGATAGAGCTGAGCGGCCTCCGCGTGCTGGTTGGCCCCTGCGAGTAGTTCAGCCACGCGTTCGGTCACCTGGCGCCACTGGCCGTGATACGACTCGCGCAGCGTGAGGCCGTCGGCGACGCGCTCGTGCACCCACGGGTGGGTGGCGTCTTGCTTGTCTGTAATCTTTGGAGGTAATTGGCACAGTTCTTGAGCGCTATGTGACACAGCTCTGAAGTGTCGTTAGGGTGGACCGTCGACCAGTCGCTCGCGCGCGAGGGTGACCACCTCGGTCGTGACCGCGGGCAGCTTGTTGATCGTGACGATGCGTTCGATCTGGGCAAACAGCCGCTGAACCAGGCGGAAGTTGCCGCCGGTGACGCGAGCGATTCGTCAACCACGGCCGCGCGGGTCGCCCTCGTTCATCGAGTACCCGCAGGTCCAATGGCGTGTGATCGGCCTGCCACATCTCATTGGGACGACTGGCCTCACGGCGATACAGCAGCTCGAAGCGATCCGCGTAGACCTTCGTACCCTGGTGCGCCAGCGTGACCAATGCCGTCGGTAGTCGCCGGATCACGTCATGCACGGTGGCATAGCTTGGCTCATGCAGCCGTGAGCGCGTGCCACCGCAGTCGTCTCGCGATACACGGCAGCGCTGCTCAAGGGCGGTCGACGCAGAGCAAATCCCTCGATCAGGTGCTCGAGCTCTGTCGGCATGAAGCGGCGCCCGCGATCGTCACGCGATCTGCGGGCAAGCCCGGCCAGACCGTGCTGGCGATAGGCCTGCAACCAGCGATGCAGTGTCCGACGCGGAATCTTCTGCTCGCGCGCTAGCTGTGAGAGTGGTACGCCATCTTCGAGGTACGGCTGCAACCGCGTGAACCGTTCAAGCGCGTGACTCCGTTGAGCGACACTCAACTCGGTGAGTAGTTGCGGTGCCTCCGACGACCCACTCTCGGGGGCAACGGCTGACTCTCCCGATCCTGAGCATCGATCCGCCTTGCCACGCTGAATCGCCACCTGTGCTCTTATTCACTTCGAGCGTAGCCAAGCTAGACACCTGCGTCAAATACCGCTCAAGAACTGTGCCACATAGCTCTGAAAGTTACAGCCAGCGACTGCCCGTCACTCCGCGAGAAGCGGGTCACCATGCACGTGTTGCGGCACACCGCCGCGATCCGGCTGCTGCAGGCCGGAATCGACACCTCCGTGATCGCCTTGTGGCTCGGACACGCGAGCCCCACCACCCAGATCTCCTTCGACGCCGACCTCGAGCTCAAGCAGCGCGCGCTCGACCGAACCGCGCCGCTCGACAGCAGGCCAGGACGCTACCGGCCACCCGACAGCCTGCTCGCCTTCCTGGAAGGCCTCTGACAGGCTGCTCTCTGACCAGGCGACCAGGAGCGTCGACGCCGGCGCGGCATTGCATCGACGGTCAGACCTGCCGTTGGCGAGAAGCGAGACACCGCGAGGATCGGGCGCGGCACCTGGTTTCAACCTCGGTCAGGCCGTGACCGGGATGACGTCGAAGGGCCCGTGGAAGATGATCACAAACAGGCAGTGCTCCCCCGGGGCCGGCCCGTGCTGCATCAGAACGCCGGCGGCGTGGTGGGCGTAGGCGCCGGGATGTAGGAGCTGTTCGTCCAGTTGCATCGCTCCGTCGAGCACGATGATGGTGTGTGCAGCGCTGTGGCGGTGAGGCTGGCCGCGCAGACCAGCGGGGTAGCGGACGAGGTAGTGCTCGGCGCCGGAGCCGGGATCTTGGTGGAGCAGCCGTAGACCGATCGGCCGGTCGTAGACCTCAGGCTGCGATTGCTCGAGTTCAAGCGATGCCAGGTCATCCAGGAGAATTGCCGAGGGCGTGGTCATCTGGCCTCGGTCGGCCAGCGCTGCCACAGGCCGTCGTGATCTTCGACGAGAACCGAGCCGTAATCGTCCAACAGCGGCATCAGCTGCTGCTCGAGGTGACCGGTCCACTCAGGTCCCTCATAGAACGCGCTCTTCAGCGCATCTCTGCTCGCGCCGGTTGGGAACGCGCGCAGCCATACGAAGGTGACCGTGTCCTCGAGTGACGGGAAAGGCCCGAGCACCTGCATGCCGAGCCGGCGGTGGATTGGAAACGCGAACTCACGCGTCAGGGCCATCAGCCGCTCTCGCTGACCTTCGCGAGCGCGATACGTACGCACCTCGATCACCGCCCGCTGCGCTTCCGGCTCCTCGTGCATCCCTAGCATTTAGCATTTAGCCATCACTGGCAGCCCAGCACAAGAACGCACCTTCGCCTCACCGACGCACCTCGAGGAAACCGCGCCTCCGGCCGAGCCCTGTCCGCTCACCGCCGCACTGGCGGTCCTAGGCGGCCGGTGGAGCCTGATCGTGCTCTACTGGCTGGCCCACGGAACGCAACGCTTCAGCGATCTACAGCGGCTGATCCCCGATGTCACCCACAAGATGCTCACCAGCACCCTGCGCCAGCTCGAGACGGCGGGCCTGGTCCACCGCCGCGTCTATCCAGAGGTGCCACCACGAGTCGAATACTCGCTCAGCGAGCACGGACGAAGCGCCGAACCCGTCATTGAGGCAGTTCGCGAGTGGGGACACCAGCACCTCGAGCACGAACCCGGCAGCTGAGCCGCCCAACGCACGGCTCAAGGCCAGTTCGGGCACCTTAACCTTCACGGGGAGCCGTACCTTCCCGTCGGCGCATACCTGGCTGGTTTGGCTCGCTGACGGGTCAACCGCTTTCGCCAGGCACCCTCGTCGGCGCAGCTGTAATACGGCGTTAGTCCCGTTTGTTCATCGGATAAGATCCGTTATACGATGAACCCGCCACGTTCACTGGTCCGCCGCTCTTCTCAAGTGCGTCCGATCGCGGTCCCACAGGGCGCCTCTTTTTCGTCGGATAATCCGCTGGCTGCTTTTCTAGCCTTCCTAGCCGAAGACACCAAGGTTGGCGAGCGCACCGCCCGCCAGTACGTCGCCCACCTGCAGCGCTTCGCCGCCTGGCTCGACCAGCGCTACCAGGCCGCGCTCCTGGGGGCCACCACCCGCGACCTGCGCCAATACAAAACCGAACTCGGCAAACGTCAAAAGCCGGCCTCCGTCAACGCCACCCTGGCCGCTCTACGCCGTTTTTACAGTTGGGCAACCGAAATGGAGCGCATTACCAGGAACC
>JAABUQ010003685.1_pt1 | contig 27512 bp, 21 predicted proteins | sample 5560001 | NCBI WGS metagenome assembly JAABUQ01 (sample SAMN10711888, study PRJNA513371) | rock metagenome | isolation source: Antarctica rocks | place: Antarctica: Victoria Land, Finger Mt nord | collected 2015-12-18 | reverse complement strand
GACGTGCCGCCGCGCACCGGTTCGCACCCGACCGCCAGTCGCTCCTGCCCGATCCGCCGTCGCGCCATCCTGGCCCCCACCCGCTCAGATCGGTAGAGAATCAGAGTGCACCGCGTCGGCTCAAGCCCTCCGCGCACAGGTCTCATAAAACCGGCCTTCGCTCTCGGCGCACCACGCTTGCCGAGCCGGCGCACATCCGCTATCACTTGTGCTATCGTTCTATGGAGCAGGCATGGGCCAAGTTCTGGTCCGCAATCTCGATGACGCCGTTATTCGGGCGTTGAAGCAACGCGCGCAGTCTCGCGGCATTTCGCTTGAAGCCGAATTGCGGGACGTGCTGACAGAGGCGGCCGCGCACTCGCGAGCGGATCTCGCCCGCGAGTTCGCCGCTATCCGCGCGATGACCCCCGAAAACCGGGGCCTGCCGGCCGAGGACCTCGTGCGGGAGAGCCGGGACGAGCGGTGATGCCCGTCGTGGACGCGAGCGTCGCCTTCAAATGGTTTTCGGCGGAAGACGGCTCGGAGCAAGCGAGCGCCCTGCTTGCGACGACCGAGTTGCTCGTCGCCCCGGACCTGATTGTCGCCGAGGTCTGCAACGCAACCTGGAAGGCCGTGCGCGCGGGCATCATGCGTAACGAACAACAGGACCACGCGGCGTCGCGTCTGGCGGCGGCCTTTGACGCGCTCGTGCCCGCGGCTCCCCTCGCGCCTCGCGCCGTCGAAATCTCCCGCACCCTCGACCATCCGGTGTACGACTGCATCTACTTGGCACTGGCCGAGGCGCGCGACACCTTCCTCGTGACGGCCGACCGACGACTTCTCGAGCGCGTCAAACGCACCGAATGGGAACGCCGGGTCACGGACCTACGGACTGTTTCCGAGACGCCGAAGCGGCTGCTCGATAGCCGGTCAGGCGGCCAGCGCGACCCTGACCGCCCCTAGCGCGTCGTCGGCCCGGGTCGCTTGCGGGCCACCCGCTTGCGCGAGGTCCGGCCTGCCGCCGCCGCCCTTGCCGCCGACCGCGACGCTCGCCGCCCGCACCAGATCGACGGCGCTGAACCGGCTGGTCAGGTCGGGCGACACGCCCACCACGATGCTCGCCTTGCCCTCGGCGGTCGACACGAGCGCGACCACGCCGCTGCCGATCTGCTTGCCGATCGTCTCGGCCAGGCTCTTGAGATCACGCGCCGGCACCTCGCCCAGGTTGCGCGCCGCGAGCTTCACGCCGTTGACCTCCTCGACGGCGGCCCCGCCGCCGCCGGTCGCGAGCTTGCGCTGCAGGTCGGCGAGTTGCCGTTCGAGCTTGCGGCGATCCTCGACCAGCGCGGCCACCCGCTCCGGCGCTTCGAGCGGACTGGCCCGCAACGCGCCGGCGACCGCGTTGAGCCGGTGCTCGGTCGCCTCGATCAGGGCGAGAGCGGCATCGCCGGTCACCGCTTCGATGCGCCGGACGCCGGAGCTCACGCCGCCTTCGGAGACGATCTTGAACAGCCCGATGTCGCCGGTGCGACGCACATGCGTGCCGCCGCAGAGCTCGATCGAGTAGGCCGGCTTGTTGCCCTCGCCCTCGCCCATGGCGACGACGCGCACCTCGTCGCCGTATTTCTCGCCGAACAGCGCCATCGCACCCATCTCGACCGCCGCTTCGGGGGTCATCAGCCGGGTGGTGACCTCGGTGTTCTCGCGCACCCGCGCGTTCACCTCGCGCTCTACCCAGGCGAGCTCCGCCCCGGTGATCGGGCGCGGCTGGCTAATGTCGAAGCGCAGCCGGTCGGGCGCGTTCAGGCTGCCCTTTTGCTGCACATGCGTGCCGAGCTTGCGCCGCAGCGCCTCGTGCAACAAGTGCGTCGCACTATGGTGCGCCCGGATCGTGGTGCGGCGCGCGTGGTCGACTTCGGCCACCACGGGCGTGCCGACCCGCGCCATGCCGCCCTCGACCCGGCCCAGGTGAACGATCAGGTCGCCGAGCTTCTTCTGTGTGTCGGTCACGGCGATCCGTAGCCCGTCCGGCCCGGCGATGGTGCCGGTGTCCCCCACCTGCCCGCCGCTCTCGGCGTAGAACGGCGTCTGGTTCAGGACCACCGCCACTTCGGCGCCCGCTCCGGCGTCGGTGGCGGGGGCGCCCCCCACGACGAGCGCCAGGATTTCGCCCTCGGCGGTCTCGGTCGCGTAGCCGAGGAAATCGGTGCCGCCGCTCCGCTCGCGGATCTCGAACCAGACGGTCTCGGTCGCCGCCTCACCCGACCCCGCCCAGGCGGCGCGGGCGCGGGCGCGCTGCTCGCCCATCGCCTCCGCGAAGCCCTCGGTATCGACCGACCGGCCCTGCTCGCGCAGCGCGTCCTGCGTCAGATCGAGCGGGAAGCCGTAGGTATCGTACAGCCGGAACGCGACGTCGCCGGGCAGCGCCTGTCCCGCGCCAAGCCGCTCGGTCTCGTCGGCGAGCAAGTGGAGGCCGCGCTCCAGCATCTGCTTGAAGCGGGTTTCCTCGAGCAGCAACGTCTCCCGCGTCAGCGCCTCGGTGCGCGCCAGCTCCGGGTACGCGACACCCATCTGCCGCACCAGCGTCGGCACCAGCCGCCACATCACCGGCTCAATCGCGCCCATCAGGTGGGCGTGGCGCATCGCGCGGCGCATGATGCGGCGCAGCACGTAGCCGCGCCCCTCGTTCGACGGCAGCACGCCGTCGGCGATCAGGAAGGCGGAGCTGCGCAGATGGTCGGCGATGACCCGGTGGCTGGCTTTGAACGGACCGTCCGGCTCCTGCCCGGTGACTTCGGCGGAGGCGAGGATCAGCGCGCGGAACGTGTCGGTATCGTAGTTGTCGTGCTTGCCTTGCAGGATCGCGGCGGTGCGTTCGAGCCCCATGCCGGTGTCGATCGAGGGGCGCGGCAGCGGCAGGCGGGTGCCGGGCGGGCCTTCCTCGAACTGCATGAACACGAGGTTCCAGATCTCGACGAACCGGTCCCCGTCCTCATCGGCGCTGCCCGGCGGCCCGCCCGGGATATGGTCGCCGTGATCGTAGAAGATTTCCGAGCACGGCCCGCAGGGTCCGGTATCGCCCATACGCCAGAAATTGTCGGCGGTCGGGATGCGGATGATACGGCTCTCGGGCAGCCCGGCCACCTCGCGCCAGATGCGCGCCGCGTCATCGTCCTCGGAGAACACCGTGACCAGCAACCGATCCTTGGCCAGCCCGAACTCGCGGGTGACGAGCTCCCAGGCGAGCGGGATCGCGCGCTCCTTGAAATAGTCGCCGAAGCTGAAGTTACCGAGCATCTCGAAGAAGGTGTGATGCCGGGCGGTATAGCCCACGTTGTCGAGATCGTTGTGCTTGCCTCCGGCGCGCACGCACTTCTGCGCCGTAGTGGCACGGCTGTAGGGCCGCCGCTCCTGGCCGGTGAACACGTTCTTGAACTGCACCATGCCGCTGTTGGTGAACAGCAGGGTGGGATCGTTGCGCGGCACCAGCGGCGAGCTCGGCACGACCTCGTGGCCGTTGCGGGCGAAGTAGTCGAGGAAGGCGGCACGGATGTCGTTGCTGCTGGCCATGAGGGCGAGATGCGGTTCCCGGATTGATCGCGACCGCATGACGTAGCGCAGGGAACGCCCTGGTGTCACCCCAGGGTATCCTGGACCGCCCGGATGAGCGTTTGTGCGGGTGTCCGGATTGCCGGGTCCGCAAGGCACCACGAAATGGGCAACCATCCCCATGCAGTCAGCCGTCTTACGAAGATATGGTGCGAGGTACGCGGCCGCCCTACTTTGATGATTGACAAACAAAGCGCGTCTGTGGTTCGTTTCGGTTGCCTCCATCGATGATCGGCGCAGATGCGTCGCGTCATAGGACGGTGGGGCAATGGAGCGTGAAATGACGAATGACCCGTCTGGCGTCACCGTGCGCCTGTCTTATCTCAAAATCCGCGATGTCACGACCAAGGACGAAGAGGCCAACGGCGCTTCGACCTACGTCGTTGTGCTACCTGCCCCCGAAGTTCTGAAAATTGGCACTGATGGAAACCTCCGATCCTACATACCCGCTCATGCTGGTAAAAAACGCAACTTAGTTCACAAGGCGATTGCGAAGACGATCCGAGAAAACCCAGATCGATTTTCACAGTTGAATTCAGGGTTCCTCATCGGGGCCTCCAAGATTATTGTCGACGACAACAAGAAAGTCGTTACTCTTTTTGATCCATCTGTGAATAATGGAGCACAATCTCAAGGTGAGATTCAACTGTACTGGGATGAATGCGCAAAAAGAAACGAATCTGCAACGGACTTTTCCGTCCGATGTGAACTTTCGATTGAGCCAGATACGTCGACTCGCACACACATTGCGGTCGCTCGAAATACCGCAACTCGAATCGAGGGGATTTCAATTGCGGGCAAGCATGGCTACTTCGAAGATCTGAATGCGTCGTTTAGGCTAGTGCATCCCTTACTGGAGCTTGCCTACTCGGAGACCAATGTAGAAGACAAGTTTGTAGACACGCGGCTTTTATTGCAGGCGTTGTGGGCAATGATGCCTGAAGAATTAGCTCCTGAGAGCAGGCGATCAATCGAAGCGCGAATGCGAGCATACAAAAATGCAGCCTATTGCTTGCAGGATTTCATGGCTATCTACAACGGGCGGAAGAGCGATAAAGGTAATGAGGCGAGATACAAGTATTTTATTGACATGGCTGGTTCAGCTTGGACGGAATATCAGCGATGGAAAACGCATTCGGAATGGAACGACAAGCACCTTCGGGCGCCTCTTCGGCAAGCTGTGCGCGGGGATGACGGTTTCATTAAGGAAATCTCTGATGGTATCGTCTTTCCTATTCTTTCCTCCCTGTCAAAATTTGTTAAACGTGACAAAACCGACCATTGGGCTATTTCCTATCCAAAGGTCTTTCAAGACGACGATATGCTGATTGCTGCCCGTCGGCAATTAAGTCAGTGCGGAGGTCGCCCTATGCTGATGGGTAGGTCCGGTCAAGCCTATGAAGCGTTGATGACGCTGACCGAAATGGCAGAACGTTATTCTGCTCAAGCGACTGCGCGGTAAAAGCGCCGTAGCAGGCCACCGAACGGCCCACGGTGGCCTGTCACTGGAGGAAAAACTCGCTAAGTCATTCCTCATTTGATGTTAGCAGCTTGTGTCGCGGCTTCGCCGTTCACCCCCTCCGACGCTCGCGCGATGCTGCTACGAGGGTCCGTTGATCGGCTACGCTGCTACTGGTCATGAGGGCGAGATGCGGTTCCCGGATTGATCGCGACCGCATCACGTAGCGCGAGCGGTCCGGCCTGTCACGCATCCACCCGCTAGCGTCAGACCCGATAGTGCAGGACCGTGAACTCCTGCGTCCGCACGAGCGCGTCCCGCTGGTTGTACAACAACCGTTCCGAGGTGACGAAATAGCCCTCGCCGAGCTTCGTCGCCTTCTTTGGGCTGCAGTGCTTCATCCGGATCTCGCTCCGTCCGGTGTCGCCGGGCCGGAGCGGGGTGTAAAACCGCGAGACCGCTTGCACGACGGCGATCTCGGGACAGTCCGGCGGCGTGACCAGGGTGCCCGCCTGCACCAGGCTCTGACGCAGCGACTGCAGCAGCGCGATCCCGGTCAGGCCCTGGCGCACCGCCTCGGGCACCTGCCCGCCGGGTTTGAGGTAGCCTACGCCGAGTGCGGCCGCCGAGCCCGCGCCGAAGAACATCCCGGTCGGCGGGGCCACGATGCCGCCATGCCGGCTCGAGGCGGCATACGCCGCATCCCAGTAGAGCGGGTTCCAGTCCTCCAGGGCCTCGCACCAAAGGTGGATGTCGTCCTTGGTGAGTGGTCTCGCGGGAAGACCGCCTGCCGGGCGGGACTTGCCGATGAAAGGACGCGCGAAATCCGGCACGTCGTCGGGCACCGGTCTCTCCGCCGCGCCGGACCCCTCCGCGCTGAGCAATGACGCCGGTTCCCCCGAACGCGAGGGAAGCGCCATGGTGGCCATTGCGGTCGCCGCCTGGGCGGCAAGCGCATGGCCGATGTTGAGGTCGACGAGATCGACGAGGTAGGCCCCGTCGTCGCCGCGATATCGGCGCCCGATCCGGCCGCTGACCGTCAACACGTCGTTGGTGCAGCTCTGCGTCCGCATGCTGAAGGTGAGCGAGCGGATTTCCGCTGCGGGTCCGGACCAGTCGGTCAGCAGCCGTCCGAACAGCCCCGCGACATGCGGTGTCGAGATGAAGGCATCCCTCGCCCCTGCGGCGCGCGCGTAGTCACCGTCGAAGTGAACGTAGTCATACAGCCCGCTCGCGCGGACGAAGGCAACGAGGCGCAGGAGGCTGAGCTCATAGGTGAAGGGCGGAAGGGCTTGGCCTTCCTCGACGTCCTCCCAGCAGATGCTGTCGCGCGTCATCCGACTTCCTCCTGGTGCTCGTTGTCAGGCCGCCGCTTCCACCTCTGCCTCGATGCGCTCGCCCCGTTCTTTTCGCGCGAGGGCCAGCTCGTAATTCGTCTGCATCGTCATCCAGAACTCGGCCGACGTGCCGAGAAACCGGCTGAGCCGAAGCGCCGTGTCCGGCGTGATCGCGCGGGCGCCGCGGACGATCTCGTGCAGGCGCTGCGGCGGCACGCGCAGCTTCAGGGCGGCCGACGCTGGCGACAAACCGCGCGCGTCCAGTTCCTCCTTCAGCGTCACTCCTGGGTGGATTTCATGGAAGTGCATTCCGTCGCTCCTCAATGATAGTCGACGATCTCGACGTCATGCGCGTCGCCTGCGTCGAAGCGAAACACCAGCCGCCATGGGCCGTTGATGGTCACCGCCCAGCACCCGGACCGTTTGCCACTCAGCTTGTGCAGCCCGACGCTGCGCAATCGCCCAAGATCGTCGAGCGTCTTGGCGGCATCCAGCTGACTCAAGCGAAGCCGCGCACGTTGCTCGTCGAGTCCTGACCAGCGCGCCTTTCCGCTCTCGGCAAACCGCCGCGGGTCGGCGTTCTTCCAGGACCGGATCACACTCGCAACGTGACACGTCAAGCGTGTCTTGTCAAGCGTGTCGCGTTAGGGATGTTGGATTATCCGTCCCGCAAATGGCAAGCCGCCCAATGACCCGGCGCCACTTCCTTCAGCATCGGCAACTCCGTCTTGCACCGCGCGAACACGTACGGGCAGCGCGTGTGGAACGCGCAGCCCGGCGGCGGGGCGATGGAGCTCGGCACGTCGCCTTGCACGATCCGGCGCGACCGCGTCACCCGTGGGTCGGGGATCGGCACGGCGGCGAGCAGCGCCTCCGTGTAGGGGTGCTGCGGGCGCAGGAACAGGCTGCGCTTGTCGGCCAGCTCGACGATGCGGCCGAGATACATTACCGCGATGCGATGGCTGATGTGCTGCACCACCGCGAGATCGTGCGCGATGAAAAGGTAGGACAGTCGCTTGGCCGCCTGCAAATCCATCAGCAGGTTCACGACCTGCGCCTGGATCGACACGTCGAGCGCCGAGACCGGCTCGTCGCCCACGATCAACCGCGGGCTCAGCGCGAGCGCGCGCGCGATGCAGATGCGCTGGCGTTGCCCGCCCGAGAACTCGTGCGGGTAGAGCCGCATCTGCGCCGGCCGCAGCCCCACTTGCGCGAATAGCGCCGCCACCTGCGCCGCCCGCTCGCGCCCATGCGCCAAGCCGTGCACCGTCAGCGCCTCGCCGACCGCGTCGCCCGCGGTCATGCGCGGGTTCAGCGACGAGAACGGGTCCTGGAAGATCATCTGCATCTGCCGCCGCAGCGGGCGCAGCGCGCGACGCCCGAGCCCGGAGATGTCGCGCCCGTCGAGCCGGATCGTTCCCGATGTCGGTTCGATCAGCCGCAGCACGGCGCGCGCGACGGTGGACTTGCCGCAGCCGCTCTCGCCGACGAGGCCGAGCGTTTCGCCTGCCGCGATGGCGAAGCTCACGTCCTCGACCGCGCGCACCGTCCCGCCGCCGCGCCCGAGAAAGCCGCGGCGCAATGGATAATGCTTGCGCAGGCCGGAGACCGCGAGCACCGGCTCAGTCATCGGCGTGCCAGCACGCCGCGTAGTGGCCCAGTCGCTTCTCCTCGTACGACGGGTAGACCGCGCGGCAGCGGTCGTCGGCGCGCGGGCAGCGCGGCGCGAACACGCAGCCCGCCGGCAGGTCGGAGAGCGCCGGCACCGTGCCCTCGATCTCCTGCAGCCGGCCCATGCGCGCGAAATCCGCCTCGGCGATGGCGAGGCGGGGCACCGACGCCATGAGCCCGCGCGTGTAGGGGTGCAGTGGTTCGGCGAACACCCGCTCCACCGTGCCCTCTTCCACCTTGCGCCCGGCGTACATGACGATCACCCGCTGCGCCGTCTCCGCCACCACGCCGAGATCGTGCGTGATGAGCAGCATCGCGGTGCCGAGCTCGTGCTGCAGCCCGAGCATCAGGTCGAGGATTTGCGCCTGGATGGTGACGTCGAGCGCGGTGGTCGGCTCGTCGGCGATCAGCACCTGCGGGTTGCAGGACAGCGCCATCGCGATCATCGCCCGCTGCCGCATCCCGCCCGAGAGCAGGTGCGGGTAGTCGCGCGCGCGCCGCGCCGGCTCGGGGATGCGGACCAGCCGCAGCATCTCGACGGCGCGTTCGCGCCCGGCCGAGCGCGACAGGTCCTGGTGCAGCCGCACCGCTTCCTCGATCTGCGCGCCGACGGTCTGCACCGGGTTGAGCGAGGTCATCGGCTCCTGGAAGATCATCGCGACGTCGTTGCCGCGCACGCGCCGCATCGCCGCCTCGTCGAGTGCGAGGAGGTCGACGCCGGCGAGCCGCACGGCGCCGCCGACGGTGCGTCCGGGCGGCGGCACCAGGCGCATGATGGAGAGCGCCGTCATGCTCTTGCCGCACCCGGACTCGCCGACGATCGCCAGGGTCTCGCGGCGGTCAAGCGCGAACGACACGTCCGCCACGGCATCGAACGCACCGCGGCGGAGGAAGAAGCGGGTGCGGAGGTGCTCGACCGCGAGTACGCCCTCTTCGTTCACGCCCGCTGCCGCGGGTCGAGCAGGTCGCGCAGCGCGTCGCCGAGCAGGTTGGTGCCGAACACCGCCAAGCTGATCGCGAGGCCGGGGAAGATCACCAGCCAGGGCGCCGTCCGCACGTATTCGGCGGCCGATTCCGACAGCATCCGGCCCCAGGACGGATACGGCTCCGGCACGCCGAGGCCGAGGAACGACAGCGATGCCTCGGTGAGGATCGCCGAGCCGAGTTGCGCCGTGCCGAGCACCAGCAGCGGCGCGATCGTGTTGGGCAGCACGTGCCGGAGCGCGATCCGCGTCTCGCTCATCCCCACCGCGCGCGCCGCCTCGACAAACGAGAGCTCGCGCACCGCCAAGACGTTCGCCCGGATCACCCGCGCCGCGTAGGGGATCAGCGGGATGGCGATGGCGATGATGGTGTTGCGCAGCGACGGCCCGAGCGAGGCCGACATCACCAGCGCCAGCACCAGCAGCGGCAGCGCCTGCAGGATGTCGCTGATCCGCTGCACGATGAGGTCCACCCAGCCGCCGAGATAGCCCGACAGCAGGCCGATCACCACGCCGATGGAACAGCCGAGCGCGGTCGAGCCGATGCCCACCGCAAGCGACACGCGCGCGCCGTAGACGATGCGGCTGTACATGTCGCGGCCCATGAAGTCCGCACCCAGCCAGTGCGCCCCGCCCGGCCGCGCCAGCGAGATCGACGCGTTGGTGCTCAGCGGATCGAACGCGGTGATGAGCGGCGCGAACACCGCCGACAGCACGAACACCGCCATGATCAACGCCCCCACAGCGCCGAGCGGATAGCGGCGGATCAGGTAGCCCGCCCTGCCCCAGACGCTCTCGCGTCCGGCCGCGATGCGCGGCTGCGCGAGCGTGGCCATCAGCCGGCGATCCGGATGCGCGGGTCGAGCACCGCGTACAGCATGTCGACGACGAAGTTCACCAGCACGACGACGAGGGCGATGAACATCACCAGGTTCTGCACGATCGGGTAGTCGCGCCAGCGGATCGCCTCGACCAGGAACCGCGCCACGCCCGGGATGTTGAACACGGTCTCCGTCACGATCAGCCCGCCGATCAGGAACGCGGCCTCGATGCCGATGACGGTCACCACCGGCAGGATCGCGTTGCCGAGCGCGTGGCGGTAGTTCACCGACCGGTCGAAGGCGCCCTTGGCCCGCGCGGTGCGGATGTAATCCTGCCGCATCACCTCCAGCATCGACGAGCGGGTGAGCCGCATAATCAGCGCGGAACTGCGAAACCCGACGGCGGCGGCCGGAATACTGTACAATAGAACGCTGTCCCAAATGCTCGCAGGCTGGCTGCTGTAGATCGGCAGGGAGCCAAACTGCGAGACGAACACCATCAGGATCAGCAACCCGAGCCAGAACGACGGCATCGACAGCCCGCTCAGGCTCACCAATCGCACCAGGTAGTCGAGCGGGCCGTTCTGCCGCACCGCGCTGACCACGCCCATCGGCACGCCGAGTGCCACCGAGAACACCAGCGCCAATCCGGCGAGCTTCGCCGTGATCGGGATGCGCGGCAGGATCTCGTCGAGCGCGGGCTTCTCCGAGACGTAGGAGTAGCCGAGGTCGCCGTGGAACAGGCCGCCGATCCAGCCGGCGTACTGCGCGACCAGCGAGCGATCGAGGCCGAGTTCATGCTCGATCTTGAGTTTCTCGGCCGGGTTCACCATTCCCGCGCTGTCGAACAAGATGTCGGCGATGTTGCCCGGCACCAGCCGCAGCAGCAAGATCACCACGGAGATGCCGAACAGGGTCACTATCATGAGCAACACGCGGCGGATCAGATACGAAGCCACGCGCTATACCCCTCCCCCAACCCCATCCCGCAAGGGGAGGGGGCTTGCTTCTCCCTCTCCCCTTGCGGGAGAGGGCCGGGGTGAGGGGTGTCTCACCGATCCAGCCACAAATCCTCGAACCGATAACCGTTGTAGATGCTGTTCGACATCATCGTGAAACCCTTGAGCTGCGGCTGCCAGCACGTCGCCTGCCGCGGGTAAAAGATGATCGGCCGGGCGACGTCCTCCTCGAGCCGACGCTGGATGTCCCACACGAGCTTGCGCCGCGCGTCCAGGTCGGTTTCCGCCGACTGCTTGTCGAACAGGGTCTGCAACTCCTTGTTGCAGTAGCCCGTGTAGTTGCGTTCGGAACCGCAGGCGTAGTTCTCGTAGAACGCCTGGTCGGGATCGTCGACCGAGTTGCCGGTCAGGTTGAGGCCGACCGTGTAGTCCTTGCGCGTCACCTTGGCCTGCCAGTTGCTGGTCTCCACCGGTTCCAGCTCGCCGTCGATGTAGATCGCCTCGAGCTGATCGATCAGGATCACCGCCGGATCACGGTACACCGCGATGTTGCGGGTCGAGACCTTGATCGGCAGCCGCTTGTTCGGCCCGTAGCCGAGCTTCTCCATGATGCCGCGCGCCTCGGCGCGGCTCTTCGCCACATCGGGGCCGAAGCCGGTCATGCCGCGCACCATCTCGGGCGGCAGCCCCCACACGCCTTCCGGCCCGGGGAGCAGCGCCCCGCCGATGTCGCCTTTTCCCTCGGCCAGGATGTCCACGAACGCGCGCCGGTCGATCGCGAGCGCCATGGCGCGCCGCAGCTCCGCATTGTCGAACGGCGGCGCGTCACGGTTGACGATCAGGTTGGTGCTGACGTTCGTCGGCTCCAGGTCGCATATGGCGTTCGGCGCCTGCTTCCGCATGTCCTTCAGCAGCGGCACCGTCACCTCGGTCGGGAAGGTCATGTCGAACTTGCCGGCGATGAAGGCGAGGATGGCGGTCGAGCGGTTCGGGATGATGGTGAACTCGATCGCGTCCAGGTAGGGGCGGTCGGGGCGCCAGTAATCCGGGTTGCGGACCAGGGTGATCGACTCGTTCTGCTTGAACGAGACGAACTTGAACGGCCCGGTGCCGATCGGATGGGTGCGCATGTCGCGCGACGAGACGTGGCAGGGGTAGATCGGCGCGTAGCCCGAGGCGAGCAGCGCCAGCAGCGAGGGCTGCGGCCGATAAAGCTGGAAGCGCACCGCGTCGTCACCGTCCGCGACGACGTCCTTGACGTTGGCGTACCAGGATTTGCGCGGGTTCTTGCGCAGCTTGGCGTCGGAGCGGTCCATCAGCATGTCGAACGTGCACTTCACGTCCCTCGCCGTGAACGGCTTGCCGTCGTGCCACTTCACGCCCGAATGCAGCTTGAACGTCAGGGCGGTCTTGTCGTCGCTCCAGGTCCAACCGGTGGCGAGTTCGGGGGCGATGCTGTCGAGGCTGTTCTGCTTCACGTCCTGGCGGAACAGGACGAGATTGTTGAACACCGCCATGAACGGCACGTTGGTGGTGATCGTGGCCTCTTCGAGGATCGAGGCGCTGGCGGGGCTGTCGCGATGGTAGATGCGCAACGTCCCGCCGCGCTTCGGCTCCTCGGCCGATGCCGGCAACGCGGCCAGCAGCAGCACCGTCATCGTCAGGCCAAGCAACCCGCGCCACATCGTCCGACATGCCCCCCAACCGTTCGTTGAGGCGCAATCTGCCGCAACCGGACGACCGGGTCACTAGCGGGCGGGAAGAATACGCCTGAAGTGCGGGGGAGGAGGCGTCCTCCCCCGCGAAGCGCTCAGGTCGAGACGATCTGGCTCGAACTGACGTTGGTGACGCCGACCAAGGTGATCGTCGTGTTGTCGGTCAGGGTGAGCGTGGTGTTGCCGCCGCCGGTGACGGAGGTGAAGCCGCTGGGGCCGTAGCCGGACAGCAGCACCTTGTCGCTGGCGCCGAAGTCGGAGATCGCGTCGGAGTTTCCGGTTCCGACATTGCCGTTGAAGAACGCGAACACGTCGTCGCCGCCTCCGCCGGTGGCGCTGAGCACGCCCGTGCCGGACACGATCGTGTCGGCGCCGGTGCCGGCGACGATGGAGTCGATGCCCGCGCCGCCGAAGACGGTGTTGTTGCCGGTGGAGGTCGCGGCGCTGAGCGTCTCGTTGCCGGCGCTCGCGATGTAGAGCGCGCCGCTGGTGCCGTCATACGTCATGTCGCCACCGGTGGCCCCGAACAGGGTGGGGCCGGTGGCGCCGCCCGTGACCGAGACAGCCTCGTTCGACGCCTCCAGGAAGGTGAGGTTGCCTTGCCCGCCGTTGATGAGCTTGGCGCCCGTGTTGCCGAAGATAGTGTCCGCGCCCGCGCCGCCGTTGATGGTGTCGGCGCCGGTGCCGGTGATGATCGTGGCGCTGCCGGTGCCGCCGTTCACCAGGTTGGAGGTGCCGCTCAGGAACATCGTGTTCCCGTCGCCGCTGCTGCCGAACACCGTGGTGTCGCCGGTGCCGCCGAAGATCGTGCTGTTGGAGCTGGTGCCCCCGTCCACCGTATCCGGCCCCTGCGCAAGCAGGACTTGGCTGTTGGGCCCGTTCAGCACGACGATGTTGCCGCCGCCGCCCACGATGATGTCGTTGCCGCCGCCCGTGGCGCCCGTCACGGTGGTGCCGACCCCGCCGAAGGCGGTGATCAGCGCCGTCTGGTTCGTCCCGAGGGTGAGCGAGCCCGTCGAGGTGGCGGCGTCCAGCACATACCGATACCCGAACGCGGTCAGGTTCGTGGTGTCGATGGCGTAGCCGTCCGCCGCATCCGCGGGCACGACCGCCTCGCCCGTGTAGCCGGGCGGAACCGGCGGCGGATTGGCGGCAGGCAGACTGACTACGGCGAGCGTGGGGGGGTTGCTGTTAAAACCCGCCGCGTTGATCACCGTCGCCACGGCCTGCGCGGCCGCATACGTCGCATCCGTGCCGAACGTCAGAATGGCGTCACTCGCGCCGCCGTTCACTGACGCAATTGCAACGTCCCCGGTTGCCATTGGAGTTCTCCCTTGTGACTCGATGCCGGCCTGCTAGCAGGTCAGGCGCAAGGAATGCAACCAGAGTATCAAATGTATGAAGAAATACCCACATTTCTGCTGAATGGTGCCGATCAGGCACAACCGGCGATACACAGCCACTTATCATTCAGCCTGAGTGACGAGCATGGCCGTGGTGGGAGCCAGGGCGTGATCCCTAGCGCTTCTTCAGAAATGCCTCGAGCTGCGCCATCGTGCTCGGGGTCCCGAGAAGGCGGGCGATGCTGTCCGCCTCGGCGTCGAGCTGGTCCCCGAGCGCCGCGTGCCCGCTGGCGCGGAGCAGCGCCTTGAGCCCGGCGAGCCCGCCCGACGGCAGCGCCGCCAGTTGCTGCGCCAGCGCCTCCGCCTCGCGGCCGAGCGCGTCATCGTCCACGATCCGACTGACTATGCCGAGCGCCAGCGCCTCGTCGGCGCCGAGCACCGGATTGAGCGCCATCAGCTCGAACGCCCGCCGGAACCCCACGATCCGCGGCAGGAACCACGTCCCGCCGCCGTCCGGCGTGAGCCCGGACCGCGTGTAGGCGGAAGTGAAGCGCGCGGATCGCCCGGCGATGACGAGATCGGCGCCGCACACCAGGCTGAACCCGGCGCCCGCCGCCACCCCGCTCACGGCGACCAGCACGGGAGCCGGAGCGCGCTGCAGCCGCAGCACGCCCTCGTGGAGCGCCTCCGTCATCTGCCGGCCGTGCGCCTCGGCCCTGTTTTTCTCGGCGACGAACTCGCGGATGTCGCCGCCGACGCTGAACGCGTCACCCTCGGCGCTGACCAGGATCACGGCGGCGTCCCGCGCCGCCTCGCACGCCGCGGCCGCTTCGGCGAACGCGCGGCAGAACCGCAGGTCGATGGCGTTGCGGCCGGCCGGGTTGGTGAGGCACAGCCGCGCGACGGCACCCTCGCGCGAGAATGCGATCCGGTCCGGCCCCATGTGCTCCCCCGCTTCGGTCACGCCTGCACCGGCCCGACGTCCGGCTCCAGCGTCTCCGCATAGAGCGGCGCCGTCCGGCCCGCCTCGAAATACGCCGCCCGCGTGGTCCGGCCTAGCGTGACGGTCGTGAAGCCATGCGCCATCACGGTGCCGTCGTTGCCAAGCTCCGTGCCCTCGATCAGCGCCGGCGGATCGCGCACGCCGTCGAGCACGCCATACGGCGCATCGCGCACGAACACCGGGATCGCGCCGTTGCCGACGCAGCGCCCGCGCTCGAGGCCGGCATAGGGTCGGTAGATGCAGAGATTGTGCTCGTGGCCCCAGAACCAGGCGGCGATGCGCCCGGCGGCCTGCAATCGCCGCAAGGAGGCCAGCAGCGGCGCGTTGATCGGGCTCAGCGTGCCGTCCGCCCCTCGGTGGCCGATCTGGCGGAAGGCGGAGAACAGCGGGTGATGCGACAGCAGGATCGTCCGGCCGGGAAACGCCCGGATGCGGGCGACGTGCCAGGCCTCCTCGGATGGGTCGAGGAACGTCTCGGCATCGGTCTCGTCGAACGGGTCGTGGTCGTGCAGCCCGGTGTCCAGCGCCAGCACCTGCCACGCCTCGTCCGTGCTGCGCAGGCAGAAGAAGCTCGCCCCTTGCCGCATCGGCCCGGCGTTCAGCCGATCAAGCAGCGCGTAATAGCCGACGCCGCCGCTATACATGTCGTGGTTGCCGGACAGGGTGAAGCACGGGATGCGCTGTCCCGCCGATCCCAGCACCGCCTCGATCACGTGGAGGAAGTGCCGGTCGCATTCCTGGGGCGTGCCGGAATAGTAGATGTCGCCGAGATGGATCAGCACATCGGGCCGCTCGGCGGCGACCCGTCGCAGCAGCGCGTGCGCCGCCGGGCTGCCGGTGCCCCAGTCGCTGATCAGCGCCAGGCGGGTGTCGGGCGCGATCGGGATCACCCGGTCGCCCACCTGGGCCGCCGTGACGTAAGGAATGGCGCGTCGAGTGCCGTCCGGCCCGAAATAGCCGACATAGGCGTCGAGCGTGCTCGCCCATCCGGGGTCGCAAGGCGAGCCGATCAGCTGGCTGCGCAGTCGGTCCGCGCCGACCGGATCGCCGCGCAGCCGCGCCTCGAGGTATTCGAGCCCGAGCCGCGCGCAAACCCACAGATCGCCGACGCTGGAGGGGGGCGGTGTCGCCGGCACGTGCATCCCGGAGACTTTCGCCGCCGCCACCTGCGCCGCGGTCCGCGACAGGGCCGCCCGATGCGCTGCGTCGCCCCGCAACGCGCCGATCTCGCGCACGGCCGACTGGTAGATGGAGAGCAGCGCGTTGCGAAAGGAGTAGGGCGGCGGGTCCACGGAGGTCTCCAATTATGGCGGGCAGCGCGGTGAACGGTCGATCGTTCCCGCCCTTCAGCGGCCAGCCGGCCCCGGCGTTCACGCCCGGATCGTGATTGGCCGTCCGCGGTAAGTAGTCTAAATCTTGGATGACGAAACTCGCACCGCGGCTCCGCATTCCGATGCCAACCACGCGCTGCATCAAGGAGGCTCTATGCCGACCATCCTCGATGCCGATCTAGATAAGGTCAACAAGCGCACTTTCGTCGAGCGCCAAGCGGTACGGGTGTATGGCCGCGCCCAAGGCTGGATGGACGATGGCGAACACACGGCCATCGAATTTGTCTCGGGTGAGGTGCGAGGTCGTCGCATCCTTGATATCGGCGTCGGCGGCGGACGCACGACCAGTTTGTTGCAACCGATCAGCACGGACTACGTCGGGATCGACTATGCTCCCACCCAGATCGATACGGCGCGCCATCATCATCCCGGGGTCGACCTTCGGGTCATGGACGCGCGCGAGCTCGACTTCCCAGACCATAGTTTCGATCTCGTAGTGTTCTCGTTTAACGGGATCGACAGTGTCGATATCGGTGGTCGTCTGCAAATCCTCTCCGAGGCGCATCGCGTGCTGCGGCCCGGCGGCTCATTCCTGTTCTCGTCTTTGAGCTTGGACGGGCCATCGTTTCGCGAAAAGTTCTCTATACCGATCAATTTTAACAAGGGCTTCGGTCGATTTGCACGTGAGAGTGCGGTTTTTGCTCGGTGGGCGGCTTTTAGTAGCATTATAGGTCTTAGGACGTATTTGCGAGTGCGACGGCGGCGACATAATCTCCCTAGTGGCTTCAAACTGAAACAAATTTCGCCGCACTATTACGGATTGGTCGTTGTGTTCTCTTCCATGCCGGCACAAGTGGGACAGCTTCGAGACGCCGGATTTGAAGTTCTGAAAGTCTTTGACGAGCAGGGTGCCCAGCTCGACTTCGCCTGCTCGGTCGCTGATAGCCGGTGGTGCTATTACTGCGCGCGGAAGCCGGCGGCGGCTCTGCCGGAATAGCCGTATAAGTTTGCATCGGCCTTGCGATGCCCGGAGCGACATCCTTATGCGTGGCAGGCGCCGGACGTATGACCGCTGACGCTATTGCTGCCAAGCAGGGTGTGTCGGGCGGAGCGCGTGCGCTGAATTTCAGCGAAGCCGATACGCGCGGAGTTGACGAGACATTTCGTCCACGTTACCGCTCGCGGGCGACCAAAGGCGGAGGCGCTCAGACCCGATGAAAACCGAGGTGGCTTTTCCAGCCGCCGATCCGCCGGGTAACGACCGCAAGGATTTTATCTGTTAGTGCGGAGTCCCCAATGCGTTTGAGCCCGTCTTGTTCGGGAAAACTAACCCGCATGCATTCGTCTTCAGGCTGCAACCTGGTTTTCGCGCATCATTGCGGCAACCGTGTCTTTTCGGGATGCCGTTCACGACGTTCATTCGTCTCCGCAATGGGCCCACATCGTTGACATTGATGCGGGTCAAAGAAGCGGCTCCGCCGCGTGAGGTCGGGTCTCGCGTCAGGCGACTATCGGAACCTGCAAGCGACCCGCTTGTTCCCACGATATTCCACGAGACCTGGTGGCTGGATGCTGCCTCGGCTGGACAATGGCGGGAAGTCACCGTCAGTTCGGGCGGTAGTCTCGTCGGACGTCTACCGTTCACGCTCGGCGAGCGCCTTGGAACACGTTTCTGTGTCGCGCCGCGCCTGACGCATTTCCTCGGTCCGGCGATTGACGAGGGAAACGGGGGAGCCGTCTCGCGCAATCTGCGCCGGACCCGGATCGCGCGGGAACTCATCCAGGCGCTGCCCCGTACCGATGCGTTCTACCAACGCTTTCACGGCGGCATCAACGAGACGCTCGCTTTCCAGGAGGCCGGTTTTCAAACCGGCGTATTATTCACGTTCGAGGTCCACCCAGCTCCAGACGGCACGCTGTGGCACGCCATGCGGGACAAGACTCGCAATGTCATCCGCCGCGCTCAGGAACGCGTCGAGACAGTCCGGTGCACCTCGGCCGAACAGTTCATCGCCTTCTACGAGGCGAACCTTGCGCAGCGCGGCCGACGCAATCATTACGACCCCGGCATATTCGTCCAGGTTTGCCGCGCTGCGCTGCAGCGCAATCGCGGGTGTATCCTTTGCGCAAACGGTCCAGACGGAGAGCCGCTGGCAGCGATTTTCTACGTTTGGGACGAAACCGTTGCGTACTACACGCTCTCGACCCGCAGGCAGGATGCCGACAACGGCGCAGTAGCGCTGCTCGTCTGGGAAGCGATCCGTGATGCTGCCACGCGTAACCTGATTTTCGACATGGACGGGAGTTACACGGCGGGAAGTTCGTTATTTTACACCGGCTTCGGCGGGCAGATCCGGCCGCGCTACATCGTCTCTCGATCTTCGTTTCCCTACGACCTCGCGCGCCGGCTAATGGCGCCGTTCGGCAGTCGTCGCCGTCTCTATTGAAGCGTCATCGGGGCTGTGTCTTGCAGCACGTCACTGGCAGGCAAGGCACTCCTCGTAATCCGTGGACCCGACCGCAGCCACAGCCACCATCGGCGGCATGGCTTCGTCGTTCACAGCGACCGGGGTGAACTCCATCGGCCGCACCGCTTTCTCGCTCACGTTGTCGGCGCGCTGGATCGACAGGCTGCGGCAATAGTATAGCGACTTCACGCCCCGCTTCCACGCCAGCATGTGGATCTGATGCAGGTCGCGCTTGTGCACGTTGGCGGGCAGGAACAGGTTCACCGACTGGCTCTGGCAGATGAACGGCGCGCGGTCCGCGGCGTGCTCCACGATCCAGCGCTGATCGAGCTCGAACGCGGTCTTGTACACCGCCTTCTCCTGCTCGGTCAGGAAGGGGAGGTGCTGCACGCTGCCCTTGTTGAGCGTGATCGAGGACCAGACGTCCTCGTCATCCATGCCCTTCTCCGCCAACAGCACCTGCAGGTGCCGGTTGCGCACCGTGAAGCTGCCCGAGAGGGTCTTCTGCAGGAACACGTTGGCGGCGATCGGCTCGATGCCGGGGCTCGCGTTGCCGGCGATGATCGAGATCGACGCCGTGGGCGCGACCGCCATCTTGTTGGAGAACCGTTCCGGCACGCCGTACTCCTCGGCGTCCGGGCAGGCGCCGCGCTCGGCGGCGAGCACCCGGGACGCCGTGTCGGCCTCATTGCGGATGTGCTGAAACATCCGCCGGTTCCACACCTTGGCGATCACGCTCTCGAACGGCACGTTCTGCGATTGAAGGAAGGAGTGGAACCCCATCACCCCGAGCCCGACCGAGCGCTCGCGCATCGCCGAGTACTTCGCCCGTTCCATCCCCGCCGGCGCCCGGTCGATGAAGTCCTGCAGCACGTTGTCGAGGAAGCGCATCACGTCCTCGATGAAGGTCGGGTGGTCGTGCCAGTCGAACCAGGTTTCCAGGTTCAGCGAGGACAGGCAGCACACCGCCGTGCGCTCCCGCCCGTGCTGGTCGGTCCCGGTCGGCAGGGTGATCTCGCTGCACAGGTTGGAGGTCTTCACCTCGAGCCCGGCCAGCTTCTGATGCACCGGCAGCGCGCGGTTCACGTGGTCGCTGAACACCAGGTACGGCTCGCCGGTCTCGATCCGCGCGAGCAGGATGCGGACCCAGAGCGCGCGGGCCGAGATCGTGCGCACCACGCTGCCGTCCTTGGGCGACACCAAAGCCCAGGGCTCGTCCGCCTCGACGGCGCGCATGAAGGCATCGGGCACCAGGATGCCGTGATGCAGGTTCAGCGCCTTGCGGTTCGGGTCGCCCCCCGTGGGACGGCGGATCTCGACGAACTCCTCCACTTCCGGGTGAGCGATCGGCAGGTAGACGGCGGCCGAGCCGCGCCGGAGCGAGCCTTGCGAGATGGCGAGGGTAAGGCTGTCCATCACCCGGATGAACGGGATCACCCCCGAGGTCTTGCCGTTCTGCCCGACCTTCTCGCCGATCGAGCGTAGGTTGCCCCAGAAGCTGCCGATGCCGCCGCCCTTGGAGGCGAGCCACACGTTCTCGTTCCAGAGATCGACGATGCCATCCAGGCTGTCGGAGGCCTCGTTGAGGAAGCAGGAGACCGGCAGGCCGCGCTTGGTGCCGCCGTTGGACAGCACCGGGGTCGCCGGCATGAACCAGAGGCGACTCATGTAGTCGTAGATGCGCTGCGCGTGACCGGCGTCGTCGCCGTAGTAGCTCGCCACGCGCGCGAACAGATCCTGATAGCCCTCCCCAGGCAGCAGGTAGCGGTCGCCCAGGGTGGCGCGGCCGAAATCGGTGATGAGCGCGTCACGCCGTCGGTCGACATGCACCTGGCAGCGACCCTCCATCTGGATCGCGTCGAGCATGTCCTTGCCGTCCGACTGCGCCATCATCGTCATTCCGCCGTGCTCCCGAATCCGTCCGACCCACAATATGTAGGACCGATCCCACTTCGCCAACACCAAATGGCCCTGCCCGGTTAGCCTTCCTGCCCTGTGGCCCGCGCGCCACGGCGCCGGCTTGCCGCGCGGCCGATCCGGCGCGATCCTCCCCGCAACACCTCGTCATTGCCGGGCTTGACCCGTCAATCCACAGGCGTCCGTGGATGCCCGGATCAAGTCCGGGCATGACTGAGTACGGAGGGAACGCGGATGGCCGAAGCCGGGGAGCCTGTCCCGTATCGCGGGCTCATCACTGCGGCGGCGGTGATGTCGGTGCTGATGCAGGCGCTCGACTCCACCATCGCCAACGTGGCGCTGCCCTACATGCAGGGCAGCCTGGCGGCGAGCGACGACGAGATCACCTGGGTGCTGACCTCCTACGTCATCGCCGCCGCCATCATGACGGCGCCCGTGGGCTGGCTCGCCGTGCGGTTCGGCCGCAAGCGGCTGTTCATCGCCTGCCTGACCGGCTTCACCATCACCTCCATGCTGTGCGGCGCGGCCCAGTCGCTCGGCCAAATGGTCATCTTCCGGCTGCTGCAGGGCATGTGCGGCGCGGCGCTCGTGCCGCTGTCGCAGGCGACCATGCTCGACATCTACCCGTTCGAGCGGCGCGCCCAGGCAATGGCGATCTTCGGCATGGGCGTCATGCTCGGCCCCATCATGGGTCCCACGCTCGGCGGCTATCTGACCGACTGGTACAACTGGCGCTGGGTGTTCTACGTCAACCTGCCGTTCGGCATCCTGGCGATCACCGGCCTCGCATTGTTCATGCCGAAGACGTCGCCCAATCCGGAGTTGCGCTTCGACTGGACCGGCTTCGGCGTGCTCGCGATGGGCATCGGCAGCCTGCAGCTGATGCTCGACCGCGGGCAGGACCAGGACTGGTTCAGCGCCCGTGAGATCATCATTGAGGCGGTGCTGGCGGGACTGGGGCTCTACCTCTTCGTGGTCCACATGCTGACCGCCGAGAAGCCGTTCCTCGCCCCTGCGGTGTTCCGCGACCGCAACTTCGTCTCCTGCGCGGTGCTGATGTTCTCGGTCAGCGTGGTGCTGATGTCGAGCTCGGCGCTGCTGGCGCCCTACCTGCAGAACCTCGCCGGCTACCCGGTCTCCACCGCCGGCATCGCGATGGCCCCGCGCGGCATCGGCACCGCGGTCGGCATGCTCCTGGCGAGCCGCATGGCGCGCCGCTTCGACCAGCGCAAGGTGATGGCGGCCGGGCTCATCATCCTCGGCTGGTCCTTGCTGGTGATGAGCGGCTGGACGCCGGACATCCCGCGCCGGGAGTTGCTGGTAACGTTGCTGGTCCAGGGGTTCGGCATGGGCCTCGTGTTCAACCCGATGACGGTGGTGGCGTTCACGACGCTCTCGCCGAGCTTGCGCGGCGACGCCACCTCGCTGCAGGCGTTGTCGCGCAACATCGGCGCGGCGATCGGCATGTCGGTGACCACCTTCATGCTGGCGCGCAGCACGCAGGCGCTGCACGAGACCATCGGCGCCTCGGTCACGCCGTTCAACCGCGCCCTGCAGGTCGGCGGCCGCATCGCCCAGTACTGGCCGCTCGCCCCGAACCCGCAGGCGCTGGTGACGGTGCAGCAGAGCGAGATGATGCTCGACCATATGGTCGGCCGCCAGGCCGCGATCATCGCCTACAACAACGATTACCGCATGATGTCCTTCGTCGTCGTCCCGCCGCTGATCCTGCTGCTGTTCATGCGCCGTCCCGGACGCTCGCACCCCGCATCGGCCGTAGCGGAGGCGGACTGACCCCTCCACCCGGCCTCCTCCCGCAAGGGGAGTAGGAGAAGAAGCCCCCTCCCCTTGCGGGAGGGGGTTGGGGGAGGGGTAATGCCGCGAACGACGAACGGAGCATCCAATGACCTGGCAGCCCGAGCTCGACGAACTGCGCCGGCGCGAGGCGTTCGCCCGCGACATGGGCGGGGCCGACAAGGTGCGGCGCCAGCACGACGCGGGCCGCCTCACCGTCCGCGAGCGCATCGACGCGCTGCTCGATCCCGCCAGCTTCCGCGAGGTCGGCGCGCTCTCCGGCAAGGCGGAATACGATCCGGAGGGCAACCTGAAAGCCCTCACCCCGGCCAACTGCCTGTTCGGCCGCGGCACGATCGAGGGCCGCCCCGTCGTGGTGGTCGGCGATGACTTTACCGTGCGCGGCGGCTCGGCGGACGCCACCATCAAGGAAAAGGCCATCATGGCCGAGCAGATGGCGGGCGAGTTGCGCCTGCCCATCGTTCGTATCATCGAGGGCTCCGGCGGCGGCGGATCGGTCAAGACCATCGAGACCACCGGCCGCGCCAACCTTCCCGGCCGGGTCGGCGGCGGCGCGATCTACCATCTCACCGCGCAGAACATGGGCACCGTGCCGGTGGTCGCCCTCGGCCTGGGCTCGGTCGCCGGGCTCGGCGCCGCCCGCGTCGCCGCGAGCCATTATTCCGTCATGACCAAGGACACCTCGGCCATGTTCGTCGCCGGCCCTCCCGTGGTGGCCCGTACCGGCCAGCCGATCGACAAGATGGCACTCGGCGGCTGGGAGGTGCAGACCCGCAGCGGTGGCGTCGACCACGCCGTCGACACCGAGGCGGAGGCCTTCGCCTGCGCGCGCCGCTTCCTGTCCTACCTGCCGTCCTCGATCCACGCGCTGCCGCCGGTGCTGCCCGCGACCGACGATCCGCACCGCCGGGACGAAGCCCTGGCGACGGTCATCCCGCGCGACCGGCGCAAGGTCTACCGGATACGGCCGACCATCGAGACCCTGGTGGACCGGGGCAGCTTCTTCGAGATGGGCCGCAATTTCGGCCGTTCCGTCGTCACCGGCCTCGCGCGCATCGACGGCGTGCCGATGGCCGTGCTGGCCGGCGACCCGCACCACTACGCCGGCGCCTGGACCGCCGAGGCCTGCCAGAAGATCGTGCGCTTCCTCGACCTCGCCGAAACATTCCACCTCCCCGTCGTGCATCTGGTGGACTGCCCGGGCTTCCTGATCGGGCCGGAGGCGGAGCGCACCGCGACCATCCGCCACGGCGTGCGCGCGATGTCGGCGCTCGACCAGACCACGGTGCCGTGGTGCAGCGTCATCCTGCGCAACGTGTTCGGCGTCGCCGGCGCGCTGCACCAGCCGCCGGGCCGGCTGGCGCTGCGCTACGCCTGGCCGTCCGCGTATTGGGGCTCGCTGCCGCTCGAAGGCGGCATCGAGGCGGCCTACCGGGCGGAGATCGACGCCGCCCCCGACCCGGCGGCGAGATTGGCCGAGATCGGGGACCGGCTGAACAAGCTGCGCTCGCCGTTCCGCACCGCGGAAAGCTTCTGGGTCGAGGAGATCATCGATCCGCGCGACACGCGTCGACTGCTATGCGACTTCGCCCGGCTTGCCGAACCGCTGCGCCGGCCCGGCCGCAGCGGCACGATGATGATGCGTCCCTGACCGCCGTCACGAACCCGTCGCTCCCGACCCGCACAAGGATTATGCTCGCCGCCTGAGGGCAGAGGAGACCTCGCTCATGGCAATCCGGAAATTGCTGCTGCCACTCCCGGGCCCGGTCGGGGCGGACGCGGCGCTGGAGGCGGCGCTCACGGTCGCGCAGGTCTGGCGCGCGCATCTGAGCGTCGTGCATGTCCGCGCCGACGAGCAGCGCGCCCAGGCGGTCCGCAAGGCCTTCGACAAAGTGGTTGCCGCGCGCGGCGTCGCGATCGGCTCCTCGGTCGTCGGCGGTCCGGTGACGGCGAACTTCGCCTGGGTCACGAGCCGCGAGGCCGACCAGGTGGTGTACGAGGCCCGGCTGTCCGACCTCGTCGTGTTCCCGCATCCCGAGGCGGGTGAGGATGCGTCCTCGTCCGACATGCTGCATGCCGCGCTGTTCGACTCAGGTCGTCCGGTGCTGATCGCGCCGCACGATCCGCCCCCGTCGGTCGGCAGGCGCATTTGCTTGGGTTGGAACGGCACGGCCGAGTCGTCGTCCGCGCTGTACGTGCTCACGCCCTGGCTGCGCCGCGCCGAGGCAGTGCGCATTCTCTCCGCCGACAACTACCAGCGGCGCGGACCCGCCGCCGCCGATCTCGCCGACTATCTGGCCCTGCACCGGATCGCCGCCGACTGGGTGCCGTTCCCGGCAATCGGCGGCTCGGTCGGAGCCGGGCTGCTCGCCGCGGCCGGCGAGTTCGGCGCCGACCTGCTGGCGATGGGCGCCTACTCGCACGCGCGCTGGCGCCAGATGATCCTCGGCGGCGTCACGCGCTACGTGCTCGCCAACGCCAAGCTGCCGGTGCTTATGAACCGCTAGGAGCGGCCGCCGCGTCATCGCCTATCCGCAGGCGCAGCGTGACCGAGGTTCCCTCTCCGGGCTGCGACGCGGTCTCGCAACTCGCGCCGATCTGCCGGGCCAGCGAGCCGACAATCGTGGTGCCGAGCGTACGAGCCACCGGTCGGTCGGGGTCGATCCCGACGCCGGCGTCGGCGATGACGACCCGCAAGTCGGCGCCGTCGCGGTCCGCGCGCGCAGTAATCTTGCCTTCCGCCCCGTCCGGATAGGCGTGCCGCACGGCGTTGGTCAGTAGTTCGTTGATGATGAGGCCAAGCGGAATGGCGCGCTCGGCGTCGATGTCCAGCCCATCTTCCCCGTTACAGTGGATCGTAACCACGGGACTGAGCGCGCCGACATAGGCGCAAATGTCGGCCAGCATCCGGCCAAACCCCACGCTGCGCAGGTCGCGGCTTTGGAACAGCGCCCGGTGCGCCTCGGCAATCGCGCGCACCCGGCCGATCGCGCCGTCGAACGCCGCCACCGGGTCGACGTCAGCCAGCCGCGAGCGCTGCATCGACAGCAAGCTCGCCACGAGTTGCAGGCTGTTCTTGATCCGGTGGTCCGCTTCGCGCAGCAACAGGTCTCGAGCGGCGAGCGCCGCTTCCAGCTCCGCCTCTCGCCGGCTGCGCTCGACGGCAAGGCCGAGCAGGTTCGCCGCGGTCTGCAGGAAGGCGATATCGCCGTTGAGGAACGCGCCCGGTTCCTGGCAATCCGCCTCTAGCACCCCGAACGGCATGCCGTCCCCTCTTATAATGACGTTGATCGCGCGCCGGATGCCGTGCTCGAGAAGCAAGGTCGGCGTGCGGAACCGCTCCTCCGTCGCCAGGTCGTTCGAGATCACCGGCTTCGACGTCAGCAGCGCGTGCCCGGCGGGCGAGGCACTATCGGCGCCCAGCTTGACCCGGCCGACGACACCCTGGCGCCAGCCGCAACCCGCGCGCACGAGCAGCTTGTGCTCCGCCGGCAGATATTCGAGCACCTTGGCAAACCGCGTGCCCATGCCGTCGGCGACCATGCGGGACGCCTGGTCGAACAGCTGGTCGAGCTCGCATCCGCGAAGCGCGGTCGCGCCCAGTCCAGCCAGCAGGTCACGATGGCGCAGGCGGCGGGCGGTCTCGCTTTCTTCCCCGTCCATGGTTCCCCTGATTGCTGCCCCCGGATCGAGGCGCCTGCGGGACTAACAGCCTTTCCCCCGGCGACGCAACATAAGGCACGCTTCAGGCGGCGACACCCTCCACGGGCGGCAGCGCCGCCCGGCCGCGGATGAGATCGGACGCCTTCTCCGCGATCATCATCGTCGACGCGTAGGTGTTGGCGGAAACCATGCTCGGCATCACCGAGGCGTCGACCACCCGCAAGGCCTGCATCCCGTGCACCCGCAAGTGGTCATCCACGACGGCGGTGGGGTCGCTCGACGGCCCCATCCGTGCGGTACCGATCAGGTGATAGGAGGTCGAACCGTAGCGTCGCGCGAAATCCAGCAGCTCGTCGTCGCGTTCGACCTGCGGGCCAGGCAGGTGCTCGCCGTCGAAATACCGCGCGAGCGCGGGCGCCTGGAGCAACCGACGGGCGAGCTTGATGCCGCCGAGCAGCACGCGCTGGTCCATCGGATCGGCAAGGTAGTTCGGCTGGATGATGGGGTCCTCGAACGGGTCCGCCGAACGGGCGCGCACATGGCCCACGCTCTCCGGCCGGTGCGGCCACACCCCGGCCGTCATGCCGGGGAAGTCGTCGAGCTTGCCGAGATAACCGTCCTTGTAGCTCGCCGGCGAGAAGACGCCTTGCAGGTCGGCGCCCTCCAGGGTGTCGTTCGACTTCCAGAACCAGTGCACCAGCGACGGGCTGACCGCGAGGATGCTCGGCCGCCCCAGCGCCCAACGGGCGACCTGCCCGGCGAGGCCGACCCCGGACGCCAGCTCGTTCAAGGTCGTCACGTCACGCGCCCGCGCCACGATGCGCACGCCGTAATGGTCGCGGAAGTTCTCGCCCACGCCGCGCAGCTCATGCACCACCGGCACCCCGATCGATTGGAGCAACGTAGCCGGACCCAGCCCCGAAAGTTGCAGCAGCTTGGCGGTGTTCACCGTGCCACTGCTGACGATCACCTCGCGCCGCGCCCGCACGGTGCGCTCGGTCCGGCGGTCGCGGTCGTCGACGTAGCGGACGCCGACGGCGCGCCGCCCCTCGAACAGGATCGCCGCCGCCCGCGCGTTGGTGCGGATATTGACCCGCCCGGTGCGCCGCGCCGGATGCAGGAAGACGCGCGCCGCCGAATGCCGCCAGCCGCGATGGATGGCGCGCTGGAAATAGCCGACGCCCTCCTGTCGGGCGCCGTTGTAGTCGGGATTACGCGGGATCCCGAGCTGCGTGGCGCCCTCGATGAACGCCTCGCACACCGGGTGGAACCAGTCCATGTCGGTTACCGGCAGCCGGCCCTCGCGGCCGTGGAAGCGAGCGTCTGCTGGCCCGATGCGCCGCTCGGTCCGGCGGAAATAGGGCAACACGTCGACGTAGCCCCAGCCGCGGTTGCCGCGCTGCGCCCAGGTGTCGAAATCGGCGCGCTGGCCGCGATTG
>JAABUQ010003684.1_pt1 | contig 27512 bp, 21 predicted proteins | sample 5560001 | NCBI WGS metagenome assembly JAABUQ01 (sample SAMN10711888, study PRJNA513371) | rock metagenome | isolation source: Antarctica rocks | place: Antarctica: Victoria Land, Finger Mt nord | collected 2015-12-18 | reverse complement strand
TTCGTCACACTGCGCCGACGCGGCAAAGCCCTGCTCGGCGCCCTCACCGCCGGCCTGCTCATCGCCGGCCTGCTCATCGCCGGCCTGGCCGCGTGACCGGCCCGGCACCACCCCGGAAGCCAATAAGAGCCTCTCGGGATTGGCGAAGGTTCGCATCGAAAGGAGATACAGGACCGTCCCGATCGCGACGCCGGTTGCGCCCAGGGGGACTTCCCGTCGCGCCCAGTAGAGCGACGCCCCATACGTCGCGATCTCGCAAGCGGCGACGGCGTTCGATCCGACCGGCAGCCCGCCCGTGCGCAGCACGCACAAAACGAAGTTCAGCAGAATCGCCGAGTAGATGACGGCATGGACCGACCATGCCGGCACGCCCTCGTCGGCATGGAGGCCCGAAAAAGGGGATCTGGAGGGCGGTTCCGGCCCCGCTGCTCACGGCCCCGCTGCTCACGGCAAGGCCGGGTAACTGGGCGGCCATGCCCGGCTGCGCGCCGCGAGATGGCGATACAGGTCAACGTAGGATGCGGTGACCGCCTCCCATCCATAGGAGGCCGCCGCGTGCATCGCCGCCCCGCGCAGGTGGCCGTCGTATATCGACGTCATCTCCTCGATCCGGCGGGCCTCGGCGACAGGATCATCGGGATCGTAGAAAACCCCGAGGCCAGCCTTGCGAAGCAGCCAGGCGAACGGCGGGATGCTGGTCAGGATCGGCACCAGCCCGGCCGACAGCGCCTCCACGGCCGCGATGCCGAACCCCTCGTAGGACGAAGCGCAGATGAAGTAGGTCGCCTGCCCGATGAGGCCGCGAAGCTCCGTGTCGCTCGGACGCACGCTGATGGTGACGGCCGGCTGCACGCCGGCGTTCTGCGCCTCGGCCTCAAGGAAATCGGCGCTGACGTCGGTTTCCGCCCCGGCAGCGATGAGCTTCCAAGCCGGGTTGATCCGGCGCAGCTCGCGAAGCAGCGGAAACAGGGTCTCGATGCGCTTGTTGCTGGCGAACCGCCCGAAGCAGACAAGGACGCGCTGCGGCGTCCTTGCCGCGGAGGTCCTGAATTTGTCGATGTCCGCGCCGTTTTCGATGGTCACCAGGTTGCCGCGGGTGATCTTGCCGAAGAGCTGGGCGTCCGCCTCGCTGCACGCCACGACGGAGTCGTAGAGCTTCAATGAAAGCCGGGTCACGGTGTTGAAGAACACCAGCTTCGGCACCCTCGCGGACCGCGGTGGAAGAAGCCGCCATAGGTCGACATGATCAGCCGGCAGCCGTGCAGCCATTTTGTCAGCGCGAGATAGGAGATCCACGCGCGACAGCAGGCAGAACACCGGGCCTCCCGACACGTGCCGCAAGGCGTTCGCAAACACGCGCTGCGGGGTCTTCTGCCACCGCACCAGCAAGATCGTCGCGTCGCTGAGGCGCGACAGGCACTCCGCGTCCCACAGCCCGAGCACCGGCGGCGTATCCAGCAGCACGAGGTCGTATTCCCTGCGGGCCTTCTCCAGCAGCGTCGTCGTGACCGGGACATCCAGCGATGGCAACTGCTCGCCGATGATGCCGCTGGCCAGCACGTCAACCGACGAGGCGGGGTCCTTGACCAGGGATTGCCGCCAATCGGCCCGGCCGCGGAGCACCTCGCCAAGACCCGAAACGTTGCCGGCCTTGACCCGCTGGGTCAGGTCGCCGTGGATCAGGTCGCAATCGACGACCAAGACCCTGGCGCCGTGGCGCGCCCCGGTCCTGGCGACGGCCAGCGCCGTGGTGGTCTTGCCTTCCTCGGGAACCGACGAGGTGACCATGAACACGTTCGACTTCTCGCCACGCCCGACCCGGCAAAGGCGGGACCAGATCGCATTCAGCATGTTGAGGCAAAAGACGTCGATGCCCTCGTTGATCTTGCACTGACCGTTCTCGTCGCGTGCCAGCGAGAGCATGATGCCGATACGGCGGACCTTGTGCTGGCGCTCGATCTCCTCGACGGTGGCGAAGCCCCGGTCGTGCAGTTCCCGGGCGACGACGACGAGGCTGGTCGCCACGAAGCTCGCGAAGATGACGAACATCTCGATCAGCGTGACCTGTGGGAAGGATGGGCGGCTCGGCACCCGTGCGGGCGACACGATGGACACCTTCAGAAGGTCCGAGCCGAGCTGGGCGGACCTCTCGTTGGTCTGCTGCAGGCTTGTGTGGCCCGGCGCCCCAGTTGCCGGTATGGGGAAAAGCTGCTGCGCGCCGGCCGCGTGCGACGCCGTGGCCGTTTGGGCGGCGCCGAGCGACACGCCTCCAATCGTGACGGTGAACTGCGCGTCGCCCTTGTAGGCATTCTCGGAAAGGTTCAGTTTTCATCTATCTATCAAGAAGAAACATTGTCTATTTGATTCAACAATACTGCATTCATAAATCTAGTTGTATGTCCTTTGTTTAAGATATTTACAAATTTTTTCTTCTTGTTAAGAAACAGATATTAAATATTAGGAAAGCATTCTTTTAAGGCTTGAATGATTGTGCTCGTGTTTGTCTGGCAATATACGCCGACAGGATGGGCGGCAGGTCCCGAGGTTGCGATGCACAACGCGCCCCTCATGTCCTCTTGCAGGGGACCGGAGAGCGCCATGGCCAACGACATCAACACCCCGACGCCCCTTGCCCGGCGTCGGACCAGGGCCCGGCGTTGCAGCGTCCGCCGCCGGGCCGGGTCGGAGGCATGACGGACGCCATCGGCGCGGCAGCGCATGACAGGCGGGTCGCGCAGGATCTGGACCTGCTGCGCCTGCCGCCCCCGCCCTGGACCGACGCCGCCACCGGCCCGGACGGGGCGGCGTCGGCCGATGTCATCGTGGTCGGCGCCGGCATGTACGGCATCGCCGCGGCCGCCGCCCTGGTGATGAAGGGCCTCCGCGCCGTCATGCTGGACCGCGCGCCGGAGGGGCAGGAAGGTCCCTGGATCACCTATGCCCGCATGGAAACCCTGCGGAGCCCCAAGCACCTGCCCGGGATCGCCCTCGGCATCCCGTCGCTGACCTACCGCGCCTGGCACGAGGCCCGGTTCGGCGCCGCGGCCTGGGACGCATTGGGAAAGATCCCGAACGGGCTGTGGCAGGACTACCTGACCTGGGTGCGGACCGTGCTCCGCCTGCCGCTGCGGAGCGGCGTCGCCGTGGGGCGCATCAAGCCGTCCGCCGGGCTGCTTGCCGTGAGCGCCACCGAAGCGGGCGTCGAACGGACCTTGCATGCGCGCCGCGTGGTGCTCGCCAGCGGACGCGCCGGGATGGGCTTCGCCGTGCCGGACTGGGTGGACCGCGCCTTGTGGCCGGACCGGGCGGCGCATACGGCCGAAGCCATCGACTTCGGCGCCCTGCGCGGGCGCGCGGTGGCGGTGGTCGGCGCCGGCCCGTCCGCCTGGGACAACGCCGCCACGGCCTTGGAGCACGGCGCGCGCCGGGTCGATATGTATGTGCGCCGGCGGGAGCTGCCGCAGATCAACAAGGGCCGCGGCTCGGCGACGCCCGGCTTCTTCGAGGGCTGGGCCAGCCTGCCGGCTGCGGAGAAGTGGCGCGTCCTCGCCTACCTGCACGACCTGCAAGCGCCGCCGCCGCATGAGACGGTGCTGCGCACGGTGCGCCAGGCCGGGTTCCATATCCACTTCGGCACCGCGCTGCGCGGCGCCGTGCGGTCCGGCGACGGCGTCTGCCTCGCCCTACCGGACGGCGGCGCCGCGCAGGCGGACTTCCTGATCCTGGGCACGGGGTTCGACGCCGACCTGCGTCAGGCGCCGGAGCTGGAGGGCGTCGCCGACGCCATCGCCACCTGGGCCGACCGCTACACGCCGCCCGCCGGGCTGCAGCGCCCCGGCCTTGGCCGCTTCCCCTGGCTCGGCGACGGGTTCGAGCTGACCGAGCGCATCCCCGGCATCTGCCCCGGCCTGTCCCGCATCCATGCCTTCAACCACGCCGCTTTCGCCAGCCTGGGCGCCATCGCGTCGGACATCCCGGGCGTGTCCGCCGGGGCGGAGCGCCTGGCCCATGCGGTCGCGGCGCACGTCTTCACGGAGGACATCGCCCATGTCCGCCAGGCGCTGGAGGCGTTCGCCGAACCAGAGCTGCAGGACACGCCGTTTTTCGTGCCCGAACGCTTCCCCTCAACCTGATCAGCGATGCTTGGTCAGCGGGGCGGCGTCCACCCCCGCCCCGGCACGGCGGCAAGCAAGGCCTGCGTGTAGGCGTGCCGCGGCGTGCCCAGCACGACGGCAGCGTCGCCCTGCTCCACCACTCTGCCCTCGCGCATCACCGCGACCCGGTCGCAGATCTGCGCCGCCACCCGCAGGTCATGGGTGATGAAGATCACCGACAGGCCAAGCCGGGCGCGCAAATCGGCGAGCAGGCGGAGCACCTGCGCCTGCACGGACACGTCGAGCGCCGAAACCGCCTCGTCCGCCACCAGCACCTCCGGCCGCAGAGCCAACGCGCGCGCCAGGCCGATGCGCTGGCGCTGGCCGCCGGAGAACTCATGTGGGAAGCGGTCCATCGCGTCCGGCAGCAGGCCCACCAGCGCGAACAGCTCCCGCGCCCGGGCCATCGTCTCCGCCCGGCCGACGCCGTGCAGCATCGGCCCCTGCGCCACCAGCTCCCCAGCCCGGCGGCGCGGGTTCAAGGAGGCGTACGGGTCCTGGAACACCATCTGCACCCGCGCCGCCTGCCGCCGCATGTCTCGGCGCGACAGGCGCAGCAGGTCCGTGCCGTCCAGACGGATGCTGCCGGCGTCCGGCTCCAGCAGGCGGACGATGCAGCGCGCGAGCGTCGATTTGCCGGACCCGCTTTCCCCCACGATGCCGAGCGTGCCGCCGCGGGGCAAAGCGAGGCTCACGTCGGACACCGCCCGCGTGACCCGGCCACGCCGGAACAGGCCGGGCCGGCCGTAGGTCTTGGACACGCTCTGCAAAACCAGCACCGGAGGCGCATGGGTCAGCGGGGCGGCGGCGACAGCGCGCGCGAGTGGCGGCACGGCGGCGATCAGGGCGCGGGTGTAGGGGTGCTGCGGCCGTCGCAGGATATCTTCCGCCGGCCCCTGCTCGACCACCCGCCCGGCCTGCATCACGGCGATGCCGTCCGCGATGTCCGCCACCACGCCGAAATCATGGGTGATGAACAGCACCGCCATCCCGCGGCGGCGCTGCAAGTCCCGGATCAAGGCGAGGATCTGCGCCTGCGTCGTCACGTCCAGCGCCGTGGTCGGCTCGTCGGCGATCAGCACCGAAGGCTCCAGCGCCAGCGCCATGGCGATCACCGCCCGCTGCCGCTGCCCGCCCGACAGCTCGTGCGGGTAGGCGCGGGCGGCGGAGGCCGGGTCGGGCAGCCGCACCTCTCCCAGCAGCGCCAGCACGCGGCGCCCGACCTCCCCCCGCGCGAGATCCGTGTGCGCGGCGAACATCTCTTCAACCTGGTCGCCGATGCGGCGCAGCGGGTTCAGCGCCGTCATCGGGTCCTGGAAAATCATCGCGATCTGGGCGCCGCGCACCCGGCGCATCGCCGGCTCCGACAGGCCCAGCAGGTCGGCGCCTGCCAGCGCGATCCGCCCCGCCGTGACGCGCACGCCGGGCGGCAGCAGGCGCATGACGGCGCTGGCGGCCATCGACTTGCCGGACCCACTTTCCCCCACCATGCACAGGACCTCGCCCGCGGTCAGGCTGAACGACACGTCCTGCAACGCGAACGGCCGGTCCGCGCCGGCCGGCAGTTCCACAGTCAGGCCGTCGACCTGCAGGACGGCGCTCAACCGCGGCTTCCCAGCCGCGGGTTCAGCGCGTCATTCAGCCCCTGTCCCACCAGCGACACTCCCAGCACGGTCAGCAGGATCGCGACGCCGGGGATGGCGGAGACATACCACTGCACCCGCAGCACGCCCTTGCCCGCTCCGATCAGGTTGCCCCAGGACGCGACGTTCGGATCCGACAGGTTGAGGAAGGCCAGCGCGCTTTCCAGCAGGATCGAGGACGCCATCACCACCCCGGCATACACGATCACCGGCGGCAGCGCGTTCGGCAGGATCTCGCACCCTATGATCCGGGCGTTGCCCATGCCCAGGGTGCGGCAGGATTGCACGAACTCGCGGCTGCGGAGCGTCAGGAACTCGGCCCGCGTCAGCCGCGCGGTGGCGGGCCAGGAGACGATGCCGATGGCCAGCGTCACCGTGGTGATCGCCGAGCCGAACACGGCGACCAGCACCAGCAGCAGCAGGAAGCCCGGCAAGGTCTGGAACGCCTCGGTGACGCGCATCAGCGCGTCGTCCACCCAGCCGCCGTAGAACCCCGCCACCGCGCCTATCAGGATGCCGATGACCAGCGACACCGCCGTGGCCACGCCGCCGATCAATAGGCTGGTGCGCGCGCCGTGGAAGATTTGCGCCATGATGTCCCGCCCGCTCGGGTCGGTGCCGAGCGGGAAGCGCGGGTTGGCGCCGGGCCATTGCAGCGGACGCCCGGCCAATCCCAGCGGGTCGCCCGGGAAGGCCAGCGGCGCCGCGAGCGCCACCCCCACGACCAGCGCCAGCAGCACCAAGCCGATCACCGCCGCGGGGCTGCGGAGGTAGCGCCGGACCGCCCGCACCGCGGCTACCGTTCGCCCAGGAGACGCGAGTCTATGCGCGGGTCGAGCCGGGCGTACAGCATGTCCACGGCGAAGTTCGCGGCGATCACCAGCAGCGCCGAAACGAACACGATGCCCAGCAGCGTGTTCAGGTCCCGCTGCACCACCGCCTCATAGGCGAGCCGCCCCAGGCCCGGCAGGGCGAACACGCTTTCCACCACCACCGAGCCGCCCAGCAGGCTGCCGACCTGGAGGCCCAGCAGCGTCACCATCGGCAGCATCGCGTTGCGCAGCGCGTGGCGCACCACCACCGCCGTTTCGCTCAGGCCCTTGGCCTGGGCGGTGCGGATGAAGTCCTGGCCCATCACCTCCAGCATGGCCGCCCGCATGATCCGCAGATAGGTGGCAAGGAAAATCAGGCTGAGCGTCGCGGTCGGCAGCAGCAGATGCAGCGCCACGTCCAGCGCCCGGCGCCCGCCCGCATAGCCCGCGCCGATCTCCTCCAGCCCGCCCGGCGGCAGCCAGCCCAAATGCACGGCGAAGACCACGATCCCCATCAGGCCCAGCCAGAATGAGGGCGTCGCGTAGAAGATCAGCCCGACCGTCGAGATCAGCGTGTCCGGCCAATGATTGATCCGCCGCGCCGCCAAGACGCCCAGCGCCACGCCCCCGGCAAAGGCGAAGCCGAGCGAGGACGCCATCAGCAGCAGCGTGGCCGGCAGCCGCTCCGCGATCACGGCCGCCACGGGCTTGCCGTAGATGGCGGAGTAGCCGAGGTCCAGACGCAGCAGCCGCAGCAAGTACCGCCCGAGCTGCACCGGCACGGTGGCGTCCAGCCCGTAGAAGCTGCGGAGCTGCGCCATCATGGCCGGGTCGCCGCCGCCCATCTGCGCCATCAGCGCGTCCACCGTGTCGCCGGGGGCGAGCTGCAGCAGCAGGAACAGCCCGGCCAAAATGATCAGCAACGTCGGCAGGCTGGCCAGCAGGCGCCGGCCGGCGAGGGCTAGGACGTGCATGGAGCGGTAGACGGGCCGCTAAGCGGGGGCAAGCCAGGCATCGTGCCAGTCGCTCGATCCCCAGCGCGGCGTGTTCAGGCCGTTCTGCAGCCGCTTGGTCGCAGCCGTCTGGAACTCACGCTCCGTCACCATCCAGATCGGCAGCTCCTCGTTGATCAGCTTCGTCCAGTCGGCGTAGAGCTTGCGCCGCTTGGCCGGGTCAAGCTCGGCGGCGGCCTGGTCGGTGAGCGCATCGACCGCCTCGGACTGCCAGCCCCACTGGTTGGTCCAGGGCGCGCCCTTGGGGCTGCCGGAGCGGTACCACACGCTGGTCGAAACCGCTGGGTCGCCGCGGTACTGGTGCCAGCCGGTGGCGATGTCGAAGTTCCAGTCCCGATACACCGCGGACAGTGCGCCCGCCGTGTCCAGGTTGACGATCTCGACCTTGATGCCGACCGCCCCGAGCGACTGCTGCATGAACGTCGCGAGCAGCGGCACGTCCTCCCCGTTGTTGATCGGCACCAGGCGCAAGGTGAAGCGGGTGCCTGCGGCGCCGGGCTTGAACCCGGCCTCGTCCAGCAAGGCGACGGCCCGCTTGCGGTCGAACTTGTAGGGCGGCGCGTTACCGGGGAAAAACGCGGTGGAGGCGGACGGGATGGGGCCGGTTGCCGGCTTGTCCTGCCCGTACAGGAAGTTCTCGATGAAGAACGGCACGTCGATGGCGTGGGCGATGGCCCGGCGCACCCGCACGTCCGCCAGCTCCTTGCGGCGATGGTTGAACTCCAGCGTGTTGTTGAAGGCGTTGGCCTCCGACCCGCGCGTGGTGACGACGTAGTTCGGGTCGGATTTCAGCCGGTCGAGGTCGGCGAGCGAGATGCCGTTGTAGCACGTCACCTGGACCTGCCCGGTTTCCAGCGCCGCCGCCGCGGCCGCCCGGTCGGTGATGAAGCGCCAGACGATGCGGTCCACATACGGGAAGCCCTCGCGCCAATAGGCCGGGTTGCGGTCGGCGATGACGTATTGGCCGCGCTCGTACTGCACGAACTTGAACGGCCCTGTGCCGATGGGGGCGGTGTTGGCCGGGTTCTCCAGCACGTCCGTGCCCTCGAACACATGGCGCGGCGCGATGTAGCCGAGGTCGCACAAGGCGCGCAGCAGCAGGTCCTCCGGCATCGGCCGGCTGTAGCGGAACACGGCGGTATGCGGGTCCGGGGTGTCCACGGCGTCAAGGTATTGCTGCAACTGAGTGCCGTAGTTGAGGTATTTCTTCCACAGCGCCATGGCGCTGTACTGCACGTCCGCCGCGGTGAACGGCTTGCCGTCATGCCATTGCACGCCGTCCCGCAGGCGGAAGGTCACGGTCTTGCCGTCAGGTGCTGCCTCCCACCCCGTCGCCAGCACGGGCGCCGGCTTGCCCGAGGCGTCGAGGTCGACCAGCCCTTCCATGATCTTGCTGGTGATGATGTAAACGCCGGTGGAGGCGCGCAGCGCCGGGTTGAGGATGCGCTGCTCCCCGCTGAGATGCGAGGTCAGTACGCCGCCCCGCGTGACCCCGGCCGGACCCGCGCCCCGACCCGCGCTCCCTTGGGCCGCCGCGCGCCGGATGAAAGGGAGGCCGGCGACCGCCGGGGCCAGCCGCATCGCGCCGCGTCGTGTCAGCGTCATTGGATTGGCCTCGCGTGAAGGATGGGGCAGGGGGGCGCAGGCCCGAGCGGCCCGCATGCTCATTCTGTCGGGGCGGCATGGCCCTGTCGAGACGTCCCGAGCCGGTCCAGGCTGGCCTCCGCGGGGGGACGCACCCGTCCGTTGCCGCAATGACATGCTGGGCTTGCGGCCGTTTGTCCTCGAACGGCAACCTGCGGTTCACCCGGCCGGGATGCTGGCCCGGCTTAAGCGCACCGAGCGCGAGGTAGCAACGCGGCCCGCGGGTCGCAGCCATGGTGCAGCATCACGCATTGTCAGCCCCGAAAAATTCGAGTGTGCCGGCGTCCTCGCTTCCCATGCGGCAAAGCTCGCCATGCGGATGACCAAGCCGGCGGACCGATCTGGGCAGATCAGCGAGCTAAGGTGACGACATGATCCGCCACCTGCTGTATGAAGCGGCGTCGGCGCTGATGGCGCGCTGCCGTCAGCCATCGAGACTCCGCAAGCCGGCGAGCCGCGTCAGATCGGCTCGCCACTTTTTTGCCCGCGTGTGTCACGCCCCTCGGTGTTCTCTCGTCAAGCCAGTGAACGCCGCAACGCCGGCGTGATCCGAGCGAGAGGGAAGCATCATGAACATCGTCATCATTGGCGGGACCGGACTGATTGGACGCCAAGTTGTGGCAAAGCTGCAAGCATCAGGGCACGAGGTTGTCGCCGCCTCGCCCGCATCCGGGGTGAACACGTTGACCGGCGAGGGTCTCGCCGAGGTCATGAGGGGCGCGCAGGTGGTCGTCGATGTCGTCAACTCACCGTCGTTCGAGGATGCCGCCGCCCTCGCCTTTTTCGAGACCTCGGGCCGTAACCTCCTCGCTGCCGAAGTGGCTGCCGGCGTTCGTCATCACGTCGCATTGTCGGTCGTCGGCATCGACCGGATGCATGGGCCGGGCTACTTCCGTGCCAAGCTTTCGCAGGAGCGGCTGATCAAGGCATCGCCGGTGCCCTATAGGATCGTCCGTGCCACGCAGTTCTTCGAGTTCATGGGCAGCATTGCCGATGCCGGCACGAAGGACGACATCGTTCGCCTCTCCCCCGGGGCCATGCAGCCGATCGCGTCGGCCGACGTCGCACAAGCGCTCGCGGGCGCAGCACTCGCCGAGCCGGTGAACGCCATCGTCGAGATCGCCGGCCCCGAACGCGCGCCGCTCGCCGAATTCGTAGGCACTTGGCTGGGACACAAGGACGATCCGCGCAAGGTCGCGATTGACTCGGCGGCACATTACTTCGGCGTGCCGATCAACGACGCCACGCTGACGCCGGGACCGGACGCACGCATCATGCCGACGCAGTTCGACGACTGGCTCGCCCGCTCGGCACCGAAAGCGGAGGCCGCGTGATGAGCCCGCGTATGCTGTGCCTGGCCCTCGCGACCCTGTTCGGCGTCGCCTTGGCCGCGAACGGTTCGTTCATGCTCGTCTCGCCGGTGGATTGGTATTTTGCGGTGCCAGGCGTCACCACCACCGGCCCCTTCAACCAGCATTTCCTGCGCGACATCGGACTGATCTTCGTGCTGCTCGGCACCGCCTTCCTGGTCGGCGTCGCACAGCCGGCGATGCGGACCGTGCTTTGGGGCGCGGCGGCGGTGTGGCTCGCAGGCCACGCGCTTTTCCACGTCTGGGAAGTCGCGGTCGGGATTTGCGGACCGTCCGCGCTGGCGCGAGACTTTCCGTCGGTATCGCTGCCGGCAATCGCCGCCGCCGCACTGACCTGTTGGGCGGCGCGCGATGTCCAACCGGTGGTCCGTGGCCATGCCGCGGCCTGACGAACGTCTGGCCGACTTCGAGGCGCAGCGGCCGCGGCTGCTGCGCCTCGGCTATCGCATGCTCGGCTCAGTGAGCGAGGCCGAGGACGTGGTGCAGGACGCCTGGATGCGCTGGACGCGGGTCGAAGACGGCGTTGACGCGCCCGCCGCCTATCTGACGCGCATCGTGACGCGGCTGTGCCTCGACCAGATGAAGTCCGCTCGCGCCCGACGCGAGACCTATGTCGGCTCTTGGTTGCCGGAACCTTTGGTCGGGTCGACTGACCCGGACGAGATGGTCGCCGACAACGTCACGCTGACACTGATGCTCGCCCTCGAACGGCTGTCGCCACTCGAGCGGGCCGCCTTCCTGCTGCATGACGTCTTTGACGTCGACCTATCGGAGGTGGCAGCGACCCTTGAGCGCGAGCCTGCCGCCGTGCGCCAGCTTGCCGTCCGCGCCCGCAAGCACGTCCAGGACGGGCGGCCGCGCTATCGGGTGGCGGAGGCCGAAGCAGACCGCATCGCGCGGGCCTTCTTCGCCGCCTCACGCGACGGCGACACGACGGCACTGGCCTCACTCCTGGCGAAAGACGTCGAGATCCATTCCGACGGCGGCGGCAGAGTCCACGCCTTCCGCAACGTGATCCGCGGGATCGATCACGTGCTGCGGCTATACACGAAGCTGGCGGGCAAGCCATACTTCCAGCCTGTGCTCCTACGGACCGCAATCATTGACGGCCTTCCTGGGTTCGTCAGTCTCGATCGCGGCGGCGTGCTTCAGACCACCGCCCTCGACATCCACGACGGGCAGATTGCGGCCATCTACATGATGCGCAACCCGGAGAAGCTGCGCCACATCGCGGCGGAGTTCGGCCCGTGATGAAATAGAGCTGGCGATGGGCGCTGGGGCGACGCTGGACGTGTGATGCGGCAGCGAACGTCCGTGTGCGGCCAACTTCGGCCGTACGGCCCTGGTCGGCTATATGTCCGAATTAGGTCGTCTTCGGCGGTACACCGCCTCTGACCAGGCATGAAGAACTGTGAACGCGCTTGACGTCGAAGGAGCAATCACAAAAGGCCGAACGCCACGTTGGAGGACCGGCGCATGGCTCGCCAGCGCCCCTCACGCGATCACGGCCGACAGGAAGGCGCGGGTCCGCGCCTCCGAGGGCGCGCCCAGCACCTGGGACGCGGGGCCGGCCTCGATGATCGCGCCGCCGTCCATGAACGCCACCCGATTCGCCGCTTCCCGCGCGAAGGCCAGCTCGTGCGTCACCACGATCATCGTCATGCCGCTCCGCGCCAGCTCCTGCATCACCGTCAGCACCTCGCCCACCAGCTCGGGGTCGAGCGCGCTGGTCGGCTCGTCGAACAGCATCAGCTCCGGACGCATCGCCAGCGCGCGGGCGATGGCGACGCGCTGCTGCTGCCCGCCGGAAAGCTGCGCCGGGTAGGCGTGCGCCTTGCCGGCCAGGCCCACGCGCTCCAGCAGCGCCATCGCTTCCCGCGCCGCCTCCGCGGGTTGCCGGCGCAGCACCTGCACCGGCCCCTCGGTCACGTTCTGCAGCGCGGTCAGGTGCGGGAACAGGTTGAAGCGCTGGAACACCATGCCGGTCCGCCGGCGCTGCCAGGCGATCTCGGCCTCGCTCAGCTTGTATAGACGCCCGGCGTCCACCCGGCGCCCGAGCAGCTCGCCGCCCAGCCAGATCGCGCCCGCGTCGGTGGCGACAAGCTGGTTCACGCAGCGCAGCAGCGTCGTCTTGCCGGAGCCGGACGCGCCGATGACGCACAGGACCTCGCCCGCCGCCACGTCGAGCGACACGCCGCGCAACGCCTGGAACGCGCCGAACCGCTTTTCCACGCCGCGGATGGCGACCAGCGTCACGCCGCATGCTCGCGCGAGAACCGCCGCTCCAGCAGCATCTGCAACGGCGTCAGCAGCGACACGACCGCCAAGTACCAGAGTCCCGCGACCATCAGCAGCTCGATCACGCGGGAGTTGGCGTAGTAGATGTTCTGCGCCGAGTGCAGCACCTCGGCATACTGGATCACGCTGGCGAGCGAGGTGAGCTTCACCATGCCGATGAACTCGTTGCCGAGCGGCGGGATCACCACGCGCATCGCCTGCGGCAGCACGATGCGGCGCAGCGCCCGGAGCCGGGTCATGCCGATGGCCTGCGCCGCCTCGTGCTGCCCGGCATCGACGGACAGGATGCCGGCGCGCACCACCTCGGACGTATAGGCGCCCTGGTTGATGCCGAGGCCGAGCAGCGCGGCGACGAACGGCGTCATGACATCCACCGTGCGGGCCGACCACACGCCGGGCCAGCCGAGCACGGGGAACACCAGCGCCAGGTTGAACCACAGCAGCAGTTGCAGGATCACCGGCGTGCCGCGGAACAGCCACACGTAGCCCACTGACACGCCGCGCAGCACCGGGTTGGGCGACATGCGCAGCACTGCCGCCCCCACCCCGAGCGCCACGCCCAGCGCCATGGCGCACACCGTCATCAGCACGGTGTTGCCGACGCCCAGCAGGATGGAGCGCACGGCAAGGAACCGCCACACGAACGCCCACTCGATCTGCCCGGCGGCGAACGCCCGCGCCAGCAGCCCGAGCAGCGCCAGGAGCGCCGCCGCCACCAGCCAGCGCCGCCAATGCAGCGGGCGCACGGTCGGCAGGCCGGCAAGGTCCGGATACGCATCGAGCGGCGTACTCCCGGGCCGCGCGCCCGCATCGGCGCTCACGGGCGGGGGCCGCCGTTCAGCAGGGGCGCGTCCACGGCGTTGCCCGACAGACCCCATTTGGCCATGATCCGCCCGTAGCTGCCGTCCGCGATCAGCGCCGCCAGCGCGTCGGCCACCGCGTCGCGGAACCCGGCGTCGGCCTTGCGGAACGCGATCCCCTGCAGCACGGCCGAGAACGGCTGGCCCACCGCGCGGTATGCGCCGGGTTCGAGCGACATGGCGTAGGGGATCGTCTCGCTCCCCTGCACGGCGGCGTCGATGCGGCCCTGCTTCAACTGGCTGCGCGCATCCGCGGTGCTTTCGGCCGGCACGACGGCGATGGCGGGCTTGCCGGCGGCCTCGCACGCGGCGGCGCTGAACCGGGCGATCTCGGCGAGGAAGGAGGTGCTGCGGCTGGTGCCGACGCGCTTGCCGCACAGGTCGGCGGGCGCCTGCGCCGGGCTGGCCGCCAGGGTGTAGAACTGCGCGCCGGAGCGCATGTAGTCGATCAAGTCCATCGCCTCCCGCCGGGCCGGCAGGTCGCTGAGGCCGCTCAGGATGAAGTTGGTGCGCCCGGTGGCAAGCGAGGGGATCAACTGCTCGAACGCGCTTTCCTGCCAGGCGATCGCAAGGCCGAGCTTGGCCGCGAGCGCCTGGCCCAGGTCGATGTCAAGGCCGGTCAGCCGGTCGGTGGCCGGGTCCTTGTATTCCATGGGCGGATACACCGCGTTGGTGCTGAGATGCAGCGTGCCCGCGGCGCGGATCGCGGGCGGGATTTCCGCCGCCTGGGCAGCACCGCCCAGAAGCAGCAGGGCGGCAAGGGTTCGGATCGGCGTCATCAGGTCTCCATGACGGGGTTCGGTCAGCGCCGGAGGTTGGCGATGATGCCGGTGGCGAAGCCGGTCAGCGCGTCGCCGGCGATCACGCCGCCCGCGAACACCTCCATCCCGGACTGACGCTCCGCGTCTGGCCCGGTCTGCGCCGGGGCGCCGCGCAGCCGGGCGTAAAGGAGGCGCAGGGCGACGCCCGCCAGCACGGCCCAGCCGGCGGCCGGGAACACGATCAGCATTCCCGTCGCGAACAGGACGCCCATCTGCCGCCGCGGCCCGCCCAGCAGTTGCAGCACGGCGCCCGGCACGGCCCAGGCCAGCAGTTGCCATGCGGCGCCCGGCGTCGCCCCGGCCTTGATGGTGGCGACATAGACCTTCGCCACGGGCGCCACGAGCCCCGCGGCGAAGTAGCCCTTATACGAGATGGTCACGACCACGGCCGCGACGGCGAAGGCGAACATGGCGGCCAGGTACTGCTGGAACCGGCCATCGGCCTCGAACGCCGGGTCGGCGCCCTGGCCCCGCAGCATGTGGCCGGCCTTGAGGTCGTAGCCCATGTCGGCAAACGCCGGCCCGGTCGCGGCGGCGAAGCCGACCAGCAGCGCCAGCGGCACCGCCGGGAAGCCGGCCAACATGCCGACGATCAGCGTGATCAGCGCCACCGCAAACGCCGGGAACCAGCCGGAGTGCATCGCCGCGAGGCCGACAATCAGCTCATGCACCAGCGCCGCGAACGCCGCATACAGCACGAACGCCACCAGCATCGGTACCGAAAGCTCGCTGAACAGCCCGCCGCCCGCAGCGATCAGCGCTGCGACCGCGACATAGGCCACAGCCCCCGCCCCGAGCGCCCGGCCCGCCCCCCGGGCCGCGCCCGCCCCGGCCTCCTGCCGCGCCGCCATCACCAGCCCGACCTGCGCCAGCGCCACCAGCCCGGCGCCGATCATGATGCCGTGCGGGATCAGCGCGCGGCCGATGTCGCCGCCGGGCAGCAGGCCGGAGAACAACTGCGGCGAGTAGCCGCGCAGCAGCAGCCCGACCCCGAACATCGCCAGCGCCCAGATGTTGCCAATGAATGCGACGCCGAAGGCCGACATCGGGATGCCGAAAAATCCGGTGCCCGCGACCCCGGCCGCCACGCCTGCGCCCAGCAGCGCCATGCGGCGCCCGCCCTGGTCCCCGGCCAGGATGGCCTCGGCGGCGGCGATGCCTGGCGGCCACGCGCCCTCCGCCGGGAAGGCGCGGGAGCCGAACAGCCGGTACAGCATCGTCGCGTCCACCAGCATCGCCAGCGCGACCCCGCCCAGCAGCGGCAGCACGAGGTCGCTGCGGTCCAGCAGGAAGGGAATGCCGATGGGCAGCAGCAAACTATTGCCGGCGCCGAACGTGGCGGCGGAGATCGCGCTCTGCGCCAGGTTCTGCACATGAATCGAGCGGAAGCGGGCGAAGGCGGGCAGCCTGACCCGCGCCAGCCCCATGGCGACCAGCGCGCCGATGATGGAGGTGTTGGGCGTCACCCCCAGCGTCACCAGCAACTGCATCCCGATCACGGCGCCGACGATGCACAGCACCGTCAGCAGGATCAGGGTCGCCGGCTCGAAGATGGTCGGGTGGCGCGTGGCGCCACCGGCGGGCGTGGCGAGGGTAGGGACCGTGTCCAATGCGGCTACTCCGCGGCGTCGGGCAGGGAGTGTGCAATCGCGATGCCATATACGTCCCGGGCCGCCGCCGCGGACACGCGGCCGTCCCGCACGTCAGCCGCCAGCGCCGCTTCCTCGCGCCCCCCAGGGTCGCCGTAGCCCGCGCCGCCGGCGAACACGATCTCCGCCACCTCGTCCGCGCGGGTGAGCGTCACCAGCTCGCCCGCGCCGCAGTCGCGCAGCAGGGTGCCGTCCGGCGCACGCACGCCGGCAAACGCCCGCGCGCCGGACTGGCCGCCGGCGAGGCCGGGCAGCACGGCCTTGGCGCCTTCCGGGAATAGTGCTGCGAGCGTCGGCAGCCCGTCGTCCCGCAGCTTGCGGAAGCGGACGCGCTGGCCCAGGCCGCCGCGCCGCCGCCCGGCGCCCCCGCTGTCGGGCAGGAACACCTTTTCCACCACCAGCACGGGCACCCGCGCCTCGAACACCTCGACGGCCGTGTTGGCGGCGGAGGTCGGATACAGCAGGCCGGACTTGCCGTCCGCGCCGTGGCTGGCACCCTGGCCGCCGCCCATGAACAGGTGGTCGGCATAGAGCGTCCCATCCGCGTCGCGCCCGGACACGTTGACCGCGACCGGCAGGCCCGTCGGCGACTGCACCAGCCCCGGCGCCGCGCCGGCCAGCGCCTGGAACACCGCCGGCCCCAGGTACCAGCCGGTGCGGGTGCGCGCCGCGACCGCCGCCGGCCGGGTGCAGTTCAGGATCGATCCTTCCGGCGCACGCACCGTGAACGGCCGGTAGCAGCCGGCATTGCCGCGTACTCCGGGCGTCAGCATGCATTTCAGCGGGTAGGTCGCGTGCGCCGCCGTGTAGTTCAGGGTCGAGTTGACGCCGCCCTGCGCCAGTTGCGGCGGGGCGCCCTCAAAATCGAGTTCAATGGTGTCGCCCGCGACGGTCAGGCGGAGCGGCACGGTCAGCTCCGCATCCACCGGGCTGAACCGGACGCTGCTGGCGTAGGCGCCGTCCGGCAGGGCGCGGATGGCGGCGCGCATCGCCGCCTCCGCCCGGTCCTGCACGATGGCAGCCAGCGCCGAAAGATCGGCCAGCCCGTACTCGTCCATGAACGCCAGCAGCCGCTGCGCGCCGATCCGGTTGGCCGACATGAACGCCTGGATGTCGCCGATCACCTGGCCGGGGTTGCGCACGTTCTCACCGATGAGGGTGAACAGGTCCTCGTTGTCCACGCCGGCGCGGGCCAGCTTCATCGGCGGGATCTGCAGGCCCTCGTCAAAGATCTCCCGCGCCCGCAGGCTGTCGCGCGTGCCGCCGATGTCGGCGACATGGCCGACCGTGCCGACCAGCGCCACGACCCGCCCATCGCGGAACACCGGCGCCACCACCGCGATGTCGAACAGGTGCCCGGCGCAGAGCCAGGGGTCGTTCGTCACCAGCATGTCGCCGGGCTGCAGCGTGTGGGCGGGGAAGCGCGCCAGCAGCGCCTTGACCGCGCGGGGCAGCGTCAGGTTGAACACCGGCATCGCCCGGGGCGAATGCGCCAGCGTTTCGCCCTCAGGGTCGAGCAGCTCGCAGGCGAAGTCCTGGGACTCCGCGATGATCAGCGAGAAGGCGGTGCGGATGATCGTCAGCCACATCTCGTCCACCACCGTGGTGAGGCGGCTCCACATCAGCTCCAGCGCGATGGGGTCGCTTTCGATGGCGGCGCGGGCGGCGGCGGGCGACATGCCGGGCTGCACGAGGGCGATGGCGCTGGCAGTGCCGAGCGTGATGCGGAGATTGCCGGCGGCATCGACGGTCAACCTGTCGCCGGGGCCGATCACCGTGGTCGCTTCCCGCTCCTCGACGATGGCCGGCCCAACAATCTCCGCGCCGGAGGGGAGGGCGTAGCGGTCATACACTGGCGTCGGCCGGAAGCCCGCGCCGAACCAGGCTTGCCGCTCGCCCTTCCGCGCCGGCCTGGCGGACGGGGGGCTGCTGTCGAGCGAAAGCGCGGGCGTGGGGCCGGTCGCGGTCACGCGGAAGCTGACGGCCTCGATGACGGCGCCCGATTGCAGGGCGGCGTAGCGGGCGGTGTAGGCGGCCTCGAACGCGGCGGCCACCGCGGCCCGCGTGACCGTGCCCGGCGGCGGCAGGAGGACGCCGATCTCGTGCATCTGCCCGGCGAGGCGCATGTCCGCCGTGCGCTCCACCTGCACGCCGTCCACGACGCCGCCCGCGGCAAGTTCGGCCCGCGCGTCGGCTTCCAACGCTTGCAGCACGGCCTCCACGCCGGCCAGGTCGGCATCGGCATCCAGCCGGACCGGCACCGAGCGCACCCGGCTGGCCGAAAGGGGCGCCACCAGGAAACCCAGCGCCGACGCAGCACCCGAGGCCGGCGGCACCACCAGCTCCGCCATGCCCAAGGTGCGGGCGACCTCCGCCGCATGGGCCGGGCCGGCGCCGCCGAAGCCGACCATGGCGTAGCGGCGCGGGTCCTTGCCGCGCTCCACGAGGTACACCCGGGCGGCGTCGGCCATGCCCTCCACCACCACCTTGTGGATGCCCCACGCCGCCTGCTCGATTGAAAGGCCCAGCGGCGCCGCGACCGACCCGATGGTGTCCCGGGCCGCGGCCACGTCCAGCGCCATGGTCCCGCCCAGGAAGAAGCCGGGGTCATAGTAGCCGAGCACCAGGTTCGCGTCCGTGACCGTCGGCTGCCGCCCGCCGCGCCCGTAGCAGGCGGGGCCGGGCGACGCGCCCGCCGAGTGCGGCCCGACCCGCAGCAGGCCCACCGCGTCGATGGCCGCGATGGAGCCGCCGCCGGCGCCGATCTCGATCATATCGACCGTCGCCGCCTTGATCGGCAGGCCCGACCCCTTCTTGAACCGGTGCTCCCGCCCGGCTTCCAGCATCGGGGCGACCTGCGCCCGGCCGTCTTCGATCAGGCAGGCCTTGGCCGTGGTGCCGCCCATGTCGAAGGCCAGCAGGTCGGCATGGCCCGCCCGCGCGCCCAGCAGCGCCGCCGCCAGCGCGCCGCCGGCCGGGCCGGATTCCAGCAGCCGGATCGGCACGTCGCAGGCCTGCGCCGGGGACAGGAGGCCGCCGGCCGAGTGCATCAGCCGCAGGTGCCCGGCGAACCCCTCCGCCCGCAGCGCGCCCTCCAGCCGGCGCACGTAGGTCGTCATCAGCGGGCGGACGTAGGCGTTGGCGCAGGTGGTGACGAAGCGGGCGTACTCGCCGATCTCCGCCACCACGTCCGAGGAGATGGAAACCGGGATGCCGGGCAGCTCCGCCGCCAGGATCGAGGCGGCCGCCTGCTCGTGCGCCGGGTTGCGGTGGGCGTTGAGGAAGCCGACCGCGGCGGCCTCGACGCCTGCGGCCCGCATCGCGCGGGCGGCGCGGCGCACGCCGTCACCGTCCAGCGGCACGACCACGGCGCCGTCGCGGTCGATGCGCTCCGTCACCTCCAGCCGGCGCCGGCGCGGCACCAGCGGGTCGGGGTAGGTCAGGAACAGGTCGTAGATGTCGTAACGTTGCTCGCTCCCGGCTCCCAGCACGTCGCGGAAGCCCTGGGTGGTGAGCAGGCCGAGGCGCGCGCCCTTGCGCTCGATCACCGCGTTGGTGACGAGGGTGGTGCCGTGCAGGATCTCGCCCACGTCCCGCAGCCCGGCGCCGTGGTCGGACAGGATTTGCCGCAGGCCGTCGAGCGCGCCGACCGCGGGGTCCTCCGCCGTGGTCAGCCGCTTGTGCAGGCGCAACGCGCCCGTCTTCGCGTCCGACAGCACGAAATCGGTGAAGGTGCCGCCGATGTCGAAGCCGATGCGCAAGGAGCTGGTCAACGCGGGAAGTCCTCCATCCTGATAACCACGATCAGATCGAGAGGTAACGGCTGACGTTGTCGCGGTCCATGTCCGCGCCTGTGCCCTCCGCCGCGACCGCGCCCCGTTCCAGCACGATGTAGCGGTCCGCCAGGGTGCGGGCGAAATCGTAATACTGCTCGACCAGCAGGATCGCGACCCGCCCCTTCAGGGAGGCGATGGCCTGCTCGATCGACTTCACGACGGAGGGCTGGATGCCCTCGGTCGGCTCGTCCAGCACCAGCAGGCTAGGACGGCCCATCAGGGCGCGGCCGATGGCCAGTTGTTGTTGCTGGCCGCCCGACAGGTCCCCGCCCCGGCGGCGCCACATGGTGCGCAGCACCGGGAACAGGGCGCACACCTCGTCCAGCGCCGCGCCGTCGCGCACGCCGTGCGACCTGGCGGCAATCAGCAGGTTCTCGCCCACAGACAGGCCGGTGAAGATTTCCCGCCCCTGCGGCACGTAGCCGATGCCGCCGCGCGCCCGGCGGAACGACGGCCAGGCGCCGATATCCTGCCCGTCCAGCAGCATCCGCCCGCCGCTCGGCGCCAGCAGCCCGACCAGGCAGCGCAGCAGCGTCGTCTTGCCCGCGCCGTTGCGCCCCAAGAGCGCCAGGCACTGGCCGCGCCCGATCTCCAGCGACACCCCGCGCAGGCTCTGGGCGCTGCCGTAGCGGTGGTCCAGGCGGGCGATGCTCAGGCATGCGGTCATCGCCCGATATAGACCTCGATCACTCGGGCGTCGGTGCGGGCGTCCGCCATGCTGCCGTCGAACAAGGTGCGGCCCTCGTGCAGCACCGTGACCTGGTCGGCCACCTGCTCGACGAAGTCCATGTCGTGTTCCACGACCACGATGCTGCGGCCGGGACCGCGCAGGGATTGCACCAGCGCGGCGGTGCGCTCGACCTCGCGCTCGCTCAGCCCGGCCACCGGCTCGTCCAGCAGCAGCAGCTTCGGGTCCTGCACCAGCACCATGCCGATCTCCAGCCATTGCTTCTCGCCATGGGACAGCGTGCCCGCCAGCGCGTGCCGCCGGGCAGACAGGCCGACCGTGTCCAGCAGGCGGGCGATGGTGGCGGCCTTGCCCGCCCCGTCCGCCAAAACCTCCCGCAGCAGCGACCGGCGATGGAGGCGGAGCGCCAGGTCGAGGTTCTCGTGCACGGTCAGCGCCTCGAACACGCTGGGCTTCTGGAACTTCCGCCCGATGCCGGCAAGCGCCCGGGTCACCTCGCTTATGCCCGCAAGCTCGGTCGTCCCGTCCAGCAGCATGCGCCCGCGCCGGGGACGGGACTTGCCGGTCAGCGCGTCGAGCAAGGTGGTCTTGCCGGCGCCGTTCGGCCCGATGACGCCGCGGACCCGGCCGTACTCGGCGACGAAGCTCAAATCGTCGATGGCGACGAAGTCGCCGAACGCGACCGTCAGGCCGATCACCTCGACGGCATGACCACTCATCGCCGGGCCTGGCCCGCCACTACGACTCATCGCCGGGCTTGGCCCGGCAGGGCGGCAGCCATGTCGGTCAGCCAGGACCGCGACCGATTGCGCAAATCCAGCAGCCCGTTCGGCAGCAGCAGCACGACGCCGAGCACCAGCAGGCTGAGCACGAACGGCCACAACGCCGGCGCCGCCCCGGCCAGCCAGAACTTCAGCAGGTTGACCAGCACCGCGCCGAGGATTGCGCCGACCAAGCCGCCGCGCCCGCCGACCGCGACCCAGACCGCGATTTCGAGCGACAGCGCCGGGTCAAGCAGGCCCGGGTTGATGATGCCGACCTGCGGGACGTACAGCGCCCCGGCGACGGCGGCGAGCGAGGCGGACAGGCACCACGCCGCGAGCTTGAGCCAAAGCGTGTCGTAGCCGAGGAAACGCAGCCGCGGTTCGTCATCGCGTATGGCGGCCAGCAGCCGGCCGAAGCGCGTGGAGAGCAAAGCCCGCCCGCCCAGCAGCGCCCCCAGCACCGCGGCGGTCGCGGCCGCCGCCAGCAGCACCGCGGACGCGGCCCCGCCCGCCGGCAGCCCGGCGATGTCGCGGAACCCCGTCATGCCGTTGTTGCCGCCGAACCCGGTATCGTTGCGGAACATTAGCAGCATCGCCGTGTAGGTCAGCGCCTGGGTGATGATGAAGAAATACACCCCATTCACCCGGGAGCGGAAGGACACGTAGCCGAAGGCGAAGGCGAGCAGGGCAGGAACCGCCAGCACCGCCAAAGCGGTCAGCACCGCGGAATCCGCGAAGCCCCACCAGGCCGGGAACGCCTTCTCCCCCATGAACAGCAGGAAGTCCGGCAAGACGCCCGTCGCGGCGTAGGCGGTGCGCAGCAGGTGCATCGCTGCGATGTAGCCGCCCAGCGCGAAGAACAGCCCGTGGCCGAGGCTGAGCACCCCGGCGGCGCCCCACATCAGATCGACCGACATGGCCAACAGGGCGAAGCACATGACCTGCCCGATGGCGTTCACCGCATAGACCGGCAGCCCCGGCGCCAGGCCGAGGCCGAACACGGGCAGCGCCGCCAGCAGCAGCCCCAGCAGGCCCGCGCACAGCCCCGCGCCCCGGCCCATCGCCATCCCGCCCGTCATCGCCGTCCCTTGGCGGCGATCAGCCCCTCGGGCCGCCACTGGATCAGCAGGATGATGAGCAGCAGCGCGATCACCTTGGCGGCGACGGCGCCGTAGAACGGCTCGATCCCGACGTTCACCACGCCGATGCCGAGCGACGCCAGCGCCGCGCCCCACAGGCTTCCGACGCCGCCCAGCACCACGACCATGAAGCTATCGATGATGAAGCCGCTGCCCATGGTCGGGTTGACGTTGTAGATCGGCGACAGCGCCAGCCCGCCCAGGCCCGCGAGGCCCGCGCCGAAGCCGAAGGCGAGCATGTCGACGCGCCGGGTCGAGACGCCGACGCACCCCGCCATGCCCCGGTTCTGCGTCACCGCCCGGATGAACAGGCCGAGGTCGGTAAAGCGCAGCAGCGCGGAGGTGGCGAGGGCCGCGGCTGCGGCGAAGAGGATCGCGCCCAGGTGGTTCCACGTCACCAGGAAGTCGCCGACCACCCGCACGCCGCCCGAAAGGTAGGGCGGCGTCTGGAACTGCAGGTTCTGCGTGCCGAACGACACCCGGACGACGTTGACCAGCAGCAGGCTGATCGCCCAGGTCGCCAGCAGCGTCATCAGCGGCCGGGTGTAAAGGTGCCGGATCACCGCGGCCTCGATGGCGATGCCGACCGCGCCGGTGACGGTGAACACCACGGGTATGGCCAGCAGCGGATACCAGTCGATCAGGCCGGGCGCCCAGGCCCGAATTGCCTCCTGCGTGCAGAAGGTGGCGTAGGCGCCGATCATGATGAACTCGCCCTGGGCGAGGTTGATGACGCCCATCAAGCCGAAGATGACCGCAAGCCCGACGGAGGCCATGAACAGCACGCTGCCGACGCTGATGCCGTTGTACAGCAGCGACAGCGCGTTGCCTGCCAGCACCCAGCGCCCGGTGCGGGTGATCTGGCGGTCGAGTGCCGTGGCGACCTGCGGGTCGGCGGCGTAGCCGGCGTCGGCGCGCAGCGCGGCCAGTTGCGCCGCGGTGCGGGAGGTCGGGTCCGCCCCAAGCCCCTCGATGGCGGCGACGCGCCGGGCCGGGTCGGGGGCGTGCAGGCCGGCGGCGACGGTCAGCGCGCGCAGCGCCTCCTGCACGGCCGGGTCCTTCTCCTGTGCCAAGGCGGCCGGTAGCAGGCCGGGTGGCAGGCCGTCGCTGCGGCGCTCCAGGGTGCGGACGGCCGCGAGCCGCGCGTCGGGGCGGCCCGCGGCGAACAGGGCCAGTGCGGCGCCGGCCTGCTCCAGCAGCCCGCGGCTGCGCAGGCTGGGCAAGGGGGAGCGCAGGCCGGGGGGCAGCGGCGCCGGGGCGAGCGTCGCGGCGCTTGTCCCGTCCGCCAAAAAAGCCGTGGCGTCAGGCGCGCAACGCAGCGCCTTGGCGGAGAAGGCCTGCACGACCTGCGACGCCCAGGCCCGCTCGGCTGGCGGCTCGGCCGCGACGCCGGACAGCAGGGTGCCGACTGCCTGGGGCACCTCCTGGCCGCCCTCGCTGCACAGCATGGCGAGGATCGCCGCCCGGTCCGCCGGCGGCTGCTGGCTCCGCGCCGAGCCGGCGCACAGGCAGAGCAGGGCGGCCAGGCCGAGCAGGCCGGGCCGCAGCCGCCCCAACAAGCGTGGGACCACGGCTCAGGCGGGGCTGAACGGGATGGGCTTGGGCGTGCCCTTGGACTGCCACAGCACGTCGAAGCCCTGGGCGTCGTTGACCGAGCCGATGAACACCCCGCGGCTGACGTAGTTGTTCTCGGCCCCCATGGTCAGCGTGTAGCCGGAGGGATCGTCGAACGACAGCCCGGGGAACGCGGCCCGCACCGCCGGCACGTCGAACGACCCGGCCTTCTTCACCGCGAGCGCCCACAGGTGGACGCTGTCGTAGGTGGAGACCATGGGATCAATCGCCACGTCGGGGCGATACGGGGCGCCTGTCTTCTTCACGTAGGCCGCCCAGTCCGCCAGCCACTTCTGGTTGCGCGGCCCCGGCGCGTTCTGCAGATAGGCCCAGCAATTGAGGTTGCCGACCAGCCCGGCGGTGTTCAGCCCTTCCAGATCGGCCTCCACCATGTCCAGCCCCAGCACGGGCACCTCGGTCGGCTTCAGCCCCTGGTTCACGTACTCGCGCAGGAAGTCGGGGATCGAGTTGCCGACCACTGTCAGCACGACGATGGGCTGCTCGCCGCCGGCGTTGGCGAAGCCGCGGATCTGGCTGACCAGGTTCTGGAAGTTGCTGAACCCGAACGGCACGTACTCCTCGCGCCAGGCGGAGGCGGCGATGCCCTTGGCCCCCCAGTAGGCTTTCAGGATCTTGTTGATGGTGCGCGGCCACACGTAGTCGCTGCCGAGCATGAAGAATCGCCGCGCATTGCCGCCTTCCGCCCCCATCAGGTAATCCACCGCAGGCAGCACCGAGCTGGACGGCGGCGAGTTCATGTAGACGACGTTCTTCGAGTTCTCCTCCCCCTCGAAGTGCAGCGGGTAGAACAGCAGCCCGTCGTTCTGCTCGACGACCGGCAGCACCGACTTGCGCGATACGGAGGTCCAGCAGCCCAGCAGGGCCGCGACCTTCTGCTCCTGCAGGAGCTGGCGGCCCATCTGCGCGTAGGTCGGCCAGTCCGACGCCGGGTTGGTGACGACGACCTCGACCTGGCGTCCGAGCACGCCGCACGCCGCGTTCAGCTCGTCCGCCGCCATGCGGGCCACGTAGTTCATCCGGCCCTCCAGGTTCGCCATGGTGCCGGAGGAGGAAAACAGGCAGCCGAGCTTCACCGTGTCGGCCGCCCAGCCGGGCCGGATGATCGAGGGCGCGGCCAAGGCGGCGCCGGCCCCTGCCAAAACCGCCCGCCGGGTCAAATGGTTCATCGCAACAGCCCTTCATTCATCCAGATGAGGGCTGGAACCAAGCAAGGACCGGGCCATGCGCCGCCGCGATGGCTTGTGGGATCAGGCCTTGGGCGTCCCCAACGCCCGGACCTCGTCGCGCCAGTCGTGCTGCTCCTTGAAGCCCAGCACCTCGCGGGCTTTGCGGTTGCTCAGCGGCGCCTCTTGCCCGGCCAGGTTCCGCGTCACCGGAGTGCCCGGGCACCATCGCGTCAGGAACGCCGCCGTGGGCTGGTCCGCCGTGATCGTGTCGTTGACGGCGTTGAACACCTGGAAGCCCAGCCCGTCCCGCTGCAGGCAGAGATGCACGATCTCCGCCAGGTCGCGGGCGTCGATGTAGCTCCAGGCGTTGCGCTTGCGCGACGGCGGGTCCGCGACGAAGCCCGGGAACTGTCCGTATTCATGCGGCTCGATCACGTTGCCGATGCGCAGCGCGTAGATGTCGGCGCCGAAGCGGGCTGCGAAGGCGCGCGCCGTCCGCTCGTTCACCACCTTGGACAGGCCGTAGCTGTCCATGGGATCGACGTCGTAGTCCTCCTCCAGCGGGAAGCCGTGGAAGTCCTTATCGCCTTCGGCGAAGCACACCCCGTAGGTCGTCTCGCTGGACGCGATCACGACCTTGCGGATGCCGAGCTTCATCGCGGCCTCGATGACGTTGTAGGTCCCCATCACGTTGACGCGGAACGTCTCGTTGTCGGGGTGGATGAGGATGCGCGGTACGGCCGCGAAGTGGACGAGCGCATCGGCCGGGCCGGGGGCCTGGCCCGTGCGGAGGCCGTCGCGGTTGAAGTGCGAGGTCAGTGCGTTGAACACCTGGGCGCCGTCCGTGATGTCGCCGAGCAGGGTCTGGATGGCCGGATGCGGGAAGGGCTGCAGGTCGAAGTTCAGCAGGTGGTAGCCCCGCTCATGCAGGTAGGGCAGCGCATGCCGCCCGGCCTTCCCGGTGCCGCCGGTGAACAACACTCTCATTGCCATCGCTGCTTCCCCCGCTGCGCGCCGCTCTCAATGGGCAGGCTCCGCGGGCACCATTACGGCAAGCCGGGCGCCGGGTCGATGCCGGTCCCGGCACGTCCTATGCGCCGCGCTCAACCTTCTCCCGCATCGCCTCCAGCGTCCGGGTCATCAGGCCGTCAGCGGTCATGAACCCGTCGAGCACCATGAAGTGGTCGGCGTCCTCGATGGGCAGCGCCTCGCCGGCGTTGCCGGCCGCCTGCCAGGCCGAGAGGAAGTCAAGCGACTGCTTCCTGAACGACCCGGACTCAGCGGCGCCCCAGGCAACCACGAGGGGGGTGGGCGATGCACGGACGTGGAACAGCGGGCTGACGCGCTCGACCTCCTCGGCGGAAAGGCGCAGCTTCGGCTGCAGAAAGGTCGCGGGAAACGGGCGCAGGTCGAACAGCCCGCTGATCGGGATGCCGCCTTTGACCAGGTTGTCCGGCAGGCCGTACTCCTCCTCCCAGTCCGTGAGCATCGCCATGGCGGTCAAATGGCCGCCCGCCGAGTGCCCGGCGACGTAGATGCGGTCGGGGTCGCCGTTGAAGGATGCGGCGTGGCGATAGGTCCAGGCGATGGCCGCGCGGACCTGCCGGACGATCTCGGTGATCGTGACCGCCGGGCAGAGCGCGTAGGTGACGTTGACGACGGCGTAGCCCGCCGCCACCGGCCCGGGCGCCACCATGTCGAACACATGGGCGGTCAGCGCCTTCCAGTAGCCGCCATGCAGGAACACCAGGACCGGCGAACCCGGCGCCGCCGCCGGGAAGACGTTGGCGCTCTCGGCCTTGGTCGGGCCGTAGGGCACGTCCGTCTGGTGGGCGAGCGACGCACGGGCCGCAGCGCTGCTGTCCAGGAAGTGCTTCACGTAAGCGCCGAAATCCGGTAACTACTCACCCTTCCTGCTGCCTGACCATAGGCGGCATGGACGTCCGGCTTGACAGGGCGAGGGTTGGATTGGTTCATCACCTCCCGTGAACAGCGAGATCCTCAAGGCTCTTTCCAAGGA
>JAABUQ010003683.1_pt1 | contig 27524 bp, 29 predicted proteins | sample 5560001 | NCBI WGS metagenome assembly JAABUQ01 (sample SAMN10711888, study PRJNA513371) | rock metagenome | isolation source: Antarctica rocks | place: Antarctica: Victoria Land, Finger Mt nord | collected 2015-12-18 | reverse complement strand
ATAAAGTGGTAGCACCTCCATAGATTTACCCCCCACACCCAACAAAGGCACGAAGCATACCGCCCGCGCCAAAAACCCTCCACTTGCCCCTTTTTCTTTCTTCCTTTCCCCTATCCGTTCCACATTTTCCACATTCGCTTTTCTTCTTTACCTTTTCTCCCTTTTCCTTTCCCCTTTCTCTTTTCCCTTTTCTCCCTCTTCCTTCCTCCTTCTCTATCTTTCTTTCTCCTCGACCCTTTCTCCTTCCTCCTGGCTCCGACCTTACACCCGTAGAGTATAGACGCAGCACCCAGCGCATAGCATGCAGCACCCAGCACCCAATCATGGATACGGCGGCCCAAAACAGTACCTCAGCGCTTCAACACGGCTAGTATTAGTGTCAAGGGCGAAGGGGAGAAAGCTAGTCCCCCTTTCTCTTCTCCTGTGGATTCGACGGGGGCCTGGGTGAGGGTGTGGGTGAGGGTGCGGGTGCTCGATGGGACAGTAGAGTGGGGAAGGAGAGGGTGAGGGGGAAAGGGGGGGGAAGTGTTGGTTGGGGAGGAGGGGGAAGAACGTGCGTTATGAAACGGAGGGGTTGAGGTGGTGCAGTTGTGGTCATAGGGGGTGGCGAAAGTCGGCGGGGGGGGATTGCGCATGGTTCATGGTGCATGGTTCATGGTGTATGAAGTACGGTAGCGCATTCCTTATCTGGTATGTATCCTTGGCTTCGTGTGCAGTAGTAATGCTCACTCACTCGCCAGCTTGAGCTACTCAATTTTGATAACCCGTCCCCATACCCATTCCCTTTGCTATGTTCAGCTCATCTCGTAGCAAAATATTTCATACTCGTCGACGTTCATCATTTTTCGGGCTCTAACCCATATGCGGATCGAGTCGCTTGGCCGTCTGGCTCTCGTGCGGACCGGGGTGGATGATATCCTCCGGGTGGCCGTCGCCGCGATGGTGGCGTTCGGAACCTTCGATGTAGGCGTCGCTTGTCGAGCCGAGGCCAGAGCTTCCAGTTGTGTCACCGCCTAGGCCAGTGCTGCCAGTCGTGCTACCCATCCCACCGCCCGTTATAGTCTTACTTCCGAGACCGGTGCCCGTTCCAGTACCCGTACCGCCCAGTGTTGAATCGCAGCCCAAGCCGGAGCTTGTACCAGTCGTTCCAGTCGTTCCGTAATCGCTGCTTCCGACGCCAGAGCCAGTCAGGGTTGAGTCGTTCCCACCCAGCCCCTTCTCGTGATGATGTCCTGCCGCCGCGCCCAGGCCAGCACCAGCACCAGCACCAAGTGCTCCCTCCTCAAGGCCTCGACCGCTCGTACCACCTTCACCACTTCCCCCTGTGCTCGCGGTACTGGTCGGCCCGGTCAAGCTCGAATCAGGGGCCGTTCCGCTTATACCACCTCCAGTACCCGTGCCAGAAAAGGTCGAGTCCTTCCCCATTGTCGTCTGACCTGGCTTTGTGGTTCCAGAGCCCACACCCATCATGCCGAGAACTGCCCCAGTGCCCGTTAGCCCGGAGCTGTTCTTTTGAGTACCGGTTGCTTGTTCGGCAGCGAGGCCAGAGCCGGGCGCCGTGTTCGCAGGGTCGTAGCTTCGATCGTTGCCGGTAAGGCCCGAGCCCGTGGTGTTTGAACCTGTCAAACCGGTATCGGTGGTTTGATCCTTGTGATGGTGATGCTTAGCACCTTCGTAAGCAGCGGCACCTCCAAGCCCAGCACCGGCGAGACCAGCGTCGCGGCCCAGGTGGTCGTTACCGCCGACCGGCTCGCCACCTACGACGCCTTTATCACGGTTGAGGCCCTGGTGGCCGGTGCCCATTCCTGCCATGCCGGTGCCAGTCTCGCTTGTTGTCGCTCCGTGGCTCGAGGTGCCAGCGCCGACAAGGCCAGTGTCGCGCGTGTTGTCACCTGTGAACTGAGGGCCGGCCGAGCCACCGCTTGTGGTAGTGTTATCTTTGTCATGGTGATGGTGATGCTTGTGGTGGTGGTGCTCCTCCGCAGCCACAGCACCGGTGCCTCCAACGGCAGCTGCAGTCCCTTCCTTCTCACGGCTTGTAAGTCCAGAGCCCGTAGCTGTGCCCCTTCCAGTCATGCCACCACCTGTACCACTGTCACGCTCGCCATGAATTCCGGGCTGCGTGCTATGGAGCACGCCGGGGTTTGTGGGGGACATGGAGCTGCCGTGGGCAACAGAGCTGGGAACGTCTTTGTCTAGGGTATCGCCACGTTCGGCGCCGGGCAGGTGGCTGTGGTGTTGGCCTTCCATGCCAGTGGGGAGGCCGCCATGGCCTGTGGCATGAGTGTCGTGCCCGAACTCTATAGCGAGACCGGTTCAGCAATGGATCGTAGTCATGTTAGGGAGGGAACTTGTGAATTGAGCAAGGATACTGTACCATTGTGGCCCTTGTTGGCAGCAGCAGCCTCGGGAGTGTTCTTCTCGCCCTGCAAAGCGTTCTTGATTTTTTCGCCCAGGCCGACCATGATTGCGTTTGTATTAGGTAATTGAATTTGTTCGTACTTGTAGTTACGTGAGCCAGTAGTGGAATGGATCTTGTGGAGAATGTACAGTGGGGAATGAAGTTCGTAGGAACCAGTGAAGGGTGGAAAGTTGGAAGTGAGGAAGGATGTGGTGAGGTGGGGGTGTGCACGTGGGAATAATGGTGCACTAGTGGTGGGGGTGGGGTTACGTCAGTATGCATGTGGATCCTCCTTTGGTTTCGAAATGTCTACTTTATAGAGGGCTACACCAATGAGTCCACCCAGGGAGACAATGATACCCTAGACATTAAGTGTTTGAAGCTTTGTTCGAATTTCCTGGCCATTGTGATGAGATCCCAGCTCTCATATCAGACTTGAAAGGAAGACCTCATTCAGATATACTTTGGCCATGATCACAAATGATACCGATGCGACAAGAACATTCCAGGTGTCTGCTTCCCTCAGTCACGGCGCAGAGATTTCAAAGACAGATCTCCGTGCCACGGTTGCCATTTCAACGAGATCATTAGCTGGTGCTCCTTCTTCGGTGAGGCAGTGAGAGGGGCTACCCAATTGGGAGACGATCACGGCCGGAGCCAGGACACGACTCGGGTTTGCAGATGTGCCTCCAATCACAGCCCCACTCAACACGAAGTGTAACAGCGTCTGCCCATATGAACTGAAATGTCGCCCATGTCATCGAAATCGCCCCAGAGGTGGATGTTCCTTGAGGAAAGCCCATGTAAGTCTCGTATCAATTTATTTTCTTTCTGTTACAAAAAAACACCGTGGGCGATCATATTCCCTTTCGCCCTCCGCTTCAACTCATCAGAACGGTCGCCCCCGGCCCCCCTCCTTCAACCCCGTAGCACCCAACTCAACATGTGCCTTCCCCTCGTCCTCCACGGTCGAATTATCCCTCCTTCCCTTTCCACATAACCCCAGCTCAGGCACCAACCACCCTGGATGCGCCACCGTTAACGCTGCAACCGCAATCACCACCATAACCCCATCCAACCCGACAAAAAGCCCCTGATCCCGCATAATTGGATTCTTCCACCCGCCCGCCATTTCCGCAATGCGGTAGATGCACCGCGTGAATATGGTTATGCAGGCTACCGCCACCGCTGCAACGAAAAGGCGGAAGCGGCGCGTAGCGAGGAGACGAGTAGCCGCGGGCACGAGGTCCCATCTGTGCTTTACGACGCGAGAGGCGTATTGCGCGGAGACGGCGACGAATATCAGGAGCGTACATGCCTGGAAGCCTATCCCCGCCATCATCAAGTTGTTCCCGACGTCCACACTCTTCTGCGCGGTAGCCGTGGCGGCGACACCACCCCCTGCGCCTTGTAGGACCAAACTCAGAACATCGCAGGTGATGAAGATGTGAGTATAGAGATGTGGGCGGAGTGGGGAGAGCGCGGGGGAGATGGTTAGGGCAGTGTGTTTGAGTAGGAGGTAGATACCCGCGGCGAGGAAGACGGGGGCGAGGATAATGCAAATGATCTGGGTATCGAAAGCGGCTTTCAAGAAGGGATTATGGGACATGGAAATCCTGCCTGCGTAGCCTATACAGAAATCAGTAAACTGGACATAGGGGAGGGAGAGGAGCCATAGAAAGATAGAGCGAACCGATAGCTTCGGTGAGCGAGCCTATAGTCAAGGCGACCATATATGTCCATGTTTTAAACCGGATTCCTTGAATAAATTGAATGATACATAAAAGACCAAAGATGACGAGGAATATAGTATTGATAGAAAGGCTCGGGTAATAGCCGTAGACTGTGAGAGAGAGGGGGCAAGCGTTACTGATTTCTGTACAGTGTTTTGCGGGGTTGACCTGTGTAGGAGGGGTGTTTGTAGTTGTGTTTACCATTGTTGATTAGAAAGGGAGACAGAGCTCAAGGGCAAGCGAGTATAATAAGGGTGAGATACCGGGAAGAGGGTTGACGGAGATAGTTAGAAGATGAGGAAGGCTCCTCCTCTGACAGGTAATGAAGAGAAGGAGGGGATGATACCTTCATTCCTAATGCAGTGTATTTCGAAGGATGTCCAAGATTCCTATCCCCCAAGCCCCCCATATTCTGTCAGACAGGAAAAATCCGCCTTGGAATAAGCGGAGTTGGGTTGGACGGTGGCTTAGTCTGTTGCAGTTGCACTATTAATACAGTGAGTCTGGAATCAAATGAGGACACGTAATGCGCCAACCCAATCGAGTATGAACTGTTGGGCAATCCATTATCCCTGCTGCACTAATGTCTTCAGAATCACCAATCAACTGATGTTGGATTGTTAATCCAACTGACGATTAGCTGTTCAATTGCCTCAGTTACTCAGACTCTATATACTAACACCCTTCGGGGTTAGCCGCTGCTGACTACGTACGCAATAATTATAGAGTCTAAGCTCAAGAATATATAATTTTCTTAGGTACGGCTTAATCCTTTCCTTATTTTTGTATTTTAATTTCTATTATATAATATCTATATATTTTTTATATAAAGATTATTCTCCTTTTTAAGTATATTCAAACGGCGTTTTAGTTAACTGATTTTATTAAGCTAAAAAAAAGTTATCTTAATATAAAAGAAAAGTTGAAATTTTACGCCTAGGAGCCTAGGCTCTCCCTTTTTTATTTTTTTACTTTTACTTTAATATCTCTATATTTATTATATAATATTTATATACTTTCTATATAAAGATTATTCTCCTTTTCGAGTATATTCAAATGATATTTTAATTAACCGATTTTATTAAGCTAAAGAAAAGTTATTTAAGTATAAAAGAAAAGTTGAAACTTTATACCCTGGGTAATCCCCTTTATAAATTCTTACTTTTACTTTAAGATTTCAATATTAAATATATATTATTATATATCTTTCTCTATCGGAGAATCTTTTATATTAAAGTAAATACCGAAAGGTATAATAGAGCTTTTTAGTATTCTCGTTATTATTAAAGAAGGGTTGGATTTTAGACTTTGTTAATAGAATTTTTTTTTAAATTATTTTAACTTTTTTTTTAATAGGAATTTCGAGATTCTAAGCTTATTAAATAAAAATATATATCTTATTATATAAATTGGATTATTATTATATTAAAATAATATAATATTATTATTATTATAACTTTGTAAAGGGTAAATTTTGGAGTTAAAAAAGTTAAACAAGAAAATTTAGAGGTTTATTACTAAAGTTAAGCTATACTTAAGAAAATTATACGTTCTTGAGCTTAGATTCTATAACTATTGCGTACGTAATCAGCAGCGGCTAACCCCGAAGGGTATTAGTATATAGAGTCTGAGTAACTGAGGCAACTGTTCAACGGACTACTGCAGGTAATTGGTCAATCAACCGTAGTAGTACTTTGATGGCTAAACGGGAGGGCCGTTTAAGCCCGTCCGTCTAAACCCGTCCGTCTTATCACGCCCGTCTATCACGCCCCGTCTATCACGCCCCGTTTATCACGCCCGTTTATCTTATCCGGGTTGCAGTTGGGCAGGGGTGTAAAAATGTTCGGGGAGGGTGTAAACCTTAACTCCGACGTAACCTCGGCGGGGGTGTAAATTTTACGTTAAATTGATTTTTAGCATATGCTAAATGTATTTTTATTAATTAAGAAAATTCGTAAATTTCTGATTAAATCTTGAAAGAAATCGTTGATTTTCAAAATTGATTTATAGATTCGGCATATGCTCAACATATGCTTTTGATTGTTAAAAGAACTTAGAAAAATTGATATTTTTAAAAAATTCAGAGCATATACTCGTATTGACCCGCCAACGGCCATGACCCCCCAACGGCCAGGCATTAGGCTTATTCTAGTTAGCTAGTAGCAAATTCTATTGTTTCTACCTATTAAACAATACAATCCTTCCTAAATATTATTATTATATCCTTATCAATACTTATTGTATAAAACATAGAATATACAAACTGTATAAATAACGATTGTAGATATTTTGGTACCCTAATATTTATATACGCTTTTTATTATTGTACTTAGCTTTATATTTTGGGAGATACAAAACTCTACCCTTATATTCCTCTACCGTTTGTTGGCCGATTTACGTCAATAAATAATCGAACGCAAGCACTCGACGAGCTCTACAATTTGCCCTGTTTAGATGTTTAACATAATATGCAGGCGTGGTGCGCGAGGTATACTGGTATTAGCTTCCCTAAATAGGCTTAGTGCCTGGCCGTTGGGGGGTCATGGCCGTTGGGGGGTCAATACGAGTACTGAGTATATGCTAAAAGTTGAGCGGGTGTTAACCGAGCCTAGCTTGGGCTAATTTATACCCCTGCCCAACTGCAAGCCCCCTCGTCAACTAATTTATTGCATGTCAAGGATAGTTGCATGTTGGGTCAGTTGATTGGCCATTCAACACGATTTGTGCGTCAATTGCGACAATCCTCCTGAAAGCGCACTGCGCCTGCCCAAAATTATGCAAATTCACCCCCCCCCCAGTATTTCGACACTAATGGTAGCACGCAAGGCTGTCACAGCCCATGAGACACCGCCGCTTCATTGTCACATTGTAGTTTTTCAGCCGTCGAGTATCTGGACACGCAATGGTGGCAGTGATGATGCCTCGAAGTCGCCTTTCCCGTAGGATACCCAGTCCTTTTGTAAGAGCATAGAAGCAGCATCTGAGATCCAAGGGCCCAAAAATAGGTTGAGTAGTATGTGGAGGTAGACTGTGCCGGTCTGAAAGATTGTCAGTTCCTTCTCCAAGATTTCACGTCATTTGAGAGGAGGTCCTACCTTATTGAAACCCTCCTCTAGCATCGAGCACAGGTTTGCTGCGCCATGCGCTGAGTCCGATATGTAGTGTGTGAGGGTGTAATTTTGGCTTTTGCATGGTCCGGCATCGAACCTAATCTCTGCCAGAGAGAGAAGAAGACGTGAAATTGAGTTAAGGATGGCGAAGCTGACAATACACCATAGGAGTTGAGAATAAATCCCGACTGATGCACTGGCGAAAAAAGACATATCGAGCACCCGAGTAAAGGAATGTCCTTGGCTTGAAACGAAGAGACGATCTGAGAACAGTAGTTTTTAAGAAAGAGAGAATGATAACGGTGGAAGCAAGAGCTATAAAACGACTGCACAACGCAGGTAGATAAAAACAAGAGACCGTGTATTAGTCCGAGGCGGACTTAGGGATTCGGATGGGGCAAGCTGACAGCATGCCTCAGATGAGCTCAGAGAAGATTTATGCTTGCATAACACAGTCCTAAACCTAGCAGTACGCGAGGAAGACAGGACTAGATTACCTCGCCTTACAGACTCTGACTGGGCTTACAACATGCTGCGGATCAGATCTTGAAACATCTAACCACACCTAAGAATTACTTATCTATATACGGAGGATGATACCAATAGTTTTGGTTTGCGCTAATACGAGTTGGTCTTAGGTTTATCTTAGCCCCCGGAGTAATTGCCCGGACGAAAATACCCGGACGGCCTAGAATTTTTAGCTCAAAATACTTTATCAGTAGGAATTCCTAAGGACTAGTCCCTAGAAGATATTTTGTAAGATTAATTTAACAGCTGATTAGGTTCTTTTAACCGGGGTTATACTCTAGGTCTCTTATTTAGCCTTGGCCCTAAGTTTTATTAATCTAGTACTAGCGCAAACCAAAACTATTGGTATCATCCTCCGTATATAGACCAACATTAGTCAAAATAAGATGAGCTTGATGACGAGGCAGACTCGCGTCCGTTGGTTCAGGGTTTTTAATGTTCATAGATTGAGCTCTTGCACACGGTCCCTCGACGAGACTCTTCACAGAACGCTGTGTGTTGACCTGAAAATACCTCTCAGTCTCAAATGGCCCTACGAAAGGGCCCCAAGATAATAGGCGTAAGCATACCTCCGGAAATTGGCTAGGCCCCTGTCAGTACATTACCAACACTATGCATAGACAGGTCTTCCACGCACGGCAAGCCTCAGTCTCAAAGTCGCACTGGAACGGTTGGGATATAACCCCTGCCATCATCTCTGCCAACCGCTCTGCCAATTTGATCGTCTGAAACGCAGTGCAGCAGCTCTCAATTGCACAAACACGATTCAGCGGCGGCAGATGCTGAGGGACCTGTTCGATGACCAAGCTGCCATTCTCGATTTGCCTGGGAATGCATTGACGGATGATTTACTAGCGATTTACCCCGATGCTGAGGTATGAATATCGCTCTTCGCTAGATTTGAGACTTCTAGGCACGGCTCGTGATAGAATAAATGCTGAGTCTTATAGTTCATACTCACTGTCCGCAGATCCCCTGATGTGTGGCTCGCATCTGCCCTTGGCTGGGCAGTTCTACCTTGGTCCAAGAAATTCCGAGTCTTAGGCTACTGGACGCCAGGCGCCCTCGACTGCAGCGATCTGTTCATTGCATGGGCGAGGACTTACCAAACACGCTTCGGCTTGTCACATCTGCCATCACGGGAAATGTACATCAAACATTGCGAATTTGTGCGCGCTGTGGTTCCCGAAGAGCAATTACTGGTGTTCGAGCCGTCAATGGGATGGGGGCCTCTGTGCGCTTTCTTGGACAAGCCCGTTCCGGTGAATGAGTCAGGACAAGTGATCTCGTTCCCGCATATCAATGATCGCACCTCAATGAATGGAATGGTCTGTTGTTTGATTAATCTGGGTGTTCTACTTTGGGGGGCTGTTATTGTAGTACTGATATTTGCACTGGGTGCACTTGCTCGATGAGATCAGAAAGTTGTTAACGCGGCCAGAAGCTATAGAGAGAGCCACACATGGCTAGCAAGACATTTGAGTTACAGGAAATGCTCAATGTAACGATACGGATCATACAAGCAAAGATAGCGATATCGCCGTGGTATGGTTATATTCAATGGGGTTATCACGAAAAGTTATGCGGACCGCAACACCAAATATCTTGATTTGCGCTAGCACTGATTAGGCTCGGGGTTTTTTAGCCCTAGTGGTTGCCTAGGGGAGAGCCCCCGGACCGCCTAAAGACTTTACGGAACAGTATCTAAGCTCGAATATTTTAGGATTACTACCCGGAACGGGCCTAATAAATCTTTTTTGATCAAATAATAAGGTCTACTCGGGGTTTTTCGGGACCGGCCACCCTACCGGCCTGAGTAATCCCGGGGGCCATGCTCTGACTCTCTGAGCTAGGTACCCTATCGAACCTTCGACAAGAGTCTTCCTAGTATATTACTAGCGCAAATCACGATATTCAGTATCGTCCTCAGCACCATCCTAACGATCAAATTGCTATAGTGAAGATTTCGCTACAATGAGTATCTCGGTAAGGCAGAACTACTGTATATGCCATTTCCCTTGATGCTTGAACTAGGCCAATTAGCTATATTAGTACGTTGAACAGCCAACGTCAGTGGATTTGTTGGGTTGTTGGTTGGCAGTAAGACTGGGGCGATGCGCTGTTTCCCTTTGTTGATTATTGTTTAGATGGCTGGCTGAAACACCCCACTGAGTCTCACACAGCCTACTAGCATGCTCAACCATACACACCCACGCACCAACGACATCCGCAGATTTGCTTAGTCGTAAAGTGAAACGGCGTTGAACATGGGTGCCCGAATTGGACGGAGCAACGTTATACGTAAGCCGCGAGTGTGGTCAGCTCGGCTCTGATGGCACTGGAGTGCCTATCACGCCTCTATCGAACCATGGCAGTCCATGCGTTGTTGTTCCACTAATGGGATTGCATGACAGCCTCGTCGGCGAGGCGGAATGATAAGCTGCTGAAGCGACATTAGGCAACGACAATGAATCAACTTCCGGGATTTCATCATCCCATTTGCCGGTCCCAAGCATCAATCAATGGCCGATGCTTCTTCGACATGCATCTTCTGTGAGAAATACCTCTGACCAAGCCCTTCTTATCAGTGGTGGCGTCCATGCTGAGCCTCGAGCACTATTTGTCCACGATGGTTTGATATTTTCTTCCCTCAGCCTTTGGCGTCGTTGGGATCGGAATACTGTCACTGTTATTTTACCTCGCATAGAGGCATGGAGGACTCCTGGCAGCAGTCGAAAAACCTTCTTCCACTATCAAATCGTCGTGGTCGCCCACTCTCTACCCAAATCTTGTCATGGCCTCCGCCTGCTCTGCTCTATGGAGACCCGATTGGGGGAGTGAACAGACCGGTATCTCTGGAGACAGTTGCTACCTTCGGTGACATCCAAGAAGAACAAGAATGGCTCCTAGCTGTGAAAGGATCACGGCCGCTTCCTGATGAGTCGCCGTCGAAGAGGAAGTCGATTTTCATTGAGCATCAACAGACTTCGTACCTAGTCGGCTGGAGACTTGCCATGATGATAATTTGCCTTTCTCTAGGTGTCTTCATAATAACACTTGAAGCGACCATAGTTAGCACTTCCTTGATTACCATCACCAAAGATTTAGGACACCAAGATATTAGCGGTTGGATCAATACGTCATATCTCTTAGGCTTGGCTGGACTTGTTATAATCACATCAAAGCTGAGTGACATTTTCGGACAAAAGACGGTTCTCGCAGTATCTCTCTTCATAGTGACAGTCGCTGCAAGCGCTTGTGGTGCAGCGCAAACCATGCAGCAACTCGTCATCTTCAGAGCTCTCCAGGGTATTGGTGCCGCAGGCATAGACTCTATGTACCAGGTCATTCTGCGACGCATGGTGCCCATCGCAAAGTATCCTTTGTACGGCGGTATAATGGCGACGATCTTTATTGGATCAGGTGCTATCGGGCCTCTCCTTGGTGGATTTATTAATGACCATAGCACATGGAGATGGGCTTTCTGGATTAACATACCTGTCGGTTGTATATCCTTCTCCTTACTCATTCTGGGTCTACCTTCTGGATTTCCTCATAATCGCCGACGTGGTCAGGTCATGGTAACAAAGCCAAAGAGTGTCTTTCGACGACTGGATTTTGGAGGTGCTTTTCTCATGATTGGGAGTGCTCTGACTCTTGTTTTCGCACTGGAAGAGGGCGGTAGTCAGTACAGCTGGTCGAGTCCAGCTATCATTACTACTTTCATTGCCTCGGGAATACTTTGCGTTGTCTTCATTTTCTGGGAAAAGAGGACCGAGGTACACTCCAAAGGGGTCAGAGAGCCGGTCTTTCCGCGGCGACTCAGTTCTAATAGGTTCCTCATGGGCTTAGTCCTGTAAGTTTGCAGGCCTCCCAGAAACTGTTTCCACACTGACATTCCGCCAGGACATCCTTTCTAAGTGGTGCCGCCTTGATGTCCGCCATCATCAACATCCCTCAGAAATTCCAGCTTGTAAACGGCATGATGCCCTCGGGGGCCGGCATCCGCCTTCTACCTTTCGTTCTGTGTACACCTGTAGCTGCAGTACTCTCCGGCTGGGTGGTTTCCTTACAAAAAGTCCCCCACATCTACGTGCTGTATGTGGGAGGTGCTTTATCAACTCTTGGGATGCAAATGATGTCAACGCTCTCCGTTGACGATTTCAATATCAATCCGGCTCAGTATTTCTATCAAGTGCTTTTGGGACTTGGGCTAGGTACAAGTGTGAGTGCATTACCGAATGTCGTAACCGGTTATGTCGATGCACAGGATCTTGGTGAGTAATTTCCAATGAGCGGTCCTTGCCTATGGCTACTCGGATTGCATGCTGATGTGAGCTTTCCAGCCGTCGCTCTGGGCGCAGTAAATCAGTTCAGATTCCTAGGTGGCGCCGTTGGCCTCGCCATATGTTCCACGTTGCTCAACCACCAGACCAAAAATGTTTCACCCATTCTCGCGACTTCACAGACGGGAGGGCAAGCCACCAACGCCAACAGCGTATACGAGTTCAAGCACGCGCATTCAGTCGGATACCATCTCCAGACGGAACTCCTAGCATATTCATGCGTTCTATCACTATTCTCATTACTTCTCCTTGTAGAAAGGAAGCCGAGGTCATGCATTTAAATGTCCATGACGTTACTTAGTGCAAATGAATAATGCTTATTACTGGTCAGGAATCTTGACATTATCAGAAATCAACCAGTGGTATTCAGCAGTATACAGTAACATAGTAGCTATCAATGATATTTACAGCCTCCCACTCGTAGAGGGAGGATTCTGGCCTAGGCCTTACGCTGCTAGCAGAGGAGCGAAAACGCGAAAACGTGAGATTCGTGTTTGTTACCTCTGGTGTCCATGACACTAAATTATCCATTACAAACCCTACAATTAGGTACGATAGCAGTCGAAAAGAGTCCAAATCCGTAACGATTTAAGGCTAGGTTAGGTATATATTTTGCTTACATGCATACGTAAGACGCCGCGAGTGAAATGGTTTTCACATGGGCATACGGAGGATGACATCAATAGTTTTGGTCGCGCTAGTACGAGACTAATAAAGTTAGGGCCAAGGCTAAATAAGGGGCTTGGAGCAGGGCGCCGGTTAATAAATTTAATTAGCTATTAAAATAATCTTATAGGGCCTGTTCCAGGGACTCATCCCCAGAGACTCTTATTTATAGAGTATTTTAAGCGGAAAATTTCTAGGCTTTCCGGGTGCTTTTATTTAGGCAGCTACTCCGGGGGCCAGGATAAACCTAGGATCAACTTGTACTAGCGCAAACCAAAACTATTGGTGTTATCCTCCGTATTGAACAGTATGCCCGCCCAGGAGCCTCATGCCTTCGTTGCCGATCTTCCCGCGACAACACCGAGAACAAAATTTAACAACTCGACGTAAGACAACACCCAACAAAAGACTGAAACAGAAGTCAGCCGCTTAGCGATCTGGTGGGAGTGTTGCTGACGTAGGAAGTCTGACATTCACGTTTCAATACCATGAAATTAAACCAACTTCAGTGCCGTCACTTATAGCGATCGCTGCGCCATAATCATCCCCTCAAACCCAATTTGAAGACTCTGAAAATTGTCGAGAGCAATTCTCTATGCAATAATCGTCTCAGAGTCGTCCGTGGTGAATACTGCTTCGTTGTCAACATGGCGACGACGAGCGACGCACTGGTCTCGTTTCTCAAAGTTCACGCAGAAGCCATTCCATTGACCCTAGTGTCCCTGTATCTCGCCTATTGGTTTTTGAAAGCGCGCAGTGATAGTCCCAAAGGCCTTCCTTGGGTAGGACGAAACAAGTTCTGGCTGTCCTTTGAGACTGTAGCAAATGTGGCGAGCTTCAAATATAACCTGCAATGGTTACATGAAGGCAATGAAAAGGTGCAGCCTATTCTTCTTGCTTGATTCCATCCTCCATCAAACCGGTGGTGCTAATGGATATCATAGTTCTCTCGCCACGGTAAATCCTACCTCCTGCCAAGTTTCATGAGCAGCGCCATTGTTGTGGTGCCTCGCTCACAAGTCAAATGGCTGTCCACTCAGCCTGACGAGGTCCTCAGTGCCGGCGCAGCGCATTACGATATTCTGGAGGGCGACTATGCTTTCACCAGTCGCAAAGTTCTCACAGACCCATACCACGATCATGTCTTGAAAAAGATCATGATTAGACGCATGGCCACGTTGGTGCCCGGTCTTGCCGAGGAGGTGTCTCAAGCAATGGACGAAACATGGGGCTTTGATACAGAGTGGAAGGATATCCCGATTTTTCAAAACGCCATGAATATCCTGCCACGCGTCGTGAACCGTATGGTGACAGGTCCAGCGTTGTGCCGGAATGAGGACTTTCTGAAGAATTGTAGAGGCTTCGCTCTAGCGGTCATGACTACTCGTGCAGCCTTGCGATTCGTACCTTGGTGGATGCGATTCATCGTTGGTCCCCTTGCAGCGATACCAAACCACAGGTGCTACCGGAATGTAGCCAAATACAGCATCCCTCTGATCCAGAAGCGTTTGCAGCATTATGCCAACGCAAAGGCAAGAGACCCTACGACAGAAGCACAGGACATGCCGAATGACTACATAAGCTGGCAGATTGCTCTGGCATCATCGGAGGGCCGCGAAGACGAACTGACACCGGAAATAATAACCCGGCGCATCCTTCTCCTAAACTTTGCTGGAACACACACAACCACGATAGCGGTAACAAACTTGCTTTTCAATCTGGCTTCTTCGCCGCCGTCTCAGCAACACATCGAAGGCCTCCGCGAGGAAGTATGCCGAGTCTACGCCGAAGAAGGCGGAACATGGACGCGGGACGGCCTCAACCGTCTCCACCGCTGCGACTCCGCTATACGCGAGAGTCTACGTCTAAGCAACATGACAACATGCAACCTGCAGCGGAAAGTGGTTCACAAAGAAGGCATCCGGCACGCAGAAGGATGGAGCCTCCCTCAGGGCGGTCTCATCGCCGTAGACGAGCACAACGCGCAGCATGACCCGGAGATCTACCCGGATCCCTACACCTACGACGCGTTCCGCTTCTCGCGGTGCAAGGAAACAGACGCAGATAGCGGATACGGCAGCGGCGGCGATCACGGCAGCGACTCGGAGAAGGCATCTTCGAAACCGACTGCGCGTGGCGACGTTCAGGGCGGCGTCTCCCACGCTGTCGCTAACAAGAATACCACTCTCGCGACCTCATCGGACGTGTTCCTCCCCTTCGGCCACGGCCGTCATGCCTGTCCCGGACGGTTCTTTGTGGGTCCAGCGATCAAATTGGTGCTGGCGTGGGTTGTCATGAACTATGAATTGGAGCCGCTGAGTTCGCGGCCGCCGAACAGGATCCTGGGGCAGAACTTTTTGCCGCCGATGAAGGAGTGTATTAGGGTTCGGCGAAGGGAGGGGACGATGGGATGATAGATCGGATACCGATTGGCGTTGGAGAAGGTGTGATGATATAGTTCCCCCTCCCTCTCTCGCTCGTAATTGGGAGTAATGGTGTTGAATGTGTTGAACGTGGGGTCGATACATCAACATCGTCACGATCTGCATGTGGTGGCCGAAATTAGACACAAATTGATGTTGAAAGCTGAAAATACCAAATTGTATTAGAAATGCACACGCACTTTACAGCACGGTACTTGGATATTTGATATCTGACAATGGATGATCCGCTCAATTGCGGAAAAGAGAAAATAGAAAACAGAAGCCAAGAATCAGAAATCAGAAAACAGTCGCAGGTAGAGATTCAAACAGTGGTGTGCAAGGCAAGCAGGTATGTAGGTGAGGTAGTTTTTGATGGCCAGCAGAAGGGAAGGTGGTGGTGATTGTGGCAGTTGATGGACTCTGTCCAGGCAGGTAATTAATGTGGGGAGCATCGAAGATCATTTTATTCGCAGGTACGAGATTATCGATGTGGAATCACTGCTTGTGTGACAGTCGAGGGGGTGGTATTGTAGTAGATACACATGTCGTCGCAAATGCCAATGCCAATGCCAATGCCAATGCCAAACGCAAAGCCAATGCCAACGCCGATATCATCCCAATGCATCATGCACCAATAGCCTTCCCGTTTCGCCTGAATCCCCGTTCGCTGGTATGCATGCTCAATCAGCAATCGATCAACGGATGTCCTCTATTGCATGGCTGCCAGACTCAGCCCTCGGGCCCTCCTCATAGGAGCCAGCCAGATTGTCTCTTCCCTTCCGTCTCGCGTCCTCGGCAGGCGAAAAGCCAGGCTCTTTCCTTTTCCCCTGCAAAGCAGATATGTCGCCGTGCCGATCCTCGCCGGGGCCTGCTATGTCTGGCTTGGGCGTCGCGTGCGCGACAATGGCGTCAGGGTGGTAGAGCCCTCCTGATCCGCTGCTCAGATTGCGAGGTTCTCCATGTTGTTTGTCATCGAGGGCGTCGCTTGGCTCGAATTTGACGACTGGACTAGGTCTGCTGGTATCTCGCTCCGGATCAAAGTTTTCCTGCTCTTTCTCGTCAAAGTCTTGTCCTGGGTTGGCGGTTTCGTACTCGAGCATCTTGATGAATGTGTAGAATCCCGAGGCCAGGAGGGAGCCTAACAGGGGGCCGACCCAGTAGATCTGAAGGTGTTAGCATGATTGGGAGGACAATAGGTGCATCTGACGTGCCCAATGATACCCCTCAAATGAACGCAAAACAACACAAGGTCCAAAGGAACGAGCCGGATTCAAGGAGCCACCTGTGAAGAAGACACCTGGAGGATGGATCAGCTGTTTGTGTCGTTACCGTCACTCGGATTCACACATACCGGTAAGCTCAGCAATGAAGAGAGATAGTCCAATGCCAATAGGAGCGATGAAAGTGGCCTTGTGCTTTTCTGCTGCAAGCATGAAAATTGTGAACACCAGCTGAACTGTCAAGAACATCTCTATGAAAAGACCTTGGACGATAGATGTGCCGCCACTCAATGCTGTCTTCACGTTCAACTGTCCCGGGAACAGGGCGCTCACAACCGCTGCTGCTGAGATGGCTCCAAGGATTTGGGAGACGGTGAGGAGGGCACCCCGAATGTATGGTAGGGCGCCGACAAGACACATCCCAAATGTCACTGCCTTTCGAGATATCAGCCATTGGCATCGCGTTGGTGCTGGCTTTAGAAAGGGTTACCGGATTGAATAGTCCACCACTGATTCGGAAAAACACCCAAGCATTGACGGCCAGGGAGAAGCCAAAGCATAAAGCTATATAGAGGAGTTGAGCTGGGTTAGCAGCTTGAGAGATTGTAGTCGCTGAGGGCGATTGGGTCTGGGTATTTGCGACTTGGGTGCCGGAAAAGGCGAAGAAAAGGAACAAAAAAGTTCCTACAAACTCTCCACATACGGCGACAAAGTGCCCACGGAAGCTCTTGGGTATCAAGGTGAGGAACGGAAGTCTATCAGCTACCTCGTCTGCCCGTCGGTGCCGCCCTCTCCCACGGCCAGGAAACACCAAGCCGCCAGCAACGGGAGCGTCGATGTTCATTGTAGGGGATTTTTCCAACTCGTTGAAATCTTGCATGGGTTTCTCCAGCAGACTTCGTAGGAGACAGGGATGGATGTATTTAATAGGTGAAGAGGATGAAATGCTTAGGAGCCTTGTGTGTCGATGGATATGTAAGGAAGCTGTCCTTACAAGACCAAAATTCTCACAAATTTTTTGAGTTCCTCGGCAATTGAGGCAGGTGCATTCTCCAAGGACTTGCTGGAAAGAGTGACCATTGTAGGCTCAGAGGAGAAGCTGAGCAGTCAGCAATGGGATAGACGCAGATATTGCCTCATGGAAATGATTTCTGGCCTTTCAATACTTTCCATCCGTGGCCACAACCTCGAGCATAACGATTGACACTGAGAAGAAGGTGCAATCGTTCACACTTGTGCAGACTGGCCACCAGTGAATATACTTCGACCTCTAACAATCTTTTGCCTAGCATGGATTCGGATTCATTTCGAGCTTCTCCGGAAATTCAACCCTTCTTCAAGTCCTATGTACTTCCACGGACCCATCCAGCCCGGATCGCGGAAGCATGCAATGTCGGGTCAATCCACCGTGTTCGCCTTCAGGTTACGTAGTAGAGGGGTTCGTCGAGTAACGGCATTGGGGAGATCAGCGTAGTTTGGCAATGATGATCACACGATCTCGACGGCGCCACTTCGATGCACTTGCGGCAAGTAACCACATTGGACCATGGGATTGCGAAAATTTGTTCTGCGTGACTAGGTATTCGATATGTAAAGAACCTCTCTCTTGAAATCTGGACCAGCAGTGCATTTCTCCGGCAGGGGGACCAGAGCGGCTACTCCAGTGCCTCCACATGTCAGTGCCATCATGTGGCTTGCTAGTATAGCGAAGACCGGTAGTTTGCAGAAGAGGTTCTCCAAGGTAGTGCATAAAGGACGGATAGGTTTTAGCAGAGGCTTGGACCTCGGGCCCCTGTTCCTTCAAAATCACCAATCAAGCTTCACACCAAATGGGATAAACAAAAAGAAAGGGAAATAAAGAGCAAAAGAAAAAGTAGGTAAAGGAGAATCTGAGTGGAATGGTTTCTTTGATCGGTTGACACAGTCTACCACCAAAGTGGTCAAGCGCGCTCTGCCAACATCACAAGCAATGGAAGCATCACCACCCACTTCTTGAGGATGCAGTCACAGCTCTACTACACAATACTCATCACTCAAAGGCCTGACCCTAGAGAAAGCTCACATCACCAGACACCTCTCTCCCTGGTCATGCTGTAACACTCAGCATCCCAAGGGTAGAGAGTGCAACATCTTTCGTTGCCACGACGACACCTAAATCCGCTTCCACTTTTGACCAACATGGCTCCTCACCGCGCCATCCTTGTATTCCTGGCGGTGATCGGTCTACCAACTCTGTTGACCTTTTTGTCTCTACTCCATTCCCATCCGCGAGGCAACCTTGCCACAGAATCTGCTTCCGGGTCCCCGAAGAGTGGCATCTCCGCCTTCTTCTCTTTCCATACTCCCTCCAGTCTCTTCCCTCCCTCGGCCATCATCAGCCTCACAGATGACAACTCGACCTTCTTCCTTGCACGCCCCGCGGACTTCGGGCCTGCATTATCCACTAGCGGCCTCAGCGGTCAATTATGGATCGGCAGTGGATTTGCCGATGACGACTTGGGAAGGGTCCCAGGCACGGGCACTGAAGGCGAGCTCGGCTGCAGTGATATCCCGGGCTGGGAAGATGGCTCCAACCAGCCATCTGCAACCTCAAAACGTGACTCTGACAATGCTGCCGAAAAGAAGGATCAAGAAGCCACTGATTCAAACGCCGAAAGGCACTCAAATGAAGCTGTTCAAGAACCCTCCGAGGATGACGGCACCGACGACCACTTGCATTATCCTCTAGCGAGCTCTTCGGTGTCTAAGCAGCTATCACCTGGGCAATCTGCGCAACAGGAGCCGGTATCGAAAGGTCACACGCCCACACATGGGGATATCCAAACATTGCAAGAGAGCGCAGAAATCTCTGGAAGGGTCGTTCTTTTGAGCAGGGGAGGTTGCGGCTTCTTGGAGAAAGTCAAATGGGCCCAACGAAGAGGAGGGATCGCAGTCATTGTTGGCGATCAGACTCGAGGTGGTGCCCTGGTCACGATGTACGCTCGTGGCGACACCTCAAACGTCACCATTCCTTCACTGTTCACTTCACACACGACCGCACATTTGCTGTCTTCCCTTATACCTCCAGAGATCCTGGACGACGATGACCAAATAAATGCGCAAGACACGAGTTCCAGACGAGGTGGCAAAGGTTCGATCAGCAAGAAGCATAGATCTCACAATGGTGACCGAGACGATAAGCCAACTTTCACGCTTCCTGGAGTTCCAAAATCAACTTCCGTTACGTCTTTCAGGGGAAGACGCCACAGATCAGCAAAATCAGATATGAAGTCCAAGGACGAAAAGAAATCCGGTTGGCTGAGATCTCTTGGGTATGTCTTTGGCATAGGCCGTCACTCCGATGACGAGACCTTGTCAGCAGACAGCAGACGACCACCAAGCAGCGGCCAATTGGATTGGTTCAGCGAAAATTGGACTGAGAAAGTGCCATCGGAATATGAAAACTCGAAGCAGAAAGAGAAAGCGAAGGACAAGGACACTTCTCCGAGTAAAGACAACCGAAAGTCAGGACCACGTCCTAGTTCGAGTGACGACTTTGAGATTGGCGTGCAGGATTGGCGGGACCCTGACCTTGTTGCATCCAAAGCATCCATGAGAAGCACAGCCAAATCCACCACGCAGGCTCCCGAGTCGACGTCGACATCCTCAAACAAAGGTGGCAAGGCCGACGAGTCAGACCACAATACGATGAGCGCACTTGCAGGTGGTAGTATCACTCCTGGAAGTGGGGAGTACCAGAAGCCTGGGCATAAGATCGAGTCTCAAGAAAAGGGCGATGCGAAGAATGAGAAGCACCAAACCTCATCGACAGCAGGAAACAACGCACCGACACAGATTACATCTAGTCTCAACCACATGGATGAAGAGCACGAGGGCCTCTGGGTTACCCTGACTCCTACCGCGATGTCAACAAGCCCGTTCTTCGACACCCTTTTGGTTCTCGTGGTCAGCCCCTTGATCACTCTGACTGTCGTCTACGCTTTACTACTGCTTCGCTCCCGTATTCGCCGACGCCGCTGGCGAGCACCAAAGTCTGTAGTCGACCGCCTACCCGTTCGAACATACCATACCATGTCATGCTCTTCGACGACATCATCCACTCGATTGCCGTCTCCTCAGAGCTCGTCACCGAATTCTCCCCTCCTGCAAACCAGCCCACGTTCGACTACAGCTCGGTCAAGACCGCGCTCTGCCACAGCCTCTGGAATCGGTGATACAGTCTTGGGATCACTGGAAGGGGCAACGTCAAACCTGGCAAAGGGGCATCATGAAAAAGAGCGCGACGCTCCTAAGAAGAGGAAAAAGTATACTGGAAGGCAAGTCGAGTGCGTGGTTTGCCTAGAAGAATACGTGGACGGTCACAGTAAGGTCATGAGCTTGCCTTGTGGCCATGAGTTCCACGCCGAGTGCATGTAAGTAGCCATTCGTTACCCACACATGGATGATCCTCACTAACGTCTTTATAGTACACCATGGCTCACCACCCGTCGACGAACCTGCCCAATCTGCAAGGGCGACGTGGTAAAATCAATGGCAAACAATTCTTCCCCGCCTTCCTCTTCCACCAGTTTAGCTTCCTATCAGGATAATCCAAGCGAAGGGGACACTCAAGCCCAGGCTGCCGAGACGACCAATAACTCTCCAACGTCGGCCATTCCGATCCCTCGCGACAATGCCGACCTAGAGCGTGGTGACGACATGGCAGCTACACTTGTGAACGATGTACAGCCGGGAGCATCAACACCAAGGACCGGGTGGAGAGGCCTGGCATCCATGAGCCTTTCTGCTTTCAGTGGCGAAGCTGCCTGGAGGGAAGCTCAGGCTGACCGCAATCGTTGAATGCATGATCGATCTGGACTGCGGCGCAATGATACCTTCTAGCAAAGGTGTTGGGAACTTGATCGGCATTTGGGTTAAGGAGGTCTCATAGGGGAGGGCGGCATTGCGTGGAGTCTTGTAAATCGTTAGGCCTACCTTCCAATTACATATCTAGATACCCTACTCCTACTTGATCCCATGAGATTCAATATTCTCCCCCTTTGTACTCCGTAGAAGTTTTGTTCCTCGATTGTTGATTCTCGATGTTGTGCTTCCGCGCTAGGCATCTCGTCCTTGATTCTCCAGTTCGTGCATGTTTACACAAGACTCCACCATTCCATATTCAGCCAAAACAGCAGACATTCTCTCAGCAGTGCGAAAAGCAAGCTTCTGTATAGTCTTGCTACCTCCAATGGCCGACAAAATAATCGATAAGATCCCCGACAATGTCAAGGAAGTGGCCATTGAGGAGACCAACCGCATCAAGGAACTCACGACCCATGCTGCGCGATCTGGAGCTTATTTGTACCCTCTACGAGTCTGCTTCCAAACAGGTCTACATCATAGACATGACAGCTGATATTGTTGATTACAGGGTATCGCATACTTCGTCGCTCACCGATCCCTCTGGTAGAATCCCACTATCAACTACAGCCGAAGGCTGCTAACAATGCCCAGGAATCCTCTCATCTCCAAGCTTGTCCCCACCATAACCCTAGGCTTGGGTGTCACGACCTTCATGTTCATCTTCACCTACGTCCCTCAAATGGCCGTCATGGCATTCACCTCCGGCCCGCTCGCAGCCATCAGCGCCGCTCTTCTCGTCCTCAGCGAATCATCTACCCTCTTCACGGTCCTCTCCAAGACTTTCATCATCGAAGACGCCCTAGTCGATACCTTCGATGCTGTGTTGTTATCCAAGAACGCCACTAATCTCGTTTCCGAGGGCCGACAGATCAAGGCCGGCGGAGACCCTATGGCGAAAATGGGTAAGCTCATCAAAAAACCGTTCTCGAAGTTTACTCCCAAGGCATTGATTCGGTATCTGATGTATCTGCCGCTCAATTTTATTCCCGTGGTGGGCACGGTGATCTTTATGGTGCTGCAGGGGAAGAAAGCAGGGCCCGCAGCGCATGCAAGATACTTTCAGTTGAAGGAATGGAACAAGTCGCAGAGGGAGAAGCATGTTGAACAGTATCAGGCTGCCTATACTAGGTATGAGCTATGGCTTATAGGAATACCGGACCCGTGGGTCTATGCTAATGATCCCTAGCTTTGGTGTCGCCTCTGTCCTACTCGAGCTTGTACCTGTGGCTTCCATTCTCTTCGCCTTCACCAATGCTACGGGAGCCGCACTGTGGGCAGCGGACATGGAGAAGGGGAACGTGACTCCTATGGGGACTTCACCTGAATTGCAAGAGAAAGCTAAAAAGGCTGAGTGAGGCAATACAAGCTTCGCAAGGTCGGTATCTCCCTTTTCCACGCACCCAGCAAATGGTCTCCATATAACGGCCATATAGCATTGAACTGATTGCGAATAAGTCCAGACTCGGTGCAACTGCTACACTAATCCTAGGCGAAGAAGCCCATCGACCGTATCCGTGCCTTGGCCCCCAACATGAATTCGCATGAGCGAGACACCGAACATCTTGAGAGTATTGCATCTATGAAAGACATGCACTACTGCTCCATCGGAGCGTCCTTTCAGCCCGAGCTGGCCTTGTATCGTCCCAACACAAACAGTACACATGCCATGATAAGGTCAAGTCCACACTTTCCTTCCTTATGATTCATAACCTGTGACCGTGATATTCCATGTACCCATTTGCCACTAAAACCTCGTAGAACAGTATTTGTCTTGGTGCATGCAAGCGGATGTCCAGCGCCTAGTGAACGCCGTGATGAGAAGCAGCTTCATTAATATGATGCTGTACGACACAAGTCAAACTGATTGGACTGAAAGACGCGGAACCAGGGAGAATGCTGATCGGACGATATCTCAAATGGCAGAGATGAATTTCCATATTTGTTGACATTTCTTGCCATGCCGTCACCATGTGGTGAAGGTGATGCCAGAGTCCAGACTCGTCCACATCACTCCTTCCTTTTCTTTCATCACATCGTTATTTCACTCACAATAAACATCCATCCATCAACCCCACACTCTTTTGCATCGATTTCACCATCGCCGTCAGGCTTTCCAAGTCATTCGTTAGTCTTCAATTCTACACTTTCTTTCAATTCTTTCAATCAGCCAATTTACTCCTCAAAATCTCTACACGTACGTCTGCTGCCCTTTCCGCCCAATCTCTACTTTGTGCAAACCCACCCATAAGTTGCAAGCTCACACTTGTTGTCTAAGGCGCGTCGATCATGAGGATACAGCTCCTTGCTGACCGCTTGGCCCTCGCCTCCATCTTCACTGTTGGGCTCGTGTCCACCTGCCAGGCAGCTCATGGTCACCAGCACGGCGAAGTGCTCGACCACTTCGATCACCTCAACCACCATCCAGCAGCTAGCTCTGGTAGCAGCTCGAACGTCACTGCGGTCGATCGTACTGGAGGTAGTATTTCTACTGTTCCTTATAGCACTCCAATGCCATCACTGACAATCCATACAGCTTCTACTATGGTCTTACCTCTGTCGACCAGCTCTGGGACAGCTGCTGACTGCTTCAATGCGGACTGTGGCTCTCTGAACGCCAACACCACCCTCACATTCCCTACCCATATCAAAGCTGCTCCTGAAGCCTCCTTGCAGACCCGGCAGCTTCACCAAGACACCTCCACGACTTCTCCGACGCGTCGACGTTTCCGCTCTCGTCCCACGGAAGCTTCAACTGCGGATGATTTGCCTTCGAGCCTGGATACCTTGTCTACTACTATAGATGCTTCAGAGGCTGCTCCATCTCGTAAGTACTGACATATTCTACCTGGCCTCGTGAATAGCCCAACTAATTTTTATTTCTTAAGCTATGCTTGGTAAAGCCAACGAATCATCGGAGCAGATCCTATCAATTCCCTTGAGGGGAGAAGGGGCGACAGACGTCTTCTATGCTTATGACTCACCATCTGCCGATTTCGCTCCTCACGCCATCTCTCCGAGACAAGACAATTCATACCAGACTTTTGCGACCGCTCTTTGCCCCGCTGGCAATGGCACAACTTACACGTCCGCTGCGAACATTCAATACCAAGTCATTTGCGGCATTGACTTCCTGGACAACGACTTGCCTTTTCAGCTCGTGAGCAGCTTCGAGAACTGCGTCCAAAAGTGCGATGCGTGGAATTACGATCATCATCATGTCCAATGCCTAGCATCTCTGTACTTGCCCAACCGTTTGAACACTGATAATGACTGTTATCTCAAAACATCAGTAGCACGGCCAACAGTGTCCACCCAAGTGATTGAAGGTGCCATTCGGTTTACCGGAGAGCAACTTGCCCCATCCTTGTCAGTGTCGAGCCATTCATTGTCTTTCACATCCAGCTTGGCCTCTACCACCTCAGACGCAGTGACCAACACTTCTTCGTCTACGAGTGCATCCGCAATCGGCTCGGTTAGCTTGTCATCCGCCCCCAGCAGCCCCCAACCTTCCTCGTCATCATCGACTGTCCGATCAAGTGCCACGTCTTCATCTGCCGCCGCTAAATCTACCGCAGCAGGCTCAGAGCCAGGTATCACATATGCATCAGGCAATTCAATCATTGTTCCAAAGGTAGCAGGGTCGCATCTACATGGCCCGAGCAAGAATACACCCAGCACACAATACGTCAACTACCAATCGCCACCCGGTGTCAAGCTTGCTGATAGTCTTCTCACTGTCGGTGTCAACTCTGACTTGACAACCGGATACGACATCTCCCTCGAGACAGGGATCCTTGAAGTCAATATCTCTACCCAGTCGCTCTTGAGTCCTCTCTCCGGAACACCCCATCTCTCTCGTGATGGAGGGCAGGGAGGCTTTGTCAATGGCCAGCATCTCTTCATCTTCTGCGACACAGGTTCCTACACAGCTCCCAGTCCTTCTGCAGGGGGCAACTTCCTAGGCTTCGTGTCAAGCTCCGTGGCGGTTGACACCGGCATGAATGGTCTCTATGGCAATGCCCTCAACCTCCTGGATGGGATAGGCGAGTGGAGTGATAATACAGGCCGTATGCGTGGGTTCGCACCTTTGACCGAGGGAGAGATGGCCTACAACCAAGTAATGCAAGGAAATGGACAACGCTATGCTATTTGGCCCGAGTCTTCAATCATCCCCGTCGATGCTACCACTGGCATCGTATTTGCACCCATCGTCTATGACAACGTCAATCGCGCAACGAAAGCGACCATCTTCACTTATACCGGTGCCACGCTTTTGACGATCACTGCTGGTGGAAAAGGGGGGCCTGTTGCAGAGCGCACAGTTGATAAGATCTTTAATCAAGAGGAAGTCGAGTGGGGATGTGCTGGTGGCATTCGTTCTTGGGGCTCTTCAGGTATCGGAGGCGACGATGGATCGGTCTACATCTTTGGCGGTATCGCTGGTGGCATCCTGTTGGGACGGACCTCACCTGCCAATGTTGCTAAGCGAGATACGGTAAGACATTCTCCGCTCCCGAACCAGCCATATGTTGACTTCGCTAGTTTGAGTACTGGGATGGAACGGCGTGGACAAAAAAAATCCTGGATTCTTCGTCCAAAGCCTTCTTCATCCAAGGGCCTTTCATGGACATCAATGTCTTCTACTCACCTCGGCACTTGACTTTCATCATCGTGTACCTGACGATCTACGCTGACAGCACCTTCTACTATCGATACTTGGAGGCCGATCAAGGCATCCTTCCAGCGTTTGCTTCAGGAGGCAACCCCTCTTCTGATTACGTTGAAAACATCCTCAAGTATACGTGGTCCGATCAAAAAGTTCTCTACAAAGCAGCACCGGGCCTGAGTGGCCATTACATCTATGCAGGCGCCGTCCACGAAGGATACTACGGATCCAACGACATTACAAACGGTGGATCAAGGATGCTACTCAGCTGGACCGCGCCCACAGGCCAGGATCCTTCACAAAGCAACAGCGAATATCAAATGTTCAACGCCGAAGTCAACTGGGCCTAAGCATCACGTGTCGATCCTGGTTGGCACAATTCGACCATTATGCAGACCGTCAATCCTGCGGCGGTGACTGATGTTCAGGATATATACCTGGGTGTATATGGCCCGTCCATTTCCGACGCAGATGTCTACTTCCTCATTCAACTTCTTTCTCTTGTGAATGGCGATTACCATAGCCGAGATACTTCGTGCAATCTTTGCCACGCTCTACTGTGCGCCCAACGACCGATTTCTATGCATACTGCTGGCAGTTTTGAGGGTTTTCTTTTAGAAGTAGGGTTTCGAGGTGGATTCTTTGTTCTATGATCTCGGTGAGTGGTATGAAAGAGGCTGTGTTTTAACCAAACGCGCTAGGTAGATCAGTCACCAACGCTTCGACGCTTCAATCCCTGTTTTCTTCCTTCGCACTGGCTTTTTGTTCAATTCTCATGCACCCTCTCTCAAGAGGACACTTCCCCCCTCACCACTCCCCCCCACTCAATATCGCACCACCCCTAAATATGCCTGTCAAGCACCCTCTCCATCTCACCCCCCACCGCAACAACAAAAATCCCCAAAGCCCCCACCTCCCCTCCCTTCCGCCACCCCGCCTCTACCCCCGGCACATGCTCCACACACTGCGCCACCACGTCCGTCGCCGCGGCCACCATTTCCATGAATGTGATCACCTCGTTTTTCGGCCAATCCCACCGCTTCCTAGGCACCAGTCCCGGAACCAGCGGGGCGGGGGGAATGCCGTAGAGGAGGGTGAAGATTATGGAGCTGTTTGTTTGTATCCCCGGGGGCCGGGTTAGCGGGGGTGTATCTTTGGGTAGGGAGAAGGGGGGGGTGGAGTGTTTGAGTGGGTGATCACTAAACATCCTAGGAAGAAAAAAAAGCCGCGGGAGCCGGTGAGAGCGGGGGGAAAGGGGCGAGGAGGGCAGCAAAGCGAAGGAAAAGAAACAAAGACCGAAGAAAAAGAACCAACGCACCAAGTCCCATAATGAAACCGCATCGGGCTTAATATGAACGGGTACGCGGTCCGGCGCTCTTGGCCGGGCACAAAGAATTCGTACGGCTGCGCTGGAGGGCCGGTGTGCCCGTGCGTAAGCCATGCGAGGCCTGGGGCGCAGTCGATGGGGTCGAGGGTGGGTTGGAGCCAGAGGGTGAGGTTTGTGCACCTAAGGAGGGGGGGTGGGG
>JAABUQ010003682.1_pt1 | contig 27530 bp, 22 predicted proteins | sample 5560001 | NCBI WGS metagenome assembly JAABUQ01 (sample SAMN10711888, study PRJNA513371) | rock metagenome | isolation source: Antarctica rocks | place: Antarctica: Victoria Land, Finger Mt nord | collected 2015-12-18 | reverse complement strand
TCGAGCAGTTCATCGACTACTTCAACCGCACTCTCGCCAAGCCCTTCAAGTGGACCAAGACAGGGAAGCCCCTTGCCGCATGAGATACGCCGAAATAGGGGCCGTTCTTCCAGCGGGTTGTACTAGCTCGTTGGATGAGGACGTCCCGCCCATCCCCGTCCGTTGCTGCCGCACAATCTAAAGCTGTGCCGTTAATACAACTTGACACCCAGGCAGCCGGATTGTTCGTTGTCTCGCACGAATGACCAATAGCGGCCCAGGCGCTGGCAGCGACAATCCCGCGGATCCGGCGTAGCTCGTACTTACGTGCCGGACGACTGGGGATCACGGCTCCAAGGCAGGGCAAGGCCATGCGGAACGGACGGGACGGCGCAGCGACCCTGATCCGGCAGGACGACGGCACGTCCGGCCTGCAGGGCCGCCGCGTCCTGTCATGGCGCCAGTGGAGCGCCTACGGAGCCGGGGTATATGACCGCGGCGTCGGCGAGGGCACCTGGCGGAGCAGCCAGCACCGCCTCGTGTTGTCCCTGACGCCATCCAAGCCGCTCGCGTTGCAGGTGGACGGCGGCCCGGCGCAGCAGATAATGCCTGCCACCGGCCTGATCAGCTTCTATCCGGCCGGACCCGCCGTCCGCACGGCGGGCACGGACTCCCGCTTCGCCAATGTGTGCTGGGACCCAGCGCTGCACGATGCGGTTGCGCCGGACCTGCCTCACCGTCCCCAAGCTCACCCGGAGCTGACCTTTCCCGATCCGCTGCTCAGCCAACTCATGCGGACCTTGGCAGAGGAAATCAGGGACGGCGACGTGGACCGCCTGTTGGCGGACAGCCTGATCGCAGCGCTCGTCATGCGCGTGGCGCAGCGCTTCGGCGCGCCGACGCCGGCCCATCTGCCCGCTCTTCCGCGTCCAAGGCTGCGCCGCGTCCTGGATTACATCGAGGCGCACCTTGCACAGGACCTGACCCTGGCGGAATTGGCAGGGGTCGCCTGCCTCAGTCCATCGCACTTCAGCCGCGCCTTCAAGCAGGTGGTCGGCGTCGGTCCCCACCGCTACACGGTGCAGCGCCGGGTCGAGCGGGCGAAAGACCTCCTTCGCGGCACCGAAGACACCCTGGCCGGAATCGCCGCCGCGACCGGGTTCGCGGACCAGAGCCACTTCACCGCCGCCTTCCGCCGCGAGGTCGGCTTCACCCCCGGCCGTTTCCGCGCCGCCTCGGGCAGAACCGCAATTCCGTGATAACCCACGGCAAGCCGCTTCAAGGCGCGGCTTGCACCATGCGCTACGCCCTATGCCATGAAGGGCGGGCCACGGGCATGACGGACGGCAATGCGGCATTGCAGGCACAGGCGCTGCGCGACAGCGCCGCCGCGCTCCTGCACGAGGCAGCGCAGAGCAGCGACCTCGCGTTGCGCGACGCCCTGACCAGCAAGGCCCTGCAGCAGATCGAGACGGCACGCCGCCTGCTCGACGGAGCCGACGCCTCTCCATCCCGCTGGGTCAAGGGACTGCACTGATGCGCGCACTGATCGCTCTCGCCCTCATCCTGCTCGCTGTCCTTCCCGCCCGGGCCAGCGAACCCGGCTGGACCGGCCGCTGGGACACGCGCTGGCGCGACGGCGGCGCCCGCATGGAGCTGACGCAGAGGGGCAACCGCATCATTGGGTCCTACCCGGCCTACGGCGGGCAGATCGAGGGTGAGGTGACCGGACGCGAGCTGCGCGGCCGCTGGATCGAAGGCAAGCGCACCGGCGGCCTCAGCTTCGTGCTCGCGCAGGACGGCCAAAGCTTCATGGGCCGCTTCGACACCGGCGAATGGTGGACCGGCGGGCGCGTGCAGCCCGGCCTGCGCGAGGTCGCCGTGGACCAGGCCGGCGCACGCCAGGCGCTGCGCACCTTCGTGCTGGCCGGCAACGCCGCCCGCGCCGGCAACCCCGACGAGTGGGCCAAGGCCGCCGCCGTCACCGATTTCGGCGACAAGGGCGCCGGCATGGCGCCGGGCCAGAAGCTCGCCGCCGCCCGCACCCTGTTCGAGATGGTGGACCAGACGACGTTCCAGCTTTGGGCGATCCCCGGGCGCCGTGCCGAGGGCAGCCGCATTGACCTGGAACTGCATCAGGCCAGCACCGACGCGGTCCTGCCGCTTAGCCTGGTCCGTGGCGACGACAAGCTCTGGCGCGTCGCGATGCCGGACGGCGACCTGGCGCCGCTGCGCCAGGCTTTGCTGGCGCGGTCCAGCGGCCGCCTGCCGCCCCCGGACGACATGCGCCGCCGCGCAACGCCGCGCGACGCCATGCGCTCCTTCGCCGCAGGGTTCTACGACTGGGACGGCGCCGGCCGGGCGCAGGTGATGGCTGCGCTGGACCTGTCCGGCTACAGCGACGCCACCCGCGCCTATGAGGGGGAGCTGGCCGCCGCCTACCTGAACGAGGCGCTGGACCGCATCGGCCTGTCCGTGCCGCAGGAAATCCCGGACGACCCGGCCAGCCGCGTCCCCTACACCGTGTTCAGCCACCCCGCCGGGTCCATGGTCCTCGCCCCGACCAACCCGGCCGGCGCCGCCGAGGGCGGAGGCTGGCGCTTCACCGCCGACACCGTCCGCTCGGCACGCGACCTCTACACCGCCATCGAGGACATGCCGGAGGTTGACGGCGGTGCGCTGCCTGACGTGCCCGCCCCCTACTTCCAGCTTCGCCGCTGGGTGCGCGGTGTGGCGCCCGGCCTGTTCGCCCGCATTGGCCCGCTGGAGGCATGGCAGGGCATCGGCGTCCTGATCCTGCTGGCCGCCAGCTTCGTGGTGGCCTTCGCCGCCGGATGGGTGCTGCTGGCCGCGCTGCGCCGCGCCGTGGGCGGCCGGCAGTTGGCGTCCGAGCATGAGTTCCGCTGGCCCCTGCGCCTGCTGCTTGCCTTCACGCTGTTCCATGTCGCCGTCCCGTTCCTGGGCCTGCCAGAGGAGGCAAAGCGCGTCACGACCGGCGCCACCGGAGTCATCCTGGCAGTCGCGGCAATGTGGGGCGGTTGGAAGCTGATTGACACCCTCGGCGCCGGTGCGATCCGGCGGGGGGAAGCCAGGTCCGGCACCATGGATGGCATCCTGGTATCGCTGGTGCTGGGCGCGGCCAAGCTCGTGCTGCTGGCGGGCGGGCTGCTGTTCATCGCCGACGCCCTGTCCATCCCCTATGAGGGCGTGCTGGCCGGCCTCGGCATCGGCGGCCTGGCCGTGGCCTTCGCCTCCAAGGAAACCCTGTCCAACGTGTTCGGCGCCGGCATCCTGGTGGCCGACCGTCCATTCCGCCGCGGCGACTGGATCGAGGCCGGCGAGGCCAAGGGCACCGTCGAGCATGTCGGCATACGCTCCACCCGCATACGCACCGGCGACGACAGCCTGATGTTCGTGCCGAACGGCAAGCTGGCGGACGCGACGGTGAACAACCTCGGCACCCGCCGTCACCGGGTCGCAAAGGCGAAGCTGCTGGTGGCGCATGGAACCGGCGCGGACCAGCTCGCGGCCTTCATGGGCGCCCTGGCCGCGCTCGTGCCGGACGTTCCGCATGTGCAGCCCGGCTCGGTCCAGGTCGGCGTCGCGTCCATCACCCCGGACGGGATCGAGGTCGAGGTGTCGTGCTGCCTCGACGTGCGCTCCGCCGCCGACGAGCGGGCGGACAAGACGGCACTGATGCTCGGCGTGCTGCGCCTGGCCGACCGCATGCGGGTCCGGCTGGGCGACCTCGACTACGCCACGCCCGAGCTGGGCGCGGCGGCGGAGTGAACAACCAACAACAAGGAAACCCAGACATGACCAACGACTTGCAACGCCGCCTGATGGCGGAATTCTTCGGGACATTCTGGCTGGTATTCGGCGGCTGCGGCGCCGCCGTCATCTCGGCCGCATTCCCGCAGCTTGGCATCGGCTTCGTCGGCGTGGCGTTCGCCTTCGGGCTGACGGTGCTGACGATGGCCTACGCGGTCGGCCACATCAGCGGCGGCCATTTCAACCCCGCCGTGACGCTCGGCCTATGGTCCGCCGGCCGCTGCGCCAACCAGCATGTCATCCCATACATCATCACCCAGGTCGTCGGCGCGGTGTGCGCGTCCGCGGTGCTGTACCTGATCGCCTCCGGCAAGCCGGACTGGGTGCCGGCCGGCTTCGCCAGCAACGGCTACGGCGACCTCAGCCCGGGCAAGTACAGCATGGTGTCGTGCTTCCTGGCCGAGCTGCTGCTGACTTTCTTCTTCCTGCTGGTCATCATCGGCACGACCTCCAAGGGTGCCGCGACCGGGTTCGCCGGCATCCCGATCGGGCTGGCGCTTGTGCTGATCCACCTGATCTCCATCCCGATCACCAACACCTCCGTCAACCCGGCGCGCAGCACGGCGCCAGCCCTGTTCGCCGGCGGCGGCGCCATCCTGCAGCTCTGGCTGTTCTGGATCGCACCGATTGCCGGGGCGATGATCGCCGGCGTGCTCGGCCGGATGCTGTTCGCCGACAGCTCGATAGACGAGACGACGGTGGTGGAAGAGCGGCGGTCGGCGGCATAATCCAGCCTCCTGCCGCGCCAACCCGTCCCGTGATAGCGGGCCGGTGAAGGCGCGGCAGTCCAGGGGTCGCCAGAACGGCCACCCATCGCTGATGGCCCCTGGACCCTCGCGTCGCCTGCTTTTCCTAAAGGCAGATCGCGGCTCATGCCAACCACCTTGGCCTGACCATTAATGAACTGTCATTGCGAGCCGCCTGCGGCGTGGCAATCCAGAGGCCTCCAGCAACGTGCCGAATGCTCCTGCCTCACCGCCTCGTTCCCGCTCCTCGCATCGGCGTAGGGCGGGTAAGCGCAGCGCCACCCGCCGCAACCGGGTGCGGCGCCCAAGTAGGGTTGCGCCCCGCTCCCCCTCAACGCACTGCCACCCTCGTCCGCCCAGCCCCTTCGCCGCCCGGTATCAAGCCCCAAGCATCGCCCGCGCCTGCGCCGCATCGGCAACGATCTGGCCCCGCAGCTCGTCAAACGAGTCGAACTTGCGCTCGGCCCGCAGGAAGCTATGCAGGGCAACTGCCACCTCCTGCCCATACAGGTCCCCCGTCCAGTCGAACAAATGCGCCTCCACCCGGCTGATCGCCCCCTCCGCCACCGTGGGCCGGCGGCCAATATTGGCGACACCTGGAATCTCCAACCCGCCCGGCAACCGCGCGGTAACGGCATAAACCCCGCGCGCCGGCTCCAGATGCCGCCCAAGCGGCACGTTCGCAGTCGGAAACCCGATGGTGCGCCCGCGCGCGTCGCCGTGCGTGACCACGCCGCGCACCGCCCAGAGCCGCCCCAGCTCCAGCGCCGCACGCTCGGGATAGGCGTCTTGCAGCAGGCGGCGAATGCGCGTGCTGCTGATTGGCGTCCCGCCCTCCAGCAGCGGAGGCGCCACCGTCAGGCCGACCCCCAACGCCTCGGCCCGCACCGCCAGGAATCCCACGTCGCCGCCCCGCCGGTGGCCGAATGCAAAGTCAGGCCCGCAGGTCAGGTGCGCCGCGCAGATCCCCCGGTGCAGCACCTCCGCCACGAACTCCTCCGCCGTCAGGCCGGAGAAGCCGGCGTCGAACGGCATCTCATACAGCACCTGCACCCCCAGCGCCGCCAGCGCCGCCCGCCGCTCCGCTGCCAGGGTCAGGCGGAACGGAGGATCGTCAGGACGGAAATGCTCACGCGGATGCGGCTCAAACGTCAGCACCCCCAGCGGAGCATCCGGCCGGGCAGCATGCGCGGCGCGCAGCACATGGGCATGGCCCAGATGCACCCCGTCGAAGTTGCCCAGCGCGACGGTAGCGCCGCGCAGCGCCGAGGGCAGCCCCTCCCAGGTCCGGACGACCTCCATGCCCTAAGCACGGCTGCTGGGCAGCACGTCGGCGCCGCGGCTGCGTGGTAGCACGACCGCCTCGCCGTCAATCACCACCTTGCCGCGCGCCTTACAGACCGTGCGCAGCGTCGCCTGCCGCTTGGCCGGGTCCAGCGACGTGACCTCCACCGTCGCCGTCACCGTGTCGCCGATGCGTACGGGCCGGCGGAAGCGCAGCGTCTGCCCAAGATACACCGTGCCGTTGCCGGGCAGCCGAGTGCCCATCACCGCGCTGATCAGCCCGGCGGACAACATGCCATGCGCCACCCGCTCCTTGAACACCGACGCCGCCGCCGCCGCCGCGTCCATATGAACCGGGTTGGTGTCCAGGCTGACCGCTGCGAACAGCAGGATATCGGCGTCGGTGATCGTCTTGCCCATGCTCGCGGTCTGCCCGACCTGCAAGTCCTCGAACGCATACCCGTCCATGCCAACCCCTACGCACCCTCGTTGGACAAGGCATGGACGCGGTGCGAAGGTCAAGCCAGCAACAGGAGCATTGGATGCCGCAAACCCGAGTGGGCACCTCCGACGACATGCTGGCCGAACTGGCCGGCTGGGTGCGGCAGGAAACCCCCACGACCGACGCCGCCGCGGTGAACGTCCTAATGAACCAGGCCGAGGCCGGGCTGGCCCAGGCCGGCGCCGCCATCACCCGCATCCCAGGCCGCGACGGCTACGGCGACAACCTCCTGGCCCGGACCCCGGACCCCTCTGCGGCCCGCAACGTAAAGCCGGTCCTGATGATCGGCCACCTCGACACCGTGTGGCCGCACGGCACCCTAGGCGCCATGCCCTACCGCGTGGACGGCGACCGGGCGCACGGACCCGGCATCTACGACATGAAGGCCGGCAGCTTCCTCGCCTTCCACGCCCTCCGCTCCATCCTCGCGCAAGCCATCCGCACCCCGCGTCCCATCACCCTGCTCCTGACCCCCGACGAGGAGGTCGGCAGCCCCACCAGCCGCACCCTGATCGAGCAGGAAGGCGCCGCCTCCGAATGCGTGCTCATCATGGAGCCAGCCGCCGCCGACGGCTCCTGCGTCACTGCCCGCAAGGGCGTCGGCCGCTTCGCCCTGCACGTGACCGGCGTCGGCGCCCACGCCGGCAGCAGGTTCACCGACGGCGCCAGCGCCATCGTCGAGCTGGCCCGGCAGATCGAACGCATCCACGCCATGGTGGACCTGTCTGCCGGCATCACCCTGAACGTCGCCCCGGTCTGGGGCGGCTCCCGCCCCAACGTCATCGCCGCCGACGCCGGCTGCGAGATAGATCTCCGTGTCCCGACCATCGAAGCCGGCACACGGCTGGAGGCCGCGCTGCTGGCGCTGCAGCCCTTCGACCCCCGCTGCGCCGTCCGGGTCGAGGGCGGGATGAACCGCCCGCCGATGCAGGAAGGCCCAGCCAACCTCGCGTTGTATGAGCACGCCCGCAGTCTCGCCGGCTTCCAGCTCGGCAAGCAGCACCGCGGCGGCGGCTCGGACGGCAACTTCACCGCAGCACTCGGCGTGCCGACCCTGGACGGCCTGGGCTGCCCCGGCGACGGAGCCCACGCCAGCCACGAACACATCCAGTGGCGCCAGCTTGCGCCCCGCGCCGCGCTGCTGGCCGGCCTCTTGGAGACCCTGTAAACCCATGGACCGCCACCACGATGCCGCCCGCCTGCTGCTCAGCGCCCGGCGCGACCTCACGCAACGCCTGAACAGCCTCCCCGAGGTGATGCGCCCGCAAACCGAGGAGCAAGCCTACCTCGTGCAGCGCGCCGTCATGGCCGAATTAGGCGGCATCGGCGGCTGGAAAGTCGGCTCGCCGCGTCCGGATGGCCCGGTGAACTGCTCGCCGCTGCCGGCTGCCGGCATCCAGGACAGCCCCGCCCAGGTCCACGGCTCCGACCGCATGGTCGAGGCGGAGATCGCCGTCCGCATCGGCCGCGACCTGCCGCCGCAGGACGCGCCCTACAGCCGGGACGACATCCTTGCGGCCATCGCCTCGGCCCATCCCGCCATCGAGGTGCTACAAAGCCGCTACGTGGACGCCAACACCGTGGACCCGCTCTCGGCCCTGGCGGACAGCCTGTCGCATTTCGGCCTGGTGGTCGGCGCCCCCATCCCAAACTGGCAGGCGCTGGACCTACGCGCGGAGCAGGTCCGCCTGGTCATCGGCGGCGCCGAGATAAAGCGCGGAACCGGCAACCCCGCCGGCGACATGATCCGCCTGGTGCTGTGGCTGGCGAACGAGGGCGCCCACTGGGCCGGCGGCCTGCGGGCCGGGCAGGTGGTGACAACCGGAAGCTGGACCGGCAAGGACCCGGTGCCGCCCGGCAGCGAGGCGCAGATCGTGTTCGACAGGGCAGGGGAGGCCACAGTGAGGTTCGCGGCATGACGTCCGCCCTGGTGGTCGGCACTGGCCCAGGACTGTCGGCCAGCTTCGCCCGCGGCCTGGCGCGGGCCGGCCACCAAGTCGCGCTGGCGTCCCGGCGCACCGACAAGCTGGCGGACTTGGCGCATGAAACCGGCGCCACCCTGCACGCCTGCGACGCCGCCGATCCCGCTTCGGTGGCGGCGCTGTTCGCCGAGGTGGGTCAGCCCAGCATAGTACTCTACAACCCCAGCTATCGCACCCGAGGCCCCTTGGTGGACCTGGACCCGGCAGAGGTCGCCCGCAGCCTTGCCGTCACCGCCTTCGGCGCCTTCCTGGTGTCGCAGCAGGCCGCACGCGGGATGCTGGCCGCAGGCGGCGGCACGATCTTCCTGACCGGAGCATCCGCAGGCGTCAAAGGGTTCGCCCAATCCGCCTCGTTCGCGATGGGCAAGTTCGCCCTCCGCGGCCTGGCCCAAAGCATGGCGCGGGAGCTGCATCCGCAGGGCATCCACGTCGTCCACGTCGTGGTGGACGGCGGCATCCGCGCCGCCGGACGCCCGGTTCCGGCCGACAAGCCGGACAGCCTGCTCGACCCCGACGCCATCGCCCAGACCATGCTGGACCTGCTGGCGCAGCCGCGCTCATGCTGGACCGACGAGATCGCAGTGCGGCCTTGGGTGGAACGGTTCTAGCCGGCCTTCTGATGACCCGCCTCACCGACCTTCCCACTCCCTGCCTTGTCCTGGACCGCTCCGTCCTCGCCCGCAATCTCGCCACCATGGCCGCCGCCCTGGCAAGGCACGGCGTCCCGCTCCGTCCGCACATGAAGACCGCCAAAAGCATGGACGTCGCCCGCCTGGCGCTTCAAGGCCAACCCGGCGGCATCTCCCCGCGTGGCGTCACCGTCTCCACCCTGGCGGAGGCCGAGTACTTCGCCGGCCAAGGCATCACCGACATCCTCTATGCCGTCGGCATCACCCCCGCCAAGCTGGACCGCGTGGCAGCGCTGCGCCGGGCCGGAGCCGACGTGCTGGTCATCACCGACGACCCTGGCACCGCCGCCGCCATCGCCGCCCACCCCGCAGGCCTGGGCGCCTTGGCGGAGGTGGACAGCGGCGAGCACCGTGGCGGCACCGCCCCGGACGACGCCCGGCTGATGGAGGTCGCCACCCGGCTCGGCCCCGCAATGCGGGGTGTGATGACCCACGGCGGCCACAGCTACGCCGGACGCTCGACGGCGGACATGGAGGCAGTCGCGGAGCAGGAGCGCGCCGCAGCCGTCGGCGCGGCAGAGCGGCTGCGTACGGCCGGGCACGCGGTCGGGATCGTCTCGGTCGGCAGCTCCCCCACCGCGCTGCACGCCCGGCACCTGCAAGGCGTCACCGAGGTCCGGGCCGGCGTCTATATGTTCGGCGACCTATTCCAAGCCAGCATCGGCACGCACGCGCAGGAGGACATCGCCGTGACCGTGCTGGCCGCTGTGATTGGCCTGCGCCCAGCGGAACACAGGCTGCTCGTGGACGCCGGCGGCCTCGCGCTATCAAAGGACCGCAGCACGCAGCCAACGACCGACCTGGGCTTCGGCCTGCTGCTGGACGCGCTGGGCCGCCCGGCCTATGGCCGCTCCGTCGTGGTGCAGGCCTATCAAGAGCATGGCGTCATAGCGCTCGACCCGGCGCTGCCCTTCCCGGACCTCCATATCGGCAGCCTCGTGCGCATCGCGCCCAACCACGTCTGCATGACAGCCGCCGCCCACGACCGCTACTGGGTCGTGGACGCGTCCGACACAGTCGTGGCGGAGTGGCCGCGGGTGAACGGCTGGTAGGCTGCCATCCGCTTCGCCTCGTCCGTTGCCTCAGACCAACGGCCATCCGCTCTGACCGCTTTTCCCTTCGTTGCAAAGCGCGCAACGCCGCGGCAATCCAGGGCCGCCCGCACGGTGCTCCCGGCGCGGAACACCCACTGGACCCGCCCGGAGTCCACTCAAGCAGGCTCTCAGGCGCCGGTCAAAACGTCTGCGAGCCGCCGCCAACTTCACCCTTCATTGGGCGCTGCACCGGCTAATCTGTCACGCATCAGGCTAAGGGCAGCGCGCGCCAGCGCCGTATTCCGCACCGCGCGCGGTAGCTCCCCAGTGGCGGGCGTGAACAGGCCATCAGCTTTGCCGGCCCACGGCACCGCCACCATGGCCCACTCTGCAAACACCCGCTCCGGCACTTCCGAGAACTCATGCAGCACAATCCGGCGGTGGCGCAGGTCGCGGCAGATGCGTTCAAACGTCGTTTCCAGCCTGCCTGCCTCGCCTTCCAGCGCCTGGATGAACAGGCCGTCCACGAACAGCAGCGCCCCGGTCAACCCGTCACGCTCGTTCCGGCGCCGCGCGGCAGCGACGATGGCGGCCACCCGGTCCCTTACGTCCGTTTCCGTCCCGGTGATCAGGCTTTCGCTCTGATACAGCAGGCGCTGGATCGGCATCACGCCGGCACCGTCTCGGCTGCAAACATCGCAACTGCGAACATCGCAACCAGCTTGTCTTGCGGCACCGGCCGGCTGAACAGGTAGCCCTGCGCCTGGTTGCACCCCTCGGACGTGATGAAGCGCATCTGCGCCGCCGTTTCCACGCCCTCCGCCGTGGTCGCCATGCCCAGGCTGGTGCCCATCGTCACGACTGCACGCAGGATGGCGGCGCACCCGGCATCACCCGGGATTTGCCTGATGAAGGACTGGTCAATCTTGATCTTGTCGAACGGATACTGCCGCAGGTAGCTGAGCGACGAATAGCCCGTCCCAAAGTCGTCCAACGCGATCCGTATCCCCAGCGCGTGCAGACGGTTCAGCGTGTCCAGCGTCGCCGCCCCGTCCTGCAGCAGCACGCTCTCGGTCACTTCCAATTCCAGTCGCCACCCCGGCAGGCCGGTGTCCCTGAGCACGGCAGCAACCATCTCAGCCAGCTTGGGGTCGCGCACCTGGACCGGTGACAGGTTGACGGCGACCCGCAAACCGTCCGGCCAGTCCAGGGCGTCGCGGCAGGCCGTGTGCAGGACCCACTCGCCCAGGCCGACGATCAGGCCGGTCTCCTCCGCAACGGGGATGAAATCGGCCGGCGGGATCATGCCCCCCGCTGGCTCGCGCCAGCGCAACAGCGCCTCCGCCCCGTCGTAGGCGCCGGTGCGGGTGTTCACCTGCGGCTGGTAGTGAACCTCGAACTCGCCGCGCTGCACGGCCCGGCGCAGGCCTGACTCCATGTCGCGGCGGGCCTGCACCCGGGCGTCCATCCCCGGCTCGAACAGGCGGTAGGTGCCCTTGCCGTCATCCTTGGCGCGCAGCAGCGCCATGTCGGCGTGGCGGCCCAGGGTGCCCGGGTCGGCCCCGTCACCGGGATGCAGGGCCACGCCGGCACTGGCGCCAATGTCGAACACGCGGCCATTGATGAGGTAGGGCCGGGACAGCAAATCCACGACAAGGTCCGCCAGATGGTGAACGCGTTCCGCCGATCCCAGGCCTTCCGCCAACAGCGCGAACTCGTCGCCTCCCAGGCGTGCAACGAAGTCGCCCTCCCGCAGGACCGACCGCAGCCGGCCCGCCACCCGCTGCAGCAAGTTGTCCCCCGCATCATGGCCGAACAGGTCGTTCACCGCCTTGAACCGGTCCAGGTTGAGCACGATCAACGCGAAGCCGCCGTCTCCTGCCCGGTGCAATGCGCAGCGGCCTGCCAGGACGGCGTTGTAGCGTGCACGGTTAGGCAGGTCCGTCAGCGTGTCGGTGGAGGCCAGGCGGCGTACCTCCTGCTCCGCCCGCAAGCGTTCGCGCTGGTCGCGCACCGCGACGACCAGGTGCGGGCGCCGGTCCAGCGTCACCGTCTGCGCGATCACCCGCACCGGGATGGCCTCATCCGCCAGTTGCAGCACCCCATCCGCTTCGCAGTCGAGCGGCACGCTCTGCGGCTTCAAACCCGGCAGCAACGCATCCAGCCCGCACCCAAGGTAGGATTCCCGCGGGTTGGGCAGCAGCCGGGCCAGGCTGCCGTTCACGCCGATGATCTTGTCCCCGTCCAGGATCAGCAAGCCTTCCAGCGCGATATCGGCCAGGTCGCACATGCGCTGCCGCTCCGCACGGCCGCGCCGCGCCGCGCCCAGGTGCAGACGTTGTGCCAACAGCACCAGGCCCAGGATCACCAGCGCCGCCTGCGACACGAGAAGGAACAGCACGATGGTGGGCAGCGTCCCGGTCGGCAGCGCCACGCCGGGCTCATAGGCCGCCGACAGCGATGCCATGCCGGTAAGATGCGTGCCCAGCACCGCAGCCGCCACCAGCGCCGCCAGAACCAGCACGGCAGCATGGCCACGGCAGCGATGGACGGCGACGCCTGCCAAGGCGCCCAGCGCCGCCCCGATCAGGACCGATGCCGCAACCCCGCCCATGTCCCATCGCAAGCTGCCCGTCACCCGGTAGCCCGCCATCCCAGTATAGTGCATCACTGCCACGGCCAGCCCGATCACCAGGCCGCCGGCGGCCCGCAGCGCCAGCCCACACGCCTCGACCAGCAGGATATCGCCGGCTGCCACGAGCACCAGCGCCACCAGATAGGACATCACGGTCGGCCCGGCCAGGACCGCCCAGGGCATCCCAGGACTGAAGGCCAGCATGGCAAGGAAGTGAGTAGCCCAGATTGCCGTGCTGGTGGCCGCGGCTGCCGCAGCGACCCAGGCCAGGCGCCCGCGTCCGGCCGGCGTCTGCGCGGCCTGCCGGCAGAGCACGGCATTCGCATACGCGCCGAGCAGGCAGATGACGGACGCCACCACGACCATCGCCGTGTCATGCTGAGTGGTTAGACAGGTGTAGACGGAGCGCATATGCAGGCCCGGAGGTTTAATTTACGCTATACTCCGTCCACGTGAGAACCCGAAAACTTCGCACCTCCGAAACGCCGCTGAGATCAGGGTCGACTCGCCAGCCGATTTTCGGGTTCTCACGCGAACAGAGTATATCAGACCATTCTTAATAAGCTCCAAACAGAAATGATCAGATTTCTTCAGCAAAGTGAGGCGCATTAAGCTGCTGGCCATGCTCTCCCGTCCAAATTAATCGTTACTGCCCCTGACGCCCCCTCTCCCGCCCATTGAGGACTACCGGACAGTTAACTTCTATTGGTCAGTTTTTCTGGCATTCGATGTCGGCCGGGCTTCCAACGCACGTCCTTTAGTCTCTCGTCCCGACTGCTCCCGGTTGCATATGGACTGCTCCGCTGAAGTTGCATCGTCCTGGCGCCACGCCCCCGGCGCCTCAAATCAGCCTCAGGACGGCCCTCCCGATCCCTGGCGTTTGTAGGGCGGAACATCGCCAGCGCCTTCCGCCTCGGCCCGGCGCTGCCCTGTGACGGACGGCGCGTCGCTAATCCGCCCTACGCCGTCCGCGTATGAGGACCGCTCCCACGTTGCCCGTCATCATCAGGTCAGCACGGACCGCACCGGCCGCAGCGGCGCCGGCAGGTCCGTCTCGCCCAAGCCTTCCAGGATTTCGATCTCGATGGTCCGCACCAGGGCATTCATCGGCACCGTGTTCTGCCGCAACGCGAACGGCTCCTCCAGCTCGTCGCCAAGCGCGTCGAGGCCAAAGAACGCATACGCCAGGATCGCCGCGACAACCGGCGCCATAACCCCCGTCGTGCCAACCAGGGCAAACGGCAGCAGCAGGCAGAACAGCCAAGCCGTGCGGTGCAGCAGCAGCGTGTAGGCGAACGGCGTCGGCGTGCTGCGGATGCGCTCGCACGACGCCTGCACGCCGCACAGCGCGCTCACATGCGCCTCCAGCCCGGCGAAGTTGATGTCGGTGATCTCGCCCCGCCGCAAGCACGCCGCGAGTTCCGCCGTCATCGCGCGCAGGATGGCGTCGGACGGATTGCTGCGTCCGCGCAAGCGCCTCGCCTCGTCCGGCGGCAGCCAAGCCTCGGCCGCCCGCTGCTCGTCCGCCCCACGCAGCCGGGCCGCAAGCGCGTGCGCAAAGCCCGCTATTCGCCGTGCAGCCCGGCGCTGCAGCTCCGGGTCCGGCGGCAGCAGCGCCGCCATCGCGCGGCCAAGGCAGCGCGCATCGGTGAGAAGCTGCCCCCACTGCTTCCGCGCCTCCCACCAGCGGTCATAGCAGGCATTGTTGCGGAACCCGAGAAAAATGGACAGCCCAAGGCCAAGCAGCGTGAACGGCGTCGGCGACAGCTCCGGCAGCACCCCCGGGCGGAGATGGTGCGTCAGAGCCACGCCAGACGACACGGCGGCGATGACAAGGACCCGCGGCGCGATCAGCGGGACGATGGAGCCGCGCAGGGTAAACAGCAGGCCGAGCGCGCTTGGCCGGGGACGGACGATCATGGGTAGGGGTGTAGCAGTGGAGCGGCACTTGAGGACGATCTGCAAACGCCCGGGAGGGCGTCCGCTGGCCAGTCTTCCCAGTATATTATGTCGGTGTGCATCGTCTCTTCAGCTTTCATAGAGCACCAACCAGCGTGTCAGGCCAAGGACCACCCGCACGGATCGAGGTCGGTGCATCCGATGCCGCAGGCGATCTCCGTTACCGAAAGGCCAAGGAAGCCGTCCGGCAAGGCGAGGCTTGGTTGACCGCCCAGGCGGCGAGCAGGACTGCGATGGAGGCCCGGGCGACTGCAATCACCGGATGGGCGGCAGCAAGCCTCCTTGTAGTGATCGGAGCAAGCTTTGCCGCCCCTGGCTGGCCCTCACGTGGGGCTGCTGTCCTGACCGCCTCGGCATTGCTGGTTTCAGCATGCCTCCGCATCTACGCGGCACGCCCCCATGATTGGGGGATCACGGGTTACGACCGGCAAGTCATCCCTGGCGACCCGCTAGGTACGGAGTTGGAAGTGCTGGAATCCGTAGCAAAGGAAATAAGCCCCAGTATTCAAGCGAACAATAAACGCCTCAATGTCATGGGAAAATTGCTGTGATGGGCGGAATGGTCACTTATCGCCGCGCCGATCCCAGGTGCCATTGCCTATGGCCTTTAGAAAGCCGTTGCTTAATCTTGACCACCACCACGACGCCGGCCGTGCCCGTCGGCGCTGGCTTCGGTGGTGGACGGGGAGGGGCTGGCTGCTTGCTCATGCTGCTTAGATGGGGGGGTAGCCCGGCGCAATATCCAGCCAATGCGCCAGGCCGGCTTGTATCCCTCTAAGCAGTCCGATCCCCCCCAACCCCCAGCGCCGCCTGCGCCGCCGCCAACCGCGCCACCGGCACCCGGTACGGGCTGCAAGACACATAATCCAGCCCAACCTCCTCGCAGAACGCAATGCTCGCCGGGTCCCCGCCGTGCTCGCCACAGATCCCCATTTTGAGCTTGTTCTTCACATGCCGCCCCTTCTCCGCGGCCATCCGCACCATCGCCCCCACGCCCTCGACATCAATGGACACAAAGGGGTCCTTCGGCAGTATCCCCGCATCCACATACGCCGGCAGGAACCGCCCGGCATCGTCCCGCGACAGCCCGAACACCGTCTGCGTCAAGTCGTTGGTCCCGAACGAGAAGAAGTCCGCGATCTCCGCGATCTTGTCCGCCACCAGCACCGCCCGCGGCAGCTCGATCATAGTCCCAACCAAGTACTCGATGCTCTGCCCCTGCTCCTGGAACACAGCCGCAGCCACCTTATCCACCAGCGCCCGGGTGATTTCCAACTCGCGCCGCGTGCCGATCAGCGGGATCATCACCTCCGGCACCGGCGCCTCTCCAGTCTCGCGCACCGCCGCAATGGCGCCCTCAAAAATGGCCCGGGCCTGCATCTCATAGATCTCAGGGAACGTAATTCCCAAACGGCACCCGCGATGCCCCAGCATCGGGTTCGCCTCCGAAAGCTCGGCCGCCCGGCGCCGCACATACTCCAGATCCTGGCCCGACGCCGCCGCCACATCCGCCAGCTCGCTCTCCGCGTGCGGCAGGAACTCATGCAGTGGCGGGTCCAGCAGCCGGATCGTCACCGGCAACCCGTGCATGATCCGGAACAGGTCAATGAAGTCCCCGCGCTGGAACGGCAGCAGCTTGTCCAGTGCCGCCCGGCGTCCGGCCAAATCGTCCGCCATGATCATCTGCCGCACCGCGCCAATCCGCTCCGGCGCGAAGAACATATGCTCCGTCCGGCACAGCCCAATACCCTCCGCCCCGAACTTGCGCGCGGTCTCGGCATCCAGCGGCGTCTCGGCATTGGTCCGCACGCCCAACCGGCGCACCTCGTCGGCCCAGCCCATCAGCGTGGCAAAGTCGCCGGACATTTTCGGCTCGACCATCGCCACCGAACCGGAGAACACCTCGCCCGTCGCCCCGTCCAGGGTGATCATCTCCCCGGCGCGTATGGTCTTCCCCCCGGCCGACAGGGTCTGCGCCCCATAATCCACGCTGATCCCGCCAGCCCCCGCCACGCACGGCCGGCCCATCCCGCGCGCCACCACCGCCGCATGGCTCGTCATCCCGCCGCGCGTCGTCAGGATCCCGCGCGCGGCGTGCATCCCGTGTATATCCTCCGGACTCGTCTCGATGCGTACCAGCACCACCGACTCACCCTTGCCCGAGCGCATCTCCGCCTCGTCCGAGTTGAACACCGCGACCCCTGATGCCGCCCCAGGGCTGGCCGGCAGCCCCTTGCCGAACAGGGTGCGCGAAGCCTTGGGGTCCAGCGTCGGATGCAGCAATTGATCGAGCGACGCCGGGTTGACCCGCTTCACCGCCTCCCGCCGGTCAATCAGCCCGGCCTCCGCCATCTCCACCGCAATTCGCAGGGACGCCGCCGCCGTGCGCTTCCCGCTGCGGGTTTGCAGCATATACAGCTTGTTCTGCTGCACCGTGAACTCGATGTCCTGCATGTCGAGGTAGTGGTGTTCCAGCTTCTCCCGCACGCGCACCAAGTCGCCATAGGCGCTGGGCAGGGCCTCCTCCATGCTGACCTCCCCGGGGTGCGCCCGCAGCTTGGACAGCGGTTGCGGCGTCCGTATCCCCGCCACCACGTCCTCGCCCTGCGCGTTCACCAGGAACTCGCCATAGAAGATGTTCTCGCCCGTGCTGGGATCGCGGGTGAAGCACACGCCGGTGGCGCAATCCTGCCCCATGTTGCCGAACACCATCGCCTGCACGTTGACGGCCGTGCCCCAGGTCGCGGGAATGTCGTGCAGCCGGCGATACGTGTTGGCGCGCGGGTTCATCCAGGACCCGAACACCGCGCCGATGGCGCCCCAGAGCTGCTCCCAAGGGTCCATCGGGAAGGGCGCCCCGCGCTCCTTCGCCACCATCTCCTTGTATTCGGCAACCACCGCCTGCCAATGCGCCGGCGACAGCGCCGTATCCTCGATCACGCCGGCATCCAGCTTGGCGTTCTCGATGATCTCCTCGAACCGGTGGTGGTCCACGCCCAGCACGACCGACCCATACATCTGTATGAACCGCCGATAGCTGTCCCAGGCAAACCGGGAGTCTCCGCTGGCCGCCTCCAGCCCGCGCACCGTCTCGTCGTTCAAACCGAGGTTCAGCACCGTGTCCATCATCCCCGGCATGGACACCCGCGCGCCGGACCGCACGCTGACCAGCAGCGGCTTGGCCGCATCGCCGAACGTCAGCCCGACCGCCCCCTCGACCAGCGCCAGCGCGGCACGGACCTGGGCGTCCAAATCGCCTGGATACTTGCGGCCGTTGTCATAATACGCCGTGCACAGCTCGGTCGTGATGGTAAAGCCCGGCGGCACCGGCAGGCCGATGGTGGCCATCTCCGCCAAGTTGGCGCCCTTGCCCCCCAACAGGTTCCGCATGTCCGCCCGGCCCTCGTCATGTCCGGCGCCAAAGCTGTAAACCCACTTGGTCATGTTTCCTGGCCTTCAATCTGGGAGAAATCGGCAGCGCGGCCCATCGCAGCGGGCACACGGGCAAGCAAGCGCAAACGGTTCCGCCGCAGCGCCGGGTCCGGCGCGTTGACCGTTACTTGATCGAAAAATGCGTCAAGATTTTGACGCAGTGCAGCAAGAGCAGTCATTGCATCGGCATAGCGTTCGGCGGCAATGCTGGTTTCCACCGCCGGCTCCGCCGCGTCCAGCGCCGCTGCCAGCGCCTGCTCCTCCGCCTGCTGCAGCAGCGCCGTGTCAATCAGTCCGGCATGGGGGCCGTCCCGCTTGTTCTCGATCCGCAGGATGTTGGCCGCCCGCCGGCTGGCCGTCAGCAGGTTGGCGCCATCCGGCGTGGCCAGGAACGCAGCCACCGCATCCGTGCGCGCCAGCAGCCGCGTGATGTCGTCATCCGCCCCGGCGGCGAACACCGCCGCAAGCACGTCATGCCGCGCCCCCTCCGCCCGCAACTGCACCCGCAGCCGGTCCGCGATGAACGCAAGCAGCGCATCCCCCGGCGCCGGAGCCGGCAACCCATGCCCGGCCACATCGAACACCGCCCGCAGCGGCAGCCGCAGCCGGTTCTCCCGCAGGATGCGTATGACCCCCAGCGCAGCCCGCCGCAGCGCATAGGGATCACCTGACCCGGTCGGCACCTCGCCCACCGCGAAGAACGCCGCCAACTGATCCAGCTTGTCCGCCAGTGCCACCGCCACCGTGACCGGCTCGGACGGCACCGGGTCGCCCGGCCCCTTCGGCGCATAATGGTCCCGCACGGCGTCCGCCACCCGGCCATTTTCCCCGTCGTGCCGGACATAATAGCCGCCCATCACCCCCTGCAGCTCCGGGAACTCGCCAACCATCCCAGTAGTCAGGTCCGCCTTGGCCAGCAGCGCGGCCCGCGCAGCCAGGTCCGGATCGGCGCCAACATGCGGCGCGACCTGCCGCGCCAGCGCCACGATGCGCCGAACCCGCGCCCCCTGGCTCCCCAGCTTGGCATGGAACGTAACCCCATCCAGCGCCGGCACCCGGTCCGACAGCCTCGTGCGCCGGTCCAAATCCCAGAAATGCCGGGCATCGCTGAACCGTGCTCGCAGCACGCGCTCGTTCCCCGCGACGATGGCCGCACCCCCGTCAACCGCCTCGATGTTGGCAGCAAACGCAAACCGAGGCGCCGCCGCGCCGTCCGCGGTCCGCAGCGCAAAGTAGCGCTGGTTCACCCGCATGCTGACCTGCATCACCTCGGCCGGCAGGTCCATGTAGCCACCGTCTATCCGCCCCAGCAACGGCACCGGCCATTCCACCAGCCCGGCCACCTCATCCAGCAGCCCGTCATCGGCCACGACCTGCAATCCCTCCGCCACGGCCAGAGCGGCCACCCCCTCCTGCACCAGCCGGCGCCGCTCGCCAGCGGCGGGGATCACCCGGCGCGCCCGCAGGCCGTCATACCACTCCGGGAACGACGACACCATGAAGGCGCCCGGAGCATGGAAGCGGTGCCCCTCCGTCTCATCGGATGACCGCAGCCCATGCCCGTCATCCCCACCCTCCGCGAGGCCGAACGGCACCACCCGCCCATCCAGCAGGCACAGGATGCGCCGCAGCGGCCGCACCCAGGTGAAGCCGCTGCCGCTGCCCCAGCGCATGGACTTCGGCCAGGGAAACCGCCGCAGCAGCGGCGGCATCGCATCAGCGACCAGCGACGCAGCCTCGACCGCCGGGCTGGCCTTCGTCAGCACCCAGTAGTCGCCCTCCTGCGCCACCTGGTCCCGCGTAGCGCCATGCTTGCGCAAGAACCCGGCCAGCGCCGCCTCCGGTGCCGACGCCCGCGGACCCCGCTCCACGACGCTGCTCGCGGGCAGGGAGGGCTGCACGTTGGCAACTAGCGCGATCCGCCGCGGCCCATGGAAGGTCTGCACCCCCTCTGGCTTCAGGGCGGCCAATGCATCCGTCAGCAGCCGCGCCAAATCCTCGGCGGCGCGCGCCTGCATCCGGGCGGGAATTTCCTCGCTGAACAGCTCCACCAGCAATTCCGGCATAGCTAAGGTGTCGCCTGCAATAGGCCTGGCATGAGCGCAACGAACATGCAGCCCAAACTACCTTGCGTTCCCAGCCGGGACAACCTGCGGCCCGGCACCAGCCGGGACAACCTGCGGCCCGGCTCCGGTTGCGGCAACCGGGCCATCCCCGGCCAGGTATCCCTCGCAGCACCCCTTCGCCAACGTCCGCACCCGGCCGATATAGGACGCCCGCTCCGTCACCGAGATCACGCCGCGCGCATCCAGCAGGTTGAACAGGTGGCTCGCCTTGATGCACTGGTCATACGCCGGCAACGCCAGTCCGGCTGCCAGCAGCGCCGAGCACTCCGCCTCCGCATCCACAAAATGCCGCGATAACAGCGCAGTATCCGCATGCTGGAAGCTATAGGCGCTATACTCCCGCTCGTTGCGCAGGAACACGTCGCCATAGCTCACCCCGGCCCCGTTGAAGTCCAGGTCATAGATGTTCTCGACGCCCTGGACATACATCGCCAAGCGCTCCAGCCCATAGGTGAACTCGGCGCTTGGCGCAGCCACGGCGATGCCGCCGACCTGCTGGAGGTAGGTGAACTGCGTCACCTCCATCCCGTCGCACCACACCTCCCACCCCAGGCCCCAGGCCCCCAGCGTCGGGCTTTCCCAATCGTCCTCAACAAAGCGTATGTCATGCAGCAGCGGGTCAATGCCGATGGCCCGGTAGCTGTCCAGCAGCAGAGCCTGGCAGTCCGGTGGGCTGGGCTTCAGGATCGCCTGATATTGGTAGTAATGCCCCAACCGGTTCGGGTTCTCCCCATACCGCCCATCCGTCGGCCGCCGGCTCGGCTGCACATAGGCTGCCCGCCACGGCTTCGGCCCGAGCGCCCGCAGCGTCGTCGCCGGATGGAACGTCCCCGCCCCCATCTCCACGTCATAAGGTTGCAGGATCACGCAGCCCTGCCGCGCCCAGAAGGCATGCAGGCGCAGGATCAGCTCCTGGAAGCTTGGCGGCGTGTTGAGCGTCGAGTCCGGCATCGGGCGGCGGCGGGTCCTGCAGTGTGGCGGCGCACCATAGTGGGACGGTCCCGTAAGGGGAAGGCGGAGTCCTGGCCAGCCGTATCTCAAGTCGAACATCGGCATTCGATGCAAAGGCGACATTCGGCTCTGCGGCCGGATGGCCTCCAAGGAAGGCGTCTATACCTGCGACACAGTTGAAAAACAGACAATCCCCTCACGTTCCAGCGACCAACATTTTTTTCATGCAACAAAACGTTGTCGAACGCAGAGCAGATGATTGATGTCCCGCATTGCAAGGCCGGCGTTTTTCCATATTCCCCTCCGGAAGCGAAAGGGTCCATTTTCCCTTGCCTCAAAGGGGCGAGGTGCTTTCCACCACCGTTGCCAGCCAACCACAGGCAACTAAGATGAAGTTCCACGCCGCCGTGAGTGGCCCAAGCCAGGACACGCCTCCATGCAACGAGATACCGATGCGGACTGGCGCAAGATCGGCGAGACCGAACCCTTTTGGGGCGTGCTGACCGAAGACCGGTTCCGGCGCGACCGGATGGACCAAGCCGCCAAGCACGCCTTCTATGCGACCGGTGCCGAGGACATCGGCTTCGTGCTGTCGCGCATTCAGCTCATGGTTCCCCATTTCCGCCCGCGTCAGGCGCTCGACTTCGGCTGCGGTGTCGGCAGGCTCACGCTTGCCATGGCGCGTCATGCTGACGCGGTGACCGGCATTGATATCTCACCCGAGATGCTCAATGAAGCTCGGCAGGCAGCCGGCGAGTTGGGGGTTCGCAATGTCGCATTCAGGAACGACCTGCCGGAAAAGGCAGAATTCGATTGGGTCAGCTCCCACATCGTGTTCCAGCATATCCCGCCCAGCCGCGGTTATGCGCTCCTGCGCGACCTGCTCGGTCTTCTAGCGCCAGGAGGGATTTGCTCGATCCAGCTCTGCTTCCTACGCGACCAGGCCAATGCCGGCGAGTTCGTTGGCTACAGCCGCTTCTGGTCGTTCGATGGGGAAGCAGCCCATGCCGGGTTGGACCAAGACCCCAATCCCGTCGGGACCGTTCGGATGTATGATTACGACCTCAACCGCGTGTTCGCGGCCATGCTTGCACAGAAGGTCGAGCTGTTCGGGATAGCGCCAACCGATCATGGCGGCCACCACGGCGCCTGGTTCTTCGGCCGCCGTTCGGCAACGCCGTGATGGCCGGGCCAGATCAACGGTGTTCGCATCGGTTCTGACTTGGGCTGGCTACATGACACCCGGTGCAATGGTCTCCGCTAGTCATGGCCTGCAATCAGCCCGGTCTGAACAAGCCCACAAGGCCGCCCAGCCCTAGCCAAAGAAGCTCATATCCGCCCGTGCAACACCGACCAAGTTGATGGCCGTGTGGTCGGACAGCGTAAGCAGCGTGTTTCCGGCACCGTTGGCCTGGGTGGCAAGCGCGTTGGCGACAGCACCGCTCTCATAGCCCTGCAGGATGATGCGCTCGGCGCCGGGCACGAAGTTGAACAGGTGGAAGGAGCGCGCCCCGCCCGCATTGATCACAAGCTGCGCCGTGCCGCCGAACACCAGGTCCGCCCCGCCCGACCCTGCCGTGATCGTGCCGGCGCCAAAGGAAAACACCGTGTCGTATCCTGCGCCAAGCTGCACCGTGCTGGTGCCGGTACCAGTGCCGATCAAGTCGTTGCCCGATCCTGCGAAGATCGTGTCCTGCCCCTTGCTGCCGCCAAAGAACGCATCGTTGCCCTTCGCGGCGCTTCCATCCAGCAGCACGTCACCATCGCCCGCCACCAGGACGTTGCCTGCCCGGCCAGCCGAGTACAGCTTGTCCCCGCCCATGCCATACAGCACCGTCTGGCCCGTGCCGGCGCGCAGGACGTCGCCGCCGCCATTGCCCCAGAACTGGCCGCCGCCCGCCCCGCCCTGCGCCGTCAGCGGCCCGCCGATCCCAACCACGACGTCGTAGGCGGACCCGGCGGTGTAGTTGATCCCGCCCGTGCCGCCGAACACGAAACTGGGGGCCGAACCGCCGATAAACGTCATCCGCCCGGCGCCCCCCACCGCGACCATGCCCGTGGTGGCCGCCACCCTGCTGACGCCTGCGCCGCCGAATACGCTGTCCTGCCCGTTGCTGATGACGATGCCCGTGCCGCCCGCCAGCACGACCGTGCTGCCGCCTGTGCCGGTCGTGACCGTCAAGGCGGCATTGCCGCTGCCCCGGACCGTGCTGGGACCATCGCCGGTGACGACCGTAGCCGAGCCGGACACGTTGAAGGTGTTGGCGCCCTGGCCGCCCACCAGCGTGACCCCCGCGCCCGTCGAGTTGAAGCTGTCGTTGCCCACGTTGCCGATCAGGACAGCGCCGGCAACGCCCGCATCGGACAGGGTGACGGCATTGCTCCCCTGGGCGAGCAGGCCGCCGTATCCCGCCGGCAAGCCCAGGCTGGCACCAGGAGCAGGCACCACGGCAATGTTGAGGCTGTTGGCTGCCGGCACATCGAATGTGCCACTGCTGGACGTGGATACCGCAACCACATACGGCGGCGTTACCAGGGAGGCCAGGCCCGCCTCTGCCGCTGCGATGGCCGCGGCCGAGTAGTTGCTCCTGGGCAGGTAGGCAGCTTGGAAGCCGGCTATGTTCGTGACCGGCGTGGTCGGCGGAGGCGGCACCGGAACGGGCGTTGGGGTGGGCACGGGTGCAGGCGTCGGCGTCGCCGCTGCCACGGTGACTTCGGACACCTCCCCGGAAACGGTGCGGGCTAGCGTAACCGAGAACACCATGCCGGTGTAGTCCCCCACGAGGGTCAGCGCGGCCAGGTCCGTAGTGCCGTAGTAGAGGTCAAGGATACCCCTACCAAGGCCGGTCGCGGTGTAGGTGGCCGTCACGGTCCCGACCACCCCCTGGCTGACGGCAATCACGTCGCCCGTGGCGAAGCCAGTAATCGCTCCGGCCAGGTTCGATGCGTAGGAGCTGGCTGACGCGGCGACATAGCTAACCACGCCAAGCCGGCCACCAGAGCCTGTGAAGGTGACGCCCTCGGTCGTAACATCGTTGGTGCCGCGAAGGTTCAGTACTGCACCGGCCCCGACTTGCAGCGACCCGGCGCCGATAACGTTGCTATACAGGTTCAATGTGCCAGCCGTGGACAGGACACCCCCGTTGACGATGCCCTTGGATGCGGAAACGGAGCCGGACGCATGCAGATCCTTGCCAGCGTCAATGGTGAACTGGCCTGCCATGGCACCCCCCGCGGTGCCGACCTCCAGGGTCGAGGCGTCGTCCACGGTTATGGTGGTGAGTGCGGGGTCAGTCTCCTGGAACGTGAGATCGGCAACCTGCACCGCGCCGCCGTTCCTGGCCGTGAGGGCGATGGACTGTGCCGGCCCATTGACCGCCCCAAGGTTGAGAGTGCCGCCTACGGTCAGGCGGGCGCCCGTCCCACTGGCCGCGACCGTGCCGGCATTCAGGTTCAAGTTGCCTGTCGCCACGGTCCCACCCGCTGCAACCGTTAAGCCGCCAGGTGTGTTGCCCTCGCCTACCTCCAGGCTCCCTACCGTAATGGTGCCGGCTAGCGCCGTATTGCCGGGCAAGGCCAAGCTGCGGGCGCTGCCCGGCCCGGTGATGGTTTGGACGGTGGATGCCTGCACATAGGTCACAGCCGGCCCGGTGATGGTAGCGTCGTCCCCAGACGTTGCTATACCAAACGGAAGCCAGTTGGCATCGTCCGTCCACGAGCCGCCCGCAGTGCCGACCCAAGTCTTTGCGGCCAAGCCATCTACCTCGTCTCGACGTCGTTCCCCAATAGATCCGAAAACCGGCAAAACTATGGCCGGCAACCTGTTTTCCCTTAATGCATACGACGCATGACGAATCCCCGGCTACGCAGGGGTTGTCAGGATACATGAAGAAGACAGTCACGATATTGGGTAGCTGTGGGTTTCAAATGTCCGTCCGGCTTTGGTTGAATGGACAATGAACTCCGCAATACCCTCGTCTAGAAGCCCCACGCGCACGCCCCGACCCAAACCCGCACGTTTGCACAGACGAGCCCAGGGACATTACGTAAACGAGCCTCTGCGGACCGCAGACGCGCCCACACGCCCAGGACCGCCCTCCACTCGCGCCAAACATTCAAACCCGGCCACTGCTTCCCACCCCCGCGCAACCCCCCGGCGCAGCACTCCAGCACGCCAAAGGCCGCCAGCGCCCGTCCGGGGGTCCCCTGGCCGCCAGGCAGCAGTGACAACCCGCAATGCCATCGAGGACCGCGGGTTCGTCCCGCTCCCCAAGCCGGCTCGCATTGAAGCGATCGTGCTCCCCGTGCGTTCGTGCGTCACCGACATCGGAAGGGGAGTTCATGCCGCGTCGTCGTTTGCTGCTGCTGATGCCGCTGTGGGCGGCTGGCCTTTTGTCAGGTGGACCCAATCAGGCCCGCGCACAATCCGGTGCCGGATCGCCCCCTCTGGGTCAACCCGGCAAGGCCAACGCCGAGAACGCACATCCCGGTGAGGACGGCCAGCCCGGCACCCCCGGCACCGCGGGCGGGGCAGGGGGAGCGGGCGGACAGGGCGGCAACGGCGGACGCGGCAGCAGCGGCGGCGCGGGCGGCAACGGTGGCGCCGGCGGTAACGGCGGCGGCCCGGGCCAGCCCGGCCAGCCCCGTCAACCCGGCCAGCCTGGAACCCCCGGCACTGGAGGCGGCGACGGCGGCGGCAACAACTCCGAAGGCGCCGCCATCCCCAAGCGCACGGCCCCACCGCTATGACCGACCTAATCCAAGAAATCCTAACCACCACCCGCCGCATCGCCGTCGTAGGCGCCTCCAGCAACCCCAGCCGCGCCAGCAATAACGTCTTCGCCTTCCTCGCCGCCCGAGGCTTCGACGTGACCGGCGTCAACCCCGGCCTAGCCGGGCAAACCCTGCACGGCCGCCCCATCGTCGCCACCCTGGACGAAGCCGGCCCGCTCGACATGGTGGACGTCTTCCGTGCCCCGGACCAAGTCGCCCCCATCGTCGCCGAAGCCATCCGCCTGCACGCCCGCACCATCTGGCTCCAGCTCGGCGTCACCAACCCGGCCGCCGAAGCAGCCGCACGCGCCGCCGGCCTCCGCGTCGTCGCCGACCGCTGCCCCCTGATCGAGTGGCGCCGTCTGCACCTCCCCACTTGAAGCAGAGTTGCGCCCGCGCCACGTCGCTGCATGCAACAAACCTCGTGGGATCACCACCATGACCAACGAAGAACGCGACCTCATCGCCCGCTACATCGCCCGCGTCGCCGGCGCACCGCAGGGAGGCGGCTTCACCGGAGGCAGCGTGCCGCAGTCCGCGCAGCAACTGCCGCCGATTGACCGCGACGCCGACGCCTTCATCGCCCAGCAGTTCCAGCAATTTCCCGACGCCCGCTACCGCATCACCCAGACCGCGCTGGTCCAGGAGGGCGCGCTCGCCGAATCCCAGAACCAGATCCGCCGCCTGCAATGGGAGCTGCAGCAGACGCAGCAAGCCATGCAGCAACAGCAGCAGCAGGGCGGCGCCCAGCAGAAGGGCGGCTTCCTCAGCAGCATCTTCGGCGGCGGCTCGTCCCAGCCGCAGCGCGGCATGGGCCAGCAAGGCTACGGCGGCGGCTTCCAGCCCACCTCGCCCCCGCCCCAGCCGCAGTATCCGCCGAACTACCAGCCCGGCATGTTCCAACGCGGCGGCGGCTCCGGCTTCTTGGGCTCAGCCCTGACCACGGCGGCCGGCGTCGCCGGCGGCATGGTGGTCGGCAACGCCCTGATGGGCGCATTCAGCGGCAACCACGGAGGTGGCGGCTTGTTCGGCGGCGGCACCAACACGGCGGACTCCGGCAGCCCCTGGGACGGCGCCGGCGTCAGCCCGGTCAACGACACCTCCGGCGGCTTCCTCGGCGGTGCGGCCGGCGGCGCTGACCCCTTCGCCGGCGGCGGAGCCGACAAGGACTTCGGTGGCGGCAACGACTCCGGCTTCAGCCAGGACGCCAGCTACGACCAGGGCGGCAGCGACCCGTTTGGCGGCGCAGGCGACGCCGGCGGCGGCTTCGACAGCGGCGGCGGCGGCGGCGGCTTCGATCAGGCATAACCCGCCCCAAAGCCTGCCCAATGGCCCGGTCCGATGACGACCGGGCCATCACCGTCAGAGGAATACTCCGCAACCGTCCGTCCAGAGTGGATAGACGACAACGGCCACATGAACCTGGCCTACTACGTCCTGGTCTTCGACGGCGCGACCGACCTGATCTGCGAGGCCGTCAGCCTAGTACAACCCGCTGGAAGAACGGCCCCTATTTGGGCGTATCTCATGCGGCAAGGGGCTTCCCTGTCTTGGTCCACTTGAAGGGCTTGGCGAGAGTGCGGTTGAAGTAGTCGATGAACTGCTCG
>JAABUQ010003681.1_pt1 | contig 27534 bp, 24 predicted proteins | sample 5560001 | NCBI WGS metagenome assembly JAABUQ01 (sample SAMN10711888, study PRJNA513371) | rock metagenome | isolation source: Antarctica rocks | place: Antarctica: Victoria Land, Finger Mt nord | collected 2015-12-18 | reverse complement strand
AGCGCCTGCGTGGGAGCGGGATCGAGTACGGCCGCGATCGAGGCGCGACCGGGGTTGGCGACCGGGCCTTTGGGCAGGCCGGGTTTGAGGTAGGTATTGTAGCCCGTATCGGCGTGCAGATCGGACTTGAGGATCGCGCGGCCGAGCGGGCGACCCTGGGTGATCGGGTAAATGAGCGTTGGATCGGCGTCGAGCTTGATGCCCTGGCGCAGGCGGTTCGAGTAGACGCCCGCAACGAGGCGCCGCTCGGCGGGGAGCGCGGTTTCCTTCTCAACGATCGACGCGAGCGTGATCGCTTCGGCGGGGGTGTGGACGGCGGTGGTGGGAGCGCGCGCGCGCCATAGCTGGGCGAGAGTGCGCGTCATCGCCGCCTCCATTCGCGTGGCAACCGTGGTGCGTGGCTCGCCGCGTTGGAAGGCGTAGGTGTCCGGCAGCACGCTTCCCTCGATTAGCGCGGGGGTGGGACCCGTTAACAGCGGTTCGGCGGCGAGGCGCCCGGCGACAAGGACGGCGGGCAGGCCTTCGGGGATGGTTAGTTTGTGCTGGACGGTGCGGCCCGATTGGAGCAGGCCGAGGATCTCCGCCCAGCCCGCACCTAGCGGGATCGCATACTCGCCCGCGCGGATCGGCCTGGCCGCGCCGAACGCGCGCGCCGCGAGCGCGAACAGGCGCGGCGAGGCGACGAGCCGCGCCGCGTGGAGCTGCCGGGCGGCGGCGGGCAGCGTCGCCCCGGCGGGGACGATGAGCGTGGCGGTGGGCGCGTGCGCGGGTGAGCGCCAAGTCCAGGCGCGCGCGAGTAGCAACGCGCCGACTGCCAAGAGCAGGGCGAGGATGACGGCGGGGCGCACTGAGGCACGGCGCGTCTGGAGCCAACGCGTATTGCCCGACATGTCCGCGCCCCCGTTCCCGCCCACCGTCCGCGCGCTAGAACTTCACATTTACTCCCGCGCGGACATATCGGCCAACAATCCCTGATTGCGCGAATGCCGGGTTGTAATTGATACCACCATAAGTGTTCGGATCGAACGGAGGCTTCACGTCGAAGACGTTCAACATGTTCATGTAAAAGGTGATCTTATCGTCCACCTTGATTGATCCGGCGAGATCGAAATCGACGAAGTCTCGTACATGGCAACGCAGCGGCACGGCTGGCGACGTGTCACCGGCAACATTATTCAGCCGGTATGTGCCGATCGCGCTCGCGCAATTGTGACCGGTGCCCGCGCCCGAAAAGTCGTCCGCCGCGCCTATATAGCCGCTCGTGTAATAGGCAGTTCCAGTTAACGTGAATACGCCGGATTCGATCGTATTCTGCCAGCTCGCGCGCCACTGCGGCGTCCCGGACGCCGATGTGATAGCGAACGGGCCGAGCGTGCCCGCGTAGCGTTGCGTTCCGCTGCCCGGGAAAGTTTCGTTAAGACGCAAGATGTAGGTCGCTTCGCCCGAGCTGGTCAATTTGATACCGTGTGGGAGGTTGATCGTGGCGTCCGCGCCGAAGTCGATGCCATCAGTCACAAGCGAGTTCGCGTTGATGAAATCGTAAGTGATTGCGAAAATTCGCCGTTGTGCGGTTCGAAAACTCGGATCGACGATGTCTTGCGAAACCGAGAATTCAGCGGGAATGGGCTGCCCATTATAGTATGCGCTGATCGCCTGGTTATAATCCGCGCCAACGATCACGCGCTTTTTCGAGATATTGTAGTAATCAACATTTAGGGCGAGCCAAGGCGTTGGCTTGATGATTGTGCCTGCCGTGAAATTGGTCGATGTCTCGGGTTTCAGTTTTGAATTGCCCACCGTGGTCAAGCCAAGGCCATAGGGCTGGGTATAGGCATCGTTGCCGTGCGCGGTGTTGAACGCTGTCTGCTGGGCAGTGGTCGTGCCGCCCGGCCTACGTTCGTGAAACCGGTGGTGTTCGAATTGGTTTCCGCGAAACTTGGCGTACGAAAACCTTTGGAGAAGGTGCCGCGTAGAATAACCTGTTTTACCGGCGTGAACTTAAGGCCAACTTTAGGCGAAAAACGATCAAACCCAGTAGAGTAATTATCATAGCGGCCCGAAATGTTAACCTCGAGTTTATCGAAGACCGGTGCGTCGGCTTCGACGAAGCCCGAGTAGACATAGCGATGCCCCATCGCGCTGAACGCGTTGATCAGCGGAAAGTATTGTTGGTCGGGGATCGCCGGTTTGGGCGGATTGGCACTCGGATCGTTGACTTCCTCGTAGCGCACCGATCCACCTGCCAGCAACTGGAGCCGGCCACCGGGCAGATGCAATAGGTCTTTGGCAATCGTCGCCTGGCCCTGATAGAGCTTCGAGGAGAAGTTAGCGTACGCGGTTGGGGCAACGAAGTTGCGAACCGCTTGGCTGTTCTGCGATGGATTGACGAAGTTGTAGGATCCGTCCGCGATTGCCGCGCGCAGGTTCGCGAAATAAGGAACGCCACCGAATGCTTCCTGCAGATCGGTTTCCATTCCGGTCGCGTCCGCCGTATATCGCCAGTCATCGCCGAAACTGCCCTTGATCCCGATTGCCCCGCGATAGGATTTGCTTCGCGTCGAATTGTAGTTCGGTATATCGCCGAACCGATAGTAGATGCGGGCGTATTGCCCCTGTGCCGCGAACGGGTTGTTAGGATTTAGCTGACCGTTGGTCAGGGTTGGAGGCAGAACCAGCTGCTCGGTACTGTTATCGAGAAAGTTGGTTTGCGTGCGGATGCTCGCCGGGGGGTTCGGATAGGACACATTGTCCTGGTAATAGGTGAAGATGCCATAGGCTTCCGCCTTACCGCCAACGCGCACGGTCGCGTGGAGCGTTCCACCGATCCGCTCGATCGCGGGTTGGATGATGCCATATTGCTTGACGATATCCTGCTCGCAAAGCGTGCCGTAATTCGTCGCGTTGCCCGAAATCGGATCGGTGATCGTGCCGACGACATTGGCTTTCAGCCCCCGGCAGCCTGCGGTCGGGTTCAGCAACTGAAACGGACTTCCCGCCACTCCCGGAGCGTCCGCCACGAACGGGCTTCCGTCCGCATTGGCGGGGCGCACCACGGCAACGGTTGTTCCGGCCGGATCGCCGCCCGCGAAACTTCCGTCGCCCTGGAAGCCGTTTATATTAGCAACTGCGTTGCCCTTATTGCCGTAAACGCGATTGCCCGCCGCATCGAGCGTGCTCAGGCGCGATAGGTCGGCGGTATTGAAGGGGAAGCCGCGCTGGTTGTTGAACAGTTGCTGGTCGCGCTGATATTCTCCGCTCACATAGATGTTGAAGCCCTGTTCGGAGAGGTTGCCGTAGCCGTAGGTCGCGCTCACCCGCTGTTCGGCCGCATCGCCCCTTTGCGAAAGTCCTGCCTCAGCGGTTCCCCGGAAACCGCGTATTTCCTTCTTGACTATAATGTTTATCACGCCCGCCACGGCGTCAGCGCCATAATTGGACGATGCGCCGTCGCGCAGCACCTCGACCCGGTCGACGATGGCGTCGGGTATCGTGCTCAGATCGACGAAGTTGCGCGCGCCGTCGTCCGCGAGCGGATAATAGGCGGCGCGTAGCCCGTCAAATAGCACAAGCGTCGAATCGGTGGTGAGGCCGCGCAGCGATGCGCCCGAAGCGCCGTTAGCAAAAGCGCCGTTGGCCGAAAACGCGGTGGGAAGCGCGCCCGCGTTATTCGACGACAGCGTCTGGATCACGTCGGCGATGGTGTTGATGCCGCGCTGCTGGAGTTGCGCAGCGGTGACGACGGTGACCGGCGAAGGGGTTTCGGTGTTGGTGCGGCGTAGCAGCGAGCCGGTGACGACGATCGTGTCCGCGTCGCTCGGCTGCGAGGTGGCGGTGGTGGCGGAAGCGGGTGCGGTCACAGCAACGTTGGGCGCGGGCGTCGCGGTTTGCGCGAAGGCGGAGGTGTCGGCGATGGTGAGAGCGGCGAGGCTGGTGGCGGCGAGCAGGGCGATGCGCATCGAGTTCCTCCGGGGAAACTAAAGCTACCGCGCATCTGAACCGATTGTCAGCATCGCTGGCGGACGATGCTGCGAAAGAGCGCAGGTGTTGCGTCTTTGCAGCAGTCGGCGTCGGCCTAGACCGCCCGGAACACCACCGTCGCGTTCGTCCCGCCGAAGCCGAACGAGTTGTTGAGCGCTGCTTTGACCACGCGCCGCTGCGCGGTGTGCGGCACCAGGTTCAGGCCCTCCACTCCCTCGCTCGGGTTGTCGAGGTTGAGCGTCGGCGGCACCACGCCGTCGCGCATGGCGAGCAGGCAGAAGATCGATTCGACCGCGCCCGCGCCGCCGAGCAGATGCCCGATGGCGGATTTGGTGCTGCTCATCGCGACGGTTTCTATGGCGTTGCCGAACAGGCGCTTGACCGCGCCGGCTTCGAGTTCGTCGCCCATCGGGGTCGAGGTGCCGTGGGCGTTGATATAATCGATGTCGGACGGGTTCAGGCGGGCGCGTTTCAACGCCATCTCCATCGAGCGATAGGCGCCCGAGCCTTGTGGATGCGGCGCGGTGACGTGGTGGGCGTCGCCGGTCAGGCCGTAGCCGACCACCTCGCCATAAATCTTGGCGCCGCGCGCCTTGGCCCGCTCGTACTCTTCGAGGACGAGCATTCCCGCGCCCTCGCCCATGACGAAGCCATCGCGGTCGCGGTCCCAGGGACGCGACGCACGGCTAGGCTCGGCGTTGAAGTGGGTGGAGAGCGCCTTGGCTTGCGCGAAACCCGCGACGCCCAGCGGGCAGATCGTGGCTTCGGAGCCGCCCGCGACCATGACGTCGGCGTCATCCAATGCGATCAACCGCGCGGCGTCGCCGATCGCGTGCGCGCCGGTCGAGCAGGCGGTGACGACCGCGTGGTTGGGTCCCATTAGGCCGTATTTGATCTGCACCTGGCCACTGATGAGGTTGATTAGGCGGCCGTGGACGAAATGCGGCGAGACGCGGCGCGGGCCTTTTTCCTGGAGAACGAGCGATTCTTTCTCGATCCCGGGCAGCCCGCCGATGCCGCTGCCGATGAGGGTGCCCGCGCGCAGGCGCTCGGCTTCGGGCATGTCGGTCAGGCCGGCGTCTTCCAGCGCCTGGCCTGCCGCGTCGATGCCGAAGATGATGAAATCGTCGACCTGACGCGCGGTTTTATGGTCGACGCGTCGCGTGACGTCGAACTCGCGCGCCTCGCCCGCGATCTGGCAGACGTAATCGGGGGTGAGCGGGAACTTGGTGATCGGGCCGATGCCGCTTTCCCCCGCGATCAGCCTGCTCCAGACCCGCTCGACCTCGCAGCCCAAAGGCGTGACGAGGCCGATGCCGGTGACGACGACGCGGCGCAGTTCCATCGCGGGCGTGCGGTTCAGGCGGGCTTGTGATGCTCGTCGATGAACGCGATCGCGTCCTTGACGGTGGTGATCTTTTCGGCCGCGTCGTCGGGGATTTCGACGCCGAACTCCTCCTCGAACGCCATCACCAGTTCGACCGTGTCGAGGCTGTCCGCACCCAGATCGTCGATGAAGCTCGCGTCGTCGGTCACCTTGTCCGCCTCGACGCCCAGATGTTCGACGACAATCTTCTTCACACGTTCGGCGGTATCGCTCATGGTGTTCGTCCCTGAATGGTGCGGGGGTTTCGCGGGTGAGGTTAGAGCGCGCGCGAGCGGGGCGCAAGCGGCAGGCGCCTCACGGCATCGCCATGCCGCCGTTCACATGGACCGTTTGGCCGGTGACGTAGGCGGCTTCGGCGCTGGCGAGATAGGCGACGGCGGCGGCGACTTCCTCGCCGGTGCCGAGCCGGACGGCGGGGATGCGGGCGAGGATCGCGGCGTGCTGGGTCTGGGTGAGCGCGTCGGTCATCGGCGAGGCGATGAAGCCCGGCGCGACGCAGTTGACCGTGATGCCGCGCGTGGCGACCTCCTGCGCGAGCGCCTTGGCCATCGCGGTGAGGCCTCCCTTGGAGGCGGCGTAATTGGCCTGGCCGGGGTTGCCGGTGTGGCCGACGACCGAGGTGACGAAGACGATGCGGCCGTGGCGGGCCTTCATCATGGGTTTCAATGCGGCGCGCGACAGGCGGAAACCGGCTTCGAGGTTGACGCGGATGACGGTGGCGAACTCCTCATCCTTCATGCGCAGGGCAAGGTTGTCGCGCGTGACGCCAGCGTTGTGGACGAGGATGTCGAGCCGGCCGAGCGCGGCGACCGCCTGGAGGACGAGCGCGCCGGTCTGCTCCGCATCGGATAGATCGCAGGGCAGCGCGGGGGCGGCGAGTTCGGCGGCGATCGCTTCGAGGCGCGGCCCGCCGTTGCCCGAGACCGCGACGCGCGCGCCCTGGGCGGCGAGCGCGCGCGCGATCGCGCCGCCGATGCCGCCGGTCGCACCGGTGACAAGCGCGGTTTGGTTGGTGAGGCTGAACATATGGGCGCGGTTTAGCCGGGCTTCTGCGCCCGTGTCGAACCGGGCGCGCGCCTTGCCGGGCGGCGGCGCGGGCCGTAATGTGCCGCGATGCACAGTGTCGCCGACGGGTATCTGCCGATTTTGATTTTCCTTGGCGTCGCGCTGCTACTGGCGGGGGTGTTCATCGGTCTGCCGGTGATCGTTTCGCAGTTGACCGGCACGTCAAACCCCTACCCCGACAAACTGACCGAATACGAGTGCGGCTTCCCCGCCTTCGAGAACGCGCGGCGGCAGTTTGACGTGCGCTTCTATCTAGTGGCGATCCTGTTCATCATCTTCGACCTGGAGGTGGCGTTCCTGTTCCCGTGGGCCGTGTCCTTGAGCCACACCCACTTGTTCGGCTGGGCGGCGATGATGATCTTCCTTGGCATATTGACGGTGGGTTTCGTCTACGAATGGAAGAAGGGCGCGCTGGAATGGGAGTGATCCCCTATGCGACGGAAGAACAACAGGTGCGCGCGGTCGCGGCGGGCGAAGGCGACCAGTTCTTTGGCGATCTGAATAGCGAACTGTCGAACAAAGGCTTCCTGACCGCGAACAGCGAGGATTTGTTTAACTGGGCGCGCACGGGATCGCTCTGGTGGATGACCTTCGGGCTGGCGTGCTGCGCGGTGGAGATGATCCATCTGTCGATGCCGCGCTATGACCTAGAGCGTTTCGGTGCGGCACCACGCGCTTCGCCCCGGCAGAGCGATGTGATGATCGTTGCGGGGACTTTGTGCAATAAAATGGCTCCCGCTTTGCGGCGGGTTTACGATCAGATGCCCGAGCCGCGCTATGTGATCTCGATGGGATCGTGCGCGAACGGCGGCGGTTACTATCACTATTCGTATAGCGTCGTGCGCGGTTGCGACCGGATCGTGCCGGTGGATATCTATGTGCCCGGTTGTCCGCCCTCGGCGGAGGCGTTGCTGTATGGCATCCTGCTGCTGCAGCGCAAGATGCGCCGGGTGGGGACGTTCGACCGGTGAGCTTTCCCGAAGTCGCCTCCGCTTCGGCGCTGATCGAACTTGCGCGCGGCATCGCGGGCGTGGTCGACGCGTGGGAGAAGGTCGGCGAAGTCACGCTGGTCGCCGAGGCGGCGCACATCGTCGATGTGCTGCGGACTTTGCGCGATGTGCATGGGTTTCAGCAGTTGATGGAGTTGGCGGCGGTCGACTACCCGTCACGGCCCGAGCGGTTCGAGCTGAACTATTGCCTGTTGTCGCTGACGCGGAACACGCGGCTCCGGGTGAAGGTGGCTGTGGCCGAAGACGCGGTGGTGCCTTCGGTTACGGGGTTATGGCCCGTGGCGGGTTGGCTGGAACGCGAGTGCTGGGACATGTTCGGGATATTGTTCGACGGCAATCCCGATTTGCGCCGGATATTGACCGACTATGGCTTCCAGGGGCACCCGTTCCGGAAGGATTTCCCGCTGACGGGCTATGTCGAGCTCAGGTATTCAGAAGAACATAAACGCGTGGTGTACGAGCCGGTGAAGTTAGCGCAGGACTTTCGCACGTTCGACTTCCTGTCGCCTTGGGAAGGCGCGCAATATGTGCTGCCGGGCGACGAGAAGGCCGCGCCCGCACCCGCGTCGGAGAGCAAGTGATGGCAAGTCTCGCGCCCGTAATCAATTCGCACCTGGCCGACAGCGACGAAGTTGCCGCGCTTGCCCCCGGGCACGACCGCACCGCGGTCGATCTCGTCAATTACACCATCAACTTCGGGCCGCAGCATCCCGCCGCGCACGGGGTGTTGCGCATGGTGCTCGAGCTCGACGGCGAGGTGATCGAGCGGATCGATAACCATATCGGGCTGCTGCACCGGGGCACCGAGAAGCTGATCGAGTACAAGACCTACGCGCAGGCGCTGCCGTATTTCGATCGGCTCGATTACTCGTCGCCGCTCTGCATGGAGCATGGCTTCGTGCTGGCGATCGAGAAGTTGCTCGGCATCGAAGTGCCGCTACGCGCGCAATATTTGCGCGTAATGTGGGCGGAGATCACGCGCATCTCGAACCATATCCTGAATACCGGCTCGCACGGGCTGGATGTGGGCGCGCTGACGCCGATCCTGTGGTTCTTCGAGGAGCGCGAGAAGCTGTTCGGCTTCTTCGAGCGTGTCTCGGGCGCGCGGATGCACTGCAACTGGTTCCGGCCGGGCGGCGTGCATCAGGATATGCCGGGGGGGTTGGCGGACGATATCTGGAAGTGGACCGAGAGCTTCCCGGCGGTGATCGACGATTTCACCGCGTTGCTGGCGGACAACCGCATCTTCAAGCAGAGGAACGTCGACATCGGGGTGGCTTCGCGCGACGAGGCGATCGCGTGGGGATTTTCAGGTCCGATGTTGCGCGCTTCGGGGGTGGCGTGGGATTTGCGCAAGTCGCAGCCGTACGATGTCTATGACCGGATGGAGTTCGACGTGCCGGTCGGACGCAACGGCGATTGCTACGACCGGTTCATCATCCGGTTGGACGAGATGCGCCAGTCGCTGAAGATTGTGCGCCAGTGCCTGAACGAAATGCCGGGCGGGCCGATTGCTGCGCTCGACCGCAAAGTGGTGCCGCCCAAGCGCGCCGAAATGAAGCGCTCGATGGAGGCGCTGATCCACCACTTCAAACTCTATACCGAGGGCTTCCACGTTCCCGAAGGCGAAGTCTATGTCGCCACCGAATCGCCCAAGGGCGAGTTCGGCGTGTATCTGGTCGCGGACGGGACGAACAAGCCGTATCGCTGCAAGATACGCCCGACGGGTTTCTCGCATTTGCAGGCGATGGACTTCCTGAGCAAAGGTCACATGCTGGCCGATGCTCCGGCGATCCTGGGGTCGCTGGATATCGTGTTTGGGGAGGTGGACCGGTGAGCAAGCGAAATACCGACCCAATGATGCGCTGGATTAACATTTCCTTGGTTGCTGTTGTTCCTTGCGTTCTTGTCTATGGCCTGTTTTTCTCTGATATTAGCGTATTATTGCTAGGAATGTTTTTTGTTGTACTCTCTTGGATGGTTATTCCTGGAGCTATCATAGGGGTAGCTTTTCTCATTGCTAAGCATAATCGTTCGAAAGACGGTCCTAAGAGCTTTTTAGGTCGTTAGACTCATCAGATGACCACCGGTACCTACAACAATACCCACGAAGCCGCTCGGGACGCGCGGCCCCCGCGTCCGCACGAGGATTTCGCCTTCACCGCTGCGAACGTGGAGGAAGCGGCGCGCATCATCGCGTGCTATCCGGCGGGGCGGGAGCATTCGGCGATCATGCCGCTGTTGTGGCTCGCGCAATATCAGATGGCAGACGCCACGGGCCAAGCGTGGCTGCCGATCCCGGTCATCGAATATGTCGCGCGCCAGGTTACGATGCCGTTCATCCGCGCCTACGAGGTCGCGAGCTTCTACACTATGTTTAATTTGGAGCCGGTCGGGCAGCACCATGTGATGGTGTGCGGAACGACGCCGTGCTGGCTGAACGGCAGCGACGAAGTGTTCCGAGCTTGCCGCGACCACGGCCTGCGCAAGGGCGAGATCACCAACGGCGGCGCATTCACGCTGACCGAAGTCGAGTGCCTGGGTGCGTGCGTGAACGCGCCAATGGCGCAGGTGAACGACGATTATTACGAGGACTTGGATTACGCGCGCACGCGGGCGTTGCTGGCGGCGCTCGAGCGCGGCGAGCGGCCCACAGTCGGGCCACAGGACGGGCGTCAGTTCTCCGCGCCCGCTGGAGGTGCTACGACATTGCTCGAAGGAGCGCAGGTATGAGTGAGAACATCGACAACAGATTCATGGGCGAGATGTTGCGCGGCGTTCAGACCAGCATTGCAGATTTGGACAAGCGAATGCAGGCCGGTTTCGCCGATCTCGATAGGCGCATGATAGAGCTAGAGCGCTTTCAGAGCGCCGTACTTCACTCGCATCAAGGCATCATCGCTCACCTCGCGGGCATTCACGAGAGTGTGAATGACATGAAGGCGCACTACCGTCGCCTCGATCAGCGCATGGACGCGGTGGAGGCCCACTGATGCTCGACGACAAGGACCGCGTCTTCACCAACCTTTACGGCTACCAGAATTGGGGCTTGGCGGGCGCGCGCAAGCGGGGCGATTGGGATGGGACGAAGGACATCCTCGCCAAGGGGATCGACTGGATCATCGCCGAGACCAAGGCGAGCGGCTTGCGCGGGCGCGGCGGCGCGGGGTTCTCGACGGGGACCAAGTGGAGCTTCATGCCCAAGGAGCATAAGCCCGGCAAACCCGCCTATCTGGTGATCAACGCCGACGAGAGCGAACCGGGAACGTGCAAGGACCGCGAGATCCTGCGCCACGATCCACATAAGCTGATCGAAGGCGCGCTGATCGCGGGCTTCGCCATCCGGGCGCGCGCCTGCTACATCTATGTGCGCGGCGAATATTGGCACGAGATCAAGCGGCTAAGCGCGGCGGTGGCGCAGGCCTACGACGCGGGGTTGGTGGGCAAGAACGCGTGTGGCAGCGGCTTCAACTACGACATCTTCGTCCATCGCGGAGCAGGTGCGTATATCTGCGGCGAGGAAACCGCCTTACTGGAATCGTTGGAGGGCAAGAAAGGCCAGCCACGGCTGAAGCCGCCATTCCCGGCGGGTGCGGGGCTGTATGGCTGCCCGACGACGGTCAACAACGTCGAATCGATCGCGGTGGTGCCGACCATACTGCGGCGCGGCGCGGCATGGTTCGCGGGCATCGGCCGGCCGAACAACACCGGCACCAAGCTGTTCTGCATCAGCGGCCATGTGAACACGCCGTGCAACGTCGAAGAAGCGATGGGCATCCCGTTCCGCGAGCTGGTGGACAAGCATTGCGGCGGAATGCGCGGCGGCTGGGACAATCTATTGGCGGTCATCCCGGGCGGCTCGTCGGTGCCCTTGGTACCCGCCGCGCAGATCATCGACGCGACGATGGATTTCGACACGTTGAAGGATTTGAAGTCGGGTCTCGGCACGGCGGCGGTCATCGTCATGGACAAATCGACCGACATTGTCGCGGCGATCGCGCGCATCAGTTACTTCTACAAGCACGAGAGTTGCGGCCAGTGCACGCCGTGCCGCGAGGGAGTGGGCTGGATGTGGCGCATGATGGAACGGCTGCGCACCGGCGATGCGGCGAGCCACGAGATCGACCTGCTGCAGGAAGTCTCGACCGAAATCGAAGGCCACACGATCTGCGCCTTGGGCGACGCGGCGGCATGGCCGGTGCAGGGACTGATCCGCCATTTCCGCCCGGAGCTGGAAGGGCGGATCGCGGCACGGAAGGTGGCGAACGAAGGAGCAGCGCTTAGGGTAGCTGCGGAGTAGTAGAAAGCGCATTAGCCGCCGCTGCTATCGGGACGGTCCACCGGGAAATCGGATCTACGACGGGCTAACTCCGCGACAGGCCGACGTGAAGGTTGAAGTGGGGCGCTGAACCCAAGCCGTCGTTGGGCCGACGGCTCCCGCTATCTCCCGAGTTGACCGTACCGGCGCGGGTGGCAATATCAAGCTGATCGTCATCAGACGGAAACGCCGGGGTGAGATAACTCCCACCCCGGTTTGCCGCCAACCTTGAGACTATTAAGCGCGAACCCCCTAATTACCTTGCGAGTTCATCGCCTGCACTTCGGCATTGAGCGCGTTCAAATCCGGCAGGCCGGTAGTCACGGTCATGCGCTTCAGGTTTACGGTCGAGGTGGGCCAGGACTTTCCCGCACCACATGTCGTGCCGCCACAATATACGTCCGCCCATGCTTCGCTGATCAAGGATTGGGGTCCGCCATAGGTGCGGAAGGTAATGTCGCTTCGATCGAACTGAGTATTGCATCCAGATTGATTGCACATCCAGTAGGTCAACCGCCCATCGCCCTGGCCCGGCGTGTTAACGCGGACGCGCTCGACGTACGCAAACCATTTGCCGACTTTGGCGGGCACGGGAAAGTGCTGGATATAGCCCCATCCAGAAGTCGGGCGCTGGGCATAGAAATAGGTGGACAGCCCGACGTTGTCACCGCTGCGGCCGCCCCAGCCCGTCCGGGCCGACCAGCGGCAACCATTGGCATTGCGCCCACCCCAACCCGCGTTGCTGCAATCCGTGCCATCGATTAACAACGGCCGCCCCGAAGTGTTGGTAGCTTGGCCAGTGTTGGCAAGCCCGGGAAGTTTCCCGCCATAGTTCGACCAGTCGGTACCCAACCGGATAACTACGGTCATGAAATACTCTTGCGCGGGGGGTAACTTGAACACCTGCGCCAACGCGGTCAAGTTCGTCCCACCCCAGTTCGCTGTCACGATTCCACCATCAACCTTTACGGTAGACGAGGTCTTGATGTCGCTCGCGCGTATGTCGCGCACCACGCTTCCGCCCGTGACATCGCCGGTTACAGGAAACGATGGTCGAACAAGCGGGCGGTAGAGGGTAAGAGTGTGCGCGCCGTAGCTTTTCACCGAAGTCATTTCCAGCATGGCCCGGTCGCCCGGCTGGGGCTGGTAGGTATCGAAGGCGACTAACATCGTGCGCGCGTCCGACATTGTCGGGTTCATTCCAAGCGATCGTGCGGTCGACGAGGAAAGCTCGACGTCGCGGGTTGCGATGTAGCGGGTGGTGCCGTTGACGACCAGCGTGGGTTGGCTTCCAACTGGCCCTTGACGTGAAACAAAGGTGGCGACCGAACGACCGTTGTTACGGATGTAAAAGTCGTTGCCTGTTACCGGGATTGAAACCAGCGATTGCCCATTGACTGTTTTCATAATCGCCGTCGCGATTTGTGCCGTGTCGTGATCACCCAGCGTGTGCTGCCATTCGAGATGAATGTCCGAGTTATAGTAGTCCCGTGTGGCAGTTTCGTCCCAAGTTTCAGAGGCGTCAGTAACCGGCTGGACAGCAAGAAGGCGCTTGGCTTCACTATCAGTCTGCGCATTCGGCATTGAGCTGTCTGGTATCGTTTGAGCGGTTGCAGTGCCGGCGATCAACAGGCACGAAGCACAGAACAGTTCTAAAGCCTTACGCATTTTTGCCCTCCTAGATTTGACGCCCCGAAAATACATTCAAAAGAATGCTCATCTGTGAGATTTGTTTCAGAGTAAAAACGGCAAAGGTGTTTGCTCGATTCTCTCGCGCACTGCGTTATCTTGGGTTGTGACCGTAGTTGCAAATCATTGAGATGGATGAAAAGCTATAAAGCTGTTCAAGTCGAGTAGAATTAGCGAAGTCTCCGGGTCGCTGGGTTGGATGTTAACTGTTAGCTGATTTGCGCATCGGTTAGGCACTGCTTAATCCGAATCATCAGGCGTTTACTTAATGAACTTACGTGAGATGTAGCAGTAATCAATCAACTAACTCAGGCGAGCGGTGACCGGGATCTGTCAACCGCGAACGCCTTTCCTTGATGACGGAATAGCGAGCCTCGAAAAGAGATTGGGCGATCGGCGCATTTGGCAGCACCGCTTGTCTCTCGCGCTTACACAGCCGGGCCAAATTCCCTTGTGGATCGCCGTTTGGTCACCCGCTACACTTCGGGCTTCGGCGGAGAAGTTTGAATGCGGATCGGGATTGCGGCGGACCATGGCGGATACACTCTTAAAGGCGACATCGCAGGCTGGCTGCGCGGCCTCGGGCACGAAGTGGTCGATTTCGGCGCGGACACGTTCGATCCCGGCGACGATTACCCCGATTGCATCGCGCCGCTCGCTCGCGCTGTCGCCGGGGGGCAGGTCGAGCGCGGCATTGCGGTATGCGGTAGCGGGGTTGGCGCGGCAGTCGCGGCGAACAAGATCGCGGGCGTGCGCGCGGCGCTGATCACCGACATGTTCAGCGCGCACCAAGGCGTCGAGGACGACGACCTCAACCTGTTCTGCCTCGGCGGGCGCGTCGTCGGCCCGGAACTCGCGCGCGACCTGATCGCCACCTTCCTCGCCGCGCGCTTCAGCGGGGCGGAGCGGCATGTGCGCCGCTTGGCCAAGGTCCGCGCGCTCGAAGCCGCGCGGGGCTAGACGCGCTCCATCGCGCCTAGCAACGTATCTACGGGCACGGTTGCAAACGTCGTGAAGCTGTCCGCCACCGCATAGGGCAGCACCAGCGTGCGCCCGTGCAGCATCGCGCCGCAACTGTAGATGACGTTCGGCACATAGCCGCCGCGAGCCTCCGGGCCGGGACGAAGCAAGGGCTGCTTCAGGCGCGTCAGCAGCTTCGAGGGATCGTCCCGGTCGAGCAGGCACGCGCCGAGGCAATAGTTGCGGACCGCGCCGACACCGTGCGTGATGACCAGCCAGCCCTCGTCTAACTCGATCGGCGAGCCGCAGTTGCCGATCTGCATGAATTCCCACGGCCAGCGTGCCGGGATCGCTTTCACCCCTCCGCCGTCCCAGACGTGCAAATCCTCTGAGGTGAGCAGCCACAAGCTCTCGCCGTCCTCGCGGCTCAGCGCAGCGTAGCGACCGTTCAATTTGCGCGGGAATAGCGCGATACCTTTGTTCCGGGCTGAACTCCCCCGCAGCGGCGTCAGCGTGAAATCGACGAAGTTCTCGGTCGTCAGCATCTCCACCCGGATCGCCGAGCCGCTCGTCGCGGTGTAGGTGCCATGATAGATGACGTCGCCGTGATCGAGGACAAATCGCGTAAGCCGGGTGTCCTCCAGCCCTTCGCGCTGCGCCGGCGTGATCGGGAATATCACCGTCTCGGACAAGTCGCGCGATCCCGCACACGACAGACGGATTTGTCGGAACTCCTCGTCACCGCCCGGCATCATCTCGATGATCGGCGCGACCGCCTCGGGACTGGGCGTATCGACGCTTACCGTGCCGTCCGCCCCGACCTTGCCGGTGCGGAAGGTGATCGACGAGACATGGCCTTCGCCGACACCGCGTAGCGACAGGATGAAACGGGTTTCCCCGTCGGCCAAACCCGACTGGTCGGGGTGCGGGACCATGCTCGGGTTGAAAAGCGCGGCGGCTTCGTAGGCGTATTCCTGGCTGAAATAGGCGCCGATCAGCATCGCCTGATCCTCACCGATCGAAGCGGGGTCGCAGATCAGTCCGCGCGAATCCTCGAAACGCTGCTTGAGTATCTGATCGACGTCGCGGTGACGGTCGTCCAACTCATCGGTGAAGCGTGCCAGTTCCACACGTTGCTCGTCGTCGCTCATCGCCAGCACGCGCTCGGCGATGCGTTGCGCGCGGGGGTGGCCCTCCACTTTAAAGCCGTCGGGATCGGGGCCGGGAATAAACGGGCGCAGGATGACGCGCGATGGATCGGAGTGCAGCATCTGTGGCGAGTGGGTCAGAATGTCGTCGCGCATGGTGTCCCCTTTAGCGTGAATGTGTATCGGAACGTTTGTCGCGGGCGAAAGCATCCTTAGGATCGCTCGCTCGTTAGGCGCGGAAGATTACAATCGGGGTTACAGCATGACGAACGCACTTGCCCCGACCACGACGCGCGAGGATGGCTCGGCCGAGCGGCTGGCGATCGACACGATCCGCTGCCTGGCGATCGACGCGGTGGAAAAGGCTAAATCGGGGCATCCGGGAACACCGATGGGGTTGGCGCCGGTGGGCTATACGCTTTGGCGCGATCATTTGCGCTACGATCCGGCCAAGCCCGATTGGCCGAACCGCGACAGGTTTGTGCTTTCGGTCGGCCACGCGTCGATGCTGCTGTATGCGCTGCTGCATCTGGCGGGCGTGGTGGAGATCGATGCCGACGGGCGGCCGACGGGACGCGCGGCGGTAAGCCTGGACGATATCAAGCAGTTTCGGCAGCTCGGCTCGAAGACGCCCGGGCATCCCGAATACCGGATGACGACCGGGGTGGAGACCACGACCGGTCCGCTTGGCCAAGGCTGTGGCAACTCGGTGGGCATGGCGATCGCGGCGCGCGCGCTGGCGGCGCGGTTCAACAAACCTGGCTTCACGCTGTTTGATTATGACACCTACACGCTCTGCGGCGACGGCGACATGATGGAGGGCGTTTCGGGCGAGGCTGCCTCGGTCGCAGCGCATCTGAAGCTCTCCAATTTGTGCTGGATCTACGACAGCAACCATATTTCGATCGAGGGATCGACGCAGCTCGCCTTCACCGAGGATGTCGGTAAGCGCTTCGAGGCGTATGGCTGGAACGTGCTGCATGTTGACGACGCGAACGACACCGTGCTGGTCGGCGCGGCATTGGACCAGTTCCGCGAGAACCACGACGCGCCGACCTTGATCGTGATCCACTCGGTGATCGGCTATGGCAGCCCCAAGGCGGGCAGCGAAAAGGCGCACGGCGAACCGCTGGGGGCGGACGCGGTGGCGGCGACGAAGAAGGCCTATGGCTGGCCGCTGGAGCCGACGTTCCTGGTGCCCGACGGGGTGGCGGCGGCGTTCGGGGACGCGATCGGCGCGCGAGGCAAGCCGCGCCGCGAGGAGTGGGACGAGCAGTTCGCGCGCTACCGCACCGCGTTCCCCGAGGCGGCGACCGAACTCGATCTGTTGCGCGATGGTAAGCTCGCGGGCGGGTGGGACGCGGAAATCCCGGTATTTCCCGCCGAAGCGAAGGGTGTCGCCTCGCGCGACGCGGGCGGCAAGGTGTTGAACGCAATCGCGCCGCATGTGCCGATGCTGATCGGCGGCGCGGCGGATTTGTCGCCTTCGACCAAAACCAACCTGACGTTCCAGGGCGCGGGGCCGTTCGAGGCGTCGTCGCCGGGCGGGCGCAACATGCACTTCGGCGTGCGCGAACACGCGATGGGCTCGATCGCGAACGGCATGGCGCTATGCTACCTGCGTTCGTACACCGCGACGTTCCTGGTGTTCGCCGACTATATGCGCGCGCCCATCCGGCTGGCGGCGATCATGGAAGTGCCGACTGTGTTCGTCTTCACGCATGACAGCATCGGCGTGGGCGAGGACGGACCGACGCACCAGCCGATCGAGCATCTGGCGACGTTGCGCGCGATCCCCGGGCTGGACACGATCCGTCCGGGCGACGCGAACGAGGTCGCGGTGGCGTGGCGCGTTGCCTTGGAGCATACGAACGAGCCGACCGCGCTCGTCTTCTCGCGCCAGACGATCGAGACTTTGGACCGGAGCAAGTTCGCCTCCGCCGAGGGTTTGCGGCAGGGTGCTTATGTGCTCGGCGATGCGCCGGGCGGCGATCCCGAGGTGATTCTGATCGGCACCGGCAGCGAGTTGCCGATGGTGCTCCACGCCTACGAGAAGCTGGTCGAGGAAGGTGTCCGCGCGCGCGTCGTGTCGATGCCGAGCTGGTATTTGTTCGAGAAACAGCCGCGCGAATACCGGGAGGCGGTGTTCCCACCTTCGGTCCGCGCGCGGGTGGCGGTCGAGCAGGCGGGATCGATTGGCTGGGACCGCTATGTCGGCCACGACGGCGCGACGGTGACGATGAGCACCTTTGGCGCGTCCGCCCCGTTGGCGAAGTTGCAGGAAAAATACGGCTTTACCGTCGATAACATCGTCAAAGTCGCGCATTCGGTGCGCAAGGGGGAATACGCATGACCAGCCGATTGAAGCAGCTCGCCGACGCCGGCCAAGCGGTTTGGCTCGATTTCGTCGATCGCAAGTTTCTGGCCGACGGTGGTCTGCGCAAGCTGATCGCCGAGGATGGGCTGACCGGCGTCACCTCCAATCCTTCCATCTTCGAAAAGGCGATGGGGCACGGCGATGCGTACGACGAGGGGTTCACCGCGTTCCTGGGCAAGGCGGACGCGAGCGTTTCCGATACCTACGAGGCGCAGGCTATCGCCGACATCCAGGCGGCGGCGGACGATATGCGGCCCGTGTATGACCGGCTGAACGGCAAGGACGGCTACGTTAGCCTGGAGGTTTCGCCCTACCTCGCGCACGGCACGGAGACGACGATCGTGGAGGCGCGGCGGTTGTGGAAGGCGGTCGACCGGCCGAACCTGATGGTTAAAGTGCCCGCGACCGATGCGGGCGCGCCCGCGATCGCCAAGCTGATCGAGGACGGCATCAACATCAACGTGACGCTGCTGTTCGCAGTGAGCGCATACGAGGCGGTGGCCGAAGCCTATATGGCGGGGCTGGAGGCGCGCGTTGCCAAGGGCTTGCCGGTCGACCGCATCGCCAGCGTGGCGAGCTTCTTCGTCAGCCGGATCGACACCGAGATCGACAAGGCGATCGATGGCCGGCTTAAGGTTGGCGACGCCGATCCGCAGGCGCTCTCCGCGTTGCGCGGCAAGGTGGCGATCGCCAATGCCAAGCTCGCGTATGCGCATTTCCAGGAGCTGAGCGCGGGCGCGCGCTGGCAGGCGCTGGCCAAGAAGGGTGCGATGCCGCAGCGGCTGTTGTGGGCTTCGACCGGGGTCAAGGACCCGGCCTATCCCGATACGCTGTATGTCGCCGGGCTGATCGGGCCGGACACGGTGGATACCATTCCGCCGAAATCGATGGACGCGTTCCGCGATCACGGCGAGGTCGCGGCGACGCTGACCGCCGATGTGGCGAGCGCGCGGCACGTGATTGCTGAGGCCGAGCGGTTGCAGCTCGACCTCCACGGCGTGACCGAGAAGCTGGTCGAAGATGGGGTGCAACAGTTTGCCGACGCGGCGGACGCGCTGTTGGGTGCCGTAGCGGCGAAGCGCACGGCGTATCTGGGCGAGCGGCTGAACACGATGTCGGCGATGCTGCCGCCCGCGCTGGATGCGGCGGTCAAGGCGCGGCTGGAGCGCGCGCGCGCGGAGGCGTGGTCGCGGCGGCTGTGGGCGGGCGATGCTTCGCTGTGGACCGGGCAGGACGAGGGCAAATGGCTCGGCTGGCTGGCGGCGGCGAAGGGCGAGCAGGTCGACGAGGGCGCACTCGCAACGCTGGCGGGCGAGGCAAGGCGGTTCAAGGATGCGGTGCTGCTCGGCATGGGCGGATCGAGCCTTGGCCCCGAAGTGCTGGCGAAGATTTTGGGTTCGGGCGCGGGTTCGCCGAAGCTGCACGTGCTCGACACCACCGATCCGGGGCAAATTTCCACTGTGCTGGCGCTGATCGATCCGAAGAACACTTTGTTCATCGTCTCGTCCAAATCGGGTTCGACGATGGAGCCTGAGCTGCTGCGCGCGTTTTTCTGGGACAAGGCGGGCAAGGACGGCTCGCGCTTCGTCGCGGTGACCGATCCGGGATCGAACCTGGAGAAAACCGCGAAGGCGGACGGCTACGCGCATATCTTTCCGGGCGATCCCGCGATCGGCGGACGGTATTCGGTGCTTTCCGCGTTCGGCATGGTTCCCGCCGCCGCGATGGGCATGGACGTGCCAGGCTTATACAAGGCGACCCAAGCGATGGTGTTCGCCTGCGGGCCAGACGCTCCGCCCGCCGCCAACCCAGGCGTGCATCTGGGCGCGATCCTCGGCGAAGCCGCGCTGGCCCACCGCGACAAGCTGACGATCCTGACGTCGAAGGGGCTGAAGCCGTTCGGGGCGTGGCTCGAACAACTCGTCGCGGAATCGACGGGCAAGCAAGGCAAGGGCATCGTGCCGGTCGACCTCGAACCCGTGGGCAAGCCCGACGAATATGGCGACGACCGCGTGTTCGCCTATTTCCATCTCGCGGGCGATCCCGATATGTCCGAACTGGACGCGGTCGTGGCTCGCGGTCACCCGCTGATCCGCATCGGTGTCCACGACATCCGCCAGATCGGCCAGGAGTTCTTCCGCTGGGAGATCGCGGTGGCGACGGCGGGCGCGGTCATCGGTATCGACATCTTCAACCAGCCCGATGTCGAGGACGCGAAAATCGCCACACGCAAGCTGGTCGACGCATACGAGGCGAGCGGGCACCTGGAACCCGAGACCGCCGCGTGCGAGACGGCGGACTTTGCGGTGTTCGCGCCCAAGAACGTGGCCACGCCCGCCAAGGACCCGGTCGGTTATTTGCGCGCGCACTTCGCCGAACTTGCGCCCAACGACTACCAGGGATTCCTCGCCTATATCGAGCGCGACGCGGACTATGCGGCGGCGATCGCGCACATGCGCGTCGCGGTGCGGCGCGCGCTGCACGTGGCGACCGTGCTCGGCTTCGGGCCGCGTTTCCTGCACTCGACTGGGCAAGCGTATAAGGGTGGCCCGGACAGCGGCTCGTTCCTGACGATCACGCGCGACGCCGGTCCCGACCTGAACATTCCCGGGCGCAAGGCGAGCTTCGGCACGGTCCAGCTCGCGCAGGCGCGCGGCGACATGGACGTGCTGGCGGCACGCGGGCGCACGGTGTTGCGCGTTCATCTGAAACACGGTGGCGGTGGGATCGAGGCGCTCAAGACCGCGATCGATGTTGCGTTACAAAGTTGAATATTGCGCTCCCGTCATCCTGAACTTGTTTCAGGATCCATCTTCTTTTCTGAGCGGCGGTGAAGCAGCAGCACGGAGTAAGGTAGGTCCTGAAACGAGTTCAGGATGACGGTTGCTTGACTAGATAAAGAGGAATTGAAACCATGCGTCTAGCCATGATCGGCCTCGGCCGGATGGGAGCCAATATCGCGCGCCGCCTGATGCGCGGCGGGCACGAGATCGTCGCCTTCGACCGCGACGCGAAAGCGGTCGCCGAACTTGCGGGCGAGGGCGCGGTTGGCGCGGCGTCGCTGGAGGAGGTCGCGGGCAAGTTCGACGAGCAGCGCATCTTTTGGGTGATGCTGCCTGCGGGAGCGCCGACCGAAAGCACGATCGAGACGCTGATCGGGCTGGGCAAGGAAGGCGACGTCATCATCGACGGCGGTAACACCTTCTACAAGGACGACATCCGCCGCGCCGCCGAATGCCAAATGAAGAAGTTCCATTACGTCGACGTCGGCACGTCGGGCGGCGTATGGGGCCTCGAGCGCGGCTATTGCATGATGATCGGTGGCGACAAGGAAACGGTCGACGCGCTCGATCCAATCTTCGCCACTTTGGCGCCCGGCCTGGGCACGATGCCGCGTACCAAGGACCGCGCCGCCGACGCCGACAAGCGCCCCGAATGCGGCTATATGCACGCGGGACCTGCGGGAGCGGGCCATTTCACCAAGATGGTCCACAACGGGATCGAATACGGCTTGATGCAGGCGTATGCGGAGGGGTTCGATATCCTGAAGGGCAAGCAATCGAACAAGTTGCCCGAGAACGAGCGCTTCACGATCGACCTGCCCGATGTGGCCGAGGTTTGGCGGCGCGGCAGTGTAATCTCGTCGTGGTTGCTCGATCTGACCGCCGAAGCACTCGCCACCGACCACCACCTCGATAAGTTCAGCGGCATGGTGGCGGATTCGGGCGAAGGTCACTGGACGGTCGAAGCGGCTATGGAAGAGGCGGTGCCCGCATACGTGCTCGCGGCGGCGCTTTTCGCGCGCTACCGCTCGCGTGTCGATACGACGTTCGGCGATAAGATGCTGTCCGCGATGCGCTATGGGTTTGGTGGCCACGTCGAGATGCCGCAATGAACGATGGAGCGATCGAGACGGCAGGCGCAACGGACCAAATGCCCGCCGCGCCTTCACCCAAGCCCGCGCCGCCTGCGAAGATCGTCATCTTCGGCGCGCTCGGCGATCTGACACGGCGGTTGCTGATGCCCGCGCTCGTCAATTTGCGGCGGCAAGGTTTGCAGGACGAAGAAACGCAGGTGATCGGTATCGGCCGGGACGACATCGACGACGCGGGCTTCCGCGTGCAGATGGAGAATTTCATCGAAGGCGCGGACGCCTGGGAGCGGCTTCGCGCGCACGTCACGTATTTACGCGGCGATTTCACCGAAGACGCGACGTTCACGGCGATCAAGGAGCGCGTCGATGGCAGCGCGGTGTTTTATCTCGCCACACCGCCCGACTTCTTCGGCCCGATTGTCGCCAAGCTGGGCGGAGCGGGGCTGCTCGATCAAGGCATGGGCTTCCGCCGGGTAGTGATCGAGAAGCCGTTCGGCCACGATCTCGCGTCGGCGCAGGATTTGAACCAATGCTTGCTTGAGCACGCGCGCGAAGAGCAGATCTACCGGATCGATCATTTCCTGGGGAAGGAAACCGTTCAGAACATCCTGGTCGCGCGGTTCGGCAATGCGGTGTTCAAATCGATGTGGACCTGCGGCTCGATCAAGGCGGTGGAAATTACCGCCGCCGAAACCGTGACGGTCGGCAAGCGCGGGCAATTCTACGATCACACCGGCGCTTTGCGCGACATGGTGCCCAATCATCTGTGCCAGTTGCTCGCGCTGATCGCGATGGAAGCTCCCGTAGACTTCAGCGCCGACGCGGTCCGCGATGCGAAATCCGCCGTGCTCGCCGCAGTCCGACCGATCCAGCCCGAGGACGCGGTGCGGGGCCGCTACGGCGCGGGTAAAATCGGCGACGACAAGGTCAGCGCCTATTCGGACGCCGAGGACGTCGATCCCAAGGGCACGACCGAGACTTACGTGGCGCTCAAGGCGACGATCGACACGCCGCGCTGGAAGGACGTGCCTTTCTATCTGCGTACGGGCAAGGCATTGGCGGCGCGCGATACCGAGATCGTCGTCACGTTCAAGGCAATCGAGCGCATCGGTTTTGGCGACAACGATTTGAGCGACCCACCCGCGAACCGGCTGGTGCTGCAATTGCAGCCGGACGAAGGCCTCGGCATCGACGTGATCGTCAAGACGCCGGGACCGTTGGTCACCGCGACTCCGGTGCGGCTGGAATTCCTGTACAAGGACGTGTTTGATCTCGGCCACCGTACGGGCTACGAGACTTTGCTCTACGATGTGCTGATCGGCGATCAGACGCTGTTCCAGCGGGCCGACCAAATCGAGGGCGGCTGGCGCGCGGTACAGCCAGTGCTCGAGGCATGGGCGAAGGACGGCGCGCCAGATTCGTATGACGCGGGAAGCACGGGGCCAGCATCGGCAGATGCGCTGCTCGCGCGCGATGGCCGGGCGTGGCACCCGATCGGATGACGATCCGGCTGTTGGTCGCCGACATCGACGGCACGCTGGTGCGTCAGGACAAAAGCTTGTCCGACGCGACCGTGGCGGCGGCGGGGCGGTTGCGCGAGGCGGGGGTTGCGCTGGCGCTGATCAGCGCGCGCCCGGCGAGCGGGATCGTGCCGTTGGCCGCCCGGCTCGGGCTGACGGGGGTGTTCGCGGCGTTCAACGGTTCGACGATCGCCGAATGCGACGGCACGGTCGTCTCGGCCGAACGGTTGGACGATGCTACTGCCGCGCGCGCGCTCGAATTGCTCGCGCATCCCGCGATCGACGTGTGGCTTTACGCCGACGATCACTGGTATTCGACCCAAGTTTCCAACCCGCATAGCGAGCGCGAGAAATTGTCGGCCGGGATGGATCCGACCATCGTCAGCGATCTCGCGACGCTCGCGCACCGCGTCGACAAGATCGTCGGCGTCAGCGAGGATCACGCGTTACTTCCCCGGCTCGATCCCGAGATCGCCGCCGCGTTGGGTAGCAAAGCGACGGTCGCGCGCAGTCACGCCTATTTCCTCGACGTCACCCCGCCCACCGGCAACAAGGGCGATGGGATCGCGCGCATCGCCGAGGCGGCAGGCATCGCCCTCGGCGATACGGCGGCGATCGGCGATGGGATGAACGACATTGCCATGCTGAAGCGCGCAGGCCTCGCGGTGGCGATGGGCAACGCGCCGGATGAAGTAAAGGCGGCGGCGGGCCACGTCACGCGCTCGAACGATGACGACGGGGTAGCGGCCGCGATCGACGAACTCGTCATTCCAGCCAGCCGGAGGCCGCAGCCATGAAACGCATGATCGCTTTCGATCTTGACGGCACGCTCGCCGAGAGCAAGCAGCCGATCCAGCCCGACATGGCTGCTCTATTGTCGCTGCTACTCGGCGTGGCCGAAGTCGCGGTGATCTCGGGCGGCGACTGGCCGCAGTTCGAGACGCAGGTGGTCGAGCGCCTGCCCGCCGACGCCAATTTCGCGCGGTTGTGGATCATGCCGACCACCGGCACCAAGCTCTACCGCTTCGAGGGCGGCGCATGGAAAGCAGTCTACGCCGACATCTTCTCCGCCGAAGAACGCAAGCACATCGTCGACGCGCTCGACCACGCGGCCGAGGCGGGCGGCCTCAACCAGGGGCAGGTGTGGGGCGAGCGGATCGAGGATCGCGGCAGCCAGATCACCTTCTCGGGCCTAGGCCAACAGGCCCCGCTCGACGCCAAAAAGGCGTGGGACCCCGACTTTGTCAAGCGCAAAGCGCTGCAAGCGTCATTGCAGAAGGAATTGCCCGACCTGTCGATCAATGTGGGTGGTTCGACGTCGATCGACATCACGCGGAAGGGCATCGACAAGGGCTACGGGATGCACCGCCTGACCGACCAGTCGGGTATCGCGTTCGAGCACATCCTGTTCATGGGCGACGCGATCTACCCGGGAGGCAACGACGACCCGGTCCGCATCGCGGGCATCGACGTGATCAAGGTGCGCGACGTGGCCGAGACGCGCACCGCGATCACCGCCGTGATCGCGTGCATGAAGGGGTGAGCTGGCGGTTCAGCCCGGCTTTTTGAATCGATACATGAACTGATCGGTGTGGCCGCGAATGGCTGGATCAAAGACGATCTTGTCGTGCGCGTCGGCGGGATTGGCGAGCGCGTTGCTCTCGCCGTCGAAGACGAACCCCGCCGCGACCACTTCGGCCTTGACCATTGCGGGGTCGATCCGGTGCAGCGTCTTGGTCGCCACGTCGCCCGAACCCGCGAGCGCGACGTGATCGACGACGACGAAGGTGCCGCCCGGCTTCAACGCGGCGTATATCGCCTTGTTGACCGCGAGGATCGCACCCGGCCCCATGATGTTGTGCAGATCGTGATAATTCTGCGCGGTCCACAGCACGTCGATTTGCTTGACCGAAGGATCGGACAGCGCGGGCACGACGCTGACGTTGCCATAGGCCGGATTAGCGGCAATCGCGGCCAACGCTTTCGGGGCTTCGGGATCATGCTCGGCAACCTGCGCGGGCACGATGGCGATGACATGGCCCGAGGGCTTGACCGCGACCGCGAACAGCCGTGTGAAATAGCCGTGGCCGGGGATCATATCGACTATCGTGTCGCCGGGTTTGACCTGCGCGAACGTCAGCATCGCATCGGGGTGGCGCGCCGCGTCGCGCGCGGTATCCTCGGCGGGGCGGTGCACATCGACAACTGCGCGCGACTGCGCGGCGGCGGTTCCACTAATCAGGAGCGCGGCTATGATCGTGATGGAACGGAATAGGGCGGGTTGGGCCATCATGTGTCTCCCAAGGCAGGGTCGAGCGGAACTAGGCGATGCACAAACACGATCGAACCGCTATCGCCAGGCATCAGACCGGCACGATCTCGTCGAACTCCCGCAGGTCTATGGCCACGCGACCGTCGGGTAAATAGCCGAAGATGTCGGCATAGCGATAGCCGAAAATCAGTTCGTCGACTACGTAGCTGTGCCGCGCGTGGATCGTCTGTGACATGGTTTCGTCCAGACCCGTCACCGTCACCAGTAACTCGGCTCCCGCTTCGCGCAGCTCCTCGGGCGTGGCCTCATAAAACGGACTGACCTCGTCGATCGCGTGCATCAGCGTAAAAGACAAGGCGAACACCGGCGTGTGCGCCCGCTCCAACTTCAGCGCGTGAAATCTTCGCATCCTCACGCCCTCGGCGCTCAGCTCGCTCTTCAATAGAGTGAGCTCGACATCGGCTTGCAGGATCTGGTTGCTCCGTCCGTTCACCATGCGGATCTGCAGCATTTGCACGCCGTTCCGCTGCGAAATGACCGCGCAGCGCCCGAAGCGTACGCGCGCGGTCGGCCGCGAAAACCGCGCGAAGAACAAGCCCGTGGCAAACGCGACGATCACGATCGAGGTGAGCGTTTCCACCGTGACGATCAGGTTGGTATACAGGTCTTGCGGGTAGAGGACGCCGTAGCCGATCGTCGCCATTGTTTGAATACTGAAGAAGAACGCGTCCTGGAAGGATCCCGCGCGCGCGTGCGAAATGCCCGACGGGTCGAGCATATAGCAACCCGCGAAAACGACGTTGGCCAGCAAGTACACCGCCGCCAGCACTATTATGAGAAGGCCCCAGGGCAGCACGAGCAACTGGTGGTAGAGATCGTCCCACCAGCGCATCGTTCCGCCGATTTTGACCGCGCGGTCGGAGGCGCTGCGTGGCACGATCCGAGCACGCTGTGCCGGCGACCCATCAGGATTCGGCGGTGCGTCGCGCAGCAGCGTTGCCGGCACGCGTCGGCGCGTGATGACAGCCGCCAGCAGCGCTTTCATTCAACCGGGTTCGGTAGGGGCGACACGCGCGTTTGTCCGCCGATCAGCAGCAGCGCGCAAGCCGACGCCGCTCCCGCCGCGACCGCGCCCACCATGGCGGCGGCTTGGAAGCCTTGGACAAACCCGACCGCGCCGCCCTGCAGCGCGAACACCAGGCCGAGCAGCGCGGTCGCTACCAGCCCCGCGATACGCGCCACCGCGCTATTGAAGCCCGAAGCCGCCCCGATGTGATCGGTATCCACCGACGCCATGACGGTGGTGGTCAGCGGCGCGACGCAGATACCCATGCCGATGCCGAGCGCGAGCGTGGCGGGCAACAAATCGGTCCAGTAATCTATTTTGCCGTCGTGGACGCGGGTCAGCAACGCGAAGCCGCACGCGACGATCGCCGAGCCGATGCCGAGCGGCAGCCGTCCGCCGATGGTGGCGGTCAGGCGACCCATCACGCGAGCCGAGCCCGATCAGGATCGGTACCGGCAGCAGCGCCGCGCCCGCCGATACCGCCGACCAGTGCGCAACGCGGATGAGGAGGTAGGGCGGTAGCACTAGTAAGCCGCCCAATGCGCCATAAAGCAGAAAGGTGAACAGCGTCAGGCCGACGAAGGCGCGCGTCGCGAATAGCGCGAACGGCATTATCGCGCGGTCGCCGCGCCGCGCTTCGATCCACAGGAAACCACCGAGCAGGATGGCCCCGACGAGCGCAGCGGCGACCACCGGGGTAGCCGCGTCGCGCGCGGCCGACGCGACGGTCAGTGCCCAAGTCAGCAGGCCGAGCGCGATCGTGGCAAGCGCCGCGCCGCCCCAGTCGAGCGTCGCGCCCGGTCGCTTGTCTTGCGTGTCGGCCACGAACCGCCAGGCAAGATAAGCGGCCCCGAGCGCGATCGGCACGTT
>JAABUQ010003679.1_pt1 | contig 27536 bp, 22 predicted proteins | sample 5560001 | NCBI WGS metagenome assembly JAABUQ01 (sample SAMN10711888, study PRJNA513371) | rock metagenome | isolation source: Antarctica rocks | place: Antarctica: Victoria Land, Finger Mt nord | collected 2015-12-18 | reverse complement strand
TGCTGCGACTTGAGAACGCGAGTACCTCGCTGAGAAAAGCAGTTCCTGCTCAGAAACGTTCCGTCTTTCAGAGACGAGAGAAAAATGAGCACGCAAAACTCGCCGCAGAAAATTTTGCAAGGGGAAATGACGAAAAATGACAGAGCCATCGAACATCATTCCCTTCCCTCAGTTTGGCAATGAGGAATGGATTGAGAGCTATCACCAGGCATGCCTGACGAAGCTCAATGAAGCAACCGTTGACGCCTACCTGCGTATATTGCGCCAGTTTACTGAATGGGTTGCCAAACGCCCAGGGCACGGCAAACAGTTTCAGCCGGAACAACTCACGACGACCGTTGTTGAGGGATATGTGTCAATACTCAAAGAGCGGGGATATAGCGTCAGCCATCGCACACGAGTCAAATCCGTGATCAAACAGTTCTGCCAATGGCTAATTGACGAGAGAGAAGTCCTCAAACGTAATCCCACTCGTGGTATCGAGATCAAAACACAACAGGTGCTTGCCCCTCGTATTCTCTCGCCTGATCAGCGGTTTGTGCTGCGTAATCTGGTTGAGAAGGCCGATGACCTGCGAGGCAAGGCCCTCTTTGCTCTGGGCTATTGGGCTGGTTGTCGGGTAAGTGATGCTGCCCATCTCTTGATGGAGCATACCCATGTGGGTCCCAAGATTGGCTGGCTCCATGTTGGACACAAAGGGGAGAAGTTCCGGGACATTGATCTGTTGAACGAAGCCCGCCGTCCTCTCTATGACTATATCCAGCATGGTGGACGTGATCCCGAGAGTATCTATGTCTTTACCTCACAGAGAAGTCTGCATTTGACCGAAGATGGCATTCATCATTGGTTTCGCACCCTCAAGCGACACGCAAACACAGAGGAATGGGATCTCATCTCCGATCTCAGCTTTCATGATTTACGCCATGATTTTGCCCATCGCGCACGTGAAGCTGGGTGGACCCTTGAAGAGGTGGCCTACTACTTGGGGCATATCACAATGAAAGGCACACCTGCGATTCAGACCACGGTTCGGTATACCCAGGTGAGTCGAGCCCATGTCAAAGAAAAGCTGAAATTGCTGAAAGGATGAGTCATTCAAAGAGAAAGCACCACCAGGCTTCTTCCTCGTGACGCTGGTGGTGCCTCCGCAAAACGGCCTCACAATCGCTACACAACAACCCCGATCCCGCCACTGCGTTCCGCTCGGCGCAACGCAACCGACAGCATGGTATACCCGGCGCAGAGCGTGAGCAGGGTGGCGAAAGCGAGTGGGAGGAGATTTTCCCAGACCGTTGGCGCATTCCAGGGGGCACCTGTTAACACAAGCACCCGTACGACGGTGAACCCATAGGTCTGTGGCAAGAGACCACTCAGGCTCCGCAGCCAGCCTGGCAGGACGGTCAACGGCACATAGAGGCCGCTGGCCAGCATGACCAGATAGCGATAGGCCCAGGTGATGGGGTCCTGGCCGCTTTTGACTTCCAGCAGGAAGAAGAGGCTGGCTCCAGCTATTCCCAACCCTGCATTCGACAAAACCAACAGCAAAAAGGCACATACGACCAGGGGCCAATTGATGTTGGTGTGGATAGAGACGCCACCGAGGAGCAGCACCCCCAGCAGCGCCAGGATCTGCAAACAGGTCGAGAAGAGCACTTGCCAGCCCAGACGCCCGACGAGATTGGCCCAGATGCCATGCACTGAAAGACGGTAGGTTTCCAGGCGCTTGTCCCAGAAGGCTTCAGAGATCGTGGTAAATGGTCCGTTGAGGGCTGCCAGACAGACCTGATTGAGGAGCACGCCAAGCACGACATAGGCCAGGTAGTTCGCACCATACTGCTGCACCTCCTGACTCGCGCCCGCGTTCAGGAAGCGCCCGACAAAATACCAGACACCCACCGCTGTGAACTCCTGTATTCCTGCCAGGACCAGATTGGATGGGTAATAACGCAGATTGCGGTATTCCAGCCAGGCGGCAACCCGGCAGGCTCGCAGAAACCCACGAAGTCCACTCCGTTGTTGTTCTGTGGCACGTATCACTTAGTTTCTCCCTTCTGGCACTTGCAAGCGTTGTGCGGCGAGCGCCTGAAACACGTCGGTGAGGGTCACAGGTTCCGCTTGCATCGTGAGCAATGTAAAGCCCTGAGCGCGCACCCACGCGAGCAGTGCGGGCGTGGTCGCACGTATGTCGAGCGACTCGACCTTCACCGTCAGGTTGGACGCGAAAGCGTCGGTGATCTGTACCGCAGTCGCTGCCGGGAAGGATGGCGTTGGCGGTGCTGCTATATCCTCCGCCGTGTTCTGACGCTTGAGGGTCAAAATGATGGGCCTGGTCAAGCGTAGCGAGCGCATCAACTCGACAGTAGGCTGATGGGCGATCAGCTCGCCTTGACGCAGCAAGGCAATTTCGCCACACAACTCCTCGGCCTCTTCCATCACATGCGTTGTCAGAATAACGGTGACCGCGTGCTGCTGGTTGAGATCGGCGATCATTTGCCGGACTGAGCGCACCCCCTCGATATCAAGCTTATTGGTCGGCTCGTCCAGAAAGAGCAAGGGTGTCTCGGCCAGCAGCGAACGCGCCAGGGCCAGGCGCTGGCGTTGGCCCGCGCTGATATGCATGGGCCAGAAATCTGCTTTGTCGGCCAACCCCAATCGCTCTAACAGGTCGTCGATACGTTGGCGGGCCTGCCTGCCGTAGAGGCCGAAAATGGGGGCCCAGAAGGCCAGATTTTGGCGCACCGTGAGGTTGTTATCGATCCCGACATCAGCCGTGGGAGCCACGAGACTGACCAGGCCGCGAATTTTGGCGTGCTGGCGCAGCAGATCATAGCCCAGGACGGTTCCCCCACCGCTATCGGGGCGCAACAATCCCGCCAGAATCTTGATGAGCGTCGTTTTGCCCGCGCCATTGGGGCCGAGCAGCCCCAAAATAGCTCCTTCGGAGACACGCAGACTGACATCTTGTAAGACCGAGACGCGCCTGTGTCCCGTCAGGGTATACTGTTTGCCAATGCCCTGCACGTCGATTATTGCCATCGTGTTAACGTTCCATTCCGTCGCGCGCGCTCGATGCCCCAGCCATAGGCCAACACACCGAGCGGCAGTAAGATCACTGTCAAAAGCAAGAGCGCGCCTCCATCGATCAAAACTGGCGAGATGCTGGGTAAGGCTTGCTGAATGGGTAGGACCGGTACATTCGCCTGCGCTCCGGGGTCCAGTAGACGACGCAGTGCATCAAAGGCATAGGTGTGTGGGATCAGGCACGCCATCCATTGCAAGGGTCTCGGCAAGACGGTGACGGGATAATACGCGCCTGCCAGGAGAGTTGCCAGCAATTGTTGGACAATGAACTGGATAGGCTCGGTGCCCTTTTTAATATTGAGCAGGTAGAACGAGCTGGCGCTGAGCAGGCCAATCCCAAAGCCAGCGGCTAAGAACAGCAGGGTAAACAGGAAGGCCAGCGGCCACGCCGTAAAGGTAAAGGTCGCGCCGAACAAGAGCATGCCAAAGCCGAAGGTAAAGAACAGACGTGGATAATCGTCCAGAATGGATTTGGTCATCAATCCAAGCAATGGTGTGTAAATGGACATCGGGCTCAGCAGGAAGAGGTCCATCGTGCCATTGAAATAACTGCGCTGAATGCGGATGTAGGGATCACTCAGATTCGTATTGATGAAAACATTGACCGTCACCCCGATGACCACAAAAGACATATAGTTTGTCCCATACGCGGCCCCCAGCAGGGAGTGAGCCTGGCCGGCAATGGTCTGGCCGAGCAGGAAGAACAGCAGTGTCGTCACCAGAATATTCGTGATCCAAAGGACCTGATTGACGCGATAGGACTGCCAGATCCGATACTCGCGCAGGCCAAAGGCCCACAATGCGGCAAACTCGCGCCACCAGGGATGCTGTTTTTGCCCAGGCTTGAGCGTTTGCGTTGCATCAGGTACGGGCGTGTGTGAGGTCGTCATACGGGTGCCTCCCCATGGGCATACACGTGCTCCTCATGCCCACGTGTTGCGGCACGAGGCAGGGCCAGCACATCTTGTAAAGTGGGAGCAGTCTCGGCGAGGAAAACCACCCGTCCTGTGGGTTGGACAATCCAATCCAGGACGGCCTGGAGCGCCTCAGCGGATTTCCGGGCATGGACACGCCAGGTGCGTACCTCCAGGGCACCCGGACGTTCAATATGCTCAACCGCCAGGATCAGGGCAGGGGGGAGCGCAGTCGGCAGATCCATCTCTTCGGTATGGACCTCAATAACCGTCACTTCTCGGAGTGATGCGCGCAACTCACTGGGTGTGCCGAGCATCATGAGTTCACCCGCGTTGAGCACGGCGATGCGATCAGCGACGACCTCCATTTCCGCAGTCTGGTGATCTGTCAGCACAATGGTCTGACCGCGTTCGCACAAGAGGCCGCGTAGCAGATCAAGCAGGAGCTGAGCATGCACGGGGTCCAGCCCGACGGTTGGTTCATCCAACAAGATCAGCGGCGTGTGGAAAAGCAACGCGCGCGCCAGGATAACTCGTTGCCGCATGCCATTGGAGAGCTGGGACGGATATTTCTGCCGGTCTTCCCAGAGGTCCACCGCGCGCAACGCCTCCTCCGTGCGTATGCGTGCCAAAGAGGTGGGCATACCGCAGAGCGTGGCGAAAAAGCGAATATTCTCCTCGGCTGTGAGCGGCCATTCCAGGCCCATCCAGCCGGTCGTCGAAACATAGGAGACCTTGCGACGGATCTCGCGGGTGTTCTCCAATGGTGTGCCAGCGACGGAGCCGGTACCCTGTGTCGGCTGAATTAATCCAGCCACAATCTTGATCAGGGTGGTCTTGCCGGACCCATTGGGGCCAACTAGCCCGAAGATTTCCCCCTGTCGGATGTTCAGCGTCAGATCGCGCAGCGCCTGCACCGGCGGAGCTGTGTTGCTGGTGAGGCGCGCTACCCCCATCAGGTTGCGTAGCCAGAGCGCCGGGCCTTTCCATTCGAGTTTGGTCCCACGTAGCGACTGCTCAGTCCCTGGATAGGTTTTCGTGACGTGTTCGAGGCGTACCACTTCCTCTACCATATGGATCATTGTCCCTCTTCCAAAGTAGGAGACGAACTGGCACCTGTTGTTTGGAGCAGATGCCAGATTGCTTCCCTGTATCGGAGAACATGCTGCAGAGAGCTAGAGCGTTGCGAGCAATTGTTGCAGATCATCTGTCGCCTGCGCTGCGCGCTCTGGATAATAGGCCATGACGATCACATCTCCCAGGATCATGACCGCCTTCCAGGTGGCCATGAATGCCACGCTGACTGGTGCGCCTGCCGTATAGCCTCTCAACAGAGCCTCACGTTCGGCGGGGCGATTCCAGCGGCGCAGATCGAAGGCGGGATGGCTCATGTAGGCGTCCCCAAAATCAATCAGCCCCGTATAGGTGTGGGTCACAGGGTCCGCGAAGGTGTGCTCGCTGTAGGGGTTGGAATGGAGCGCGACACGCTCCTCGTTTTCTGGCAACGAGGCCAGCACCCGCTCGCTGATCACTGGTAACGACACCGCCAGCGGCCAGGGGTTTCCATCGTCCTGGAAGCGTTCTGCCAGCTCAACGAAATACGTGCGGAAGCGTTGTTGGACAGCAGCAAACGTGTGATCGCCGGGAAACTGGTCGTATTCGGCGAACGGCGTTTGGGGCAGGTCATGAATGCGGCGCAGCGTCATCCCAAGTTGAAAGAGGACCGCTGCGCGCTCGTCTTCGGTAAAAGAGATATGCCGTATGGCGACGCCTGGCATGCGGGTCATCACGGTATATTCGAGCAGCGCGCTCTCACGCCCATAGCCGAGAACACGCGGCACCGAAATATCAGGAAAGGCTTCCATTTGGTGCAAGAAAAAGACCTCTCTTGCCAGGCTCGTGAGCGGGCGAAGCTGCTGCGGGCGTTGCACTTTCAGAATACTGTGCTCATCAATGGCGTAAGTGCGAGCTTCGCCACCCGATTCATCCACGCCCGTCACCGCCTGCGCTTCTGGCACATGGCGGCGTACCAGGGAGAGGACCAGCTCGTGGGAAAGCACGGGATCAGGTGCATCAGGTTGCACATATATGTGTTTTGGCATAAAAGACTCCTTGTGTATTCAAATGTACGTACATAGCATCAATGCCGAAAGGATAGCCTGGTCCGTCAGACGAAAATTGGTTACAATGATGAATAACCACGGTTACATTATACCTGAACCTCTCAGGAAATGCAAACGTTTCTACGAGTCACAGAGCAATCTGTGCTTATCCCCACACCAGGTCAAAACACCCCTCGGCGATTTGATGGCAGACCGCCGTAATCCTCCATGCCTGCGCTTCAATCCCCATCGTAAACCGGAGATACGTCTCCCCAGTAAAGCCATACTGATCGGTTTGGCCGGGGGCCAGGGTGAAGTTCAGGCCAGAGATGGCATCGGGATCGCCTCCCTGGTCGGCAACACTACAGTCCGTGTAGTGACTCCAGGCCGCGCGCACCTCCGCGTACGAATGACGACTCTGCAAGCTTGTCGCATACACGCTCCAGGCTGCCGGGTAATTCCTCGCGCTGATCTGGGCGCAAAACGTGGTCAGCACCTGCGTAATCGAGAGCGCCAGATGGGGCGTCGGCGTAGGAGAAGGCTCCTGCGTCGGCGTAGCGGTAGGCGAGGGCGTCGGGCTGAGCGAGCTGACCGGCGAAGACGCAGGAGCGCTGCCCCTTTGCCAAGAGAGGGCATTCCAACCCGACCAGCCAGACACCAGCAGCATACCGAGGACGGCAAGCACTAGGACCAGCCGCGTGCCTCGTGCGACAGCCACCGGATGGCTCCCCACCTGGGCGCGCAAGGCAAGGAGCACCGCGAGGGTGCCCATCACGATGCCAAAGATCCCCATCTGGAAAACAGGATCACTCAACATAGCATGCTTCCTCCCATATCTTCTGCGCTTTTCCTGTGAGATCTCTGTATCGGCACGTCTCTCTTTTTTAGATTGTGACGACATTGACGACAAAAGAGATCAGCGTCAGCAGCACTCGTGCCTGCTCGAAGCGAACCGCATCAGCAGGACGCCGGAATGCGGCGTAAAAGCCAATGAACAGGTAGGTCACCAGCGGACACAGCACATCATTGGGACTGACCCCGGCAATGGGATCGTTGTTCAGTGCCCCCGTATTGGCCGCCGATCTCCACACGAAAACCGAGATCCCAACGACGATGGCAACCAACAGGCAATCGGAAAGCCGAAGCTGTATCCAACGGGTGCGCAGACCGATCAGCAGGAGCAACGCCGCTCCTGCCGTGATGGCTGCTGTCAGCGCGATGTGCGCCAACGGGAAGACTGTCGCGCTTGGAGACATATTCCCCTCCTCTTCTTTCATGAGACCGATTTACGCATGATCCGGCTCGCCTGCGAACTGGGCATAGAGCGCGTCATACACGAGGTTCCCCCGTTCCAGGGCGACCTGATCATTGGGACTGATCAGGCGCATCCCCTGACAAAGCACATCCAGCCCCGTCGCCGCAGGTTCCAGCATGACGTCCTGCACCGTATCGGCCTCATCCACCACGCGTGCGATGCGCTGGAGGACCGGATCGTTCAGGTCGTACTCCCGCAGCATGGTGTAAAACGTACAATGGCCTCGGTGATGCGACAGTCGCACCCCAGGGATATCAAACGGCTCCGCTCCCTCCGGCAGCGGCTTGTGGCCCGTCGGCACAAAGAGGAATTCGGCTTCTTGATCCAGATATTTCGTAATCAGCCAGGCGCAGGCCATGCGGTCCACGCCCACCTGTTCCCAGGTCACCCATTTCATGAGGTAAACCCTCCTCTCGCACGCATCAGCTGCTCCCGTACCTGTATCCCCAGCGGGGAGTGCAAGTAGTCCTGTGCGTGTACTTGTTGATATTTGCGGGAAAGTGCCACCAGGTCAGCGTCTTCTCGCTCCACCTCGTTCAGGATCTCCTGATAGGCGGTCTCGACACGGCTCTGAAACTGGCGAACCAGCCCCTCTGCTTGTCCATTCACGAGCAAGCGCGATTCCCAGAGGTAGGCTTCTCCACCGAGTTCACCGATCTCCACGCTCAGCCACTGGAACTGCTCGCGCGTCCAGGCGGTAGCGGGCAGCACCCAGACCGCGTCGTGCAGGAGCAATGCCCCCAGGCGTTTCAACTTCCTCCAGACCATCGCACGGCTGGATGTAGGCTCGCGCGGAATTTTGTAGACCAGTAAGACCCACGGTGTTTCTTGCGGTTGTTCCACGCCGTCTTCCTCCTAGTGATGGAGTACCGAATACACGATCAAGCCAATCACGGCGGCTCCGAGTACAATGAACGGCTCTGGCAGCTTCTTCCACCGCCAGAGCAAAAGCAGGGTGATCAGAGCCAGCAGAACAGTCGGGATGTCAATCAACGTGCGCCGTCCCAGAACCACCACTGCTCTGGTGATGGCCCCGATGGCCGCAGCAGTGACGCCTGTGACAAACGCTTTGATAGCCGGACGCTTCCCGTACTTGCGGAAAGCGGGCGCAGCGATCACCACGAAGCCGTAGCAGGGCAGGAAGGTGCCCAGCGCGGCCACACAGGCCCCGGCAAAACCTGCCACCAGATACCCGATGAACCCGGAGGTAATCACCACGGGCCCGGGTGTGATCATGGCCACCGCGACGGCATCCACAAACTGGCGATCCGTGAGCCAGTGGTGGTCCTGCACCACGCCCCCATAGAGAAACGGAATAATGGCCAGGCCGCTGCCGAACACAAAGGCTCCAGCGGCAGCAAAAAAGGTAAAGAGCGTCCACAGCGTTCCCCCGGTGATGGCTCCTCCCACAAGCAGTGCTGCCAGGGGCAGCGGTGAGAAGCTCACTACCCCAGTCTTTCTGTTCTTCCAGGAGGTCCAGACGTGTGTGATGCGCCTGGGGGGAGCCTTGACCAGCCAGACAAGGAGCCCGGCGACCAGGAAAAGCAGTACCTGCTCGGACTGGGTCAGGATCGTGACTACAGCGGTGACCAGGTAGATTACCCAGAGCAACCAGTCACGCCCGATGGTCCTGGTGGTCAGTTTGTAAGCACTGTGAGCAATGATGCCAATCACACTGGCACCGACCCCATAGAAGACCGCCTGCATCCAGGTCAGGCCCCCATAGAGGGTATAGAGCCAGCCAAGAGCCACGACCATGAGAAACGATGGCCAGATAAAGGCCAGTCCCACCAGCGTCGCCCCCAGTCTCCTAGAGCGAACATAGCCCAGATACATGGCGAGTTGGGCAGCCAGCGGTCCTGGCGAGAGCTGAGCGAGGGCCAGTCCCTCCTGGTAATCCGCCTCCGCGATCCAGGCTCGTTGCTCCACCAGATCCCGGTGCATGTAGCCCACCAGCGCCACCGGGCCACCAAAGCCGAGCGTTCCCAGGCGCAAGAAATAGCGCATCAATTGCCACAAGGTATAGGGAGAGGGCGCTTTCGTCTGTGGCGCGGTCCCTTCCCTGGTGTGTGCGGTATCCATCGTGTCCATCTGCTCCTCTGTTGCAGCCTCGGCTTACGTCGGGCTGCGGCCTCTTCCCAACGATGATTGTATCTTTCTCTAACCACTGTTACATTGTACAGGAGATGGCCCCAAAAGGCAAGGACGAACCAGAGACAGCTGGAGATGGAGAAAGTGGGAGGGTGTAGAGGACGGAGAACGCCAGAAAAACACACCTGAAAGCCTGGGCCTGCTTTGCCCTGAGAGACTGGCTCTCGCAGGACTGCTTCGTCGAAACGCGCGTCAGGATATCATGCTCTCCCTGTTGTTCTTGCTTCTTTTTTCAAGAGGGAGATGTATGGGATGCAATGCATCAATTTCTCTCTGGTAAAAGTACTAAGGTGCTGCTGCAAGCTTGACGAGTGTGGTCAATCATCCTGATCGGGAGAAACAAGCTGGGGGAGGGTCAGGCAAAGAAGGTGTACAATACAAGGTGTCTTCCTCGCCTGACCAACAGAGACTGGATACCTGCCCCTCTCATCCCAGAGCCGTGAAACGAGAAGAAAAGAAAAAATGGTGAGACACGACACTGGTCTACGCAGAGAGTTCTTCCTCAATTTGCATGCGTTCAGTGAGATCTAAGCGGAACATACCGTATGGGGTCACATGGCTGTAGATAAGCGGCGTCAGCGCTCGCAAGTCCTCTTTCTTCATGTGTTGAAACTGTTGTGGTTCGGCTAAGACACGCTGAATCAATAAGGTGTTCACATAGACCAGGCAGATCTGCAGCAAGTGGAGCGATAACGCGGCTAACTCTTGCTCATCCAGCCTGTTCGTTGCGAAATCTCCGCTGTGCCCATAGAAGATAAAACTATTGGCCCCGTTCCAATTCTCAATCACATTGAGACCCTCATGAATTTCCCTGCGCAGCGCTTCCGATTGTAAGTATTGGCAGAGAAAAATGGTTTTCACGGCTCGGCCTAATTCCGCAAAGGCTTGATAGGTTGGATGTTGCAGTTCCGTTTGGTTGAAACGGCGCAAAATCGCCTCTGTCTCCGCTGTTCCTAGACGCAAGGCGGTCGCATATTTGATCATCTGGTCATACTGCTCTTTGATGAGATCCCAGTTAATAGGACGGCTGAGAATCAGTTGCAGGTTAGGATAGGCGACGGGATCGCCACTCACGGGACGAGCAAGCTTTTGAGCGTAGATATTTTTCAGGCGAGGCATCAGTTGAAAACCGAGGAGGTGACAGAAGCCAAAAGCAACTTCGTTCTGACCATGGGTATCCACGAACTGCTTTTCGACCTTCATCTGCGTACAGTGGCGTAGCACACCCTGAATCATCGCTGCCACCTCAGAGGAAGAACAGGTTTTGAGTTGAGAATAGATGCAGGTTGCATGTTTTTCGACGTGCCAATAGATCATCACGCCCTTGCCACCGTAGCGCAGATGCCATTCGGTCATCAAATTTTGATCCCAGGCCCCAAACTGCTTCGAGTCCGAGGCACAGGTGGTCGTCCCTTCTCCCCAGATATGAGGCTGGCGGACCTGAAAAATAGCGTTGGCGACATCGATAATCGCAGCACGCAGATGCTCTTGACGAATGTAGCGACGACGAGTATAGATCAGCTCATTGTGGCTTTGCCCATGGTCACCTTGGCTGATGCGCTTGAGGCCCGTATTGGTCCCCATCCCATAGAGGCACAAGAGGACGCGCTTCTGCAAGATCTCCCGATCAAGAACCTCACGTACTGCTGAACTTTTGAAGTGCTGTGTGAAACCGATGCGCAGCGCAGCTTCCTTGAGGATATCCAACAAGGTGGTCACACCCCATCGTTTGATAATCTCAACCTTGAGCTTGCGGAGATTCTGTGGTGCGGGCTGGGCCACCAATGGCGTCAAGCTGATCCAGCCCCCCTTTTTGTCGAGAATGCGTACTTGGGAAGACAGCTTGGGGATTGCCCGATCAAACGAGGTCAATGCATCGACCATCTGTTGGCGCAGTGTCGTGATAAACTCCTCCGCCTTCGCGGAATGTCCTAGCGCAGTGTAGTACTCGGCCCGTTTCTCCTCGAAATCCCTGGGCAGATCATCGTCGGGATTGCGGTATTTATTGGCTCCCACGACCCACAATTCACGGCAGCGCACCTTTTCTTGCAGCACATCAAGCACACAAAGCTCGTAGTTCACACGGTTAATGCGCGTCTCACCGTCTTTATCTTTCTCCTGGACCAAATCACGCCACATCGGACGTACCACCCCGACGATGGGAACGGTTTCCTCAACAGGATAAAAGGCACCAGGCGTTCCGGCATAGCGCTTCACGAGAGCAAGTGCCTCAACCACCGGACGATAGGCCGTATTGTTGGAGCGAATATCCAGCATATTAACGAGCAGCGGGACCATGCGCCGATAGTGACCGCGATAGGATGCACGCATCCGCTGATACACTTGCTCCTGATACGCTCCTTTTGCCTGATATTCCTTGAGAAGAGCTTTACATTTTTCTTCGCTCATGACGGGAAAGATCCCGGCTCGAATGGTTTTCTCTGGGCCTGCGAGTGAGGCTTCCGCCACCTGACGCAGGAGTCGCTGCTTGCCGTCCACTGTCTGGATCTCATCGAGATACTGCTTTTTGATGTGCTTTTCGGCCTTGGCTCCAATACGGCGGATGACGAGCAGTAAGAGATCGACGAGACTATCAGTCACTTCTCCTGTTCGTTGCTGACAGAAGGCAGCGAGCAAGGTATAGCGCGTCGCGTCAGGATGGCGACGGAGTTCATAGAGTGTTTCCGTGACAGCGCGCTGCCGATAGAGTGCGACTACTTTCGGAGAAACCTTCGCAAAGAGATCAGCAGGAAGCGTTAACTGCGAGAGCACCCGTAACTTATCGATCTCATAGAGCACACTTTCCAAACCAGCCGCTCCAGGGCTGGTTTTCAAGTCCTGCCAGGTAATAGGGGTCTGGCGTATCTCAGATGTCGTGCGAGGTGGCTCATCATCCTGGATGTGTTCTTCCTGTTCAGCAGCAGCAACACTCCGTGCCAGCAAGTCATCGAGAAGCGTGTGCGTTGAGGGAGGAAGACGTTGCATGGTTTCTCGAAACAGGGCCTGTTCATAAATGCTACAACCAGAGCGAATCAGCCGTTCGATGCGGTCAGTCGTTGGGGGCTCGATCTTCGAGTCTCGGAAGCGTTTGATCACAACCACCTTGAGATGTTCTATGTTCTGGTCGAATGCGAGCTTTTCAGAGAGAAGCCAACTTTTCATCTCCTCGGCATCAAGATCTGTCGCTTCTCGAAACTCCATCTGTTCCCGAATCTGCGTCCGATGGCCTTTAATGGTGCGTCCCTCCCAGTCATATTGGGCATAGAGGGCCGCGTCGAGCTTGAGTTGATGGGCGACGTAATCGACGACAGATTTCGGAACATCGTACTTGGCCTGAGGAAAACGCCCCTCATATTGGAAACATTTGAGTAAGAGCGCATATCCCAGGCGAGTAGGGCCAGTCTTATTGGCAAGGAACTCCAGGTCCTCTTCTATGAGGGTAAAGTGTTCAATCAATTCTTCAATATCCCATTGACGCTTCATTTCTCTAGACCTCTCCATTTCTCATACCACACGGATAGGCAAAAGAGCGGAACTGTTGTCATTTTCTCTTTAATCGTATGGTTGGTGTTCCCACTCACTATATCCAGATCATCCGAGAAAAACAATTGAGAAGGAGAGGAAGGGGACTTTTACGCTATCTGTTTGGAAGAGTATACTGCATAGCAGAGACCAACGGGGATGAAAAGTCGCAGCAGAAAGCATCTTCTGCTGCCAGTTTTCTGCTCCGAGTTAGTGTATCAGCAATTCCACGTCCATGCAAGGGCGAAGCGCAATGAGTGGGAAGATGGGATGGATCACAATGGATGGGTTAGATGGCTACCTTGCACTTCATGTCAGCCTCGCGCATATCACCCCAAATTGATATCCTAGACTCCAAAAGAGACCAAACATGAGGTCCGAATACGAACCAGAGTCGGTCATGATTTCCATAGGCGTAAGTCCACTTTCTTGTTCCAGAAGCCCTTCTAGCAAATAGATGGAATCACGCATTGTGCCTGGAATCACCAGCCCACCCAGCCCAGAGAATTGATCGCTTGTGTAATTGAGATAGGTCACGCCACGTCCTTGCCCGAAATACCGAGGGTTCGGTCCTGTGTTCACGGAACGGACAGGGACCACGAACCTCAGACCATCGGCGGAAGCGACCTCTCCTCCACCCCAGGCTTGGGCTAAGGGGATTTGAGCTTGGGCTTGCACTAAGACCGCATTAGCACGGGCAATCGTGTCTGCGCGTACATAATTTTGGCGTACCCAGGAGAGCCGTTCACGCGTGAGTGCAGGAATACCAGGATGGATCAAGGGTGTTAATCCAATATTGCATGCCTCTGCAAGCAGTACCGCATAGACCGAAAGAGGCAAATCTTGGATGTGAGCAGCACTCTCGCTCACATGTGTGAAGCCTGTGGAAAAGCCTGTGTGTCGCTCTACCTCCAGAAGGACTTCCGGTAATTCGACGAGAGGTAGACGATTCCGAACCTGTTCGCGAAGTGTACGCAACACCTCTGATTCCTCTTGACGTTCTAATCGATCCAGGTTGAGGATATCTTGCCCATCACGTTGCTCAATCTGGACAGCACTATTAGTGGGCAAATGAGCTACTGTTTGTTGGTAAGCATCATCTAGCTGGCGTCCGAGACGTGCCAACTCTTGCTCTGGAGTAACTTCTCGACCCAACGTTCGGCACACCTGAACCCTCACGTTCTCCCACTGCTCCCCTTGCAGTAGTTTTGCTCGTGGATCGCCCCAACGTTCACTGGGTTCGACAAACACATCGTGGCGACGAAGAGCTTCATGCAAGCGTTCAGCCACACAGACCGTGTACGCGGGACGATTCACCTGAGAAGACTCTCGACCCTGTTCTTCCTGCTGCGTGTTATGAGGAAGGATATAGCGATGCCAGGAACGTGGAATGATGGCACGAGGCGCTTCCTGCATCGAAGCTCTTGGACGTCCCTCAATCCGTTGCAAAAACTGGACTGCTTCCAATGTTGTGCGACCACCCTGGGTTGCATCAAACTCGAGCGTTCGTAGAAACGTTGGTAGGAAGCGGCGCATCGAGAGGTAGCGATCGAGCAGTTCCTGCGTGTAGGTATCATCTGGGGAGCGCGTCAGTTCATTCACGGTCGTGATGGCCGCCTGAAGTTGTTCATGAGGAACACGAGCATACACGCGTTCCCGCAACGTCTGTGGGTCGCCAGTATCGTCAAGCAGTACCAGACAAGCATCACGCAGTGCTTGTGCTGCCGCATCCAGATCTTGAATGGTGCGTAATCGTTCTTGTTGCCCTAAGCGTTCTGCACGGGAGACAGTAGTACGCATGAGAGCATCAAAGACATCTAAGGCGTCATCGTGAACAGTCGCTAGGTAGGTGTGAGCAAATGCAAGCAACGTTGCTACGCGATGCTGCTCCGTCAGATCACGCAAGGCAGGGATACGAGTGGTGAAGGTATAGCGAGCGAGTGCTTTGACACGTCCACCTGGCACAAACGAGAGGTCGAGTCCATGCACATCTAACAGACGCACCGCGTCGATTCGATGGAGTGCCTGCACCAGTGCAGGACTACTCACCCGAGTAGGAGGGCGACGTAGGCGATCTAGTGGTGTCTGTCTCTCTCCCTCTGGGACTACCAATAGCGTTTCTAACAAGGCATGCTGCCGAGGCGTTGGAAGCTGTGCAAGTGCTCGCCAGAGGCGCACTTCGGCATGTTCTCGAACGCTCGACACGAGTCGCTCCAGCACGCTCACCCCAGGCAGGATGACTTTGCGCTCAATCAACCGAGCCATTGCTAGGTCAAAAAGGATGGTGAGACGCTCTTCACTCCACCATGCACGAGTATAGAGCCAACGTATGAAGCGAAAATGTTCTGGCTGGGAGGAAAAGTCGTGATAGTCATAGCGCTGCATGATTTCGTGGACATGGTCATAGCGCATTTCACCTTCACGATACCGACCTAGACAGCTTGGGTCTGCAACGTTCAACTGAGAGGCTAAAGAGAGTACGATGCACTGAGGAACATCGGTAGGGTCAGACAAAAACGTTCCAAGGAAGCGTACCGTACACAATTGTAGCGCGAAGCCTAAACGTGTATGAGGATGACGGCGTGGTTTAAGCAATGCTCGGTCACGATCATCAAGGTGAAAATAGCGAGCGAGTTGTTCAGGTGTGGGTTCCCCAATATAGTGACCATATCGCCCTCGTTGCTCAGCAGTCAGAAATTCGACGGGCATAGCTGCTCCCTCAATATCTGTGGAAACCAACCTACGGCATCCTTGACTCATGTTGTGAGTAATCGTTGCAATAAAAACATCCTTAGTAGGAGCTCCGGTAGCTCTCTATGCTCAAGTTCGTCTAGAATTCCCCTATTTGTATTGCAATGAGAATTGTACATATGTGTCAAGGATGCCGTAGGTTGGTTTCATCTGTGGTATCACGCTCTTGTAAGAGAGCCTTCCTTGCTCGCTTTTTGCTGCATCCCTCGTGCTTGTAGTTCCTCTTTCTACTGCAGAATGCTACTCCCTTTTCTCTGCCCATTACTTCAAGGGAGAGAAAATAGCCCTACCCTTGCCCACATTTATTTTCACTAAAGGTGGCACATATGCGACCTTCTTAATTCTCCACAAACAACGGAATGCGCTTTTGCCTATCAGAGTTCATTCCTCGTATAAAACTATGCGCTGATGCACCTTAAACAAAGTATCTTATCGTCCCTGCAGGTGAGCTTCATACTCTTGGACACTCATCGTGCTCTCAAGATCGGAGGCATGTGTCATCTTCACGACAAGCATCCACCCATCTTCATAGGGGCTATCGTTGACCAGTTCCGGATGCTCTTTCAGCTCTTGATTCACCTTGATAACCTCCCCACTTATTGGAGAGAGCAGTTCTGAAGTCGCCTTCACCGACTCAAGGTCGCCAAATTTCGTTTTCCGAGCGACGACACTTGTCACATCGCAGAAGAGTTCGATGTAGACGATATCGCCGAGTTGATCCTGTGCGTAATCAGTGATACCAATTGTTGCATACTCTCCTTCAATTCGTATCCACTCGTCGGTCTCACTATACTTCAGGTCAGCAGGATGGTTAAGACGTGCCATGATGACGCTTTTCTTTCATTAAGGGAGGAGCAATTAAGAACCTCTCATGTTCTTCTGTCATGTGTTTCTCTCATTTACGCTTATAAAATGGTAGCGCAACGATTTGTGCCGCTATTCTCCGTCCACGTATATCAATCTGCACTTGACGACCTGCAATAGCATAGGCCGTTTCGACATACCCCATGCCAATTCCTTTCTGAACTGTCGGAGCAAATGCTCCACTGGTGAGTATACCAATGCGTTGGTCATCATCATAAATCGTATAGCCACCACGTGGCACCCCTCGCTCTTGCACTTCAATCCCAACAAGCTTCCGTATCACACCCTGTTGCTTCACATTGAGCAATACATCACGTCCTATAAAGGCACCTTTCTGAAGTTTCACTGTCCAGCCCAAGTTGGCTTGTAGAGGATTGGTCTGTTCGTCGAGCTCATGCCCATAGAGACAGAGACCGGCTTCCAGCCGCAGAGTATCACGTGCTCCCAGGCCAGCAGGAAGTAGCCCGTATGGTTGCCCAACTACGAGCAGAGTATTCCACAGGTCCGAGACTGCTCCTGCAGGACAGTACAACTCAAAGCCATCTTCGCCAGTGTATCCTGTCCGTGAGATGATACAATCCACCCCAGCTACTGTGCCAGCTTCTGCATGATAGTAGCGAATGCTCTTTAAGTCACTCTCTGTACATCCTTGTAGGATAGTTTGTGCCACTGGCCCTTGCAGTGCAAGCAATGCTGTCGCTTCTGACTGATCAAGAACATATACATCCTCGAAATATTTCGCTTGTTGCGTCACCCAAGCACTATCCTTCTCAATATTCGCGCCATTCACAACTAACATGTAACGTTTATCTGCCAACCGATAAATGAGCAGATCGTCAATGATGTTCCCAGTAGGCAGGCAAAGTTGTGTATAAAGAGCCTGACCGAGAGTAAGACGAGAGACGTCGTTGGGAACAAGATACTGTAAGAAGGAACCCGCGCCTAGCCCTTCGACCTGGAGTTCACCCATATGGCTGACGTCAAAGAGACCAGCATGTGTACGTACTGCACGATGCTCTTCAAGAATACTCCTGTACTGTATAGGCATTTCCCAACCACCAAACTCCACAAGTCGAGCTCCTAACGCTTGATGTTGTTCGTAGAGCGGAGTACGTTTGAGCCAAGCGTCTGGAGCATCATGTGCTATCATTGTTCATTTTCTCCCTTCGCACATTCCATCGTTTCCTGCTCCACAGACGAGCGCACACACCTTTTGTGTCGCCGACACGTGGACCTTGCCTCCTAAGAGGGCCGCTACAGCAGCTGCGCCGCTCAGTTCTGCTGCCACACCCAGTTCAAACCAGAGCCAGCGTGCTGCCTCGTACATTTCTTCATCAGTCACCAGGACGATGTCGTCAACGTTACGCTGAATGATTTCTAGGTTGAGAGCGGCACTCTGTCGAAGGCCGAGCGTATTTGCTGCGGTACGAATTTCGGAGAGTTCTATCGGCCGTCCTGCTCGCACACTTTCGTAGAGTGTAGCGGCACCACTAGGCTCAACTCCAATCACCTTTATGGTTGGCTTTATCGCCTTTGCAGCGATACTGATCCCACTGATTAACCCACCTCCTCCGATAGCAACTAACAGCACATCGATTTCTGGCTCATCCTCCAGAATTTCTAGTCCCACAGTTCCTTGTCCAGCAATCACAGCTGGATCAGAGAATGCATGGAAATACATCAAATCTTTGCGTTGAGCAATCGCTAGAGCAGCTCGGTTTGCATCGTCCCAGACAGCACCCTCGTAGATAACGCTCGCTCCCCATTGCGCGAGTTTCTGCGCTTTCGCTTGAGGAGTGTTATGAGACAGATAGATCGTAGTGGGAACTTGGGCCAACCACCCTGCATAGGCCACACCTAGCCCATGATTTCCGCCTGAAGCAGCCACAATTCCACGTGCCACCTGTTGTGAAGAAAGTGTGCGCAATCGATTTACTGCCCCTCTAGCTTTAAAGGAACCGGTCACTTGAACGTTTTCAAGCTTGAGATATAAGGCTTTGACCCCCTCCACTTGTTGCTTCACTGGACTTGCTTCAATGAGTGGGGTGTGACGGATATATTTTGTAAGGCGTATTTGTGCCTCTCGGATGTCTTTGAGTTGTATCACCTGTTTGTCCTCTTCATCAGGAACAGAAGAACGATACCCGTGTTTTTGCTTCTACGCTGTAACCGATGAACACGTACAGCGACATCTGTCTGTTACACACTTGGGCTTTCATCCTCTACAGCAATAAGAGTCCCTGTTTGCGCTATACGTCGGCTCTGTTTGGCAAAGATGGCGTAGACCACAGCCAGCACAATGATGCCAAGAGCAAGATATGGATAGATGTTCAGCGGGAACACCTGCCCTGGTTGAATGGAGCCCCAGAGTGGAATCAACCAAATGAGAGCACCAATCACAGGAACGATAAGGTGGGAACCAACCTTAAAAGGCGTTTTTGCACGCCTTACATAGACAGGGAGTGCGACCGTAGCGGCAAGATAGATAATCAGGGCAAGCAGTGACCCAAAGCCGGAGATATTGCCGAACGCGGTGAGGTAGTCCCAGAACCAAGAGGCCAGTATTCCAAGCACGAGGGTCATGAACATGAAGATGAGAATCGCGACATATGGGGTTTTGTAACGTGGATGGATACGTCCAAGAGCCATTGGTAATGCGCCCTCTCGTCCAAGATTGAAGAGAATACGTGCATTAGCGTTTCCGCCAGCCATCAAATTCGCGCTAATACTTGTTAGGACAGCAATGAGAAGGAGTGGCTCAAGCAAGGGAACGTACCGATGAGCAAGGGTGCGAATTGGCTCAGGGTCTTGACCTAAAACTCCAATGTGTGGAAGTCCAAACCCAATCACGGCTGCATACATCGTGACAATATACAATAGACTCATGGCAACAATGCCACCAAGTACAGCTATTGGGAGCGCATGACGTGGATTGGGAGTCTCTTCAGCGAAGGAGATCGCCCCTTCAAAGCCGACAAACGAGAAGGTTGCGTAGACCATTCCAAAGGCAATTGCAGGGAGTGTTTGTCTGTTTAAAGCAAAAATATTGAGTGGTTCTGCCGATAACCCCTGAGCACCTCCGCGTACAAGGACGGCAACACCAATAATCACGGTGAGGATAAACTCGATAAGGAACAGAATCCAAGTGGTACGGATAGAGAGGTGCACTCCACGGACCATCAGCAGTGTAAAAAGTAGTACTCCACCAACAGTGAGAAGAGGCCATGGAACGGAGAGACCAAATGCGTCGGCAAGAAGTCGTGCGCTCCAGCCGCCGAATAACACTGCTACACTTGCCTGTAGGCAGACATATCCCAACACGAGGATAATTCCACCCCCGATAGACGCAATCTGTCCGAAGCCCTTCCCAACGAACGTCTGAAGTGCACCAGCACTTGGTGCGCGACGTGAGAACTCTGCAAGTGTTGCTCCGGTGCAGAGGACTCCTAGACCCGCAAAGAGATACGTGAGCGGGCTATAGATGCCTGCAATGCTCGCGATAATCGCTGTTGTGAAGAAGAGACTGAAACCGGGTGCCATATACGACATACCAGCAATCAACAAATCGAGAGTGGAAAGAGCATTTCGTTGTAACTTGCCCTGAGAACCTGGTGATGCATCTTGAGGGATCACGTACTTGCTCATCTTGTAGCTCCTTTGCTATAATGTATAAAGGTCAGTCCTTTAAGTATAATTGGTTTGGTTTGTTGTGTCAAGAGGTATGCATGTACTATGCAAACATAATTCGATGCTATTCTTAATAAAGAATGTCAGCGCTGTGACCATTCCACAAGGAGGAGCCAATAATGTTTCATTCTGTACTACTCACCCACCTGCAGGGCATGCTGCCCTCTTTTCTCCATGATCTGGAAACGCTCTCGCAGATGGATTGTGGAACCTTCAACAAGATCGGTGTCAATAGGGTAGGTCGCTTCATGGGCAGGAAATTGGAAGATATGGGTCTGAAAGTAGAGAGGTACAACGAAGACACGTTAGGAGATTCGCTAATAGCACGTTTACGAGGGAACGGGCGAACTCGTTTACTCTTACTTGGACACCTCGACACTGTATATCCAGAAGGATGGTGTAAGGAGCATCCCTTCTTTGTAGAAGGTGACATTGCACATGGACCAGGGACTGCAGATATGAAAGCTGGTTTACTTGTTGGCGTTTATACACTTGCAGCTTTACGCGCCATTGGCTTTAATGAGTTTGCCGAAATTGCTTTCGTCCTGAATAGCGACGAGGAGATCAGTTCACCGACTTCCAGATGGCTCATCGAGCGTGAAGCTCTTAAATGTGATGCTGCACTTGTGTTGGAGGCTGGTCGAGAGAACGGGGACATCGTTTCTGCACGCAAAGGTCTCGCACGCTTTGATCTGCATATTCGTGGACGTGCAGCACATGCAGGAACAGAACCAGAGAGAGGCAGAAGTGCTATTCTTGAACTGGCACACCAGATCATTACACTCCACGCTCTCAATGAGAGAATACCACAGGCAACAGTTACGGTGGGTGTAGTAGCTGGCGGTACGGCCTCAAACACCGTGGCTGCTGAGGCAAGTGCTCAGATTGATATCCGGGCAGTTGACTACACAAGCCTTACAGCCATGGTAGCCGCACTCCATGAGTGTGCTACTCAGACAATTGTACCCGAAACAACGGTCACGCTTGTGGGTGGTATAGTGCGACCACCGATGGAGAAAACTGTTGCTACCGAGCAACTCTCTAAGTGGTACCAGGAGGTCGCCCAACAGATAGGAATCTCTCTGCAAGATGTGAGGACAGGAGGTGTCTCGGATGCAAATACTACATCCGCGATAGGAGTTCCCACACTCGATGGACTTGGTCCTATCGGCGGTCTTGATCATAGTCCAGATGAATACATTCTCATCTCCTCGATTGTACCACGTATGATTCTGCTTGCAGAACTTATTCGCGTTATTTGCACATACGGCGTTGAAAAGAGAGGGGATGTTAGACATAATGAATAAGCTCTCGTTCTCCCCCTTTATTCTCTAATTGACAAAAGGTCTGATCTATGTTCAAATTACGTCGAGCAGATGATTGTAGAAACAGGCTTTTTTGATCTACGAAGCCGTTTCCCTTCCCTACATAAGAGAATAGATGTGAGTGGATAATGGAGAGGCGAGAAAGAAATACATCAACCAAAAGCAATGATATTCCCAAGAGGAGAATATATGAGTGAGCAAGTAGAATCTATCATGTCAGAACCACTTGAGAGCAAAGAGCCGTTACACTACGACTCAATTTTTCGTCCTATTCTCTCTGGCAACGCATTTGAAGAAACTATCGAGCGACTGGCTCAAGCCGTCAAGCTGGGAGTTGTAGCTCCGGGTTCCAAGCTCCCTCCAGAACGTGAGTTAGTTACTCGGCTTCAGGTAAGTCGAGCAACACTCCGTGAGGCTATCCGTGTCCTCGAGCAATCAGGATATTTGGAGGCTCAACGAGGTAGGTCAGGAGGAACGTTTGTCGTACATCGCATCACAAAGACTTCAGAGTCAGAAGCTCGCAGCATTGCACAAAAAATGGGCAATTCACTACTGGATGCGCTTGATTTCAGGTGGGCTATTGAGCCAGCCGTTGCTGAACTGGCAGCATTGAGAGCTCAACCTACAACAGTCGCATGGCTGAAATCACTCCTCGAGGACGTCCGAACGGTTTCAGCATCCTCCTATCGACAAGCTGATTCCCGGTTTCATCTCGCGATTGCTGAGGCCACTGGTACTCAGTCGTTAATCACAGCAGTTGCCGATGTCCAGATGCGTTTAAGCGATCTCCTTGCTACTATTCCGCTTTTGGATACAGCACTTCATCATTCAGATCAACAACATGAAAAAATTCTGGACGCTATCATTGCTTGCGATGGAAAACGAGCTCGTATAGAGATGGAAGAACATGTTATGGCGACTGCGAATCTCCTTCGAGGCTTCCTTGGCTAAAAATCACGAGAGGAAACTGATAAAGCCTCTCGTGATCTCTTTTAAGAAAAAGAAACGAGGCTAGAAGGCTGTTGATATCTACAACGACGAAGAAACACGCGTCTTATAGAAACGCGTAATCAAGGCCGCAATCGCTTCCCATTCTTCTTCTAGGGCAAAATGTCCCGCGTCAAGCAAATGCAGTTCAATATTGTGTAAGTCTCGCTGATACGCCAATGCGCCCTCGACCGTAAAGAGCAAATCGTTCTTGCCCCATGTGATGAGTGCTGGGGGTTGGTGTTGACGAAAATAGGCTTGCCACTGAGAGTAGCGAGGTGGATTGTTTCGGTAGTCGTACTGAAGTTCAACTTGAATAGCATCATTGCCAGGACGATCTAAAAAGGACTGATCTATCGTCCATGTATCAGGACTAATCCTCTCTGGATTCCGTGCACCTGAGACATACTGTAATTTCGTAAATGCAGGTGTCAGGAGATTGCGTATGCCTTGTTCAGTGTGTTCATTTCGGTTCTCCCAAATTGCTTTGATCGTATCAAAACCTTGCCCAAGTCCTTCTTCATAAGCAACGGCGTTTTGAATGATGAGTGCTTCAATCCATTCAGGATGTCGTGTTGCAAGACGAAAGCCGACGGGGGCTCCATAATCTTGTACATAAAGGCCAAATCGCGTCACCTTGAGCATCTGGAGAAACTGCTCTATGACATCAGCAAGATGATCGAATGTGTAGGAAAAGGTTTCGCCTGATGGGCTTGCACTATAGCCGAAGCCAGGATAATCGGGCGCGATAAGATGAAAGTAGTCTGAAAGAGACGCAATGAGGTTCCGGTACATATGAGAGGAGGACGGAAAACCATGAAGCAACACGAGTGTTGGGGAGTGTGGTGATCCAGCCTCTCGGTACGCGATCTCAAGTCCATCGACAGTAACAGTTTGATACGTCGTCATAAGCCATCTCCTTGTTCATCTGGGACATGTCTCTCTAAGGAAGGAAGTACCTACCTCAGAAAGCTCCTGCTTTTATATACGCATCTTAAAAATATTAGATGCGTATATAAAAGCATAGCAGAGTAATATGTACTTGTCAAGAGCGAAATAGATGCGTATAATGAAGTAGAGAAGAAGGCATCAATGTCCCAAAAAGGACGAAAGAGGAAGTCTATGAGCAACGATCAGCGAAGGACCAACCAAGGGGCATCTCTTGACGAACAGCCACCATTTCTTTTTCTGGGTGGAAACCTTGCACTTGATCTGGTGAATACAGAAATCAGAGTACGAGGGAAAAAGCGTGACCTACTCGTCAGGAGTGACGATGCATCTCGGTGGTGGAAGAACGTACAGCATATTCATGTACAGGACAGCTACGACACCATTGTAGCAGAATGGCGTGAAGAACATCTTGACGGACTCCGTGCCTTGCGAAGAACGCTACGACACCTCTTTGAAACGCTTGCTGCACATCGGCACGTCCATGAGGACGACATGGAGGAACTGAATACATTGCTCCATAAAGGCTCATACACACTGACCGTCACGCCAGAAGGAAACATGGATGCACGCTACCAACTGCGTCATTCTCAAGAGCATACGGTCTTGCTCGCCATTGCATTTGCGGCTTTACGTCTTATCACGGAGCAGGACCTCAACCGTTTACATGCCTGTCAGAACAGCAAATGCACATTGCTGTTTTATGATACGACAAAAAGTGCTACTCGTCAGTGGTGCAGTGTGGAGTGTACGAACCGTGTACGCTCTGCTCAACACTACAAGCAAGCACAAAGGAAGAAAGAGGAAAAGCGTACAAGCAATGCAATGGTCTCTTTGTAGTTCTTTGTATTTAGAAATGCGTCATCAATAAAAAAGGTAGTAGCTATAGAGCACTCAGTTCGTCAGAAAACTACCAACACGCCTTCATGCTCACTAGCTACTCTTTCACTATAATGCCTCTTGTATGAGGCAGATAATGTTCCCTTTATTTGCTTGTCTGCCATCGTATATCAAGTCGGCGTGCGGCACGAGCTTCGTCAATCCGTCCAACTAGCGTCTCATGTGGAGCATGAATCACTGTCTCAGGATGCTCCTTGATTTCCTGTACAATAGCATGTAGAGCTGCCACAAAGCGGTCTAACGTCTCTTTGTCCTCGGTTTCTGTTGGCTCGATCATCAAACACTCCTCTACAACAAGAGGAAAATAGACAGTCGGTGGATAAAAGCCATAATCAATGAGACGTTTCGCGATATCGAACGTGCGCACACCATCACGGTGTTTGTAGAGACGCGCTGAAGCCACAAATTCATGCATACATGGCGCCGGAAAAGGCATCTCGAAGAGATCTTGAAGCTGTGTACGCAAGTAGTTCGCATTCAGTACCGCATCACGACTTGCCTCTGTCAATCCATCTGCTCCCAGCGAGCGAATGTAGGTGTACGCACGAACAAGTAGCCCGACATTGCCCCAGAACGAGCGTATTTTCCCAATAGAATAAGGAAAGTTAAATGATAAGTGATAGCCACCATCGCTCTGTTCCACAAGGGGTACGGGAAGGAACGGAATAAGATGCCTCTTTACACCTACAGGACCTGTCCCTGGACCACCACCACCATGAGGGGTGGTCATAGTTTTATGGAGGTTAAAATGCACCACATCAAAACCCATGTCGCCGGGTCGTGCAATTCCCATGATGGCATTGAGGTTAGCTCCATCATAATAGAGCTGTGCACCGGCATCGTGGACGAGCTGTGCGATTTCCACAATATCGCGCTCGAAAAGGCCGCATGTGTTGGGATTTGTCAACATCAGGGCCGCTGTCTGAGGTCCTACAAGACGGCGTAACTCTTCGACATCCACAAGGCCATCCGAAGTACTCTTAACAGTTACAACTGTGTAGCCAACTGCAGCAGCACTAGCCGGATTGGTGCCGTGAGCACTATCGGGAACGATTACCTGACGACGTAGTACTCCTTCACCATGTTGCTCATGATACGCTTTGATCATAGCCATACCAGTAAATTCACCATGTGCGCCTGCAGCAGGTTGCAAGGTGAATGCGTCCATGCCTCCTATCTCGCAGAGATAGTGCTGGAGTTCGTAGAGCAAATGGAGCATGCCTTGTACAGTTGCGTCAGGTTGCAACGGATGAACCGCAGCCCATCCCGGCTCAGCTGCAACCTTTTCGTGCAGCTTTGGATTATATTTCATTGTACATGAACCAAGCGGATAAAAACCGCCATCAATACTGTAATTGCGTTGTGAGAGACGTGTGAAGTGACGAACGACTTGGAGTTCGCTGAGTTCTGGCAACATCGGTTCATCCCGTCGTAAATATATCGGCGGAATCAGGTCTTCAAGGGATTTGATAGGTACATCGCAATGTGCTACAGGTGATGTTCGTCGCCCAGCAACACTCAGTTCAAAGAGTGTTGGTTCTTCCACTGCGGGCGTGCCGGGGGGAGCGGCCTGTGACGTTGGAGTTATATGTTCAATCATGCTGCGGCCTCCAATCCTGCTACAAGTGCGTCAATATCTTCCTTCGTGTTTGCCTCAGTCACACAGATGAGTAAACAGTTCTCCAGGTTGAGTCCTCTCCCTTGCATCTGGACACTGTTCCCCCATTGAGGATCATCTAGTGGAATACCTCCAAGAATCTGATGTCGTAGCAAAGCATGGCTAATTTCTCTTGCAGGTTTAGGACAATGGACAACAAGTTCATGAAAGAATGGGCCGGAAAAGCGTAAGTGATACTTAGGTAGAGTTGCTATTCGCTCTGCCGCGTAATGCGCTTTCTGTACACATAAGGCTGCAACATCGTGTACTCCCGCCTTACCCTGGTGTGCTAGGTAGATGGTGGCAATGGTGGCACCAAGGGCGTGGTTGGAACAGATATTAGACGTGGCTTTATCACGCTTGATGTGCTGTTCTCGTGCCTGTAACGTGAGGACATAAGCGCGATGGCCGTGAGTATCAAGGCTAGCACCGACGATACGTCCAGGGATGCGGCGAAGGAACTTCTCACGAGCAGCCAAGAAACCAACGTAGGGGCCACCATACTGCAAGGATATGCCAAATGGTTGTGCATCGCCAACTGCGATATCCGCACCGACCTCGCCAGGAGAAGCAAGAAGGGCGAGTGAGAGCGGATTGACACATGCGATGAAAAGAGCACCAGACTCATGTGCTACGGCAGCCAGTGCCGCTTGATTCTCGATAAGTCCATAGAAGTTCGGGGACTGTACCAGAACCGCTGCGGTATCCTCCTTGATAGCGAGGGCCAGCTGACCGGGGTCAACGAATCCATCAATCGAGGGTACGATATGTAAGGTGAGACCTTGCGTTGTCATGTAGGTACGCAGAACGGCAAGATATTCAGGGTTCAACGTCCCTGCGGCAACAACTGAGGTACGTCCTGTACTATTGATCGCCATCGCGGCAGCCTCGACACAGGCAGTTGCAGCATCGTAGAGGGATGCGTTGGTAACATCGAGACTTGTAAGCTCGCAAATGAGTGATTGCCATTCGTACATGACCTGAAGTGTCCCCTGGCTCAACTCTGCCTGGTAAGGCGTGTAGGCTGTCACGAATTCACCGCGTGCTGCAAGCGCACTCACGGCTGCTGGAATATGGTGATGGTACGCACCTCCACCGAGAAACGACACATATGTCTCGGTTGTCACATTGTGCCGAGCAAGCCGGGTAAGATGGCGTAGCATCTCGGCTTCTGGCAATGCTGGAGGGAGAGTAAGTGGTTCAGCCCTCAATTTGGGTGAAATCGGGCTCAGGAGGTCTTCAAGAGCGACGACACCAATGGTATCTAACATCGTGCGCCGCTCTTCTTCGGTATGTGGAGTATATGTCATAATCCTCTTCAATCTTCTTTTT
>JAABUQ010003678.1_pt1 | contig 27539 bp, 24 predicted proteins | sample 5560001 | NCBI WGS metagenome assembly JAABUQ01 (sample SAMN10711888, study PRJNA513371) | rock metagenome | isolation source: Antarctica rocks | place: Antarctica: Victoria Land, Finger Mt nord | collected 2015-12-18 | reverse complement strand
AGTGTGATGGGGGGGTGGGGGGAGGGGGTGCTGGAGGGGTGGGGTCTCGATGTTGATCCGAATGGCGACAACAGAGCACCGAGGACGAATGGCACGGCGACGAGAGCGTTGACCAATGGTACGTATCACGAGGAAGCGGATGATGGGTGGAGCTGGGAGGGGGGCGGGAAGACGGATCGCATGAGATTGGGGGGCTTGCTGGATGAGTGTTTGGCTATTGGGCAGTGAGGCATTCTTCGGCGGCTTTCTTCTGGTTTTTCGGCGGCATTGGGGAGTCTGGGTGGCAGGCATGAGATGCATTTGATGGGCGTGGGAGGGGGAGGATTTTGCGGCGTTGGATATGCGTGGTTAAGAGATACCCCCTAGGCTATGTTAGCTGGATTCGTATGGTGGTTTTGATGTGCTATGCGGTTCATGTGGTCTAGGGACGAATGGTGTGATTAGGGATACGAGAGATATATATGTAAATGTGCAATGTATGTGATGGATAGTATAGCTTCACGGCAATATCATTCATGTACATAGTGAGGAGAGATAGAGTGGCTGATTTTCCATGTTATGATATCTTTTGGGCTTCCAAACTTGGCAGAGTCAGAAGCAGCATGGATACCAATGCTCCTATCCCATTAAGGTCCACAAAGCAAGCAACGTACACGAATGTATCCACCTTCTCCAACGCCGAACCTTCCAACCACCCATCTCCCACTCACTCCAGCAACTCAACCACCATATCCAACACCCCCTCCACGCTCCTCCCCGCATTCTTCGGATCCTTCGCCACACTCGCCCACACCTCCCCATGCTTCGGCTCACTGGCCTCACACTTCGCCCTCACATCCTGCCTCTTCTCCTCCGTCCCATGCATATTCAAAAACTTGACATACCACCCCCACGAATCCCCCAAATCGCTATCCGTCAGTATCGCCCTCTCCAACCACCTACCCGCCTGCTCCAGCTTCCTCTCCCCCCAAAACACCCGCGCCACCGTGACGAACAGCGTCGGGTCGTTCTCCACCTTCTTGATCGCCTCCAGGCTGCGGGGCTTGCGCTGCGTGCGTGGCTCGAGGTGCCAGATGGATTCGCTCCACAGGAGGCCCGAGGCCGGGCATTCCTGCAGCGCCTTCGCCATGAGGACTTTCGCCTGCGGGAGGTTGTTGGCGCGGCGCTCGACGCGGACGGATTCCGTCCACAGGCGGTCGTTCTTGGGCATGGCGAGGCGGGCGCGGTCGAGCACGGAGCGGGCTTTGACGACGACGCCCAGGCGCTCTTCGAGCTTTGACCAGAGGATCCAGAGCGGGACGGAGGAAGGGCAGGCGCGCGTACCCGTGCTGTAGGCTTCGCGGGCTTGGGGCAGTTTATGCTGCGCTTCGTAGATCTGGCCTTTTTGCATCCAGAGCTTGGCGGCTTTGGGGTAGAGCTGCAGGGCCTGGTTGACGAGGTCGAGGGCGATGTCGTCATTGTGCTGGACGCGCTCGAAGGCGACGGATTTGATCCATACGCGGTCGGTGCCGGCGTTGGTGCGGGAGTTATGGAGGAGTTCGCGCGCTTGGTCGATTTGCTGGTGGTCGGATTCGAGCTTGATGGCTTGGAGGTAGATGTTTTCGCTGTTGGGGTTCTGTTTGAAGGCGGAGCCGAGGACGCGGCGGGCGTCGTTGAGGTCGCCGGATAGGCGGGCGAGGCGAAGCCATAGGGATTCGGCTTGAGGGACTGCTTCGACGGCTTTTTCAAGGACGTTGCGCTCCGTGGTTAGGGTCCCGTGGTTGCGTTCGAGGTCGGCGGCTTGGGACCAGGCTTTCTTGGAGGTGACGAAGATGCGAAGGCTGGTTGCGAGGATGGCGCGGGCGGTCTCGTACTTGCCTCTGCTGATGCTGTTCTTGGCGTCTTCAAGGAAGATTTCTTTACGGTCGTCGTCTTCGTCAAGGCCGTAGGCTAGGGTTTCGCGGATGATGGCTCCGCAGGTTAGGACAGCGCCTTCTTCCTCGCAGACTTCGGCTTCTGTGATCCATTCTTCCCTTTTCAGCATAGCGGACTCCCGAGCTAACGATTGCACTGCGCGTTTCATGAGAACTCCGACTCTATCGTTGGCTCCGAGCTGTTCCTGCAGTCTAGCAGCCTGAAGCCAGATCTTGTGGTTCTTCGGTAGCGCCATGCGTGCCTTGTTGAGCACCTTCTGGGCATTTTCCGGGGACTCCAGTCTAGCTAGTGCTAGCCATAAATCTTCAGACAATGGAACTTCTTCCACAGCTCTTGCAAGTAGCAAGCGAGCATCACTCTCCGAAGCTTCCAAGTTTACGGCATCCTTCCACAAAGCCACAGATTTCGGCATGATATCTAACGCTCTCCGAATGACGCGCTTCTTAGAGAGCGGGTCGCTCTCAAGGTCTATGGCTGCTTCCCACAAACGAACAGAATTTGGATTTCGCTTTATAGCTTCAGCCGCTATTACCTTGGCATTGTGGGTTTGTTCTCTCCACATTCTGATGGCCTCAAGAACGATGTCATCACTATTGGGACACAACTCAATACCCTGGCTTAGCAGTTGCCTTGCTTTTCCCATCTTACCAGCAATTTCTTCCAGCCTTGCGGCGGCGATCCACCCCGGAGCATGCTTAGGATTCGTTTTGATGACTGACTCGAGCAGGACCCGTACTCGGTTGATGTCACCAACCTCAGCTTGGCCCGAGTTGTCCTCGGACTTTTTCAGGCTGGTCAGGTAGCCCTTGGGGTCGATATTCGTAGCAGTCCCGGCTGTAGAATCCGTACCTGACCCTTGAGTAGCTTGGTCTAATCGAACTTGCAGTACTTTGCCTCTCGCAGCTCCGATGTCAGCAAAATTCGTCAACGTTCCATCAGCATTGTCGGTGCCATTGGCCTGCGTCCCATCGTCGTTCACGCTTGTATCGAACTGCGTCGAGTCTCTGGCCCCTGCAATAACACTGTCCGGGACCGCGTAGAACCTCTGCCGTAGATTTTGCTTTGTTCTCCTGTTCTTCCCTGTGAGATCTCCCACTTCCGGTAGGTTCGCCCAGTCTTCGTCCGAAACGCTGGCGAGGCTTCGTTTGAGATCGGCAAATTGTTGCTGGATCTTAGGATTCTCGGCTTCGTGTCGCCGCCGCTCTTCTGCTTCGCGAGCTTCCCTAGAAATGGCGAAGGATCTCAAGTCGGTAATCTGCTCGTTCAAACCAAAGGTATATGATAAACCATATGCTCCAACGGGGGAGAGGATAGGGGGAGTCGTTAGAAATAAAGGAACTAACCTTCTGTGCTTCCTTCGCCTTTCCATCTTCTCGTCGACCTCTTGGTATATCCTGTCAGCTTCGTCATCGTCTCTGTCGTAAGCGCCGTTGGCAAATAGCCCAACTTCGTTTTCGGGGTCCTGGAATCGATCGTCATCTTCGTCATTCTCCTCTTTCTTCTCCGGGGCTCCGTAAGCTGTTGGCGGAGCTTGCCCTAGCTGTGCAGCTCGCTTTGCAAGAGCGTCTTTGATCTGATCCTCACTCGGCCCTGAGCGCGCTGGACCTAGATCTGATCTTGTTGTGAAGCCAGTCGCACCACGGCCGAGACCAGCAACGTAGTTCTCGGGCGCAGCTTGATTGAGGAAGGATTGACGTCCTGACATGATTGAAAACGACCCGGGAAATGAATCTAAAGGCCGACAAGAAGTCTTCCCATTCGAGAAGAGAACAACTGGGTACAGCTTGAGCCAAAGTCGTAAGAAAGATGCGAGAGTAGTAAATCACCGGCACCTTCGGTCCGGAAGCCCTAGCTCGGCTGGTTAGCGCCATCTCGTTATCGATAAGCCGGACACCACAAAATTGACGAGGAGAGCGAGACAGAGTTCAGACCAAAGTTTTCAATATACGCAGTACAAAACGTTCAGTAACGTCTAACATTGTCCTGGGGTGTTTGGCGTCGGGATGCCAAAATCAGCACCTAAGCGGCGCAATGCCACCACGCACACCACTCCCTACGCCCACACTGGCGCAAAACCAAAAGCCGCCAACAACATCTTCAAGATGAACACCGACCTCGGCCAACACGTGCTTAAGAACCCTGGAGTAGCAGAGGCAATCGTCAAAAAAGCCGACCTGAAGCAGAGCGATGTCAGTCAGTGCGCTGCCACCACTGCGGAACGGCGCCGGCTGATTCTCCGCAGATTGTCCTTGAAGTGGGGCCTGGTACAGGGAATCTGACAGTGCGGATACTGGAAAAGGCCAAGAGGGTCATCGCAGTGGAGCTGGATCCGCGCATGGCTGCTGAGGTCACGAAGCGAGTGCAGGGGAAGCCGGAGCAGAAGCGGTTGGAGGTTATGCTGGGGGATGTGGTGAAGACGGAGCTGCCATACTTTGATGTTTGTATAAGTAATACACCATATCAAGTAAGTCCTAGCACAGGTCTCTAGTGATAGCGATGATGAATGCTTACCAAGTATCTATTTAGATTTCGTCCCCTTTAACCTTCAAACTCCTCGCCCTGTCACCGGCACCTCGTGTCTGCATCCTCATGTTCCAACGCGAATTCGCCATGCGCCTCTTCGCCAAGCCCGGCGACAAACTCTACAGCCGTCTGTCCGTCAACGCGCAGATGTGGGCCAAGATCGATCATGTCATGAAAGTCGGCAAGAATAATTTCAAGCCCCCGCCGGCTGTCGAGTCCAGCGTTGTGAGACTAGTGCCTAAGAACCCGAGACCGCAGATCAGCTACGAGGAGTGGGATGGTTTGTTGAGAGTGTGTTTCGTGAGGAAGAACAAGACGCTGCGAGCGAGTTTCTTTGGGACAACGAGTGTCATGGATATGCTGGAGAGTAATTATAGGACGTGGTGTGCGCAGAACGATATCCCGGTCGAGGACGGTCCGGTGGCTGAAAGTGAAGCGGAGGTCATGGAGGTAGAGGAAGAGGCGAATGGCGATGAGGAAGAGGAGTGGGATGGCTTTATGGACGTCGATGAAGAGGACGTACCGGCGTTTTTCAAAGAGGAGGCAGTTCTTCGGGAAAAGCAGGTGAACGGGAAAGGGTCGAAGAGACGAAGGAAGGGCAAGGTGGCTGAGCTGGTTAGAGAGAAGGTAAGAAGAGTACTGGAAGATAAGACGCAACTTGCGGAGAAGCGTGCCAGAACATGCGACGATGGTGATTTCTTATCGCTGTTGTGGGAGTTCAACCAAGAGGGCCTACATTTCAGCTGATAAGACCAGTATTGCGCTGGGCTTTAGCGTGGCGTTGTTGGCTGGCATGGCGAGAGAGATGGTTGAATTCAATACCAAATTTGTGCTACTGAACATGGGTACGATCGATATCCGAGGATCTTTCTTCAGTAACAATACTCGTGTAGAGAGCAGACAAGTGAGCTCGGGGCTGATAAAGCACTCGTGGTTTAAATCATTCGATCTACGCTTTCACGGATTTTTCTGTCAGCATATTCTGCAGGAGTCTGCCCAGCGAATCATAGCACATTCATTAACAATACGAGGAACGACTCATAAGCTGATGGATTGGACGTCTGAATTAAGTGGCTCTGAGGTGAGCACTAGATCCTTTGAACAGCTGTTGCCAGATGAATGCTTCACTGAGCAAGAGCTCGATATCCTTTTCTGTCCAATCATGCGTTGGTAGCGCTTGTAGAAACATCATGCTCTCCTGTCTGTGACTTAGTATGCGTACAAGAAACGAGGAGCAGGCTGCAGCACTGCACTTACTTGAAAATCCATTTTGACAAGCTGCTCAGACCATTTCACCAAGAATGCAGCACAAACGTAGAGATGGAACTCAGAAAACCCCTGCTCTTCAGCCATGTATGTATCCCACATGCGTATCGTATTTTGAACATGAACCTCCCGCATCAATAGGCAGTTCATCCATCGGAAGCTAAACTGCATGAACTCAATGCCCTCGTATTCAAGATGCTTCGCAAGACCGGAATCAATTCGGGTTGTAAGATCTCGTAAAGCACTGACTTGCCGCACGATGCCCGGCTGCGCATGGATATAATTATCTTGAATCCCATCAAGGAGCTTCGTAAGACACCAATATGAGTCTGCTTCAACAGCGTCCAGTACTGGCTTTGGCAGTTGTCCAGGGTCCATGCCACTCTTGATGTCAGAGTCCGTAATGTAGGCTCCAAGGAAGACCTGCCAGAATGGAGTCACCAGATCATTGATGCCTTGAACGTAGCCACTTGCAGGATGTCGTATAGCCCACACATAGAGTATGCGTTCCAGCGATCTTTGGGTAGCGTCGTAGCTGTACAATTCGAGGTGTGGAGAGGTTCGAGGAACATCGATAGATATCTGATGCCACAGTGCCTCATCTAAGCCCCGGGTCCGGGCGTTTCCAGCGGTCGAGCTTCTTGTACTTGACCCGTTTATTCCTGAGACACCTCGTTCGAAAGCTTGCTTCACACCATCAAGATATTCTTTACGTTTACGTTCCAACGTCGTGACCCGGCGTTCGCTGCTTGTTGGCAAATAACCGAGCAGCAGCTGCCATGACATAGCCCGAACTTCGTCGGGAAGCCCAGACCAAGCTGCCGGTCGGAGCTCGGCAAGTGATATTGAGCTTGCTTGAAGGATTCGTTTGAATTTGTGAATTCTAGAGATACGAGTGGAATGGGCTTCTGCTTCTTTGGCCGTGGCATTAGACTGCAGCGGAGGGTGGCTGATCAGATGAAGGGAATTCGCAGGATCTAAGAGCTCGGTCAATCGTGGCCTTGTCATGATAGTTCACAGATACACACCACGTAAAATCTCTTTGTATTGGGGTCGTAGTATTTTACCCTCACTCTTCTTTGCCGTTGGGTAGCTGGGCGGCCCTCGTTCTTCGGCGATATCTGAACTATTTGACCTTCCTCGGCCGTTCATAGCGGGCTGAAGTAATGAGGAGCCGAGATTTCCATTGACACCGTCGCCGCCCGGATCATAAGATTTATCGTTCGGTATCCGCTTGGCCTTCCTCCGCGCGGTCGACAAAGTTGGCAGCCCAAATTCGTCCTCGTCTATTCCATCTTCGTAGGCGCTGAGCGTTGTCTCATCTCCTTCATCTTCGTCCTGATCATGCAGTGTCCACTCATTGTTCGATCGTGACGTCAGACCCGTGTAGGCTGGCCGCACCGAAGGCGAAGAAACCGCCGAGGTAGATTTTGGAGGAGGGGTTTGGGCTGGTCGGCCACTGTTTCGAGCCGCAGAATTGGGCGTTTGAGGTCTTGAGGTATTTGAGCCTAAGGAACTTTGAAGAGTATAAGTAGGCAACCGCCAAGCGCCTGGAGCCAAACGTACAGAGAATCGAAGTTGGGGATCTCTGCGTGGGAGTATGAGGCCCCAACCACCATTTTCGAGTCATAGCTCTTGGAGGATCCGTTTCTATTGGGCGTTGGACGGTTGCGCCAGAAAGGAGAGGAAGCTCTGCTGCGAAATCGTTAGTGCTGAATGTCTGCGCCAGTACCCACAGTCAAAGTACTCAGTTGAGGAGTCTGTGTCGGGGCCAATGCCAAATTAGCAATCGTCGTATTCCCAGTGCATCTCCTAGAATTATTCGATATTCCGCGACGAACAGAGTACGAACCGACCTGAACCATTTCTTGGGGCTGCGATCAGTTAGCCATGACTCGGGTCTAGGATGTCGAGTATATGCTGACTCACTTTCGGTGGGGGTTTTCTAGAGAACATGATCCTGGCCTGACCGGGCCAGATATCGACACAGGGCGTCAAAGCCTGCCAAAGTCTTTGTCTAATAAGCTTGAAGCTGTCTCATGAAACCCGGTGCAGGTGAAGCTGTCTGGAAATGGATTAGCTCGGTGGACCCTTAAAGTTCATAAGCCGCAGTTCCAGCTTTCCTTTCCCAACTCTCCCTTTTCAGGTCAACTTACACAACACACTCATCTGGTCTCGGCCCTTTTCGCCATCACCTCATCACGTCTCTCATTACTCTCACTACCGATACTGACTGCTGCATCGTCTGAACCATCACAGACACAGATCAGCCTCAGCCGACGCGACGGGGGCACCGGTCAACTTAGGCTCCTTCTTTCCTTTTGTGTTTTCCCCCAATCTGCGTCACTTCAATAGCTATGACTGAGCCAGAAGATCTCGAAGAGGACCTCTTCGCTGACCTGTGCGTAATTCATCCACGACCCGCTCTGCTTGTCCCTGGTCCTGCCATTGTGTCTTTACACACTGACTTCTTTCCTTAGTTATGATGCCGACGAATCCGCTAGTAAGCCCCAGCAGGTGGCAAAAGTAGAGATACCCGAACCCAGTGTCGCTCCAGCACCAGCTCACAACGGCTATGACTCGAATCACATACAATCTGAAGCGCCCCAAGAAATAACGCAAGATGATCATACAAATGGCAATTACCCAAATGGCCAGGACGGTGACTCGGCGATGAATTGGAGCAATGGGCAGACCGATAGAACTCATAACAATCGTTACGAGGATGGACCATCAGAGCCACATGGCATTGGTATCAAAGAGGACGGGTAAGTGGAAGTGCGTGCTTTCTTTTCATACACAGATCTTAGCTCTCGTAAGTACGATATCAAAGACTAGGTTTATCTCGACACATTCGCGATTACATCGATGTCGTTTATTACAGCAGCCCTACTAGTTACACCAGACGCCCCAATACCTTGGATAAGTGAGAATACAACGTTTAGGTGTGCCTCTAACGTGGCGACCGAACACTGGCTGGAAACATGGAGAGGACCATTGGCTGGATGCTTGGGTGCTATAGGTGCGATGAAAGGCACAAGGATTGTTACGGGCGCTTGTTGAACCCATGATCGTCGGGTTATCTGGTGCTGTGGGTTACAAGGACTCGAAAACTACTATTGGCCGTGAAAAGAAAAAATTGGGGGGATAAGAAGCTCAATCGGTATACCACCTTGCACGCCACCTGGCAAAGCGGCCATAGCATCAACGCAGCAAAGTAGCTTGCTGTTAATGATAATCCATAGAGCAAAGCAGGAGGCAGACTTCAGCGAAGTATATCACTCAGACCAAAAGCTAGCATTACGGACAGACTTCATAGCAAAAAGTCGAAAGATCAGATCCACGCTTACATTGACCGTTCTTCGTACTCCGCTGTGGCGCGAAGCCTTGGTTGGCCTTGGTTGGCCTTGGTTGGCCTTGGTTGGCCTGTATTCGCCCAGTCGAGGTAGCATAGGTTGACTCTGTACATCCAGTCATCCTAATAGGTGGCACGGAATGACTCTGTACCCCAACGCATCACATGGGATATTTGGCGGTGAATCGGATTTAGGATGGACTGGCTTCGTGCATCGTCGAGTTGCCTCACGTCCATGGAATCGAGACGCTCGTCTGGTCAAGTAGACCTCTACTGTGCAGATACCGCATGTTGACGGGCTGCATGTCGCGCATTGTGGCCCAGGTCCTTTCCATCTACGAAAACCCTTGGACCAGGAATTGCGGGACCGGCGACAACATTCTACTGCTTCTGCTAATTTTCATATTTTTTGTTCTTTTACAATCATGCAAGGCGGATAAGGCGGATGCTGATGATGGTCACGTGACAATAGGAAAATGTTCATTGGCGGACTGAACTGGGAAACGACCGACGGCATGTAGCCCCAGAACACCCCCATGCCATCTCAGAAAATCGTTATCTAACAAATTACCTAGAATCACTCAAAGATTACTTCTCCAAATTCGGCGAAGTCCAAGAATGCACAGTCATGCGCGACGGCCCCTCGGGGCGCTCTCGCGGCTTCGGTTTCCTCACCTTCAAAGACCCACGCACCGTCAACGTGGTCATGGTCAAGGAGCACTTCCTCGACGGCAAAATAGTAAGGGCTCTTATTTCCACCTCTCCCAATGCTCCCGGGCGGCAGCAGCAACCGTTTTCCCGCCCCTTCTCCCATCCTCCCATCCGCTCCCAGGACCCCCAGCATGAACGTGAACTTACCAATCTCAAGATCGACCCCAAGCGCGCCATCCCCCGCGACGAGCAAGAACGCACGTCCAAGATCTTCGTCGGCGGCGTGAGCCAGGAAGCCAACGAGCAGGACTTCAAAGACTACTTCTCGCAGTTCGGCCGCGTCATAGACGCCACGCTGATGATCGACAAGATCACCCACCGCCCGCGTGGCTTCGGCTTCGTGACCTTTGATAGCGAGGCCGCCGTCGAACTCACCCTGCAGGGCGATCTGATGCTCAAGGACAAACCGATTGAAGTCAAGAAAGCGCAGCCGCGCGGCAACATGCGCGAAGAAGAAGACATGAACGACCGACGCGGCGGGCGTCGCGGCGGCGGCGGCGGAGGAGGAGGAGGGGGGAAAGACTTCAACGACCGCGGCAACTACGACAACGGCGCTAACCAGAACCAAGGCCAAGGAGGACAACAATACCCCCAAGGCCCAGCCATGACGCCTCAGATGATGGCGCAGTACTGGACCAAGATGCAGCAGTACTTCGCCGTTGCGCAGCAGCAAATGGCGGCCATGCAGGGCAGCGCCATGAACCCCGCCATGATGGCGCAGATGCAGCAGTACAAGCAGATGCAAGCCATGCAGGCCATGCAAGCGCAAATGGCCCAGCAGCAGCAGCAACCGCAGCGGGGTTCCGCGTCGCCGATGCCGCCGCAGAGCCCCGGCGCCCAGGGCGGCATGAACCCGATGATGATGCAGCAGATGCAGCAGATGCAGGCCATGGCGGCGCAGGGCGGCGGGTACGGCATGAGTATGAGTCCGCAGGGGTTCAATCCCGGTAGCGGCGGTGGTGGTGGGGGTGAGGTGGGGAGCCCGCATCATCCGCCCGGCAGCAGGGGCACGCCGGGGTACAATGCCCAGGACCAGCTGGCGTTCGAGCAGCAGAAGTATGAGCAGCAGCAGGCGAGGCGGGCGCAGCAGGAGGCGCAGCAGATGCAGAGCTATGCACAGGGAGGCGGCGGGCCGACGAGTTGGGAGGGTATGTACGATGATGTGCCGCAGCCTGGTGGACAGGGTGGGTATGGTGGGAGAGGCGGTGGGAGAGGCGGTGGTGGTGGTGGTGGGGGTGGAGGGGGCTTTCAGAAGACGACGCCGGGGCCGCAGAGCGCACCGCCGGCGAATGCGCCGACTGGGCCGAAGAACGCGGGGAAGCCGGGGGCGAATTATAGGGGTGGGGCGGGGGGCAGGGGCGGGCATAGGGGGGGGTATCATCCTTATGCTAGATGAGGTTGTCGAGCTGGGAGGGATGACCGAACCCGAAGACGAGATGGATTGGGGGCGGTGAATGCAGGCGTGCTTGTGGGGTTCTCTTGCATGCTTCTCCTCCTACTAGGCATATGGTACTGCGCAGATCTCATTTAGTCCGGAGAATGTGCTCTGGGAGGTGGATCTCACTCACATACGGTACAAATGGCGTAAGGTAACAAGGGGGGCTTCTCAATTAGTGTATTTTAGGTATTAGGGAATGCGAATGATCTTCTTTTTGCCATTATGGTGGTGCTGGGTTGCAAAAATTTGAATGTTCGGTGTGTTGGATGGGAAGGGATGAGATGGAGTGGATGATGGCGCTGATGCTTTGCTGTGAGTGTCGGTGAGGTAAGGAGAGCCAAAAGATTTGTAATTCCTCTTTCTAGATCATTGGGGTTCGTTTCCCTCATCCGCACATCAAAGTAGCCGATCTAACAGCACCAAAACCACATTAGGTGGATCGTATACACCATGGATACGGCTCAGATATGAGGATCCCCTATGGCATCTTCACCACATATGCTCGTGAAACTTCGCATGCATCTACCCACTGGCACTAGATCGCGGATCTCTTCATCCGATTATTCCAAGCGAGGACTTACAAGCGGATTGGCTGCCAGCCGCGGGCAAAGCTAAGATGTATATGATACGCCCCGATTCAGCAGATTTTCATTCGACAGGGCCTTTAAATCCGGATTGCCCTAATTGAGTATGACCGGATAGAAGTTGTACGAGTGGTCAGCTCATGGAGCAGGCCATACTTCCTGCATTCGTGCTGAGGTCTTACCGATTGCGTGTTCCTCGAGTTTGAACGATGATTCATCGTGCGGAATAAGGTTGGTCGTGCTCAGGTCTCAGTGATTGAGTGCTTGGTACATTTCATGATCCTCGAATTTGGATGTAGCTTCATCATGCCCAAGGGACTCACGGGTTTTCTTGTGAAATTCGAAGAAGTTGCTGCGCTGTAGATCAAGTCTCAGAGATATCGATAACAGCATCTTTCGATTCCCTCAAGCGAGTCAACTCCTTCTGCAGTTTCAACATGGACGCCTCGGTCTGCGGAAGTATTGGCAGCAGTACTCTATGATGGTGCTGTTCAATGTTTGGGATCATGACAACTTTGATCACGGCTTTCGATCGTTGCTGCAACTGAAGCAATCGGACGACCCAAGCGTGGCTCAGGCTAGGACAGGGACAAGTTACCCCTGGGAAATTAAGCGAGATCTCAATTGTCTGCAGCGCGGTCATGAATTTGTTGATGGATTCCAGCCAGTGGCAGAAGTTGCAGGTTGAGCATTTCCGGTCAACGGTCCACTTGGGGTTGAATTCTGTGGGCGGTACATGGCTTTTGATCTCCCTGTAGAAGAGGTGGATATGGTGGATTTTGGCCAGCTGCTGAGGTAGCGTGCTAGTGATCATGTATGGTGGCTTGTCGAGATTGCTGAAACAGAAGACTTGACGTTCTGTAGAACCATCCATGGCTTAGCAAATATTCCGAGGTTTACGGATTCGCTAACTTAAGAGTTTACTCACCATAGAACAGATCAATTGTTTCGAGATATATTCGGCGGCAGCTCTTCGCAAGCGCAAGTGGGTTACAGCTACTCACAGTCTTCCGAAACCACGTTTCGGGAGCATCCGATAAAGTGCAACCTCCCCATTCATTCCGATCGCAGCCAATGCCGCAAAGCTGATTTCGCGCTCCAATTTTGATGTTCTTCAATTCAATGATGTGGCGACGAAGAGTGCCGTCTCTGATGACTTCTTCGTAAATTATCTGGCGAATTTCTAAAGGGAGTTTTGTTAAGAAGGACGACTGGGTCTGTGGTCTCACGTGGCCTTGACTGAGTCTTCGCTTCCGTAACGAAGGCAGTGCGGCAGGCTCCAAGCGACGGAACTTCTTCTCATGTCTTTGACGTCTGTACCCGGGACACAACTTGTTCTGATAGACCGACAGCGTCCATTTGTAGAGCGATAGTGGTGCATGCCAGACCACTCTGATTGGATCATAGTTGGACCGATTGTATCCTGGACTTCTGAGTATGAATGGGAGAGTAACTGGTAGGCTAAGACATGCAACAGGGATCACCCAGAGAATCCCGTAAAGCAATTCTAAAATGCAACATAGATGGCCCCATAGCTACAACCCACGTTCAGCCCACTGACCTGGCATTGTGAAGGCTTCAACAGTGAAGCTTTGATATCCGGTTCTGAGAACCTTTACAGGCTTGAGGGATAAGCTTCCACGAAGCCTTAATGTGGTATCTGTTTCGATCGATATCCGCAGGCATCAAATGTGGTTCAACGGTTCAACGGTCCAAAGGTCCAATTGTTCAACGAGGCTGGTCGGTTTAGGCATCCGTTATCATATAGGTAGTCCAAAAAGGCTATATGTACACATAGTCGAAAATTATATTAATATGTTTAAATTCAATATAAGTAAAATATACTTGCGAGGAACGTAAGCGTGCTTGCTTCTCTTCTCTCGAAGAAAGAGCGAGAAAGCAACAAAGGATATTGAGGGAATTAACGTTGCCAAAACGCTTGCGAATCCTTGGTTTTATATTTCGCCCCCCAACTTTCGTCCAGATCACTCCATCGATTTCTTCAGCTTTCGCAACCTCTAAGATCTCGATGTCAAAAACTATGGACCTGTAGAACAAGCTTTGTAGTTCAAATCTATTCAGTTTTCGTAGAATTCAAGAGTGGTTTGACCAGATTATTGGAATGTAGAGATTTCGTGTTCCGGACCAGGAGGGTCGCCAGCTCCACGGAGCTGCGTCGCTGTACGGGTCTTAGTAGGGTTGAGAAAGGGTTGATAGATAGTTTGTGCGATCGCTGCGCAATCGCCAAGTTCAAAGCGACGTCGATTTTGCCACAGAGCTTCGAATCAAGTAATTAAAACTGAATCATAATGCGCTCAATATGACTTAGAATTGAAGATATCTGGCTGGTTATTATATTCGCGAGTGTAAATACAAAGCAATTGCGAAGGCGAAGAGACCATTGATGGGGAGATCACGTGAGGCATCAATCTTGGCGACCAACGACAGCCAACGAAAACGATCGGGAAGAGAGAAATTTCAATATAATATAGATTACATCTACGAGGGACAAGGCGGTGAGGGACGAATTTAGTTACTAACCCGCGATTAGTAGAAATGCTGTCACTCGAATTCATCCAACGGTGCCATCAACTACTTCAATTCTTGATCATATTCGATCAACGAAATGGTTCTATAAAGCGCAAAGGCCTAAATTAATAATTGAGTCTCTTAAAAAATAATCAATTCAGGAGATGCGAGCTCTGCCAAGAATTTGCAAGCGTTCTGAGAGCGCTAACTGTTTGAGGTTTGATTACCGCTCTCGATTATTATTGCAACTCACAGCACTTGGACAACTCAGGTATGTATCAGGGTATGGACTTTCACTCGTCTTTCAGACCATCGCCATTCTGTCGTTTCGATCATTCCTCAATTGTTGAAAATCAAGCCCATCCCACTTTGCCGGCGCGTGGATACTGAGAAGCCGGAGGCAATGGAGGCGGTTCTGTCTGAAGCTGCATCGGTTCTGAAGCGTGCCAGAATTGGTATTGACCGGTAAGAATATGCGCGAGAGAATTTCCGTGGTTGCATGGGACGGGCTGACGAGCGTTGCCTTATTGCCTGCTTTTGAATAGGTGGGGGCACTGCAGCCCATCTGCAGGATCTCAGCAGAGGCCTGCGAGTAGCTTCGCCCGCCTCCTCTGACCTACCATACATGTGATTGAACACTCCATATGCAGATTGAGTATCAATCTCCATCATCATTCTTTCTGCTCTTTCAAAACATTTCATTTACCTCGTAGGTCTCCTCATTAGCCTTGGTGTCGTTCGGTAATGTTATACCCTGGACTCGTAGAACCCCACTGAACTACGATTACGTGCTGGCATAACCGGCTATGGAAGGCCTGTCTACCGCCGCGAGCGCTATAGCCGTAGTGTCCATCGGCGTCCAGCTTGCTGAAAACGTCAAGAAGCTCTATGACTTCTGGGATTCTATCAAAGAAGCACCAGAAGACATCCGAGCAATTTCTGCAGACTTAAAGCTTCTCTCGAGCGGCCTCACTCAAATAGCGTGCGAGGCACAACACGTGGAGCCCGATGTGACGCTCGAAGACACCTTACAAGTGTGCTCTATCAAGGTCAAAGAACTCACTACACTGCTCAACGAGATAGAGCCAGGCTTTGCTTCGACCAGGTCGCACCTTCGCAAACGGACCGCTTTCAAAGCAGTGTTAAAACGTGGGCAGTTGACGAAATTCGAGAAGGCTTTGGAGGGGCTCAAAAGTACTTTATCGCTGGTGCAACAGAATCAGATCAGGTGAGACTTGACAGACCTTTTGTACTCCTTCGACATCGCATAAACAACGCTGTGATTTGCGATTCGAGACAGCACAGAAGTCTCGACAATACAAACATAGTGTTCAATACTATTTCAGATCGCAGCCGTGCTCCAAGCAATGAACTAAATGCTAATCTCACAAAATGTTGCCGTAGTCGCTTGAGTCGCAATCGACACATCAGCCAAGAACAAATCCTCCATGCTATAAATCATAAACTTTCCAGCTTGAGCATCCACCAACATTCAGAGAAAGTTGCAAGGCCTCCACACCTAGTCTTGGATGTTTATCCTACTTGTGCTGCCGTTACTATAGAAGAATGGGACGCCATAGAAGGTGGCGCAGGACATTTTCAGAGCGTTCAGAGCGAATATTCAATCACAGGTAGATATCGGCAAACACAGGCAAAGGTCAAACGCACCATGAGAGAGGAAAAATCCGTTACGAAATACTTCCTCGGCACTATCCGTGCGGATTCAAATACAGTGCTACAGATTTCAAGGGAAACCGATGGTCTCACGTCGTGCTGCGAAGAAAGTCAATATGAACATGCAACGTCATATACCATCTATCCAGCCACATGGTTGATTCGCCTAGGATTTCATTGTGGGCTCCGTCTTGGGTTTCTCTCGTCTTCCACTCAAGGATGGAAAAACACGATGAAGACATTTTGCCCAGTGCCTGATGACGCTTTGATCTTTGAGTTCTCCAAAGAGGGGAACTTACCTGCCGTCAGAAGTTTGTTGTCAGGAGGTCATGCCTCAGTCGGAGACACTGATTCTCAGGGATTCACACCTCTTCATGTAAGTCGTTCAAGGGAGATCAAGGCTGCCTAATACCCGAGCATCTTCAAGACATGAGAGGAGCTGACCATTGCGTCAAGTTTGCTGCGTGGAATCATCACCCAGAGCTCTGCAATTTTCTCAAGGGTGCCGGAGCAGACACCAATGCACTCACGTATAGCGCACAGTGAGTGAGCCTAGTCCTTTTACGACTCCGCCAGAAAGCACTACCATTGACACAACAATCAGGACCGCAATTGAACTCGCAATAGACCGAAGAAATGATACCACCTACGCCACGTTATCAGGAGTCTTGAACACTCTCCGCCTGTTGAACGATTCGATGGACTTTTTCGACGAAAATGGCAACGGCTGGCAAGTGTTGGACCTTCTTTGTGAAAGCGCCATATGCGGTCCTGGAGAGACTGAGGTTCAGATAGCTCTCTTGCTTGGGATGCTAAAGCTGTCGAGCTCTGAAATGAGGATCAATCCGATTAGAAGTCACCTCGCAAGTATTTTGAGCTGGGTTTCTATAAAACCAATTCCTGGTCTAGAGCAAGCGTCCAACTTGCTTCTAAACTTGGGTGGCGCGGAACTCATCGATGCCCCCACATATAATGAACATGGATATACTATACTCCAACAAAATGTAGGATATGCTGAAGGCTTGGGAGGTCTGTGCTCAGTGCTTTCGAAAGGTCCAGATCTCTATCGACTGAGCGTCGACCACGATTTCACGCCGCAGGAAGAGTCACCAACATCTCTTTCAATGTAATCTTCGTGGGCCTTTTGGAATTGGCAGTACGCATTAGCCAGCATTCAGGTGGACCTTGAGGAATTCGTAGAACAAGAGCTGGAGAGAAACCATGCGGTGCACGCTGGCTGGGAGAAGGAGACTCTGCTTGATCTGTTCGCATACGGCTATCGACCTGACCTCGACATTGGACGGAGCCTGATTTGCAGTGATTGCTCAGACAGAATCAGGCGCGTCAATGTACAGCCTTACTGGCGACATTTGATTGAAAGAATTAAGCAAGGACTAGACCCGGATGACCCGGCCCAGGCTGGCTCAGAAGTGGGTGAAGAGGAAGATGCCGACCTAGGGAGTATCGTAGAAGCTGCGAGTAGCTCGAGCGATGTTTCCCTTGATGATCTTAACGACCTCTCTTCCGACCCGGAGGAAGATACGCACGGTTATCCTGCGGCGGTGTCAATTCTATCGGACTGCATATATGCTCGGCACGAACTGTTATGCATGGACTGCTGGCTGCACTACAGGCGAAATGGCACCCGCAGAACACCACAGGACTGGAATCAGGGTTTCGCGACAGACGCTGGCGAGGACTCATCATTGGATGAGTACTCTCCTTTTCTCATCCACTCATAGGCTTTGGGTATGTTGAGGAGAGTGTGTTTCTTTCGATGTCGATGAATTATATAGTCGGAACATCGAACTTGTTACTGAGAAGATGAAGATACGGAGTCCTGTTTATACTGACAGGGAGAGAGCATCCAAGAGTATTGACGGCTGCCGAAAATCGAAGGGCGGACATCGGGAAGTGATTGGCAGGAATGAACGATTCACCAGCACACAGACTTCAAACCCGCCGATAGCCACAGAAGCACCAGCACAAGTAGCATTTCACCATCCAACCTCCGTGAGTCTCAAACCTCCCCCACTTCCTACACTCCAACAATCTTCACTCTTTTCTTCTCATACTCTCTCCTGCGACATCTCTTAAGACACGCGCTATCTTTCAGCGTCCAGAAAGCGCCGTCTGATTCTTTGTCGCTGTTCTTCGACCTGTTGAACATGCCTCTTTGCTAGGTTTTTTCCTTCACTCTCAGTCTCGTTTTGATGTATTGAGATTGATTGGCTCTCGAGGGAGCTCTAGCTCTGAGTGTAAATGGCATTGGACTTAGTCTCCATTTCCGGTTGTGGAGGTGACGGTGCCAGCTTGAGGGGTAGGTAATCAGAAGAGGTTGTATGTGTGATGGCAGATATGGTCAAAGACTACGTTGATGCACTCTTGTTGACTGTGAATAAGACAAGATTTAGGGCAACGTAGATCTGCTCCATCCCCTCCCTTCAAAGAACCTAAGCAGTCTCCTGAGCCTCAGTCCGACTCGCCAAAGAGCCCTTCCTCCACGCTGCCTGAACGTCCCTCGCCTTAACAGCTTTGCTCTCCTCCCCAACCTTCCCCCACCCACCTCCTCCAGGCGTATTAATAACAATCCTCTCGCCCGGTTGCATACTAGCCGTATTCTTCCCCCCCAAATTGATATATCTCTCCACCCACTCCTCCGCATCCTCGCCATGTCCTCCCCTCTGTACTTTCCTCACCCAGTAATTAATCCCACACGCCGCGTCCTCCCCACCAGCGAGTCCATACGGATGATAGACCCGCCTCTCACTCAAGATGCTCGCCTGCACCGGGATCCGGAACTCGATATCCCGGATGACGCCTTCACCCCCGGGATGCTGTCCACGCCCTGCACTTCCCTGCCGGAGTCCGAAATGCCGTAGTATCACTGGATATCTCCTCTCGAAGACTTCCGCATCCGTGATTCTGGTGTTCGTCATGTGAGTGTGTACGCCATGGCTGCCGTCCCAGGTCGGACCAGCACCGGAGCCACCGGCGATGGTCTCGTAGTAGCCGAAGCCTTTGGTGGGGTTCGAGGACGTGGAGAGGTTGCCGCCGAAGCCGAAGGTGAGGTTGTTGCAGTCGCCTTGGGAAGCGGCGCAGGCGTCGAAACAGCGGAGGATTACGTCCGTTACGCGTTGGCTCTGCGGAGGAAGTCAGCTTGGGCACCGTGAATGGAGGGTTGCGTGATCATACCGTCAACACGTTCCCTCCTACTACGGCGGCCCTTCCTGACGGAGAGAGAAACGAGTTCTTGGGTATTCGTACATCCACGGGCTTGAGACAGCCTTGGTTGAGTGGAATGTCTTCTGATATCAGAGATCGTAAGCAGTATATTATCGCTGAGTAGGTTACGGCTTCGGGAGCATTGATATTTCCTGATGTCGTGTCAGCGCTTGTCACTCCCCATACCGCCATTGTGTAGGTACCATAAACCTCTGCGCCTGTGCCATCGAAGTCAAACACAGCTTCGCCCTTCTCGGGGTCGATGGTGATCTTCAGGTGGATCGGACTGCCATCGTCCATGTAGTCAACGGCTGTGAGGTCTTTTCCTTCAAACCTCCTGTAGACATCTTTGAGCAAATTTCTCACACACGACTCGGCGTTGTCTTGTATGTTCCTCATGTAGAATTGTACAACTTCCTCACCATAGTCCTCAATTAACGCGCTGATCAAGTTGATGCCTTTCTGATTAGCTGCTACTTGCGCTTTGAGATCGTTTAAATTATCCGCGAGACATCGAGTCCCACTACACTCCGGGTATTGTGCGGGCTCGTCGTAAAGTAGCTCTATCACTCGTTTCTCGTTGAAGTGGCCTTCCGAGACGAGCTTCTCTGCCTTTATTGCAGCACCCTCTTGATATAGCTCGCGAGAATGGGGAGGCATGGAGCCAGGAAGGATTCCGCCAATGTCTGCATGGTGAGCGCGTGATGCGACGTAGAAAATGATCTTGTCCCCGCTGAAGGCTGGAGTGATGACCGTAATGTCAGGGAGATGGGTGCCGCCGAATTCGGGATGGTTGGAGACCACGACGTCTCCTCGGTTCAATCTACCTTTCCAGATCTCGGCCTGCGTTCGCACGCACGTCGACATGCTTCCGAGGTGCACTGGTAGATGTGGTGCATTAGCGACAAGTCCTCCATCGGCATCGAACAGAGCACAAGAGTAATCAAGTCTTTCCTTGACGTTCGTGCTCACGCTGGTCTTCTGCAGTGCCCGACCCATCTGTTCTGCAATAGCCATGAAACGATGAGCAAAGATACTCAGCATGATGGGATCAACTTCTTTCGCGTTGACGGTCTTATTCTGAGCCTCAGCTTCGTCACCGATATTTATCACTACATGTGTGTCCGTGACCAAAGCAGATGCACCTGGAGTGACTACGATTGTTTGCGTTCCGTCTGCTAAGATCGCTGGGCCTCGGATACAGTCACCGATTTCAAGGTCTTCGAGCTTGTAGATCGGTGTATCCTTCCTTCCTCCCTCGAAGTACACTTTTGACATACCATAACGCTTGCCCTCGCCTACGTCTTTGGCCTTGATCTCTTTGAGCTGCTGATCAATCGTTTTATCCAATCCTTCAAAGCTCTTTCCAATGCCTCTTACTCTGAGGTCGTCGACTATGATATCACGGTCCGGCAGGGTAAATCCAAATTCTTGCTCATGTTGCTTGACGAATGCTTTGTCGAAAGCCCAGTCGTCACCGCCATATTCCGTCTTCGCCTCTTCTGGGTTAGATCTTACGACCATGAGCGCAGATTCTGTGCCCCGATATCTCATGTTCAGATACTCTTCGAACTTGATGCTTTTATCTGCGAACCCCTGATCCTTGAGTCTGGCCGTTGACTTTTCCTTTAGATTGTCCATGGTCTTGCGAAGCTCGCCTTTGGTATGGTTATCTTCGGCCCATGTCTTCGAGTCAGGGACTTGGCTCTCATCCACTACATCGGCCAGAGCCATTCCGTAGGCGGAGAGGACGGAAGAATAACGGTGCACAAGGATCTGTCGAATGCCGAGACTCTCGGCAATCGCAACTGCATGTTGACCGCCAGCACCTCCGAAAGTAGCTAAACGATGCTTTGAGGTGTCATGCCCCTTTGCCTCGGTCAGAGATCGTATGGGTCTCGTCATAGTCTCGTTCGCAATCTTGATGAATCCATAAGCCACTTCATCTGCGCTCATCTTTTTGTCTTCGTTGTCTTTGGCTACCTCTTTGTTGATATCTTCTGCCAATGCCTCAAAAAGCTTTTCACTGGCAGAACTGTCGAGACCTTGATCTTCAGACTTGCCAAATATTTTGGGGAAGAAATCTGGCAGTAGCCGTCCCAAGAAGAGATTGGCATCCGTCACCGTCAGTGGACCGCCCTTTCTATAGCAGGCGGGACCTGGATGTGCTCCAGCAGACTCTGGGCCTACAACAAACAATCCATTGCGGAAGAAGAGTCGCGAGCCACCTCCTGCGGCTACAGTATTGATGTCTAATTGAGGAGACTGGATAGTTACACCCGCTGTGGTGGTCTCGAATACATGCTCATACCTTCCAGACCCATACCGACTGACATCAGTGCTTGTACCGCCCATGTCAAAGCCAATGACTGGTATCTTGGTCTCAGGGTCGTAAGAAGTTAGTGCGTAGCCTACTACTCCGCCTGCTGGACCAGACAGGATCGCACGGAGGCCAGAGAAAATGCTGACGTCCACCAAGCCACCATCGGATTGCATGAATTCGCAACGAGTCCCTTTTGCACCTTCTTCTTGCTTGACAGATTCGGCACCAAGTCCGCCTTCGAAGCCTGCCTCGAAGCTTGCTATATACTTCTTAATGGCTGGAGTAAGATAGGCATCTGCACATGCAGACGTAGCCCGAGGGACGAGCTTGATCATTGGCATCAGCTCATGACTTAGGCTGACGTGCTCGAATCCTATCTCGCGCGCCAACCGTCCAACAAAAGCCTCATGATCAGAAAATGTGTAGCCGTGCACTAGACAGACCGCAATGCTTCGGAGTCCTTCATCATATAAGCCTTGAAGCTGTGACCTGACTTCGTCTTCAGATGGTCTTTTCAGGATACGAACTGCTTCACCTGAAAGCCCGCGCACAAGGTCGTCTTCTGCCGAAGAATCTGCCCTTTCCTTAGTAGACGTTTGATGCCTTTCAGGATCTTCAGCATAGTCTTCAAGCGTCACCCTCTCATCGATCTCAACGGCCTTCTGATATAATACTTCGGGCTTGCTGATAGCTAGATCGAATATTTTCGGCCGTGCTTGATTACCTATTTCCAGACAGTCTTTGAACCCTTTACTGACAACCATGGCAATCTTCTCTCCTTTCCGCTGCAGAAGCGCATTCGTGGCGACGGTGGTCCCCATTCGTATGCTTTCAATCTTTGTGGTATCCAAGGGTTCTCCTCTTGGGATCTCCTGGCCTGTAAACTTTGACAGCAAGCGACGGATGCCTTCCAACGGAGCGTCTTTGTAATTCGAGGGATCTTCTGAGAGAAGTTTGATGATCACATCGTCTTCCATCTTCCCGCTCCCTGGATTCCCAAAGCAGTCCGTAAATGTCCCGCCCCTCTATGGATCATCAGCAGGAGCCCAAATGGTGTCCTGAAGCTGGTACAGGCGCTTACATCTATGGCTATGCGGATCCCCCGCTCTTTGTTTGACTTCATCTCTGTGAAGTATCTATTTGGAGCACTCAATGCAGACCATTACAAGCAAGATGGAAATGTATGAATACAGTGAAGCCGCGTGGGCTTCACGAACAACAGCAGTAAGAGAATAGCGATTGAATCAAGGAATGACGGTACTTTAAAGAACTTGAAGCTATCGAGCACAGCTGCATATTACCGTTTCCGAGCATCGACCCCAGGTTATCCAATTCACAATGACTTTCCCTTTACTTGAAGATGACGACTTAAAGTAATCAGGTGACAGCGGCCAGGATCTGAGAGAGCGGAGCTAGCCCAGTTCGCTCTAGTTGGCTGCCTAGAACCGCAGCTGTCTTTTGACGACCTTCAACTTCTTCTACTTTACAATGCATATCGTATCGTAGCAATGACTCTCTTGCTTTCGTTGACGCGGTCATCGATCTTGACAACATAGCTTGAACGATAGCATGGAATCGAAAGTCTCGAACAGAAGTCAACTGACATTCGGCTCTTTGCAGCACTATCGTTCGGTTGTATGAGCGTTGATGTGCAACATGTTGGGTCAGAAGCTGTACATTGAGTTGAGACTCGATACTCCTCTAGGTATCAGCTGCGTGGTACACAGTGAAAATGTATTTCAACCCTGAAGCTAGCAGCTGGAGTTGTGCGGAAGTCTCCGACCCAAATGTTTTGAAACTTCATCGGACTTTGCCGCACTATGCCGCAACACCTTTGCGTCGATTGCCTAAGTTCCTGTGCGATGAGCTCGGGGTAGGCGAGGTTTTGGTCAAGGATGAGTCAGACCGCTTTGGCTTGCCAGCGTTCAAGATCCTTGGAGCCTCATGGGCGTGTTATAAAAGCATAGCACAGTATCTCGGGCTTGGCCGCCTTACGGGTAAGGAGGATCTTTGGGACATCAGGACAGCAGCGGCGTATGCAGTAGCAAATACTAGACTCCGCTTCTTCGCTGCCACTGATGGCAACCATGGACGTGCTGTGGCACGGATGGGGAAGATTCTCGGAGTTCGGTCTTGTGTCTTTGTTCCTCGCGTAATGCTTGAGACAACGAAGGACTTGATCAGGGAAGAAGGTGCTGAAGTGACTGTCGTTGATGGAGATTATGACAAAGCTGTTCATGAAGCGGATAAACAATGCAGGGAACGAGGAGGAATTCTGATTCAAGATGAGGGTTGGCCGGGTTATGAAGAGGTCCCAAACGTTAGTATCCACTCTCTACTTCTTCAATGCGTATGTAGACTACGCCACATACACTGGCAGAATCGCATTAGGAATTTCTTTGTTCTCAGCTGAAGCTCGATTCGTCTGATTATACGACAGTGGATCGTGCAAGGCTATTCCACTATGATGCACGAAATCGACCAACAGACAACGCAGCTCCTTGGGGAACGACCCAGTATTATCATTACGCCCGTCGGTGTGGGATCCCTGGCTCACGCTGTCGTCTCCCACTACAAGGCCGAACATCACCAAGCCACCATTCTAGCTGTGGAGCCCGACACGGCCGCCTGCCTCAAAACAAGCCTGGAAAATGGCGTGATCACGTCAATTCGTACTGGCAATACTTCAATGTGCGGCCTGAATTGTGGCACGGTGTCATATACCGCTTGGCCGTACCTGCGGGCTGGCATTGATGCCTGTACAACGGTTACTGATCAGCAGGCTCAAGCGGCGCAAGAGATACTGAAAGGCTTCGAGATCAGTGTTGGTCCATGCGCTGCTGCGGCGCTGGCTGCGCTACGGAAGTTGAAAAAGGACGAGAAGGAGGGGCTTGGTATCGATGGGCAGTCTGTGGTCGTCTTACTTGCAACGGAAGGTCCGAGATGATCTCGAGTCAGCAAAAGAAGCTTTTGCTTTGTGGAGATTTTTGAAGAAGGCTTGCCGCAACCGCGGATCACCGTGTCATCGCCCGGCAACGACCTATCTCTCGAGGACTGCGCATTTCTACATCTACCTCACGATGTCAAGGTCATTGGCTTCAGCGAACACCAGCAAGGCATTGCTTCTACAAAAGACACACAATCATCTAGCAAGCGAATGCTACCGCAAGCTTTCATAGCGAACAACACCGCCTACAAAAACTCAGCAAGATAACCAACCCACGTCTACCCCGACCAAACGGCGCAAAACCCGCTCAACCCATACCGAAATCGATCCTCTAATCAGACTCCGAGTCCAGAAGCCCCTGATCCCACCAACCGCACCCTCCATCACCATCCCGATATCTCTCAGCCCATTGGTCTCTCCCTGGCCATTCCGCGCATGCGTTCCTTTGCTCCTCCAGCTGCCGCCACCCCGCCCTCAGCAATTCCTCCTGGACCTCCAATCTGGTCTTCTGCCTCGCCAACCAATACTGCTGGCGCCCCTGTGCTCGTTTAAGCTGCGTCCAAGCCCGCCTCATATTTGCCGCCGCTGCTCGTGAAGGGCGGGGCGTGCGCGGCGAGCGCACAGAAGAGGTGCGAGAAGGAGTCGATCGAGGCGAGGTTGAAGACGCAGGAGAGGGGAATGGGTTGGTGAAGGTAGGGCCCTGCTCTGGTACTGTGGTTGGAAAGGGCGAGGGCGGGGGTGACGGAGAAGTGCCGGAGTGGATCGTCTCGCAGCGTGGGGAGGGAATGCCCTCTGGGGGATCCACCTCCGTCACCCGGCGGCGCTCGTAATCGTCGCTGCAGGATCCTCTGAATGGTCGCTGACTCTGCTGGCCGCTGCCTTCCTTCCTCTCTCGATCCTCCGTGTCGTCCAGGTTTCCTTCTTCGGTTGCAGCAGCCGCTTGTGCGCTGAAACGATAAATCCTATCGCCTTGGAAAGCGTATGGATACGCCTCTGGCTGAGTCCGCTCTTCGCAATGTTCAAATCGTTGCTCCGGCCATGTATCGAAAGCGTTGCAGCGAGAGCGATGAGGCAGACGTGTGGTGTACTGTGTCTCGAAAGTATATCCACCGTATGGAGCTCTCTCACAGTAATCACCGTCTAAGATATTGGACCTGGGCCAGTCAAAGGCACTTTCCTCCATTGCTCGCGAGTGGTAGAAGATATCCGATGGTTCGAAATTACGGCTCCTCCTGCCATACTCATAGAACGCAGGACGATAAGTCATGACAACGTCGACTTTCTACCACAACACACTTCCAAAGCTCAAATTCAGGTCCGCGACTTCAAGAATGGGAGATTTTGGGAGGCACAGATAGAAGATGAGAGACTCCAACCTCAACACTACGATCCGCACAATATTTTCCAAGAAAAGAGAAATCAACGAGAACCACTTCACCACACCTACAACAAACAAAACCACCCACAATCGTACGCTCGGCAGAAAAACATTTGATTGGCAAAAGTCACGTGGGGGGGTTGTTTGGCCGTTTGCGCAAACCTGAAAAGTGGCAACGGATTTGGGGAGAGGAACGGCTGCGCTGGCCCCCCGTCCCCATTCTCGTGATCTGCCCCATTCCTCCATACAAATCTCCGTCTCCATCAGCCTGATCAATACACGAGGTTTGGACCGGAAGTAACTCGCGAACAGAAACCTTGAAGAAATCGGTAATCATCAAAGGAAAACACCCAGTCTCAGTAAAGGGTATGTCCACGGGCGCTAGCCTCTGGGAGCACCTCAGTATTCTGGGTATACAACCACCAGATCAATTGGGTTTCCTCATACTTTTACAACTCAAACCCGTCTGGCCCACTTCTTCGCACGCTCGAAATCTACATGCCATTTGCCTACCCATCACCCCCACTTCGCCCCCCCATCATTCATAACCTCATCAACCTCGCCCCTCCAATCCCCATCTATTCGCACGCAGAAAAAGAACCCATATCTAACAGCCAACAACCCCTCCTCCTCAAACCCTCCTACCACATATCCACTCCCCCGCCCAATTCTACCTCCCCATCAATTACCCCCCCCCCTCTCCCCCTTTAGTACCATCACTCATTCCCCCCTTCTCCCCCCCCTCTATCCATCACGATCCCAACCTCAAACCCATCTCCCAGTACCGCCGTCCTATCTATCTTCAGCATCGCTGCAGAAAGCACGAGAAGACCCCACTGCTTGTGCGATAGGGGGTGACTCTAGAGGGGGGTCGGGTGAGGGAGAGTGTATGGGAAGTGAGGAAAGGGAGGGGAGGGGGCTGGGCAGCGGGAGAGTGAAAGAAAGCGTTGGGGAAGGGGGGGGGGGAGGAGAAAGGTGAGTATGTATATGTGAGGAGCAATATAGATGGCACCCATGTATGAAAAGATGGAGTCTAGCCACCAGATTCTTGTGGTTAAAAGGTGCGGCACAGCGTCGAGGAGGGTTTCTCCGAACGAAAGAGTAGTGGGGAAGAGATGTAGTAAAATCAATTACAGACCCGCCATGGGCACTATTGTGTAAAAGCCTTTCATCAGTGCGTGTATTCTGTATCTTATTACCCATGCCCACCTCCCTCGCCTGGTATATTAAACAAAGTAGCCAAACGCACTCAGATAAACGCCCCCGGCCCACCCGGCGGTCTATGACCCTCCCACTCCTTGACACCCTTCTCAGGCGGATCGTGCCTCTGCGCCCACTCCCTCCTCTGCATCTCATACTCCCTCTCATACTCCTCCCCGCTCTTCTCCTCCCCACCCCTAGGAAGCGCCTCCTCCCCCTCCGGACTAGCCGTCCGCTCCAAGCGCTGCCAGTCACTATCATCCTCTCCTCCTGCGGAATCATATCTCGGCAGCTCAACCCTAGAAGTCGAATCCCCCGTCACAAGACCCATGCGCTCCTCCTCCGTCGCGTTCTTGGCGCCGGGGTGCTGGTGGCTGCTGATGCTCTTGCGGGGCGTGCGCGGCGGATGTGGGTGCTCGGCCTCGCCCGAGGAGGATTGGCGGTGGCGGTGGAAGACGTTCTGGAAGGAGAA
>JAABUQ010003677.1_pt1 | contig 27542 bp, 22 predicted proteins | sample 5560001 | NCBI WGS metagenome assembly JAABUQ01 (sample SAMN10711888, study PRJNA513371) | rock metagenome | isolation source: Antarctica rocks | place: Antarctica: Victoria Land, Finger Mt nord | collected 2015-12-18 | reverse complement strand
GCTTCCAGCGCCGCATCGGCCTCCGCCACCGCGGCATTGGCGGCGTCCAGCAGCCACCGGCACAGCGGCAGGCGCGCGGTGCCCGGGTCGAAGCCCGGCGCCGGCGCCACGCCGTTCATCTCGCAGAAGCGGGCGGCGTTCCACAGCTTGGTGACGAAGCTGCGGTAGTTCTCCACCCGCGCCGCCCCCAGCTTCACATCACGCCCCGGCCCAGTCAGGGCGCACACGGTGAAGCGCAGGGCGTCGGTCCCGTAGGCCTCGATCAACTCCAGCGGATCGATCACGTTGCCCTTGGACTTCGACATCTTCTGCCCTCGCTCGTCCCGCACCAGGCCATGGATGTAAACGGTGCGGAACGGCGCCCGGCCCTGGAAGTGCAGGCCCATCATCATCATCCGGGCAACCCAGAAGAAGATGATGTCGAACCCCGTCACCAGCACATCGCCGGGGTAGTAGCGGGCCAACTCCGGCGTCTGCTCCGGCCAGCCCAGGGTGGAGAACGGCCACAGCGCCGAGCTGAACCAGGTGTCCAGCACATCGGGGTCGCGCTCCAGCGGCTCGTCCCGACCGTAATGGGCGCGGGCGGCGGCGGCGGCCTCGGCCTCCGTGCGCTCCACGAACACCTGGCCGTCCCCGCCGAACCAGGCGGGGATGCGGTGGCCCCACCAGAGCTGCCGGCTGATGCACCAGGGCTGGATGTCGCGCATCCACGCGAAGAAGGTGTTCTCCCACTGTCGCGGCACGAACTCGGTCGCGCCGCTCTCCACCGCGGCGATGGCGGGCTTGGCCAGCTCGGCGGCGTTGCAGTACCATTGCGTCGTCAGCAACGGCTCGATTGGCACGCCGGAGCGGTCGCCATGCGGCACCTGGTGAGTGTGCGGCTCCACCCGCTCCAACAGCTCAAGCCGCCCCAGCTCCGCCACGATGGCCTTGCGGGCGGCGCTGCGGTCCTGGCCCTGCAGGGTGCGGACGAACTCCGCCTCCGGCCCCAACTCCAGTTCCGCTAGCGTCACCCGGCCCTCGCGGTCCAGCACGGACGGCATCGGCAGGCCATGGCGCTGCCCGACTTGGAAGTCGTTGAAGTCATGCGCCGGGGTGATCTTGACGGCGCCGGTGCCCTTCTCCGGGTCGGAGTAGGTATCGGCCACGATCGGGATGCGCCGCCCGGTCAACGGCAGGACGGCGTGCTGCCCCACCAAGTCGCGGTAGCGGTCGTCGTCGGGATGCACGGCGACGGCGGTATCGCCCAGCATGGTCTCCGGCCGCGTGGTGGCGACGGTGATCGACCGCTCCGGCTGCCCCTCGATGGCATACCGGATGTGCCACAAGCTGCCTTTGACCTCGCGCGCCTCCACCTCCAGGTCCGAGATGGCGGACTGGAACTGAGGGTCCCAGTTCACCAGCCGGCGGTCCCGGTAGATCAGCCCCTCGCGGTGCAGGGTGACGAACACCTCCCGCACTGAGTCGGACAGGCCCTCGTCCATGGTGAACCGCTCGCGCTCCCAATCCAGCGACGCCCCCAACCGGCGGAGCTGCCCGGTGATGGCGCCGCCGGACTGCGCCTTCCAGTCCCACACGCGCCGCGTGAAGGCCTCGCGGCCGATGCTTTGGCGCGATGGGTTGCCCTCCTGGGCCAGCAGCCGCTCGACGACCATCTGCGTGGCGATCCCTGCGTGGTCGGTGCCGGGCTGCCACAGGGCATCGCGCCCCTGCATCCGGCGCCAGCGGATCAGGGTGTCCTGCAGGGTCATGGTCAGCGCATGCCCCATGTGCAGGCTGCCGGTGACGTTGGGCGGCGGGATCATGATGGTGTAGGGCGCCGCCGCGGAGGCCGGGTCGGCATGGAAGGCGCCAGAGGCCTCCCATCCGGCATAAAGGCCGGGCTCCACGTCAGCAGGGACAAAGCTCTTGCTCAACATCCCCGGCTTCTAGACTGCGGCACGTCCGGCGGGAAGGCGGGGCGGCGTCAGATCAGGGTCAACGCCAGGTCAGCACTCCGCCAGGTTAATACCTCGCTAGATCAGCACCGAAGCTGACCCCACGCGATCAGGATGACATGCGGTTCACCACGCGCTCGATCTCCGTGCGCACCAGGCGCTCGACCAGTGGCGGCAGGTGGGTGTCCAGCCACTCGCGCAGCAGCGGGCGCATCTCCTCCCGCACCAAGTCCTCGATGGTCGGCCCGCCGCGGTGCGTGGCGGTCGTGCGCTCCCGGGCCAGGGTGCGCATCAGCATCTCGACGGAGCCGGAAGCAGCGCCCGCCGCGGCAGGGCCGACCAGCGGGGTTGCCAGCGGCGTGGTGATGACCGGTGGCGGCAGCGGGACGGGCGAGACCAGGTCCGGCGGGGCTGGCGCCGGCGGGACCGGTTCGGGCCGTACTGGCCCAGGCGGCATCGGCACCGGCATCGGCACCAGCTCGGACGCGATCGGCACCGGGTCGGACGCGGGCGGCGGGGCAGCACCACCTTCGGCCGGCGCTTGCAGGGCCAAAGGCTCGGCGGAGACCATCATGGACTCGTCCAGCATCAGCACGTCGTCGGGGTGCGTCCCCTCATGCGACGGGACATGATGCTGCTCGGCCGTGGCCTCGCCCGGCGCCTTGCCCGCGTCGTCCTCGTTGAGGATCTTGCGGATCGAGGCCAGGATGTCCTCCATCGAGGGATCGCCGGAGGGCTGGGGGCCGGTCGGCGCAGGCGGCAGCGCCACCGTCAGCGCCCCGGCTGGTTCACGGCGTAGTCGCCGGTGCCGAACAGCTTCTGCCGCACGGCGTTGTAGTAGGCGGTCTCGTCATACAGCGGCACGTTCAGGCTCAAGTCGCGGGCGGTCAGCCGGCCGATGGCGGCGGCCACGGCGTAGGATGCATTGATGTAGGCTGCCAGGTTCTGCACCAAGGTGACGCGGGAGTTCAGCAGCGCCTGCTCGGCGTTCAGCACGTCCAGCGTGGTGCGGCTGCCGACGATGGCCTCGCGCTGCACGCCTTCCAGGGCGATCTGGTTGGCGCGGATCGCCGACCGTGTGCTGTCGGCGGTCGCGCGGGCCGACACCAGGGTCTCCCACGCCTGCGTCGCCTGCTGGATCGCCTGGCGCCGCTGGTCGTCAACGATCTTGCGAGTCTGCTGCTGCTGCTGCCGGGCCTGGCGGACGCGGGAGTACTCGGCGCCGCCCTGGTACAGCGGAATGGAGGCGCTGACGATGAGCTGCGCCGACCGGGTGCTCACCCCGACCGTGGTGGTGCCTTCGAGCTGGGCGGCCTGCGCCTGGAAGCTGACCTGCGGCATCAGGGCGCTGAACTGCAGGTCGATGTTGTCGCGGGCGGCGGCATCGTCGAACAGGGCGGCGATGACGTTGGGATTGTTCTGTGCGGCGAGCTGGATCGCCTCCGCCTGGTTCTTGACCGGCAGCTTCAACGGCTGCGGCTCGATCAGTTGGTCCGGCAGCTCGCCCACGAATTGCCGGTACTGGGAGCGGGCGGTCTGCAGATTGCCCTCGCTGGTCTGCCGGGTGGCGCGGGCGCCGGCCAGGGCAGCCTCGGCCTGCGCCACGTCGGTGCGGGTGATCTCGCCGACGCGGAAGCGGTCGTTGGTGGCCTGCAACTGCCGGGTCAGCACCTGCTCGTTGTTTATGTTCAGTTGCAGCACCTGCTGCGACTGGATGACGTTAACGTAGGCGTTGACGACGCTGGTGAACACCGTCTGCTCGCTGGCCACCAGGCGCCCGCGCTGGCCGAACACCTGGTTGTCCGCCCGGTTGGTGCCGGACCGCGTGGCGCCGCCGCTGTAGAACGGCTGAGTGACCGTGACCTGGTTGGTGGTGACCGGACGGTTGTTGCGGGCGGTCACGGACTGCAGGCCCTGGGTGCCGGCGACGCCCTGCAGCGTGGTGACGTCGCCGACAACGCCGCCGGCGGTGCTGGCGATGATGACCGTCGGGCGCCATCCGGCCAGCGCCTGCGGCACGCCTTCATCGGTCGAGCGCAACTGGGCGCGGGCGGTCTGCAGAGTGGGGTTAGTCGAGTAGGCCGCCGACAGCGCATCCTGGATGGTCCGGGGCTGCGCCGCGGCCAGGTTGGCGTGCAGCAACGGCAGCGCAGCGACGCATGTAACCAGAAGACGCATGAACCTTTGCCTCCATCCTTGCCAGGGCGGCGCCGGACGGCGCCCCAGACAGCATCACTGTGCCACAAGCAGCCCATAGGCTCCACCAGGCATCTCTACCAGGCATCTCCACCAACCATCACGCTATCCGGGAAGGCCAGGTGCGATGGATCAGGCAGGGCGGGTCAGAACTGGAACGCCGGCCTGTCCTGGAACGCCGGCAGCAGCGGTGTGGCGCAGTCGAACATCGGCTGCGCGCGCAGGTCGCCGGGGCGGCTAGGCTCGGCCAGCACGCCATGGCCGAAACCGGGCTTGAACGCCAGCACCGTCACCAGCCGCCCGCCGTCGGTGCGGAGCTGGCCGGCGATCTCAGAAGGGATGTCTCCGATGGCGCCCTCGATCATGATCACGTCCCAGGGCGCCCCGCTGGGCTGCCCGGCCGGCAGCGGCCCGGCAACGATGGTAATCCCCGGCGCCAACCCCGGCAGCACCTGGCGGGCGGTCGCAAGCAGCGCCTCGTCGTCTTCCAGCGCCGTGACCTGGCCGCCGCAGGCCGCCATCAGCGCCGCGCCATAGCCGGCGCCGCTGCCGATGACCAGCACGCGGTCGCCCTCGCGCACGCGGGCCAACTGCACCAGACGGGCGATCACCATCGGCTCCATCAGCGCCCGGCCGCGGCCGAGCGGCACGTCCTCATCGACATATGCCAGGCTGGCGAGGTGCGGCGGCACGAAGCGCTCGCGCGGCAGGGTCCGCATGGCACGGATGACGCGGGGGTCGATGACCTTGTTGGGGCGGACCTGGCCGTCGACCATGTGATCGCGTGCGGAGGCGTAATCCAAGCCGTGCTGGTCCATGAAGGTCCTGTGCTGCGGTGCTCGCGCCTTATAGGTGCGGGGCGAACCCGTGCAAAGCGGGCTGATGCGAAGCTGGCAGACGGACCTGCGGCGGCAGCAGGCCAGGGGTGGACGCTAGCAGGGTCGTCGGCGTTGCTGAGCACCTGAACGGCCGGGGCCGCCGGGGTCAGCCGCGCCTGCGGCGGCGGACCAGGCCAGCGGCGATCATGCCTGCGCCGAACACGGCGAGCGAGACCGGCTCCGGCACTTGTACCATAGGACTAGCGTGCCCAGGCTCAGCGTGCCTCCTCCAAGCCGAATATCGTCCCAAGCGGAAACCCTGAATGGCGCGCGTGGCGCTTGACCGGGCCGAATGCGTGGACGATACACGGCGGGCCGCTGCCTGCTGCGTTGCTTGGGGTCCGGTGGCAGAGTGGTGATGCAGAGGACTGCAAATCCTCGAATGCCGGTTCGATTCCGGCCCGGACCTCAACCCAGCCTGCTACAACATGAGTTGAATGCAGCCCCGAACCGGATAGGGCCTGCGGGTGGTCGGACTCGAACCGACATGGCCTTGCAGCCGGCAGATTTTGAGTCTGCTGTGTCTACCGTTCCACCACACCCGCACGGCCTCAGCGGGATACCAGACCGCGCCGCGCCGCGCCAGGGTTGCGGCGGCGGAAATCTGCAAAAGCCGTTTGCGTCCGCCCGGCAGCGGCGCTATAGGGGCATCCCGCCTGATCCCGAATAGCTCAGCTGGTAGAGCAAGCGACTGTTAATCGCTAGGTCGTTGGTTCGAGTCCAACTTCGGGAGCCAGGCGGCTCCTCATCCGATGTGGAGGGCTTGTGGTGCAGGTCCTCCGATGCGTTCCGCTGGCGCTGCTCCTGCTGCCCGGCGCCGCCCACGCCGACCCGGATGCCCCCCGTGCCGCCTATGCCGCCCTCATCACCTACGAGGCCGAACGCCGCGGCCTGCCGCCTGCCCTTGGCCACGCGGTTGCCACCGTCGAGAGCAACTGGGACCCCGCCGCCCAGGGCGCCGATGGCGAGGTCGGGCTGATGCAGGTCCTGCCCTCGACCGCCGCGATGCTAGGCTTCCATGGCGACCCGGCTGAGCTGGCCGACCCCGCGACCAACATCCGCCTCGGCGTCACCTACCTGAGCGGCGCCTGGTTCCTGGCCGGCGGCAACCTGTGCAACGCCCTGATGAAGTACCGCGCCGGGCATGGCGAGGACGCGATGTCGCCCCGGTCGGCTGACTATTGCGAGCGGGTGCGGCAGTACCTCGTCTCCGTCGGCTCTCCCCTGGGCGCGGCGGCTGCGGTGCCGGTGATCGCGCGCGGCCTGTCCGGCCCGGTCCGGCTGCACTCCCGGCCGCATGGCGCGATCGACAGCGCAAGATTCTGGGCGTCGTGGAGCCACCGCTTGGCCGGACTACGCAGCCGCCGGGCGAGAGCGCTGGCGACCCGGTAGGCGGGGCTACAGGTTGACCCCGCCGGAGACCTCGATCCACTGGCCGTTGACCCAGTGGTTGTCGTCCGACACCAGGGCGGCGATCATCGGCCCGATGCCGTGAGGCGGCTCGGCGCGGTTGCTGGGTGCTAGGCAGGCCGTCCGCGGTCTCCACGAAGCCGGCCCACCGAATCCACCAGCAGCGCGACCACGGCTAGGGCAGCGCCAAAGCCGCACACTGCGGGCCAGCCGGCGAGGCCCCAGGCGAGCGTGGCCCCGGCAGCCCCGGCAGCGCCACCCAGGAACATGCCGGTGACGAACACGGTGTTGAGGCAGTTGCGTGCCTCCGGCTGTAGGGCAAGCACCACATGCTGGTTGGAGACCAGCGCGCCTTGCACCCCGAAATCCAGGACGATCACGCCAAGCACCAGGCCCGGCACAGCCCCCCAAACGCCGAACACCAGCCACGACAGCACGGTCAGCGCCGCGCCAGCGCCGATCACCAGCGCCGGGCCACGGCGGTCGGCGATGCGGCCGGCCACCGGGGCAGCCAGCACGCCAACCGCCCCGACAACACCGAACAGGCCCGCGACATCGGCGCCGAGATGAAATCGCGGCTCCTGCAGGTGCAGCGCCAGCACGGTCCAGAATACGGTGAACGAGGCGAACAGCAGCGCCTGCACCATCATGGCGCGCCGCAGTTCCACCTGCCGCCGCCACAGCCCGGCCACGGAGGCGAGCGCGGCGCCGTAACCCATCGCGAGGTGCGGGTGGTTGCGCGGCAGCAGGACCGCCATAAGCCCCGCAGCCCCGAGCGCCAACGGGGCGGGCGGCCAGAACATCTCCCGCCAGCCTAGATGCGTGGCGACGAAGCCGGCCAGGGTCCGGCTGAGCAGGATGCCGCACAGCACGCCCGACATAACAGTGCCGACCGTGCTGCCACGGCTGGCCGGGGGCGCCAGGGCCGCCGCGAACGGGATTACCTGCTGGGCCACCATCGCACAGGCGCCCAGCGCCAACGAGGCGAGCACGACCAGGATCGCCGAGGGCGCGAGCGCCACCAGGGCCAGCGCGACGGCTAGCAGCGTGAACTGGACGACGATGAGGCGCCGCCGGTCCAGCAGGTCGCCCAGCGGCACCAGCAGGAACAGCCCCGCGGCATAGCCAAGCTGGGTCGCCGTCGGGATGAGGCCCGTGAGCCTAGGATTGCCGAGATCCCGCTCCATGATCCCGAGCATCGGTTGATTATAGTACAAGTTAGCAACTGCGATCCTAGCCGTGACCGCCATCGCTAGGGTCAAGCCGCGGCTGATCGCCGGCGCTTCCAACTCATCGATGGGATCGGGCAGCTTGCAGCTCCTTCGAAGCGGGCGCGCCGGGATGCGTGGGCTGCTTAAGCCACCCCCTCGCCCAAGCCTGCCCGGCGGCGTACCACCTTGGCCAGGATCGACCAGTCCTTGGCACCCAGGCCCTGATCGACCGCCGCGGCCATGTTCTCACGCACGATGTCCGCAGCAGGCAGCGCCGCGTGCTTCGCCTTGGCTGCCTCAAGCGCCAGGTTGACGTCCTTGAGGCCCAGGGTGAGCTTGAACCCGGGTTCGTAGGTGTTGCTGGCGATGTTGCCGCCATAGCGTTTGTAGCTTGGGCTGGCGAAGATCGTGTTGGTGACGACTTTAAGGAAATCGGCAGCCTTCAGGCCGTAGCTTTCGGTGAGGGCGGTCGCTTCGCCCATGGCCTCGATGGCGAGGGTAATCATCATGTTGCCGGCGATCTTCGCCACGTTGGCGTGCCTGGGATCGGCGCCGAGATGCCACGTCTTCTGCCCCAACGCATCGAGGAGCGGCTGGACGGTGGCGACAGCCTGCGCCTCTCCGGCCGCCATGATGTTCAACTCGGCCTTGGCAGCTGCGGCCGGCACGCCGAACACCGGGGCTGCCACATAGGCGATCCCGGCATCGCGGTGCAGGCCCAGCAACTCCTCGACGAGCGCCAGGGAGATCGTCGCCATCATGACGTGGACGCAGTCCCTCCGCGCGGTCGCGAGTGCCCCTGAGTCGATGACCACGCCTCGTACGGCGGCATCATCGGACAGCATGGTCAGGACGGCGTCGTTCTCGAATGCTGCTGCGGGCGACGTCAGAACCGTGACGCCTTCGAGCGCCTGGGCTGCAGCCGGGTTGCGGTTCCATACCTTCACCCGGTGGCCTGCCTCGACCAGGTGGGGCACCATCGCAGCGCCCATGCTGCCTATGCCGATGAAGCCAACATCCATTGCAACGACCTCCGTCAGTGGTGTCCGTGAACAACGTGGCCAGTCCTGCCGGCGTTGCCTGCCGAGCTTGGCCGGGGTGCTGCCTTCGTGGCGAGGGAACTACCCGGGCCCAAGGAGCACACGGCCGTCGGCAGCGCCCGTTTGCATTGCGACTGCCCTGCCGCCTCTCTGGGGTGCGGCGTCGTGTTGGGCGTCCCAGCCTGGACGTCAGCCCAGCATCATCAGGTTGGCATTGCCGCCTGCCGCAGCGGTGTTGGTGCTGACCGACCACTCCCGCAGCAGGTCATCGAGCCGATAATCCGGGCCAGTCAGGATCGGCACGATCGGCCCAGGCCGGGTCGCCACGGCGTGTGCCAGCGCCAGCAGCCGAGCGGGGCTGCCCTCGAACAGCACAACGTCGCACGGCTCCACCGCCGGGTCCGGCACGATGCGGACCCGCTCCGACAACTCCGGCGGCAGGCCGTCCAGCCCGGACGCCACCGCGCGGTTCCCCGTCGCCAGGGCAGCGCCGACCTGGCGCAACGTCGCTTCGGCGTCCCCGATGCAGGCGGCAACGCCGCGCGGCCCGGCGCCATACAGGTTCCGTTCGCCGACCGGCCCCGGCAACTCCACCCCGGCCGGCGCCGCCGCGAGCATTGCCGCGCATTCCCGCGCGGCGGTGTCATGCCCCTGCGCCGTCAGCCACCCCTGCCAGGCCTGAGCCGCCGTTGGGATATCGCCAGGCGGCAGGTTGGCAACCGGCGGGCAGAACGCCAGCAGCCGGCGCAAGTAGAGTGGCCCGCCCGCCTTGGGACCCGTGCCGGACAGGCCGTGCCCGCCGAACGGCTGCACGCCCACCACGGCACCCACCATGTTGCGGTTGACGTAGAGGTTGCCCGCCGCCGCCCGGGCCGTCACGCGCTCCACCACTTCGTCGATCCGGGTATGCAGCCCGAACGTCAGGCCGTAGCCGGTGGCGTTCACCGCATCCACCACCGCATCCATCCCGTCCCGCGGGAAGCGCAGCACGTGCAGCACCGGGCCGAACACCTCCTGCGTCAGATCCGACACCGCGCCGACCTCGATCACCGTGGGCGCCACGAAGGTCCCGGCGCCGCACTCCGGCGGCAGCGGCGCGGCATGGACCCGGTGCCCCGCCGCCTGCATCGCTGTCACGTGCCGGCTGATGCCGTCGCGCGCGATGGCCGAGATCACCGGGCCAACGTCGGTGTCCAGCCGGTCGGGGTTGCCCACCCACAGCTCCACCACTGCACCGCGCAGCATCAGCAGCACGCGGTCCGCCACCTCCTCCTGCACGCACAGCAGCCGCAGCGCCGAGCACCGCTGGCCCGCGCTGTCGAACGCCGACACCAGCACGTCGGCCACCACCTGCTCCACCAGGGCGGAGCTGTCCACGACCATGGCGTTCTGCCCGCCGGTCTCGGCGATCAGCGGGATGGGCGCGCCGTGCGTCCCCAACCGCCGGGCCAGTTGCGCCTGGATCAGCCGCGCCACCTCGGTCGATCCCGTGAAGACGACGCCCTGCACCCGGGCGTCGCCAACCAGTTGCGCGCCGACCTCCCCCGCGCCGGGGACAAGCTGCAGGGCGTCCCGCGGCACCCCGGCGCCGTGCAGGATGCGGACGGCCTGGGCGGCGATCAGCGGCGTCTCCTCTGCCGGCTTCGCCAGCACGGGGTTGCCCGCCGCCAGCGCCGCGGCGGCCTGGCCGGTGAAGATGGCGAGCGGAAAATTCCACGGGCTGATGCAGGCCACGGTGCCGAGCGGGCGATGCGCCGGGCCGAAACCCGAGGCCTCCCCGGCGTAGTAGCGCAGGAAATCGACGGCCTCCCGCACCTCGGCCACCGCGTTGGGCAGGGACTTGCCGGCCTCGCGCACGATCAGGCCCAGCAGGCGGGGCATCGCAGCCTCCATCGCGTCGGCGGCGCGCAGCAGGCAGGCGGCGCGGTCCGGCGCCGCGGTGGCGGCCCAGCCCGGCGCGGCGGCGGCGGCGCGGGCCAGGGCGGCGTCCACCTCGGCCGGCGCGGCCTCGCGCACCCAGCCCACCACGTCCCGGTGGTCGGCAGGGTTGCGGACCGGCTGGGGTGCGGCGTCCCCGTCCCCGGCGGACCACGCGGCGTCGGCCAGCAGCTCCCCGGCCAGGCCGGACAACGTCTGCTCATTGGAGAAGTCCACCCCGGCGGAGTTCGCCCGCCCGTCGAACAGGTCGCGCGGCAGGCGGATCATCGGGTGCGGGACGCCGGCGGGATGCCCTGCGGCGACGGACGCGACGGGGTCGGCGGCCAACTCCGCCACGGAGATCGCCGGGTCCTGGATGCGGTTGACGAAGGACGAGTTGGCGCCGTTCTCCAGCAGGCGGCGCACCAGGTAGGCCAGCAGGGTCTCGTGCGTGCCCACGGGGGCGTAGATGCGGCAGGGACGGCCCAGCGGACCCACCACCTCCTCGTACAGCGGCTCCCCCATGCCGTGCAGGCACTGGAACTCGTAGCGGCCAGGGCTCCAGTCGGGCGCCATGCTGTGGATGGCGGCGACGGTATAGGCGTTGTGGGTGGCGAACTGCGGGAACACCGCGTCCGGCGCGGCCAGCAGGGTGCGGGCGCACGCCAGATAGGACACGTCGGTGTGCACCTTGCGGGTGAACACCGGGAAGCCGTCGAGGCCATCCACCTGGGCGCGCTTGATCTCGCTGTCCCAGTAGGCGCCCTTGACCAGGCGGACCATCAGCCGGTGGCCGCTGCGCCGGGCCAGGTCGATGATCCAGTCCAGCACGAAGGGCGCCCGTTTCTGGTAGGCTTGCACCACGAAGCCGATGCCATCCCAGCCGGCCAGCGCCGGGTCATGGCAGAGCGCTTCCAGCAGGTCCAAGGACAGCTCCAGCCGCTCGCTCTCCTCCGCGTCGATGTTCAGGCCGATGTCGTAGCCGCGGGCCAGGATGGCGAGCGCCTGCAGCCGCGGCAGCAGCTCAGTCAGCACGCGCGGGCGCTGCAGGCGGGAGTAGCGCGGATGCAGCGCCGACAGCTTGATCGAGATGCCGGGGCCGCCGATGATGCCGCGCCCGGCGGCTGCCCGGCCGATGGCATGGATGGCCGTCTCGTAATCCGCATAGTAGCGGGCGGCGTCGTCGGCCGTCATCGCGGCCTCGCCGAGCATGTCGTAGCTGTAGCGGTAGCCGTGCGCCTCCAGCTTGCGGCTGCGGTGCAGCGCCTCCTGAATGGTCTGGCCGGTGACGAACTGCTCGCCCATCATCCGCATCGCCATGTCCACGCCGCGGCGGATCAGCGGCTCGCCGCCGCGGCCGATCAGCCGGGTCAGCGCGGCGGCCAGGCCGGATTGCGTTGTCGTGGCGGTCAGCTTGCCGGTGACGACCAGGCCCCAGGTGGCGGCGTTGACGAATAGGGAGGGCGAGTGGCCGACATGGGCGTGCCAGTCCCCCGTGCTGATCTTGTCGCGGATCAGCGCGTCGCGGGTGGGCAGGTCGGGGATGCGGAGCAGCGCTTCGGCCAGGCACATCAGCGCCACGCCTTCCTGGCTGGACAGGGCGTATTCGCGGACCAGGCCCTCGACGGTGCCGCGGGTCCCTTTGGCGCGCAAGGCGGTGACCAGGCGGGCGGCGAGCGCCTCGGCCTGCTGCACGGCGGCGGGGGGCAGGGTGGCGGCAGGGAGCAGGTTCTGCACGCAGGCGGGTTCAGGGCGGCGGGTGGCGGCGGTGATGGCGGCACGCAACGGAGGCTGCGACTGGACCTGGGCGGCGAAGGTGGCGAAGGGGTGGGGCGGGGACGGGGTAATCTGGTCCGGCATGATGAAGCATCACATAGCGACGGGGTAGGCGTCACCAAGCGTCTGCTGGTCGTACTAATAGGCGTGGTCGCCAAAGCTTGCCGACCGCCCCCCGCATCGACAGGCGCGGGCCGGGCATTGGTGCCGAAGCGGTGAAGCGCGCCGCGGCATCCATCGTGCCCCTGCGCCGTTGGCTTCGCTTCAAGCGCACGGGAGCATCCGACCATGATCACCACGCGGCTGCACGGAGCCGTCGACTACGCCGTGGCGTCCCTGCTCGGCACCCTGGCGACCTCCAGCAGCCTGCCGCCGCCGGTGCGGGCCACGCTCGGAACCGCCAGCCTGTCCCATACGGGCTACTCCGTGCTGACCGACTACGAGGCCGGCCTGTCGCCCCGGCTGACCATGCGCCAGCACCTGGCGCTCGACGCCCTAGCCGGTGCGGCCCTTTGCGGCGCCGGGCTGCTGATGCGCCGCCAGCCCGCAGGCGCCCGCGCGTTGCTGGTCGCGGTCGGCCTGTCCGAGTTGGCCGTGGTCGCGCTCAGCAGCGCCAAGCCCATCAGCGGCCCCGGCCAGGGCACCTGGGCGGACCGCATGGCGGGCCGCACCGGATCGCCCGCCAGCGGCGCCGGCTACCCCCCGCTCGATACGCCCAAGCCAGTCGCGCCGGATGTGTTCATCGTGGACAGCCTGTTGCAGGGCCTTGTCGGGCGGATCATGCCGGCCCGCATGACGGTCATCCGCCTGCCAGATGGTGGCCTGCTGCTGCATTCCCCCACCCGGTTCAGCCTGGCTCTCAAGCAGAAGCTCCAGGCGCTCGGCCCCATCCGGCACCTCGTCGCCCCCAACGTCGTGCATTGGACGTTCCTGCCGGAATGGCAGCGCGCCTGCCCGGACGCCACCACCTGGGCGGCGCCGGGGCTGCGCGACCGCTCGCAGGTGCAGGAGAGCGGCGTGCGGCTGGACCATGACCTGTCCGACACGCTGCCGGCCGAGTGGGGCGGCGTCATCGAGCTGGCGGATGTCCCGGGTGGCCTCGGCTTCAACGAGGTGGCGCTGTTCCATCGTCCCACGCGCACCCTGGTGCTGACCGACCTCGTGCTGAACCTGGAGCCCGGCAAGCTGCCGGCCCTGCTGCGGCCGCTCGCCCGCCTGTTCGGCATCACCGCGCCGGATGGCGTGCCGCCGCCCTATCTGCGTGCCGTAGTCAAGCTGCAGCGCCAGCAAGCGGCGCAGTGCGCAGCACGGCTGGTCGCGCTGCAGCCCGAGCGCGTCATCTTCGCGCACGGACGTTGGTTCGAGCAGGACGGCACGGCCGCGCTGCGTCGCTCGCTCCGCTGGCTGCTGGACTGAGCTGCGGGCAGGAGCCGACCAGATCCTTACCATGAGGGCTCAAGCCACGCGCCATGTCGACAGGGATGGCTGATGACGACCCCTACTCTGGCGCGGTCAGCCCCAGCGCCCGGATCAGCTCCCCCAGGGACCACGCCTGGAACGGGCACCCCCCCGGCCGGTGCGGCGCATCGCCGTCCGCCACCTCCGATACATGCCCCAGCCCCGCTGCCTCCAAGTGCGCCAGCAGCGGCGCCAGCAGCAAGCGCATCCGGGCGCGGGTAGCAGGCGTGCTGCGATGCGCGCGCAGCCAGGCGTCCACGTAGGGACCGATCAGCCAAGGCCAAACCGTACCCTGGTGGTAAGCGCCATCCCGCTCCAGGCGGCCACCGGCATAATGGGGGCGGTAGGCCGGGTCGTCCGGCGACAGGGTCCGCAGCCCCAGCGGCGTCAGCAGCCGCGCCTCCACCACCGCAAGCATGGGCCGGGCTGCGGCCGGCTCCAGCACGGCATAGGGCAGGCCGCCCGCCGCGAACACCTGGTTGGGACGAACCGCGCTGTCCACCGTGCCGGCAACGCCGTCCACGTCCACCACGTCGTGCAGCCCGCCGGCCGGGTTCGGAAAGCGGCGCAGGAACGTCGCCCTCGCCTGTGCCGCCACCGGCGTCCAGCGCGGGTTCCACCGCGCGCCGATCTGTAAGGCATTGATCCACAGCGCCTGGATCTCGACGGGCTTGCCGATGCGCGGCGTCACCACCCAGCCGTCCACCTTCGCATCCATCCAGGTCAACTGCTGCCCCGGCGCCCCGGCCCGCAGCAGCCCGTCCCGGTCCATCGCAATGCCATACCGCGTTCCCGCGGCATGACCGTCCAGGATGGCCAGCACCGCAGCCCGCAGCCGCGCCACCGTCGCCGGGGCCGCCGCAGCGCCCAGCGCCGCCAGCAGGTCGTGCACCGCCGTCACGAACCACAGCGAAGCGTCGGCGGTGTTGTACTCCGGCGCCGTGCCGTCATCCGGGAAGCGGTTGGGCACCATGCCCTCCGACACCAGGCCGGACCATTCCAGCAGCACCCGCTCGGCCAGCTCCGGCCGGCCGGTCGCGATCAGCAGGCCGCGCAGGGCGATGAAGGTGTCGCGGCCCCAGTCCGAGAACCACGGGTAGCCCGCGATCACCGACAGCCCGGCGCCGCGGCCCACCAAGTAGGCCGTGGCGGCACCCGTCAGCGGACCCACGGCCGCCCGCCGGGTCCGCTCGGCGGCAGCCAGCGCATCCGCATGGGCCAGGAGGTCCGGCACCTCCTCGACGGAGGCGCGCAGCACCATGACTGCATCGCCCGCGCCCAATGTCCCCGCGCCCAATGTCCAGGTGAACTCGCCAGGCACGGCCAGGTCCTCCACATAGTCCAGCCCGCGGTCGCGCTCCGCCGCATACAGGAACCCGCGGTGCCAGGTGGGGTCGTGCCGATAGGCGCCGTTGGTCAGGACGCCGATGGGCGGCACGCTGTCGTAGGGGCGCCAGACGGCGCTGCCGGCCTGCAGCACGGGGTCGAAGCGGAACGCCGGGTTCTCGTGGTGCAGCGAGTGGTAGTCGCGGCCGGACAGCAGGGGCCGCACCCGCAGCACCGCCGGGCCGCTAGCCCGCCAACGCAGCACCGTATCGCCGGTGCTGGGAGCCGTGAACACCTCCTGCGTCACCGTCAGGCCGTCAGGGCCGTGGAAGGTCCACGTAGGCCAGGGCTGCCGGGTGAAGCCGGCCAGGTACGGCGCGGCATCGGGGTAGAGCACGTCCGGCACGTAGCCCTGCGTGCCCAGGGGGAACCGCCCGGCGGGGCTGTCCACCCAAGCCTCCACACCGTTCACCAGCACCATGCGCCCGGTGGGCGGCGCGGCGGCGGTCAGCAGCAGCGCATGATAGCGCCGGGTGCGCGACCCCGCGACCGGCCCCATGGCGAAGCCGCCGCGCCCATCGGCCTCCAGCCACTCCGCATCCGCCCAGCCTGCGTCCCCGCCGGTGGAGTCCCCACTGGTGGCATTCATGTCGGCGCGGGCCAGCGCTACCGGGTCCGCGGCACCGCGAAGTCAACGGCGGCCAGGATGCGGTCGTTACGGGTGGAGACCATCTTTAAGCTGATGTAGGTGAGTCCCGGTCCCTCCGTGTAGGTGCCCGTCACGATCTCGGACCCCGTCGCGCGTCCCGAGGCGACCCGGCGGCTGCGCGCCCGCCGGCCCGCATGATGGTCCACGCGGACCAGGCTGGGCGCGTGCAGGTCCGTCACGATCAAGCCGCGCTGCACCAGGCGGGTGCGGACGAGGTCGGCGACGAAGCTGCCGAACGCCTCGTTGGCGCCGGGCTCCTGTCGGTCGGTGAACGTGCCGACGGCAATGGTGCCGGCCGGGTTCAGCCGGTTGGCGCCGCTGTCAACCAGGCGGTCCACCGCGCGGTAGGTGACCTCGCCAACGTCCTGGGACATGGCGGGGCCGGGAGGGGCGGCATAGGCCCCATCGACCCGGACCGCGCCCGGCCTCTCCATGCAGCCCGCAAGCCCTGCCGCCAGGAACAACACAGCCAACCTCCGCAGGGCCAGCCTTCGCAGGGGCCGCACTGCGCCAGCCAGCGCTGCCGCAGAAGGGGGAGTCAGGCACAGGGGCAACATGCGGCGGGAAACCTGACTGGTCAGTGGATTCGGCATTGTCGCTGCTTAGCACGGCTCCCGCAACGTTGATGCAACGCGATTTCGGGAACTGCGGGGCGCATAATGGAGGGGGAGAGGCGCCATCAGGGCTCGAACACCACCTGCACCCGGGTGCTGGGATAGCGGGCGATGCCGAACTCCACGACAGCGCCGGCGGCGTCCACGTTCACGTTCTCGCATACCAGCACGGGTCGGTGGCAGGGCGCTTGCAGCAACCCGGCCTCCCCAGGGGTAGGCATCCGGGCGGACACGCGGGTCGAACGACGGACGTAGTCGGCGACCCCGGCCGCCTGCAACGCGGCGGTGATGGTGGAATGGGCCTGCAGCGCGTCCAGGATGCCGGGCAGGCGTTTGCCCGGGAACAGGTGGCTGGTCAGGACGACCGGCACGCCATCGGCCAGGCCCAGGCGTTCATACGCCACCACCGTCCCGCCCGGCTCGATCTCCAGCGCCGCCGCGACGGCGGGGGTGGCGGCCACGGTGCGCAGGTGCAGGGCCTGGCCGGACGGCTCCCGGTTGTGGCGGCGGACCCACTCGGAGAACCGGGTGCGGGCGGCGACGGCGTAGTCCAGCATGTCCTCGGCGACAAAGGCGCCACGGCCCTGCTCCACCCGGACCAGGCCGGCCCGGGCCAGGCTTTCGACGGCGCGGCGGACGGTGTGGCGGTTCACGCCATACTGGGCGGCCAATTGCGCCTCGGTCGGCAGGCGGTCGCCGGGGCGCAGGCCGGCGGGACCGATCCCGGCGGAGATGCCTTGGGCGATCTGCCGCCACAACGGCGGCGTGGGATGGGCCGGGTCGGCCGTCATGCAACCTTCATCCTTGGGGCTTCCATGCTGGACAGCTTTGGCTTGACGCTAACCCTCCCGGACATTAGTTGTCTAGACAACTTTGGAGCCGCCCCGGCATGACCGACGCCCAAGACCAGCCGCACCTCCCCCGCCAACGCTGGATGGCTGTCCTGGCGCGGGCCTCGGCGGCAGAGCTGGCGGAGCTGGCCGGCCCCCTGCCCGCCTACGACCGGCTGCGCGGGCCGGAGGTCGGGCTGGTCATGATGCGCGGGCAGGCCGGCGGCACGGGCAGCCCGTTCAATCTCGGAGAGGCGACCGTGACCCGCTGCACCGTCCGCACCGCGGCGGGCCAGGTCGGCCACGCCTACTGCCTGGGCCGCGACCTGCACCAGGCCGAGCTTGCGGCCGTGCTGGACGCCGCCCTGCAAGACCCCGAGAGCGGTCCGGCGCTGGCATCCCAGGTGGTCGTCCCCCTGGCCGCCGCCCAGGCCGCGCGCCGGACACAGCTCGCCCGGCGCGCGGCGGCGACGCAGGTGCAGTTCTTCACCTTGGCGACGATGCGGTCATGATGCTGCACCCCGGCTTCGCCGATCCCGTGCTGGACAGCCAAGCGTGCTTCCGCGCCGTGCTGGACGCCCTGTCCCACCCTGGCCGCATCGCCACGCTAGCCGCCCTGGACCCACCGCCGCCGCTGGACCCGGCGACTGCGGCGGTCGTGCTGACGCTGGTGGATGCGGAGTCCCCGCTATGGCTGGACGAAGCCGCCGGTGCAGCGCGGGACTGGATCGGCTTCCATTGCGGCGTGGCAATGGTCCCGCAGCCACGGGCGGCGTTCGGCCTGGCGCTACGGCCGGTGGCTCTGGCCGGGTTCGGCACCGGCTCCGACGATGCGCCAGAATCCGGCGCGACCGTGATCCTGCAAGTCGCCGGGTTTGGCGAGGGCCGGCGGCTGCGCCTGTCCGGACCGGGCCTGGCTGCGCCCGCGGTGCTGGCGGTGAGCGGCCTGTCCGACGGCTTCGTCGCGGAGTGGGCCGCGAACCACGCGCTGTTCCCGCGCGGGATCGACCTGCTCCTATGCGCCGGGAGCCAGGTGGCCGCCCTGCCCCGCAGCGTCCAGGTCGCGGAGGCGTAGCATGGCCTACGTCGCCGTGAAGGGCGGGGAGCGCGCCATCGACGCCGCGCACGCCTGGCTGGCCCACGAGCGCCGGGGCAACCCCGAGGTGCCGCACCTGGACCCGGCGCAAATCACCGAGCAACTCGGCCGCGCCGTGGACCGCGTGATGGCCGAGGGCTCCCTGATGGACCGCGGCCTGGCCGCGCTGGCGATCCGGCAATCCCAGGGCGACCTGATCGAGGCCGCGTTCCTGCTACGCGCCTACCGCACCACCCTGCCCCGCTTCGCCCACAGCGAGCCCGTCCGCACCGCCGATATGCTGGCGATGCGGCGCGTCTCCGCGATCTTCAAGGACCTGCCCGGCGGCCAGGTCCTCGGCCCCACCTACGACTACACGCACCGCCTGCTGGACTTCATCGCCGCCGCCAACCCCCCGCCACTCTCCGAGGCCGATGCCGCGCCAGCCGCCATGCCGCCCGCCTTCGGCATCCTGGGGCGGGAGGACCTGGTGGAGCCGGACGCGCCCACCGCGGATGCCGCACCGTTCGACTTGACGCGGGAGCCGCCCGCCTTCCCCGCCGGGCGGGACGCGCGGCTGCAGGCGCTGGCGCGGGGCGACGAGGGCTTCCTCCTCGCACTCGGCTACTCCACCCAGCGCGGCTACGGCGGCACCCACCCGTTCGTCGGCGAGCTGCGGGTGGGCGAGGTCTCAGTAGAAATTACCCCGCCGGAGCTGGGCTTCACCATCGACATCGGCGACGTAGTGCTGACGGAGTGCCAGATGGTCAACCAGTTCCAGGGGTCCCAGACCGCGCCGCCGCAGTTCACCCGCGGCTACGGCCTGTGCTTCGGCCATGGCGAGCGCCGGGCGATGGGCATGGCACTGGTGGACCGTGCGATGCGCGCCGGGGAATTGGGCGAGCACGCGACGGCCCCGGCGCAGGACGTGGAGTTCGTGCTGTCCCACTGCGACAACGTCGAGGCGACCGGCTTCGTCGAGCACCTTAAGCTGCCGCACTACGTCGATTTCCAGAGCGAGCTGGAAACCGTCCGGCGCATGCGGGCCGAGGCCCAGCCGACGCCTCATCATTGCGAGGACCGCAGCGACGCGGCAATCCAGGGGCCGCCAGCGCAGTCCGCGCCGCCCCTGCCCTCGTCGCCCCCGGACCACCGCGCCGAAGCCGGCCCGCAATGACGGCGTCCTGCGCAGGCTCTCCAGCATGAGCTACAACTTCGCCTACCTGGACGAGCAGACGAAGCGGATGATCCGCCGGGTCATCCTGAAGGCGGTGGCGATCCCCGGGCACCAGGTGCCGTTCGGCAGCCGGGAGATGCCGTTGCCCTATGGCTGGGGCACCGGCGGCATCCAGGTGACGGCTGCCGTGTTGGGTCCGCAGGACGTGCTGAAGGTGATCGACCAGGGTGCCGACGACACCACCAACGCCGTCAGCATCCGCCGCTTCTTCGCCCGCACCGCCGGCGTCCGCACCACCACGCGCACCGCCGACGCCACCCTGATCCAGACCCGCCACCGCATCCCGGAGACGCCGCTGCGCGAGGGCCAGATCCTGATCTACCAGGTGCCGATGCCCGAGCCGATGGCCAAGCTCGAACCCAGCCGCGCCGAGACCCGGCGCATGCACGGCCTGGCCGAGTACGGCCTGATGCAGGTCAAGCTGTACGAGGACATCGCCCGCCTCGGCAGTGCCGCCAGCAGCTACGACTTCCCCGTGATGGTGAACGGCCGCTACTTGATGTCGCCGTCCCCCATCCCGGCGTTCGACAACCCGAAGCTCGACCGGATGCCGGCGCTGCAACTGTTCGGCGCCGGCCGGGAAAAACGCATCTACGCCGTCCCGCCCTACACTGAGGTGCGCTCGCTGGACTTCAACGACCACCCGTTCCGCCCCATCCGCGCGCCGGGATGCTGTGCGTTGTGCGGTTCGGACACAAGCTACCTGGACGAGGTGGTCACGGACGACCAGGGGACGCGCATGTTCGTCTGCTCCGACACCGACTACTGCGGCGAGCGGACCGCGGCGGCGCAGCCAAGGGCCGCGGAATGACGGATGCCCTCCTATCCGCCCGCGGCCTGGGCCTGCGCTTCGGCGGCATCACCGCGCTGGACGGGGTGGACGCCGACCTGTGGCCCGGCGAGGTGCTGGCCGTCGTCGGCGAATCCGGGTCCGGCAAGACGACGCTGCTGAACGTGCTGTCGGGCGGCATGGCGCCGGACGCCGGGGCGGTCTGCTACCGCGACCCCGAGGGAACGCTGCACGACCTGCGCGCCATGCCGCCGCCGCGCCTCCGTGCGCTGCACCGGTCGGATTGGGGCTTCGTCCAGCAGGATCCGCGCGGCGCGCTGCGGATGCGCGTATCGGCCGGCGGCAACGTGGGCGAGCGGCTGATGGCGGCCGGCGCCCGGCACTATGCCGATATCCGCGCCACCGCCGCCGACTGGCTGCGCCAGGTGGAAATCGATCCGGCCCGCATCGACGACATGCCGCACACCTTCTCCGGCGGCATGCTGCAACGCCTGCAGATTGCCCGTACCTTGGTGACCCACCCGCGCCTGGTGTTCATGGACGAGCCGACGGGCGGGCTGGACGTATCGGTGCAGGCGCGGCTGCTGGACCTGATCCGGGGCTTGGTGGCACGGCTGGGCCTCGCGGTGGTGCTGGTGACGCACGACCTTGCGGTGGCGCGGCTGCTGGCCGGGCGCATCCTGGTGATGCAGGGCGGCCGGGTGGTGGAAACCGGCCTGACCGACCAGGTGCTGGACGATCCGCAGCACCCCTACACGCAGTTGCTCGTCAGCTCGGTGCTGCACGCATGAAGGCCGCCGCACCCTGCCGCGACCACCGCACCGCCGTCATTGCGAGGAGCGCTTGTAACGCGGCAATCCAGGGCGGCAGGCGCAGTCCTGGCCGCCCGTGCACTGCCACACCGAAGCCGGCTCGTAACAACGGCAGGCAGGGCTGCTCCGCATGACCCTGATGCTGCGGGCGGAAGGATTGGCCAAGACGTTCACCCTGCACCTGCAAGGCGGGACGCGCATCCCGGTGCTGGACGGCATCGGGTTCGACCTGCAAGCCGGGCAGTGCATAGCCCTGGCGGGTCCGTCCGGTGCAGGGAAGTCCACCCTGATGCGGGCGCTATACGGCGCCTACCGCGTGGACGCCGGCCGCATCCTGGTGCGGCACGGCGGCGGGATGGTCGATATGGCCGTCGCCGACCCGCGCCTCGTGCTGCAGGTGCGGCGGGACAGCCTGGGCTATGTCAGCCAGTTCCTCCGCACCGTCCCCCGCGTGCTGGCGCTGGACCTGGTGGCGGAGGCCGCAATGCTGCGCGGCGCCGCACCGCACCAGGCCCGCACGGACGCCGCCGCCCTGCTGGCCCTGCTCGGCATCCCCGACCGGCTGCACGCCCTGCCGCCCGCCACCTTCTCCGGCGGGGAGCAGCAGCGGGTGAACCTGGCCCGCGGCTTCATCGGCGGCCACCCGGTGCTGCTGCTGGACGAGCCCACCGCCGCGCTGGACTCGCGCAACCGCGACGTCGTGATCGGCATGATCCAGGCCGCCAAGGCCCGCGGAGCCGCCATCGTCGGCATCTTCCACGATGTTGCGGTGCGGGACGCCGTGGCCGATACCACGCTGCACGTCCACCCCCTGCAGGAAGCCGCATGACCACCATCCTAACCAACGCCCGCCTGGTCCTGGCCAATGAGGTAGTGCTGGGCACCGTCGTGCTGGACGGAGCGTGCATCGCCGACGTGCAGCCCGGCCGCAGCCACCTGCCGGGCGCCATGGACCTCGATGGCGACATCCTGGTCCCCGGCGTCGTGGACGTGCACACCGACAACCTCGAGCGCCAGGTACAGCCCCGCAGCAACGCCCGCTGGCCGTCCCGCTCCGCCATGCTGGCGCACGACGCGCAGTGCGCCGCGGCCGGCGTGACGACGGTGCTGGACGCGCTGTGCCTAGGCGACCTCGGTTTCAACAAGGACCGCACCCAAACGTTCCACGACGGCATAGCCGACCTGAATGCCCTGGCCGGCACCGGCCTGCTGAAGTCCGAGCACTTCCTGCACCTGCGCTGCGAGCTGCCCGCGTCCGACATGCAGGACCTGCTCGACCCCGTCGCCGAGCACCCCCGCGTCCGCATGGTCAGCCTGATGGACCACAGCCCCGGCGTCGGCCAGTACGCCAACATGGACCATTATCGCCGCATGCGCGTGCGGGAGGGCCACAGCGCCGCCTGGATCGAGGGCCGCATCACCGAGCTGCACGAGCAGCGCGCCCGGCTGCGCGGTCCGAACCGGCGGTGGCTGCTGCACCGGATGGGGCCGCTGGGCATCGTGCTGGCCAGCCACGACGACAACACCGCCGAGGAGGTCGCCGAGAACGCCGCCGACGGCATCGGCATCAGCGAGTTCCCGGTATCGATGCTGGCGGCCTCGGCGGCGCGGGCGTCGGGGATGGAGGTGATCGCCGGGGCGCCGAACATCGTGCGCGGCGGGTCGCACTCGGGCAACGTGGCGGCGGCGGACCTGGTGCGGGCGGGCGTGGTGGATGCCTTCGCCAGCGACTACGTGCCGTCGTCGATGCTGGAGGCGGCATTTGCAGGCGTGGCGCAGGCGGGGATCACGCTGGCGCAGGGGGTGGCGATGGTAACGGCCGGCCCGGCGCGGATGGCGGGGCTGGCGGACCGCGGGCGGATTGCGGCGGGCCTGCGGGGGGATCTCGTGCGGGTGCGGGAGTGGGAGGGGCTGCCGGTGGTACGGGAGGTCTGGCGGGCGGGGGAGCGGGTGGTTTAGGGGGCGGATGCGGTGATTAGAGCAGCTAATCTCCGCAGATTGTGCGGCGATTAGCGGGCTGGTCACCATGGGTCAGCAAAGGGTGGATGGGATGACCGACGAGCCAGTACATACCTTCGCTAGCGTATGGGATGCTCTTGAGGCGACGCCCGAGGACATAGCCAACATGCGGCTGCGCTCAGGTTTGGCAATCGCGTTGCGTTCTACAGTTGAGGGCTGGGGAACGACGCCCGCGCAATCCGCCCGTCGCCTGGGTGTGACGCAGCCTCGACTAAGAAACTTGCTGCGGGGCCGAACCGACCGTTCTAGTCTGAGTGCCTTGATTGAGATAGCGGATCACGCCAGGCGTTTGGACATCGAGGCTGAAACAAGATGACCTTGACCGCCGAGGAACAGTTCGTCGGTCCGTATCACAAGCTTAAAAGGGCGCGTGACCACCTGATTGATCTAGAACAGTATGAGCGATCCTTCTTTGAGACAAACCGTCCCACAATCGTGATTGAGACCGACCCTATGACTGGTCATCAGATTGCAAAGGTTAAGCTTACCGTTAAACCGCCAGAAATCATCCATGTTTTAGTAGCTGAAATCATCTATCATCTGAGGTCTTCACTTGACCAAATCGCAGTCGCCTTGGGAAGGCTCTCCGCATCAAAGCCCAATGTGAAAAAGACCTACTTTCCGACCGGGGACCGATTCAAGGCGTTCAGAGCGGACCGGATGAAAAAACTTGCCGGCGTTGATAAAGATTTAGTGCTTTTGGTTGTCAAACTGAAGCCATATGGTGGAGGGAACGATCTACTAAGGTCCGTCTTTCCCTTAGCCAATGAGGACAAGCATCTTGAGCTTATCGCTATGGCAGCATCCGGCCAGATCACTGGTATTCAGGGCTATACTTTCGTCAATGCGTCGATCGCTCTTGATGAAGGGCCACGGGCGCTCCACGACGACATAACATTCGCCCAGTTCTATGCTCCAGGCGGCATCATACCGAACGACGATAATTCGCAAGTAAAAGTTAATGGCCGTATAACGTTTGGAAACGTCGCAGGGCTTCATGGAATTCCGGTGATTTCTCGTCTAGAGGAACTCACCCAGCTTATCGAGAAGGTGCTGGAAGTGTTCGTTACACACTGCCGAACTACGGGCCGGGTCAGTTAGACATGACTCCCCGCATCGCCCTCTACTACGCCCCCGCCCTGTCCGACCCCCTATGGCCCGCCGCCTGCGCCTGGCTGGGCCGCGACCCCGAAACCGCCGCCACCCTGCCGCAGCCCCCCATCCCCGGCATCCAAGCCGTCACCGCCGACCCCCGGCTGTACGGCTTCCACTGCACCCTAAAACCACCCATGCGCCTGCAAACCCACTACAACGCCTTCCTAGACGACGCCGAAGCCCTGGCCGCCCGCCTAACCCCTTTCGACCTTCCGCCCCTGCACGTCGCCGACCTCTCCGGCTTCCTAGCCGTCCGCGAGTCCGCCCCCTGCCCCGCCCTGCGCCACCTAGCCGACGCCTGCGTGGCCGGCCTGGACCGCCACCGCGCCCCACCCACCGAAGCAGAACTGGCCCGCCGCCGCCGCAACGGCCTATCTCCGGCGCGGGAAGCAATGCTCACCCGATGGGGCTACCCCGGCGTGTTTGACGAGTGGCGCTTCCACATGACCCTCACCCGCCGCCTCACCGAAACCGAGCGCGCCATCTTCCACCCTGCCGCCGAGGCCCACCTGGCCGCTGCCCTGCCCCACCCCCGCCGCGTCGCCGACCTCTGCGTCTTCACCCAGCCCGCCGAGGGCCAACCCTTCATGTTGGCAGAGCGGCTCCCGTTGCGCGGCTGATCGCGGCCACCAACCGGCGCACTCCCTGCTCCACGGTCCCGTCGTTCACCACCGTCTGCCGCTCCACCGGCAGCGGCAGATCGATGCCGCGCGACAGCCGGCGCGCGATGTCCACCGCATCTTCCCGCCCCCGCGCCGCCAGCCGCCGGGCCAGCACGCCGGCCGGGGCAGAAACCTCGATCACCGACACTGGAAACCGCGCCGCCGCCTCGGCCACCACCGCACGGGACACGTTGGCGATCACCACCCGGCCCCCCGCCAGGTCCAGCCCGATATCGCCCGGGATGCCGTAACGCAACCCGTGCGCCCGCCAGGTCAGCGCAAACTCCCCCGCCTCGCGCCGCAGCTCGAAGGCCTGGTCGGTGATGCTCTCATGCGCCTCCTCCCCGAGGTCGCCGGGCCGGGTGATCAGGCGGCGGACAAAGCGATAACGGGGATCGTCAGCCAGGCGGTCCCGCGCGCCATTCAGCAGCGTGTCCTTGCCGGACCCCGAAGGCCCCACGATCAGTATCAGCATCCAGCCGTCCCATTTTGCGCGGACCGACCTTGGCGTTAGGGTCCGCCCGACGCAACCCGCGCCAAGCCAACCCCGGCGCACCCCCGAGACAACCAGTGAGGCCACCCGCCCGATGTTCACCACCCGCCCCGAGATCGCCGGCACTTTCGGCGTCGTCGCCAGCACGCACTGGCTGGCCTCCGCCGCCGGCATGGCGGTGCTGGAGCGCGGCGGCAACGCCTTCGACGCCGCCGCCGCCGCCGCGTTCGTGCTGCAGGTCGCCGAACCCCACCTCAACGGACCCGGCGGCGACGCCCCCCTCATCATCCACAGCGCCCGCACCGGCACCCAGCACGTCATCTGCGGCCAGGGCACCGCGCCCGCCGCAGCCACCCTGCCCGCCTTCGCCGCCCTCGGCCTAGACCTGATCCCCGCCACCGGCCTGCTCCCCGCCGTCGTGCCCGGCGCCTTCGACGCCTGGTGCCTGATGCTGCGCGACTGGGGCACCTGGGAGCTGGCCGACGTGCTGGCCTACGCCATCGGCTACGCCCGCAACGGCGTCCCCCTGGTCCCGCGCATCCCCGCCACCATCGAGGGCGTGCGCCCGCTGTTCGAAACCGAGTGGCCCACCAGCGCCGCCGTCTTTCTGCCCGGCGGCAACACCCCCCGCCTCGGCGAGCTGTTCGCCCGCCCCGCCCTCGCCGACACCTGGGAGCGCCTGATCGGCGAGGCCGTGGGCGACACCCGCGAGGCCCGCATCGAGGCCGCCCGCCACGCCTGGTACCAAGGCTTCGTCGCCGAGGCCGTTGGGCGGTTCTTCGCGGAGAACGAGGTGCTCGACGCCTCCGGCCAGCGCCACCGCGGCTTCCTGACCGCACAGGACTTCGCCGAGTGGCACGCGACGGTGGAGGCGCCGCTATCCTTCGACTACCACGGCCACACCGTGCTGAAGTGCGGCGTCTGGAGCCAGGGGCCGGCCTTCCTGCAGCAGCTCGCCCTACTGCGCCACACCGACGTGGCAACCATGGACCCGCTGGGACCAGACTTCGTGCACACGGTTGTGGAGTGCGCCAAGCTCGCCTTCGCCGACCGCGAGGCCTACTACGGCGACCCGGACTTCGTGGACGTACCCATCCACCACCTGCTGTCCAACAACTACAACCTCGCCCGTTCAACGGAGATCGACCCCCGGGCGTCGCTGGTGCTCAACCCCGGCACCATCCCAGGCTACGACCCGCAAGTGGACCATGGCGCGCACCTGCGGGCCGAAATACTCAGCCGCGCGCCCGGCGCCGGGGAGCCGACGGTGGCGCGAATGGGTGTGATCGGCGCCGACACCGTCCACATCGACGTAATCGACCGCTGGGGCAACATGGTCAGCGCGACGCCCTCCGGCGGCTGGCTGCAATCCTCGCCCGTCATCCCCGAGCTTGGCTTCTGCATGGGCACCCGCGGCCAGATGTTCTGGCTGCGCGACGGCCTGCCGAACAGCCTGGCGCCACGCAAGCGCCCGCGCACTACGCTGTCCCCCAGCTTCGCGCTGCGCGACGGCCAGCCCTGGATGGCGTTCGGCACCCCCGGCGGCGAGCAGCAGGACCAGTGGAGCCTGACGTTCTTCCTGCGCATGGTGCACGGCAACCTCGGCATCCAGCAGGCCATCGACATGCCCAGCTTCCACACCGAGCACTGGCCCAGCAGCTTCTGGCCCCGCATCGCCCGGCCCGGCAAGCTAGTGCTCGAGGGCCGCTACCCGCAGGCCGTGCTGGACGACCTGCTGGCGCGCGGGCACCTGGCGGAGCGCGGGGAGGACTGGTCCGAGGGCCGGCTGTCCGCGGCGCGGCGGGAGGGCGGGGTGATGTACGCCGGCGCGAACCCGCGGGGGATGCAGGGCTACGCTGTGGGACGGTAGCTCAGGGCTATCGCACTTCAAATAGTTTGAGGAGTTTGGTCAGGTAGGCGTCATCCCATCCGGCGCGTTTGAGTTTGCCGCGGAGCGATCCCTTGCTGGGTTCGGCCTGGATGACGTTCAGGGCCAT
>JAABUQ010003676.1_pt1 | contig 27549 bp, 23 predicted proteins | sample 5560001 | NCBI WGS metagenome assembly JAABUQ01 (sample SAMN10711888, study PRJNA513371) | rock metagenome | isolation source: Antarctica rocks | place: Antarctica: Victoria Land, Finger Mt nord | collected 2015-12-18 | reverse complement strand
CGCCGAACTTCGCCTTCCACTGGTAGAACGTCGCCGGGCTGATCCCGTGCTTGCGGCACACATCCGCCGTCTTGCCACCGGCCTCCTGCTCGCGCAGCACGCTGATGATCTGCTCCTCGCTGAACCTTGATCGCCGCATCCGTCCGCCTCCTGCTCGGGCGGACTCTACTCAGACCCGGAGGAGTTTTCGGGGCTCAGGTCACCATGTATGGCCTGGAAACCCTTGTTTTTGGTATTCCCGTAAATCCGACTGATAGGCCGTACGTAATAGATAGGAGGTTTGGTCCTCGGCAAAGTATGACGAAACAGGACAACACGTCGGTCAGCGGAATAGCTACCTTATTGGCACCGACTGGAGAACCGGTCCGACTTGTAGTCTACCATAATAGGTATGCAGCTATTCCACTGCCTCCAAAATTCCTACTCTGCATACAAGATAAGACATTTCTGTCTCGGACAAGCCGAATCTAGCCACATCCAACAATGGGAGCCAGTTGGATGAAGGCCAGTCCACCGCGAGTCGCCAGACTATCAAATGCTGTATGTGCGAGCATAGCCCTCGTTCATGGAGTGGCGGAAATCAGCTCGCGCTGAACGACAACGCCCAGGGGCGGTAAGGCAAGCTGCCCTGCTTCCCAAACCTGGGTTGCGGCGACATCCTTCGTAATTATGGCGGTAGACGTTTCCCGCCCCGGCCATGTTCTTCCAAGTAATCGAAGGATGCCGCGCCTTCATGCCGTCGGGAAGGCGGCGGGATGCCTCGGAAATGATCTCGAGACAGCGCGTGACGGCATAGACGGTGCGTTGATCGTCCTGAAAGGTCGCGAAGTCGAGCCCGTTCGTGAAGTGGGCAGCGAGGTCGATGTGACACGCGATATCGCGCAGGGCACCTTTCGCAGATTCAGAAAGCATAGATGGCGTCGGCTGTGGCTGCGGGCCGCACGTAGGGCTTGAGCCCTTCGCGGTCCACGACATCGACCGGCCCATCAAACAAGCTGGAGATATATATTCTTTCAGCCCGACATAGTCGAACAGGGTCACATGGGCCGCCGGGTCGACCTCTATCATGATATCGGTATCGCTGTCGGCGCGGGCCTCGCCTCGGGCGCGCGAGCCGAACAGGGCGGCATGCACGATTCCCCGCGCGCGTAGTTCCGCTTCGTTCTCCCACAGGCGGGCAAGAATGTCCTCACGAACCATATGCCTTTGTAGCACAATCAATTGCCTCCCGCAGTCTCTCGCGGGGGTTTGGGCGGCGCTCGCCGCAGCACGAGGCGGCCACACCCGGCCCCTCTCCGTCACCGAGATTTCATTCGGCCCACGCGGCGTTGGAGGCTCCCCTCGCCCCAACCATCGGAGACCGGCATGGACCCGCCGCCCTATTCCTTCCGCAACGCCCTGCTCTCCGTCTACCAGTCGGCCGTGCGCGAGATCGGCGCGTTGCGGGGCGATGCCGCCCACAGTGCGGCGCTGTCGCGGACCGCGGCGCAGGTGGCGGCGGCGAAGGTGACCGGGATGCACATCCCGGCCACGCCGCCCCCCTCCAGCGTCGGCGATCTGTGGGTTTGCGCGCGGCTCGGGCTCGAATACCTCGAGGCGCGGCTGCGCGGTGATCCCGTCGCCATCGACCGGCTGCGCAGCCAGCTGATCGGCTCGCCCTGCGACCCCGGTTGGGCGACGACGCTCGACGCCTATGTCGGCTATTTCGGACCGGACGGCGCGCGGCGCGCCATCCCCTACGTCACACCGGCACAGGTCGGCGACCGAGTGATCCCGGTCGCGGCCGACAGCAAGCTCGCGCTGATCAGCGACTGGGGCACCGGCAGCCTGGCCGCGCACGCGTTGCTGCAACGGGTCGCCGCCGAGCGGCCCGACATTCTGATCCATCTCGGCGACATCTACTATTCCGGCACCGCTCGGGAGTGCGACCAGCACTTCCTCCACGTGATCGAGGCGGTGCTGGGGCCGGCCGCGCAGCGCGTCCCGTGCTTCACCCTGTCCGGCAACCACGACATGTACAGCGGCGGCATGGGGTATTACGGCCTGCTCGACCGGCTGAACGGGGGGCCGATGCGGCAGGGGGCGAGCTTCTTCTGCCTGCGCAGCACCGATGGCGCGTGGCAGGTGCTGGCGATGGACACCGGCCTGCACGACCACGACCCGTTCGACGAGACCGATGCGGAGACGTTCCTCGCTCCGTCGGAGGAGGCCTGGCACGTCGCGCGCATCCGGGAGTTTCCCGGCCGGACGATCCTGCTGTCGCACCACCCGCTGTTCTCCGCCTTCCGCCAGATCGGCCGTCGCGGCGCGGACGGGAGCTTGAGCCCGGTGAACGCGCCGCTGCTGGCCTCGCTCCGGCGGTTCCAGGCCGCCGGTCGCGTCGCCGCGTGGTTCTGGGGGCACGAACACAACCTCTGCGTTTACCGCCCGTATGCCGGCCTGGAGCGCGGACGCTGCGTCGGCAACGGCGCGATCCCGGTGTTCGTGCGCGACGCGCCGTACGGCGTGCTCGACGGCGTGCGCGATCCGCCGGCGCTGATCGACGGCACGGAGCTCGGCAACGACGGCACTGTGATGGCGCACGGGTTCACGACCGTCACCCTGGGCCCGGCGGCGCGGGCCGAGTATTTCGAGGCCGGCCGGACGACGCCGCTCTACGCGGAGAGGCTGGGACCGGCGCCGGACGTCGGCCCGGTGCAGGCGTGACCAACGTCTTCGCCGAAAGTAACGGGCGCAGGCACAAGGCCGGCGGATAAGCGAGCTGCGCCCGCGAACCGTTCCCCTACCTAACCAAAAAAGTGTGCGTGTGCTCCAGGGAGCACGCAATGACGGAGGTTAGAGGGGTAACGCTACTTCAGATTGCATCACTCCCGCGTGACCTGCTACCAGGCGGCAATCGAGTGACATGGGAGAGCTACAATGGCAGGCGGGGATGTTGCAATTGCGTCAGTGAACGGCGGCGCGAGCGATGCTGTTCTAACGTTCGGCACGGACGCGGCGTACACGGCCGCACAGAACATGGCGACGGTGATCAACGCGGCCGGCGTCACCAATCCTACGCATACGCTGACGGTCATCAGTCTGCCGGACGCCAACCCAACGGCGGTGCCAGCCGGCTTCACCGGCGAGGCGATCGTGCCCGCAAATGCGGCGGGCGGCTACGCCATCGACACCACGAACCTGACCGCGCTCGGGTATCAATTCGTGCTGGACGCCGCCACGTCGACGGGTTCGCTGACCCTTGGGGCCAATCAGACGGCGCTGATCAACTCCTTCGGTGGGTCCGGCACGACCGTGACCGGCGCCACGGGCGGCGGCAATGACATCATCGTGGGCGGCGGCGGCAACGTAGTTGTGCTCAACGGCGCCAACAGCCAGGTCCTTCTTGCCCAGGGTCCGGACACCGTGCACGGGGGCGCCAGCACCAACAGCACGATCTTCGGCGGCACCGGCGACACCACGGTGTTCGGCTCCAGCGGCGACGGGAACACCATGTTCCTCAGCAGCGGGTCCAACCTGGTGAACGGCGGCACCGGCAGCGCCACCATCATCACCGGAACCGGCGCCGACACCATCAACGGCGGCGCGGGCGCGGACACGATTTTCGGCAACACGGGCGCCAAGCTCGTCAACGGCGCATCCGGCAATCTCACCTTCCTGACGGCGTCGAACGAGGCGGCCACCATCGCGGGCGGCGCGACCGGTCCGACCCTGTTCGGCGCGACCGGGGGCAACCTGACGTATGAGGGCGCGAGCGGCGCGCTCTACATCGCGAGTGGCGGCAACGAGACGCTCGGCGCCGCGACCTCGACCGGCAACAACACCATCTTCGGCGGCGCGGGGATCGACTCGATCGTCGCCGGCACCGGCGCCGACACGATCGTGTCCGGCACGGGCGTGCTCAGCGCCGCCGGCGGGGGCGGTGACAACGTGTTCGCGTTCTTCCAGGGCCACGTCGGAACCGGAAACGCTGATGCGATCTCCAACTTCGGCGCGAGCGACAAGGTGCTGCTGTCCGGCTACGGCGCCACCGGTTACAGTTCCGTCACGGGTGGCGGCAACACCACGCTCACTTTGACTGACAACACGACGATCACCTTGGTCGGCGTGACCAACGTCGCCTCGAGCCAGATCGTCTCGACCTGAGCGCCTGGCGAGGAGGACTCGTCCTCCCCCGCACGGCAGGCTTATTCTTCCCGGCAGTAGTGACCCGGTCTCCCGGTTGCGGCAGATTGCCTCCAACGCGATGCCGGGGGAATGCCGAGACGATGTTGCGCGGGTTGCTTGGCTTGGCGACGGCCATGCTGCTGCTGGCCGCGCCGGCCTCGGCCGAGGAGCCGAAGCACGGCGGGACGTTGCGCATCTACCACCGCGACAGCCCCGCCAGCGCCTCGATCCTCGAAGAGGCCACGATCACCACCAACGTGCCGTTCATGGCGGTGTTCAACAACCTCGTCCTGTTCCGTCAGGACGTGAAACAGAACAGCCTCGACAGCATCGCCCCCGAGCTCGCCAGCAGTTGGGCCTGGAGCGACGAGAAGACCGCTTTGACGTTCAAGCTGCGGTCGGGCGTGAGATGGCACGACGGCAAGCCGTTCACGGCGAGGGACGTGAAGTGCACGTTCGACATGCTGATGGACCGGTCCGAGGCCAAGCTGCGCAAGAACCCGCGCAGGTCTTGGTATGCCAACGTCAAGGACGTCGTCGCCGAGGGTGACGACGCGGTGCGCTTCGAGCTTTACCGCCCGCAGCCCTCGCTGCTGGCGCTGCTCGCCTCGGGCTACGCGCCGATCTATCCCTGCCACGTCTCGCCGCGCGACATGCGCACCCATCCGGTCGGCACCGGACCGTTCAAGTTCGTCTCGTTCAAGCAGAACGAGTCGATTTCCCTGGCCCGCAACCCGGATTATTGGTGCCGCGACCGCCCGTATCTGGACGCGATCGAGTTCACCATCATCCCGAACCGCTCGACCGCGATCCTCGCCTTCATCGCCGGCAAGTTCGACATGACCTTCCCGACCGAGGTAACGGTGCCGTTGCTGAAGGATTTGAGAGCGCAGGCGCCGAACGCCGTGTGCGATCTGGAGCCGACGAACGTCAGCACCAACCTGATCGTCAATCGCGACGCGCCGCCGTTCGACAATGCGGAGCTGCGGCGCGCCATGGCATTGGCAATCGATCGGCGGGCGTTCGTGGACATTTTGGCCGAGGGCAAAGGTGACATCGGCGGAGCGATGCTGCCCGGCCCGGAGGGCGTGTGGGGGATGCCGCCCGAGATGGTGCGCGCCATGACCGGCTTCGGGCCGGACGTCGCCAAGGACCGCGCGGAAGCGCGCGCGATCATGGAACGACTCGGCTACGGGCCGAACAAGCGGCTCCCCATCAAGGTCTCGACGCGCAACATCTCGGTCTACCGCGACCCTGCGGTGATCCTGATCGACCAGCTCAAGGCGATCTACATCGACGGCGAGCTGGAGCCGGTGGAGACCAGCAACTGGCAGGCCAAGGTGACGCGCAAGGACTACACCGTGGGGCTCAACCTGACCGGCAACTCGGTCGATGACCCCGACCAGGCGTTCTACGAGAACTACGCCTGCGGTTCCGAGCGCAACTACACGGGTTATTGCAACAAGGAGTTGCAGGCACTGTTCGACAAGCAGTCGGCGGAGACCGACCTCGACGCGCGGCGCAAGCTGGTGTGGGACATCCAGCGGCGGCTCGAGGAAGCCGTGGCGCGGCCGATCATCTTCTACCCGCGGCAGGCGACATGCTGGCAGCCGCAGCTCAAGGGTTTCACGATGATGTCGAACAGCATTTATAACGGCTACCGGTTCGAGGATGTGTGGCTGGATCGGTGACCCCCTTACCCAACCCTCTCCCGGAGGGAGAGGGCATCCTGCTCCCTCTCCCCCCGGGAGAGGGCCGGGGTGAGGGTGCGGCGCGCGCATGACCGCCTACCTGATCCGCCGCATCCTCCTCATGCTGCTCACCCTGTTCGGCATCTCGGTGGTGATCTTCGTGCTGCTGCGACTGGTGCCGGGCAACATCGCCGACATCCTGTTCGACAGCGCGGGAATGGTGGACCCGGCCGAGAAGCTGAAAATGGAGCAAGAGCTCGGGCTCGACCGTTCGCTCGTGGTGCAATATGCGGGATGGATCGGCGGCCTGTTCCACGGCGATCTCGGCTACTCCTACGTTTCGGAAAAGCCGGCGCTGGACGAGATACTGCCGCGCATCCCGATCACGGCGAAGCTCGCCGGGCTGGCGCTGGTGTTCTCGGTGGCGCTCGGCGTGCCGATGGGCGTGGTCAGCGCGGTGCGGCAGAACGGGCCGCTCGACTACCTGGTGCGGCTGGTGAGCCTGAGCGGGCTGTCGATGCCGTCGTTCTGGCTCGGGCTGCTGATCCTGATGGTGTTCGTCTCGCAGTTCGGCTCGCTGCCGATCTACTCGAGCGCGCCCGCGACGTTCTGGGACGCGCTGCTGCTCTACAGCATTCCGGCGGCCGCCGTGGGGTTTCGCAGCTCCGCGCTGATCATGCGGCTGACGCGTTCATCGATGCTGGAGGTGATGCGCCAGGATTTTATCCGCACCGCGCGCGCTAAGGGCGCCTCCAACCGGTCGGTGAACTACCGCCACGCGCTCGGCAACGCGATCCTGCCTGTGGTGACGGTCATCGGCATCGAGGCCGCGTTCCTGATCGGCGGGCTGATCGTGACGGAGACCGTGTTCAACATCCCCGGCGTCGCGCGCTTCCTGGTCGAGGCGATCCGCTGGCGCGACTACCCGATCGTGCAGAACCTGGTGATGTTCATCGCCCTCGTGGTCGTGCTGGTGAACTTCGTCGTCGACATGCTGTACGCGGTACTCGACCCGCGCATCCGGATCACCCGGTGATGGCGACGCTCGCCGAACAGCGCATCGCGGCCGGGCGCGAGAGCATCGGGAGCCGGGCGGGCTACCTGATCGGCCGCTATCCACTCGGCGCGGTGGGGGCGCTGATCATGGCGGTGTTCGTGCTGTCGGCCGTGTTCGCGCCGTTCATCACCGGGTTCGATCCGCTGAGCACCAATTCGTCGATCTCGCTGGCGCGGCCGGGCGGGGCGCATTGGCTGGGCGCCGATTTCATGGGCCGCGACATGTACAGCCGCATCGTCTACGGCGCGCGCGTGTCGCTCGCCGTCGGCATCGGCTCGACCGCGCTCGGCTGCGCAATCGGCGTGGTAATCGGGCTGCTGTCGGGCTATCTCGGCGGCTGGGTGGACCTGGTCGTGCAGCGGATCAGCGACATCCTGCAGGCCCTGCCGCTCCTGGTGCTGGCGCTGGTGATGTCGGCCTCGCTCGGGCCGTCGCTGCGCAACACGATCATCGCCATCGCGATCCCGCTGATCCCGTACGCGGCGCGGGTGATCCGGGCGAACACGCTGGCGGTGCGCGAACTTTCGTTCGTGGAGGCGGCGCGCGCCGTCGGGATGAGCGAGACGCGGATTGCGCTCCGGCACGTGCTGCCGAACACGGTGGCGCCGTTGCTGGTGCTCGGCACGGCGCAGCTCGGCTCCGCGATCCTCACCGAGGCGTCGCTGTCGTTCCTCGGCCTCGGCGTGCCGGAGCCGTACCCGTCCTGGGGGCGGATGCTGTCGGAATCGGCCGCCGAATACGTGCGGACGGCGCCTTGGCTGGTGATCTTCCCCGGCCTCGCGATCAGCCTGGCGGTGTTCGGCACCAACCTGCTCGGCGACGCGCTGCGCGACCTGCTCGATCCGCGGCAGCGGGCTTGATGGAAGGCCCTCACGCCGGCCCTCTCCCGGAGGGAGAGGGAGCAGAGAAGCCCTCTCCCTCCGGGAGAGGGTTGGGTGAGGGTGTGCTCTCCGTCGAGCACCTTCGCACCCGCTTCTTCCTCCGCCGCGGCGCGTTCGATGCCGTGGCGGACGTGTCGTTCGCGCTGGACCGGGGCGAAACCCTGGCGATCGTGGGCGAGTCCGGGTGCGGCAAGAGCATGACGGCGCTCTCCATCATGCGCCTGGTGCCGCCGCCCGGCCGCACCGTCGGCGGGGCGGTGCGGCTCGCCGGCGTCGACCTCCTGGCACTCGACGAGCCGGCGATGCGGCGCGTGCGCGGCAACGACGTCGCGATGATCTTCCAGGAGCCGATGACCTCGCTCAATCCGGTGCAGACCGTCGGCGCGCAGATCGAGGAAGCGGTGCGGCTGCACCAGGACCTGTCGCGCTCGGCCGCGCGCGAGCGGGCCGTGGAGATGCTGCGGCTGGTCCGTATCCCCGAACCGGCGCGGCGCGCGCGCGACTATCCGCACCTGCTCTCCGGCGGGATGCGGCAGCGGGCGATGATCGCGATGGCGCTGTCTTGCTACCCGCAGGTGCTGATCGCCGACGAGCCGACCACCGCGCTCGACGTCACCATCCAGGCGCAGATCCTCGACCTGATGCTCGGGCTGCAACGCGAACTCGGCGCCGCGATGCTGCTCATCACGCACGACCTCGGCGTGGTGGCGGAGACGGCGCAACGGGTGATCGTGATGTACGCGGGGCGCAAGGTGGAGGAGGGCACGGTCGCCAGCGTGTTCGCCGAGCCGCTGCATCCGTACACGCGCGGGCTCATGGCATCCGTGCCGCGGCTCGCCATCGCCGAGGCGGATTTCGCGCACGCGGGACGGCTGCAGGAGATCGCGGGCACGGTGCCGGCGTTGTCCGACCTGCCGGCGGGCTGCGTGTTCGCGCCGCGCTGCCCGCACGCCGACGACCGTTGCCGCGCGGTCTACCCGTCGTATGAGGAGAAGCGGCCGGGCCACTACGCGGCGTGCTGGCACAGCGATGACTGAGCCGGTTCTGGCAGTTTCCGGCCTGCGCAAGCATTATCCGTTGCGCGGCGGCTTTCCCGGGCGCGGCGGCGGGACGGTGCGCGCCGTCGAGGATGTGAGCTTCGCCATCGCGGAAGGCGAAACGCTCGGCCTCGTCGGCGAGAGCGGCTGCGGCAAGTCCACCGTCGCGCGCGCCGTGCTGCGGCTGATCGAGCCGACATCCGGCACGATCCGGCTCGACGGGCGCGACATCTCCGCGCTCGGGCGTCGCGCGCTGCGCCCGCTGCGGCGGCAGATGCAGATGATCTTCCAGGACCCGTTCTCGTCGCTGAACCCGCGCATGACCGCCGGCGACGCGGTCGCCGAGGCGCTGAAGGTGCACGGCCTCGCGCACGGGCGCGAGCGGCCGCGGCGGGTGGCGGCGCTGTTCGCGCAGGTGGGGCTGCGGCCGGCGCAGATGCGGCTCTACCCGCACGAGTTCTCGGGCGGGCAACGCCAGCGCATCTGCATCGCTCGCGCGCTCGCCCTGAGCCCGCGCCTGATCGTCGGCGACGAGCCGGTCTCGGCGCTCGACGTGTCGATCCAGGCGCAGGTCGTGAACCTGCTGATGGACCTGCAGGCAGAGAAGCGGCTGTCGTACCTGTTCATCGCGCACGATCTCGCGGTGGTGCAGCATATCAGCCACCGCATCGCGGTGATGTATCTCGGGCGCATCGTCGAGTTGGCCGACAAGCGCAGCCTGTTCCTGCGCCCGCAGCATCCGTACACGGAAGCGCTGCTCGCCGCCGTGCCGATCCCCGATCCGCGCGTGAAACGGTCGCGGCGGATCGTGCAGGGCGACGTGCCGAGCCCGATCGCCCCGCCGCCGGGGTGCGCGTTCCATACGCGGTGCCCGTACGTGTTCGCACGCTGCAGGGCGGAAGTGCCGGCGCTGCGAGAGGTCGCGCCGGGGCAATTGGTGGCTTGCCATTTGCGGGGTGGGTGAGCCAGCAGCCCTGGCGTAACACGCTTGACGAGACATGTTTGGCGTGTCACGTTATAGGTGTAATCCGATCCTGGAAGAACGCCGACACGCGGCGGTTCGCCGAGAGCGGGAAGGCGCGCTGGTCAGGGCTGGACGAGCAACGCGCCGGGCTTCGCCTGAGCCAGCTGGATGCCGCCAAGACGCTCGACGACCTTGGGCGGTTGCGCAGCGTCGGGCTTGCACAAGCTGAGTGGCAAACGGTCCGGGTGTTGGGCAGTGACCATCAATGGTCCGTGGCGGCTGGTGTTTCGCTTCGACGCAGGCGACGCGTATGACGTCGAGATCGTCGATTATCATTGAGGGAGCGGCGAGATGAACTTCCACGAAATTCATCCGGGGGTAACGCTAAAGGAGGAGCTGGAAGCGCGCGGTTTGTCGCCCGCCTCGGCGGCGCTGAAGCTGCGCGTACCGCCACAACGCCTGCACGAGATCGTACGGGGCGCGCGTTCGATTACCCCGGATACGGCGCTCCGGCTAAGCCGATTTCTCGGCACGTCGGCGGAGTTCTGGATGACGATGCAGACGAATTACGACTTGGCAATGGCGCGCAACGAACGTGGGGAGCGTATTGCGGCGGAAGTTGAAGCGGCAGCGTAGCCGACCAGTTGACCTTGGTCGTAGCACGATGCAGCGCGGGACAGGGGTGAATGGCGCAGATGCGGCCCTATCCGCACGAGCTTCGGGCGGCCGCCATCCGCAGCGCGGTCCTGCTCGGCGCCGCGCAGGTGGTGTGCATCGACAACGTGCCGGAACGGCTCACCATGGCCAAGGCAGGCGGCGCGATCACCATCAACTTCGACGATCAGAGCGTGATCGAACGGCTGCAGGAAATCACCCACTGCAAGGGCCCTGACAAGTGCATCGATGCCGTCGGCCTCGAGGCGCATACGACGCGCTCGATCGATTCCGTCTACGACCGGGTCAAGCAGGCGATGATGCTGGAGACGGATCGGCCGCACGTGTTGCGCGAAATGATCTACGTCTGCCGTCCAGCTGGGGTGCTCTCGGTGCCGGGCGTGTACGGCGGGCTGATCGACAAGGTTCCGTTCGGCGCCTTGATGAACAAGGGCCTCAACCTCCGCACCGGCCAGACGCACGTCAATCGCTGGTCGGAGGATCTGCTGCGGCGAGCGCAGGAGAAGCAGATCGATCCCTCCTTCGTTATCACGCACACGGTCGGGCTCGAGCAGGGGCCGGCGATGTACAAGACGTTCCGCGACAAGCAGGACGGCTGCATCAAGGTGGTGATGAAGCCATGATGTCGCGGGACAGGAACGGGCCGGCGATGACCTTGGCGCGCGGCCTCGGCTGGTGCAGCGTCGGGCTGGGCGTGGCCGAGCTGCTGGCGCCGCGCGCGATGTCGCGCGCGACCGGCCTGCGTCGCAGCGAAAGCCTGCTCGCCGGCTACGGCGTGCGCCAGATCGCGACAGGCGTGGGCATCCTTCTGTCCGACGATCCGACCCCCTGGATCTGGGGCCGCATCGGCGGCGACCTGCTCGACATCGGCACGCTCGGCGCCGGGCTCGCCAACCCGCGCACCGACAAGACCCGCGTCCTGGCCGGCTTGCTCGCGGTCGTGGGTGTGACGGTGCTGGACGTAATCTGCGTCCGCGCGCTAAGCGCGGAGCGCGATCAGCCGCGACTCCAGCGACCGGTTCCTGACTACAGCGGCCGGACCGGCTGGCCGAAAGGCGTCAACGAGAGCAGGGGCGTCGCGCGCAAGGATTTCAGGGTGCCAAAGGATATGCGCATCCCCGAAAAGCTGCGGCCCTATACCTCGCAGGCCCCGGCCTAGCGCCTTCAGGACTTCTCGATGTTCCAGAACACCGGGAAGCTGAACGGCACCACGCCCCGCAAGCTGGAGCGCCATGCCGCCGGCGCGCCGAATTGCCCGCCGATCACGAACGTTACGTCCGAAACCTCGGCGGCTTGCAGCTTATCCGCAAGCTCGCGTTGCGCATCCGGCGTCGCCGCCACGGAGTAGCGGGCGAGCAGGGTCGTGATGGCCGGATCGCAGTACCAGCCGGGCTGCACCGGGGAGCAGTTGAACGAGAGCAGCGGGTTGGCGAGCGGGTTCACCATGTCGATCCCGTTCAGGACCAGCGGCGCCACGCTCCAGCCGCCTTGGCTGACGGGCGCATGGCTGAGCCGCTTCTGCGCCACCGTCGCGTAGTCGGAGGACCGCAAATCCACGTTGAAGCCGGCGCGGCGAAGCTGGTCCGACATCACGAGGCCGATCGGGTTCAGCAGCGCCGACGTTTGCGCGTGCAGGAACACGACGGGCTCGTTGCGGTAGCCCGACTCGCGCAGCAGCGCCCGCGCGTGTTCCGTGCCGGCGGCCTTCAGCGGCTCCGTGCCCGCTTCGGTCGTGCCGCGCGCGCCGCACATATAGATCGAGCCGCAATAGGATGTGACGAGATCCGGCGGCAGGCCCATCGCCTCCATAACCTCGGGTTGGATGATCGCAGCCTGCGCCGCGCGCCGGACCAGAACGTTGTCGAACGGCGGCACGGCGTGGTTGATGTTCAGCACCGCGAGGAACTGGTCGACCCCGCGCGGCTTGCCGACGGTGATCGCCGGATTGCGCCGCAGCCGGTCGATGTAGTCGAGCGGGGCGATCTCCACGTAGTCGATCTCGCCGGCTTCGAGCGCGGCGGCCTTGGTGGCAAGGTCGGGCAGGCTGATGAGCTCCACCCGGTCGACCTTCACCACCTTGCCGCCCGAGAGCGCGTCCGGCGGTTCGGCGCGCGGATGGTAGTGCGGGTTGTGCACGAAACTGGCGCGCTCGCCGGGCCGCCACTCGTCGCGCAGGAAGATGAACGGACCGGAACCGACGATCTCGGGGACCGGGCTGCCTGCCTCGTGCGCTGCGAGGCGGGCCGGCATCATAACCGGGATCGTGTTGCCGGATTTGCCCAGCGCCTCGATCACGAACCCGAACGGACGGCTCAGCACAAGCACGAAGCGCCTTGCGTCCAGCGCGTGCAAGTCCGCCGTCGCATCGATGAGCTTGCCCGCCGAGCGGCTCGCGCTTCGCCCAGCGGCGGATGGAAGCGACGCAATCGTCGGCGGTGACCGGGGTGCCGTCGCTCCACTGCAGCCCTTCGCGCAGGCGAAAGGTGTACGTCAGCCGATCCGCGCTGACGTCCCAGCCTTCCAGCATCTGCGGCTTGTAGTCGCCCTGGCTGTCGACGCCGACCAGGGTGTCGAACACCATGTAGGCGAATACCCGCGTCGCATTGATGGTGGTGACGATCGGGTCGAGGATCTGCAGCTCGGTGCTGAGCGAGACACGGAGCGTGCGGTCCTGCGCCTCGGCCGGCGCGCCGCGGCCTAGGCAGAGCAGGATGGCCAGCAGGCCGGCGAGGAGCTTCATCGCCGCTTTCCTAGGCGGCCGCTGCCTTGTCCTGCCGGAAGTGATCGTAGTTCTGCCCGCGGAACCAAGCCATGTACTCGCCCACCGTCTGCGCCGGGAAGCGCGGCGGGTTCGCGGCATCCGTGCAGGTGGGCAGGCAGGCGATCTGCGTCTCCTCGTCGGGATGGAAGAAGAACGGGATCGCGTAGCGCGGCGCGGGCGCGGTGTTGAAGGCGCGGTGCGGCGTCGAGATGAAGCGCCCGTTGGTCCAGCGGTTGAGGATGTCGCCGGTGTTGACCACGAAGGTTTCAGGGATCACCGGCGCATCAACCCATTCGCCCGACTGGGTGCGGATCTGCAGGCCGGGGACCGGGTTCTGCGCCAGCAGGGTGAGGAAGGTCGAATCCGTGTGCGGCGCGATACCGTACTCGTCCTCGTTGTATCGGGTGGGCGGGTAGTGCGTCAGCCGCAGCGTGCTGAACGAACGCCGGCAGAGCGGGCCGAAATAGTCGGCCGGTAGGTCGAGCGCGCGGGCATACAGCGGCAACATCCGCTGTGCGAGCGCGTCGAGCGCGGCGTAATAGCGCCGCGTGACCTCGGCGAGCTCCGGCATCTCGTCGGGCCACCGGTTGGCGGGCATCTCGCCGTGCTCGGGCTTGACGAAGAACGCCTCGTTCTCGTTCGGCTTGCGCACTGCGACGAGCCCGTTGGCACGCGTGGTGCTGCTCTTGTAGGGCAGATAGCCTTGCATCCCGTCGTCTAGCTTGACCGCCATCTTGCGTTCCAGCGGCAGCGCGTGGAAGCGCGCCGCGGTGGCGAACGTCTCGTCGACGAGCGACCACGGGACGCCGTGATTGGCGATGTAGAGGAAGCCGATGGTCTCGTTGATGCGGCGAAGCTCGGCTGCCGACCGCTCGAGCGCGCCGGGGTCGCCTGCCAGGAACGGGCCGAGATCAAGCAGCGGCAGTGCGGTGCCGTGGTCCATTGCGATTCTCCTCGATGTCAGTCGGGTCGGATGCATAAGGCGCAAGCACGGGGCGTGCCACGCTGGAGCTAGACGAAGCAGACCAGCCCCGAGACCATCGCGAACACCAGCATCGCGATGCGCAACGGCCGTCCGTCCAGCCGCCCGTGCAGCAGCCGGCTGAGCAGCGCGCCGAACAGCCGCGCCGGCAGGAGCAGGACGGACGCCTCGATCTGCGCGAAGGTCAAACGCGCGGTCAGCGCCAGTAGCGCCAGCGAGACAAGCTGCCCGATCAGGAAGCACATCGCGAGGGTCGAGCGCAGCACCGGGCCGGCGTGGTTCTGGTACACCAGCGCCAGCGGCGGACCGCCGATGCCGGTCGCCGTCTCGGTCACGCCGGTGATCAAACCGGCCAGGCCGAACCCGACGCGCCCCGGCGTGAAGGAACCGACGAGCAACGAGGCGCCGGCGGCGAGCAGCGTGGCGACGCCGACGAAGACCCGCAACGCCCCGACCGACAGCGCCGCCAACAAAGCGAGGCCCGCGACGGCACCGAGGCAGCGGCCCAGGGTGATCCGGCGCGTCCCCGGCCAGTCGATATGCGGCCACTCGCGCCAGGCGACATAGGCGTTCAGCGGTAGCATGAGGATGAGCACGCAACCTGGCAGCAACGACGGTGCCACGATCGCCAGCAACGGCGACATCACCAGCGCGAAGCCGACGCCGATCGAGCCCTGCAGCAGACCGCCGGCCGCGACGGCGATCGCGGTCACCGCCATGAGCGTCGGGCTCATCGGCTCCCGCGCCCGATACGGCGGTGCTCCGTCGAGAGCGGGTGGATGCGTTGGATCGGTGCCGCCGCGAGCACTGGTGCCGCCATCTCCGCGACCTCGCGCAGCAACGCCCTGGCGTCCCAGTCCACCGGCCATCCCCGCCACAGACGCAAGCGCCCCGCCACGAACACGGCGATGATCTGGTCGCGGTTCGCCAGGCGCACGAGTTCCCAGGTCAGGTCCCAGGACGGCAGCATCTCGGGCACATCGAGGTCCACGAGCAGGAAATCGGCGGCGAGACCGGGCGCGATGCGGCCGGTGACCCCGCCAAGCCCGACTGCCTCCGCGCCCGCGGCGGTTGCGTGCTCTAGCCACGGCCAGCCGCCGCCGGTCGAGAAATCGCCCGTCGCAAGGCCGAATGCCAGGCGCTGCGTCGTCTCCGCCGAGTCGACCAGGCGGAACCCGTCCGCGCGGGTGCCGTCCGTGCCGATACCAAAACGGATCCCCAGCGCGCCCATTAGTTCGGCGGGGGCGGCGGCGTTGCCTTTCCAGGCGGTCGCGATCGGATTGTAGGCGATCGCGGTGTCGCTCTCCCGCAGCGCTACCAACTCGTGCGGCGTCAGCAGGGTGGCATGCGCCAGCAGCACCTGCGGTCCGAGCACGCCGAGATGATGCAGCAGCTCGATCGGACGTCGTCCACGCGCCACCAGCGACCGCTCGACGGCGACGAGGTGCTCGTTGGCGTGGGTCTGGAAGACCGCGCCGGCCTCGGCGCAGAGCCCGGAGACGGCGCGCAACATGCAATCCGACGCGACTTCGGGGATCGAGATGGCGAGCGAAGGATGGATCAGCTCGTCGGCCTCCCATTTCGTCAGGTGGCGACCCGCCGCATCGAGGATCGTCGCCGCGTCCGCCTCGATGCCACCGACGAGGTCGTTGCAGATTGCGCCGAGCACGCAGCGCAGCCCCGCCTCGCGCGCGGCGGTGGCGATGGCGGCCACGTCACCGGCGGCGCGCGTGCCGGCATCGACGACGGTCGTGAAGCCGCCGCGCAGCGCCTCCAGCGCGCCGAGCTTGGCGGCAAGGTGCACCATCGGTTCGGTCATGCTGGTTTCGAGCGGCACCCAGATGCGACGGAAGATCTCCGAGGGCTCGCCGAACGCCAGCGCCTTGCCGAAGCACTGGCTGAGATGGTGGTGCGCATCGACGAAGCCGGGCATCAGCAAATGCCGCGGCAGGTGGATCGGCGCGAGGTCGGGGTGTCGGGCGACCAGCTCCGCGGCCGGGCCGATCTCGGCGAAGCTGCCCGCGGACACGAGCACCGCGTGGTCGGTAACTGGGCCGTCCGGCAGCATGAGCTGCTCCGGCGCGAGAAGCAGGCGGTCGGCCGTCAGCGCGCGCGGTTCGATGGCATTCGGCATCGCCGCTCTCAGTCCGCCGAGGCCGTGACGCGAGCTTCGGCGGTGCCGCCGCGGTGGTTGAACAAGATGTTGAACACGACCGCTGCCAGCGTGCCCATCGCCAAGCCGTTGCTCAGGATGATCTGCAAGGTGGTGGGGAACTTGCTGTAGAGGCCCGGCACCAGGATCGGCAGCAGGCCGATCGCCAGCGCCAGCGCCAGCGTGAACAGGTTGCCCTGCGCGTGTAGATCGACGCGGCGCAGCATGTCGATGCCGATGCCGCAAATGATGCTGAACACGATGATCGCGGTGCCGCCGACCACCGAGCCGGGTATGGCGTTGGCAAGTCGGCCGACCGGCACCAACAGCGCCGCCGTGACGAGCAGGCCGCCGCAGACCGCGGTGACGTAGCGCGAACGCACGCCGGTCGCGCGCACGATGCCGATGTTCTCGCCGCTGGTGATGATCAGCGACGTGCCGAAGCAGCCGCCGAGGAAGGAAATCAGCGCGTCGCCCAGGATGGTGCGGGGCACGTCGCGGTCGCGGTTGACCGTGCGGCCGACGACTTCGGTGACGGCGACGGTTTGGCTTGTCGCCTCGGCCATCGAGATGACGCAGAACACCAGCATGGGGATCGACGCGACCAGGCTGAATTTCGGCCAGCCGAACGGGAACGCCGTCGGCAGGCTGATGGCGGGTGCGGCCAGCACGCCGTCGAGGTGCAGCGCGCCGGTCAGCCCCGCGATCATGCTGCCGGCAACCAGGCCGAACATGACGGCGAGCTGACCGAGCTTGCCCGGCAGCGCACGGGCGAACACGGCGATTGCAACGATCGTGGTCATGGCCAGGCCGATGGAAGCGGGATCGCCGAAGCCGGCCGTCCCCGGCCGTCCGGTGATGACGCCGCCGTAAACGGCGATCAGGTTGACGCCGACCAGAAGCAGCATCGTGCCGATCACCAGGTCGGGGAAGAAGCGCAGCGCTCGGGCGAACAGCGGCAGGATCGCCGCGTAGAACACGCTCGCGATGATGACGGCACCCGCCGCGGTTTGGATATCGGCCAACTTGGCGACCCCGATGAAGATGAACACCGGCGCTCCCCCCGGCACCATGACGAAGGGCAGCCGCGCGCCAATCTTCCACAATCCAAACGATTGCAGCAGGGTTCCGAGGCCGCAAACCAGGAACGTCGCGCTGATAAGGTTCACGGTCAGCGGGGCTGGCAGATCGAGCGCACGACTGACGACGAAGGCGGCGGTGATCGGGGAGGCCGCCATGACGAGCATGTGCTGCAGCCCGAACGCGAGCAGCTGACGCGCGGGCAGGACGGTATCGACGGGGTCCGGCGTATCGATCATCGGGCGACGGCGGGGCGAGGGGCGTCGAGGAGGCGTCTTCCGGTCAGCCTGCGCATGGTCGATCCCATCCGACGGGCCGCCGCGCGGGTTCGACGGCCACCGAGGCATTCCTTAGCAAGACCTGGGCCAGCCCGGATCGACGCTGAGCGGAGCCGACGCCGGGAAGCGGGAATTAGACTGTCAGCTCAGCTTGACCGCGACGTAGCGGCCGGGCGCATCCTCGATCGGGTTCAGCCGCCCGTCTCCTGGACGACGCGCCGACACCTCCGCGTTGTCGAGGGCGGCGACCCAGTGGTGCCAATCCGGCCACCACGAGCCTGAGATCTCGGTGGCACCCTCGAACCACGCCTCGGGGTCGGACGGCAGGTCGTTGCTGATCCAGTGATTGTATTTGCCGCTGTCCGGCGGGTTGACGATGCCGGCGATATGCCCGGACGCGGCCAGCACGAAGCGTTTCTCGCCGCTGCCCAGGAGTTGCGCGCCGCGATACGTCGACTTCCACGGCGCGATGTGGTCCTCGCGCGTGGAGATGAAATACGCCGGCACGCGGACGTTGCCGAGGTCGATCGGCACCCCGTCCAGCGTGATCCCGCCGGGCTGCGCCAGCAGGTTCTGCTGGTACATCTTGCGCAGGTAGAAGCTGTGCATCTTGGCCGGCATCCGGGTCGAGTCGCTGTTCCAGTACAGCAGGTCGAACGGGAACGGCTCGTTGCCGAGCAGGTAGTTGTTCACCACGAACGACCAGATGAGGTCGTTGGCGCGCAGCATGTTGAACGTGGTGGCCATCTCGCTGCCTTCGAGATAGCCGCGCTTGTTCATCTTGTCCTCGAGCGCGCTGAGCTGCTCCTCGTCGATGAAAACGCCGAGCTCGCCGGCTTCCTGGAAATCCATCATGGTGACGAAGAACGTCGCCGACTTGATCCGCTCGTCGCGCTTCTCCGCCATGTACGCGAGCGTGCTGGCGAGCAGGGTGCCGCCGAGGCAATAGCCGATCGCGTTGACCTCGCGTTCGCCGGTGGCCTTCTCGATCGCGTCGAGCGCCGCGAGATAGCCGTCAGCCATGTAGTCGTCGAATGTCTTGTCGGAGAGCTGCTCGTCGGGGTTGACCCAGCTGATGACGAAAACCGTGTGGCCTTGCGACGTCGCCCAGCGGACGAAGCTGTTCCGCGATCGCAGGTCGAGGATGTAGAACTTGTTGATCCAGGGCGGGCCGATCAGCAGCGGGCGCTTCAGCACGGTTTCCGTCATCGGATCGTACTGGATCAGCTGCATCAGGTCGTTCTCGTAGACGACCTTGCCCGGCGTGACCGCGATGTTCTCGCCGAGCTTGAACGCATCCGTGTCGGTCATCTTGATGCGCAGCTGACCGCGGCCGCGCTCCAGATCGCCGAGCAGGTTGTTCAAGCCCTTGAGCAGATTCTCGCCGCCGGTCTCGGCGGTCTTGCGCAGCACCTCGGGGTTGGTGAACAGGAAGTTGCTCGGGCTCATCGCGTCGACGAACTGCCGCGAGTAGAAATCCACCTTCTGCGCGGTCTTCGGATCGAGCCCGTCCACGTGCGTAACGACGTCCTGCACGAAGCGCGCCGAGAGCAGGTAGGACTGCTTGATGAAGTCGAACACCTCGCTTTCGCGCCATGCGTCGTCCTTGAAGCGCCGGTCGCTCGCCGCGGCGTTGATCACCGGCTTGCCTTCCATGCCCATGACGCGGCGCGCGGTGTTCTGCCACAGCGTGAGATAGTCTTGCCAGAAACCGATCTGCGCCTGCATGAGCTGGGCCGGGTTGGTCATCAGCCGCGCCGTCATTTCGAGGAACGCGCTGCCGAGATTGAGCGGGTCGGGGCTCGACTTCTCCTGCGCCTGACGCTTGAGCCACTCGCCGACGATGCGCTGCGACCGCTCGGCCACGTCGGCCATGTTGCGCGTTATCACCGTGGCGTCCGGCAGCTTGAGCCCGGGCGTCTCGGTGTTCTCAACGTCGGCCATGGACATCCTTCCCCCGCGCGCCCCCGCCCGCTAAACCTGCCCGCGAGCTTGAAGCGAGTTCGACCTATGACAAGCGGAAGCAAGGCGCAACGCCCGGGTGTTGCCATCCGGTTCCGGAGCCAACGCCACGTCATCCTCCCGCGACTGAAAAGGGTAAGGCTGGCGCGGTTTTCAATGATTTGTTCGTTGCTGTGGCTGCTGCAGGGCTGCTCCGCAGTCCCAAGCTCGATCAACCCCGTGGAGTGGTGGCACGGGCTCCAGGGCGGCGCCATCGCCGAGCAGCGGCCGCCGCCGCCCGGCGCGGACCAGGCCTACCCCAACCTGGGGAGCGTGCCGGCCAAGCCGGCCTCGGCCGACCTCAAGATGCACCAGCAGATCGCCGACAGCCTGGTCGCCGACCGGGCCAACGCGCACTACGCGGCAACCGTGGCGCCGCTGCCGGACCCGTCCTCGCCCAGCGCCTCGCCGGCCCTGTTCGGGCGCGGCACTGCGCCGCCACCGGCGCCGCCGACGCCGGCGGATGCCGCCGGCGCGTCCCTCGCGGCCGCCACCGCGCCGCCCGCTCCCCCCGCCGCCGCCCCCGCGGCTCCCCCGCCCCTGACCGCCGCCGCTCGCCCGACTGCGCCGGCCAAGGCGCCCGTCGCCTCGGTGCAGACCACGCCGCTCGCGCCGCCGCCCGGTGCTGACGTCCCGGGCCCCGCGGCTCCCGACGCTGCCCCGCCGCCCGGGTTCGCGGCTGCCCCACCGGCACCGCCCAGCATCGCCGGGGCGCCCGCGTCGGCCAGCGCCGTCGCTCCGGCACCCCCGCCCACGGCGCCCAAGCCGGCCGCCGCAGCACCAGCCGAGCCGAAGCAGGTCGGGGCGACGGTGCCGATCGGATTCGAGCCCGGTTCGGCCGTGCTCCCGGACGTGTCGAAGGATGCGCTCAGGCAGCTCGCGAAGCGGCGGCAGAAAGCGGTCGTGCTGGTCACCGGCTTCGGCGAAGCGGTCTCGCCCGACCCGGCGGCGCAATCCGGGGCCCTCACGCTTGCCCTCTCGCGCGGACAGGCGATGGCCGCCGCACTGACCGCCGCCGGCGTTCCGGGCTACTCCATCCGCGTCGATGGGGAAGCGAGCGGTCGCGGTGGGGCCGCGCGTCTGGTAGAATAATCGTCTTGCACCGAGACTCCGTTGCCAGCCAGGGTTTTTCATGTCTGACGATTTCCACCGCATCCGCCGCCTGCCGCCCTACGTGTTCGCCGAGGTGAACGCGGCCAAGGCCGGTGCCCGCGCGGTGGGCGAGGACGTGATCGACCTCGGGATGGGCAACCCCGACAGCCCGACCCCGCCGCACATCGTCGCCAAGCTGGTGGAAGCGGTGCAGGACCCGCGCACCCATCGCTATTCCACCAGCAAGGGCATCCCCGGCCTGCGCCGCGCCCTCGCCGCCTACTACGCGCGCCGCTTCGACGTCGCACTCGACCCGGAGACCGAGGTGATCGCCACGCTCGGCTCCAAGGAGGGGCTGGCCAATCTCGCCGCCGCCATCACCAGCCCGGGCGACACCATCCTGGTGCCCAACCCGTCCTACCCGATCCACCAGTTCGGCTTCATCATCGCCGGCGCCTCCGTGCGCAGCGTGCCGGCTTGCCCGGACGAGGAGATGCTGCGCTCGCTCGACCGCGCGGTGCGCCACTCGGTGCCCAAGCCGACGGCGCTGATCGTCAACTTCCCGTCGAACCCGACCGCCTACCTCGCCGATCTGGACTTCTACCGCGAGATCGTCGGCTTCGCGCGCCGGCACGAGCTCTGGGTGCTGTCCGACCTCGCCTATGCCGAGATCTATTTCGGCGACGACCCGCCGCCGTCGATCCTGCAGGTGCCGGGGGCGAAGGATATCGCCGTCGAGTTCACCAGCCTGTCGAAAACCTATTCGATGCCGGGCTGGCGCATGGGTTTCGCCGCCGGCAACCCGCGGCTGGTCAACGCGCTGACCCGCATGAAATCCTACCTCGACTACGGCGCCTTCACGCCGATCCAGGTCGCCGCCACGGCGGCGCTGAACGGGCCGCAGGATTGCGTGCGGCAGATGCGCGACTTGTATCGCGAGCGGCGTGACGTGCTGATCCGCGGCCTGCGGGCGGCCGGCTGGGACGTCCCGAGCCCTGAAGGATCCATGTTCGTCTGGGCGCCGATCCCGCCGCGCTTCGCCGATCTCGGCAGCCTCGAGTTCAGCAAGCTGCTGCTCGCCCGCGCCCGGGTCGCGGTGGCGCCCGGCATTGGCTTTGGCGAGCATGGCGACGGGCATGTGCGCATCGCGCTGGTGGAGAACACGCACCGGCTGCGCCAGGCAGTGCGCTCGATCCGCGCATTCCTGCAGGCCGACAACGGCGCGCCGGCTGAACCGGTGCTGACCGCCGTCCCGGCATGAGCCGGCCGCTTTCCGTCGGCCTCGCCGGCCTCGGCACGGTCGGCACCGGCGTGCTCAGGCTGCTGCGCGACAATGCGGCGATCGTCGCAGCGCGCGCCGGCCGGCCGATCGCGGTCACCGCTGTTTCCGCCCGCGACCGCACGCGCGGGCGCGCGGTGCCGGTAAGCGGCCTGCGCTGGTACGACGATCCCGTGGCGCTTGCGGGCGATCCGGCGATCGACGTGTTCGTGGAGGTGATCGGCGGCTCCGAAAACCCAGCCCGCGCGTCGGTGCAAGCGGCGCTCGAGCAGCGAAAGCCCGTCGTGACGGCGAACAAGGCGCTGCTCGCGGTGCACGGCGCCGCCCTCGCGGCGCTCGCCGAACAGGCAGGCGTGGCGCTCGCGTTCGAGGCGGCGGTCGCGGGCGGCGTCCCGGTGATCAAGGCGCTGCGCGAGGGCCTCGCCGCCAACCGGATCTCGCGCGTCGCCGGCATCCTCAACGGCACCTGCAACTACATCCTGACGGTGATGCGCGAGCGCGGGCGCGAGTTCGCCGACGTGCTCGCCGACGCGCAGAAGCTCGGCTACGCCGAGGCCGACCCGTCGTTCGACGTGGACGGCATCGACGCCGCGCACAAGCTGGCGATCCTCGCCGCCCTCGCGTTCGGCCGCCCGGTCGCGTTCGACGCCGTGCACGTGGAAGGCATCCGCGCCATCTCCGCGCTCGACATCGCCTTCGCGGGCGAGCTCGGCTACCGCATCAAGCTGCTCGGCATCGCGCGCCAGAATGACAGCGGGATCGAGGCGCGCGTGCATCCCTGCATGGTGCCCGAGGCCGCCCCCATCGCCCGCGTCGACGGCGTGTTCAACGCGGTGGTCGCGGAGGGCGATTTCGTCGGCCGCGTGATGCTGGAAGGCCGCGGCGCCGGCGAGGGTCCGACCGCCTCGGCGGTGGTGGCCGACCTCATCGACATCGCACGCGGCCGCGCGACTCCGGTTTGGGGTGCAGGCTCGGCGGCGCTCTCGGACGCGCCCTCCGTGCCGATGTCGGCCCATGTCGGCTGCTACTATCTGCGGCTCATGGTGGTGGACCGTCCCGGTGTGATCGCCGACGTCACGGCGGTGCTGCGCGACTGCGGCATCTCGCTCGAATCGATGCTGCAGCACGGCCGCAGCCCGGGCGAGGCGGTGCCGGTCGTGCTGGTCACGCACGAAACGAAAGAGTCCGCCATGCGGACCGCGCTCGACCGGATCGGCGCGCTGGATACCGTGCTCGAAGCGCCGACCCTGATCCGCATCGAGCCGGCCTGAGCCAACGGGGAACGCCCACATGTCCGAGACCAAGCCGCGCGACGCCCGCGACCTCCATACCGACCGCAATCTGGCACTCGAACTGGTGCGCGTCACCGAGGCAGCCGCACTCGCCGCCTCGCGCTGGATCGGCCACGGCAAGAAGAACGAGGCGGACGGCGCCGCCGTGGAAGCGATGCGCAAGGCGTTCGACCAGGTGGCGATCGACGGCACGGTGGTGATCGGCGAGGGCGAGATGGACGAGGCGCCGATGCTGTTCATCGGCGAGAAGGTGGGGCAGGGCGGCCCGCCGATGGATATCGCCGTCGACCCGCTGGAGGGCACCACGATCACCGCCAAGGGCGGCCCGAACGCGCTCGCGACCGTGGCGCTGGCCGAGCGCGGCAACTTCCTCCACGCGCCCGACATCTACATGGACAAGATCGCGGTCGGCGGCGGGCTGCCGGACGGCGTGGTCGATCTCGACGCCTCGCCGGGGCTCAACCTGCGCAATCTCGCGCAGGCCAAGGGGTGCGACGTCTCCGACCTCGTGGTCTGCATCCTGGAGCGCGACCGGCACCAGGACATCATCGCCGGCTGCCGGGAGGCGGGCGCGCGCATCATGCTGATCGGCGACGGCGACGTGGCCGGGGTGATCGCGACCGCGATGCCGCAGAGCGGGGTGGACATCTACATGGGCTCCGGCGGCGCGCCGGAAGGCGTGCTCGCGGCGGCCGCGCTGCGCTGCATCGGCGGGCAGCTGCAAGGCCGGCTGCTGTACGAGAACGACGAGCAGATAGAGCGGGCACGCGGCATGGGCATCAGCGATCCGCGGCGCAAATACACGGTCGAGGAAATGGCGCGCGGCGACGTGATGTTCGCCGCCACCGGTGTCACGGGCGGTTCCATCCTCAACGGCGTGCGCCGCTCGGGGCACGGCGCGATCACGCATTCGATGGTGATGCGCAGCAAGTCGGGCACCGTGCGCTACGTCGAGGCGCACCACAATTTCGACCGGAAGACCTGGTCGCCGTCGTCCTGACGCGCGCGTCTTGATGAGCAATCAAGTGGTCGAGCCGGTGCTCGGCGTGGCGCGCAGCCTCAAGGGACGCCGCTGGGTATGGCGTGAGGCGGAGCCGCGCATCGGCCTCGGCATCGCGCAGCGCCATGCGGTGCCCGAGATCGTCGGCCGGCTGCTTGCGGCGCGCGGCGTCGGCATCGAGGACGCGGCGCATTTTCTCGCACCCACCTTGCGCGCCCTGCTCCCGGACCCCTCGTTGCTCGCCGACATGGACGCCGCCGCCGAACGCATCGCGGCGGCGGCGATGCGGGGCGAGACGGTGGCCGTGTTCGGCGACTACGACGTGGACGGCGCCTGCAGCGCCGCGGTGATGCTGACCCTGCTCCGCGCGCTCGGCTGCGCCGTGCTCTACCATGTGCCGCACCGTATAGCGGAGGGCTACGGCCCGAACGGCCCGGCGCTGCTGTCGCTCGCGACGCGCGGCGCGCGTCTCGTCGTTTGCGTCGATTGCGGCACCGCGGCTGCCGCGGCGCTGAGCGTCATCAAGGGTTACGCGGACGTCGTGGTGCTCGATCACCACAAGGCGGAGGGGCCGCCGCCGGCGATCGTCGCGACGGTGAACCCCAACCGGCTGGATTGCGGCTCCGGGATGACCACGCTCTGCGCCGCCGGCGTCGCCTTCCTTACCGCCGTCGCGACCGTGCGGACCCTGCGCCGACGCGGCTTCTTCCAGACCCGTCCCGAGCCCGACCTGCTGGCGCTGCTCGACCTCGTGGCGCTGGCGACGGTGTGCGACGTGATGCCGCTGACCGGCCTCAACCGCGCCCTGGTCTGCCAGGGGCTCAAGGTGATGGCCCGGCGGGACCGTCCCGGCATCGCCGCGCTGCTGGAGGTGGCGCAGACGCGGGATCATCCGACGGCGTTCACCTGCGGCTACGGCCTCGGGCCGCGCATCAACGCGGCGGGTCGGATCAGCGAGGCCGATCTCGGTTTGCGGCTGCTGCTCTGCGAGGACCCGGTCGAGGCCCGCGCGCTCGCCGTAACGCTCGACGCGGTGAACCGCGAGCGCCAGGAGGTCGAGGCGGCGATGCTGGAGGACGCCATGCGGGCGGCGGCCGAGCAGGCGGCGGCGGGCCATGCGGCGCTGCTGGTCGCCGGCTCCGGCTGGCACCCCGGCGTGGTCGGCATCGTGGCGGGGCGCATCAAGGAGCGGTTCAACCGGCCCGCCTGCGTCGCGGGGATCGCCGACGGCCTCGCGCGCGGCTCCGGCCGGTCGGTCCCCGGCCTTGATCTCGGCGCGGCGGTGATCGCGGCGCGGCAAGCCGGCATCCTGGGGACCGGCGGGGGGCACGGCATGGCGGCCGGCTTCTCGCTCGATCCGGTCCGGCTCGGCGAATTCCACGCGCTGCTCGACGAGCGGCTCGCCGCCGCCCGCAGCTTGCCCTCGGCGGCCGACCTCAGCGTGGAAGGCGCGCTGGCGGTGCCCGGCGTCACGACGGAACTCGCCCATCACGTCGGGCTGCTGGCCCCGTTCGGCAACGGCAACGACGAGCCGGTGTTCGTGCTGCAGCGCGCTCGCGTGGTGCGCGCCGACCGGGTCGGACGCGAGGCGACCGCGATCCGCGCCTTCATCGAGGGCGAGGGCGGCGGTTCGCGCCTCAAGGCGATGCTGTTCCGCGCCGGCGACGGGCCGCTCTCCGACGCCTTGCTGCGCGGCGGCGGGGTGCCGATGCATCTCGCGGGCCATCTGCGCGCCGAGAGCTGGAACGGCACGGTCAGCGCCGGCTTCGTCATCTCGGACGGGGCGCCGGCCTGAGCCGGCGGTGCGCTTGACCCGACACGGGGCCTCCGCTAACCCGCCCGCGCCGGTCCCGTTCGTCTAGAGGCCCAGGACACCGCCCTTTCAAGGCGGTAACACGGGTTCGAATCCCGTACGGGACGCCAATCATATCAATCTGTTAGCATTCAGAGGTCGGTTGGCGGTTGGGGGGATCAACACTTTTACCGCTTACTCTACCAAGTAAACGGTTTCTGGACACCGGCGGACAAGAGCGACCCCGCCACTGCCAAGGCCGATGCCCTCACCCGGCAAACTCTGAGCGCGCCACCGCCTACTTACCATTCTGGATTCTCGGGTTAGCGGTCTGTGCACTGGGGGGGCTGTGCTGAACAGCGACGAGCAGAGGCGCAGGCGCAAGCTCAGGCCGAGATGCAACAGCAGCGCAACGCTTCTGTGGCGCAGTTCCCGCCGCAATCGCATTACCTCGACAAACAGCGTTGTCTTGAGCCGGCACTGCGCCACGCCTTGATGGTGTCGGGGTGCCGAACGACATCGCGGAGCTTACTCTTGCGTCCAAAGCGGCACTCGCGTCGCGGGTTGATCGGGGCGAGATCACGCCAGAGGAAGCGCGCTTAGCCGAGGCGAGAATGGGAAGTGAGCTGACCGAGATGACCCTGACTAGGCAGCGGGCGGCCTTGGCTGCTGCCGCTTTAATGCCCCGTTTGGCACCCTACCAGCTACCTGCGCCCTATCAGATGAGTGTGCCCTCCTCACCACAGCCGACAATCGTGAACACCAACTGCACGCGCACAGCTCAGTTTCGTGAACTGCATGAGCTACTAGGAATTCGCTCCTGAGCAGTTCAGCTAGTCTTCAAGCTCAGCTCCACCGGGCTAACTCGCCGGCTCGTCCCGGGTGAAGGTGCCCCCGAGGATCGCCGGGAAGTCCCCGCGATTGATCGCGAGATCGGCCAACGTCCGGTGATCGAGGCTGTAGAGTTCGGCCTCTGCCGCCCGGCGCTTCAGCCATGTCCCGACCCACTTGGGCAGCATGAAGGCGACGATACGCGCGCGAGTGGTTATCGGTGCAGCCGGACTCGATTCCTTTCCAGCCGTGGTCTTGGCGGGCGGTGATTTGCCGTAAGCGGGCGACAAGAAGTCAGTCTCTTCGTCTGTATAGGCCCACATAGATGATCTCCAATGCGAAGTGGGCGCTCCTCCTAATCGTCCAGGTTGCATTGATGTTGCACCGCAGCATGGTCGTATTTCAAGACAAATGGAGTGACCCCCATGGGGTGGACAGCAACGGGCTTCTGAATTGACCATTCTGGTTGGGCCATGAGGAGGAACCATGGCGCGGCACCGCAACCACCCGATCGCCTTCAAACGGCAAGTCGTCCAG
>JAABUQ010003675.1_pt1 | contig 27552 bp, 31 predicted proteins | sample 5560001 | NCBI WGS metagenome assembly JAABUQ01 (sample SAMN10711888, study PRJNA513371) | rock metagenome | isolation source: Antarctica rocks | place: Antarctica: Victoria Land, Finger Mt nord | collected 2015-12-18 | reverse complement strand
GGGGTGAATGATGCTGTTCTAAGCTTCCTGTAGGGGGCCATAGTGGAGGGAAGAGGAGAGCGGGGTTGTGGGTGGACGCTGGACGCTTTCCGATGGTGGCAGTCATAGGAAGGGTAGAGTGGGGGCAATGTACAGGGAACGCGGAAGACATGTTCGTATTGTACGAGAGGGGCGAGACCCGCTGATGTTGTTGAGGGTGGCAGTTTCAGACTTCGAGCATTCTCACACTCCTCATTGCGCATCGAAGATGCTGTTGTCAAGGTTTTGCATGCTCTATCACATCTCTCATTCGCCCCTCTCAGATCTATCGAGGTTCACTCGCACTCCCCTCCCAGCACTCTAAACCCGGGCTCCATCTGCCCAGCCTTCCTCATCTCACACATCGCCACGGCCGCGACAAACTTCACATTACTCCTAGTCCCCACTCCGCGTCCTCATCCCCCACCCCCCCCCCACGCCTTCGATAACGGAACAGTAAAATGCCCACCCTTTCAAAGACTTGCGCACTTCTAGCCAGAGAGGCTGGCTAGACGCGGTGATATCAAATTCGTTTCCGTGGTCGTTTGCTGTAACCGTAAGGAAACAGACGAGGTGAATGCAAATGAAAAAAAGAGGAAAACAGCCTGTATGAGCCCAACAACGCCTGGTAATGATGATGGAGTTGTGTATGTAGTCGCTGCGGGACGAGGGGATCTATGTGCATGAAAAGAAGAAAAGAAAGTAGGTGGAAGCGGGCGGTCGAAAAGGTGTGGAAAAGGTAAGTCGAAGACCATGGTTTGAGGCTTGGAGGGTGTGACGTGTGAAGATGATTGTCGCACGTATTGGGTGATTGTGCAGTTGATGGGTTGTTGCTGAAGCCGAATCACAGGCTCATGGTCAACCATTCCCATTCCTGCGAATTGCTGATCGGCCCACCAGCCGTCATGGGCTGCTGCATACTCGGTGCCATAGTTCCGAAACCTTGCGCAGGTACTAAAGTGCTCGGGGTGGACTGGTGAAGACTTGACTGAGGTTTCATCGCCGGGGCAGGTGTAGTTGTTTTGCTACCCGCATCGTCCGCGTCAACCATCTCGGTTTCTGGACCAGCTCGACTGCCCTGCTTTTCGTGTCTTCGTTGGCGTTTGGAAGCTACGGCAGCCGCGACTGGCCGAGTGGCCGTGTTGTTAACGGGTACGATGGGTGGAGGTTTAGGTGGCGCTGCTGCAATTGGCACTACACCTCCTTTGATGATACCAGGAACGGCAGGACCGTAGCTCGTGGGTGTGCTTCCTTCTGTGGATCCTCCTGTTGAGCCTTGAGCCGACGATGGCGACGCCGAGTCGTTGAGGCTAGGTGGTTTGGCGGACGTGGGTGTTGTTGCTGGGGTGTGCTGGATGGAGTTCTTGCGGGATGCCTTTTTCGAAGAACGGGTCGAAGTACCAATCGGCAGCTGGGTACCGCTGCCACGGTTGCGTTTCTTAATGACGTCCGTCTTTAGTGAGAGCGGACGAACGACTCCATGAAGCTTGAGGAACAAGCCGCAGGCGTTGCAGAGAGGATGACCTTCTGGATTTCGACGCCACAAAGGGGTGGTTTGAGTAAAGCAATTGGTGCACGTGGTGGGCACTCCGTTATTCTCGCCGTTCTTGGAACCACCAGGGCTACCAGGACGGGATGGAGCCACACTGATGTATCCAGATTCAGGCGGAGAGTTGGGCGAAGATTGCGGCCTGATTTGCATCTGTTGCTGCTGGGCAAGCTGCACAGCGTTCGGCGTAGAACTGATCCTCGGGATCTTTTGCGATCTCTGCGAGTCATTGTTTGGATTTCTGACGTCGCTCACGGATGCGGCTGACCCGGTGCCTCGATGCAGCCCGCCTCCTTGCGTCCAGTCTTGCGGGGAAGATACCATCTCGGTTCCGCCTATGGTTACCTGCTTCCGAGGCGGACCTTTGGGATATCGTGCCGCCATATGGTTGATCTGGCCTCCCATAGTGGGATCCCACGCCATGGAGTTCTGCATTACATAACTCGGGTCTTCTATTGGCTGGTACTCTGTCTGCATCATGATAGACCCGTTCTGAAAGGTATCTCCTTCATCATCCTCGTTGTCAGAATCACCACCAAAAGAGAACATGTTTTCGTGACGTGCAATGTTCATTGCGGGGGAGTGTGAGTTGGTATATCCCGCATGTAAGGTGTGCGAGGGGTTAATATGTTGCTGCATGGTGAATGCAGGGGTGCCGAGGTTGATGGCAGACGGAGTGCCCGCTGAGGTTACAGGGCTGAACATAGACTCGTGGTTCGGATTGTAGATGTACTGTGGCTGCATATTCGACAGGGCTGACGGCCGGCTGGTCGAGTAATTCTGCATGGCACGTTGTTGACGATCGAAATACATATGCTCGGTCTCGTGTAGAGGCTGTGGCGTGGAGCTTGTCGAAGGGTACCCTGAACCAGGTGGAGAATGGTAGTCTAAAGAATTTAAGGAAGACCCCAAGGGAATATGCTTGTGACTTGTTGTATACGGTCCGTGAGGGGCCAGCGGGGAAGCAGTGGGCGAGAAAGCGAAGTTTTGCTGGTATGGCCCAGCGGAATGTAGGATTGGATCATCGCTCAAGCCGTATGTGTCGAGACTGAATGGTAGGTTGGAGTAGCTCCCGCTATGCAAAGAGTATGGACCTTGGGGTGCCGTTTGATCGAGGTTGTAGTCGGGTACGCTGGCATCTCCTGCAGACTCGTTTGGTATGACGATGTTGTTCGTGGGATGGACCTGAGGGGAGAATTCGGCAGGTCGTTTCCTTGGCTATACCCAGAAGTGTCAGCCAAACCCATACTGCGTCGTCGGTGTGTGGACTCTACAAACCCGTGTCTCGTCGATGCTAGTCTTGCGCACCCGTCGCTGGATATAGCTAAACTCGTTGCTTCTCGAACGATCTTGCGGTGGCGCGGAAGGTGGAAACTCGGGATGCGACTGCTGTTGAACCGCCTTTTTCGTCTTGATGGGGATAGCTGAAGCCATCGCTGTCGAGGGCGCTAATGCTTTCTCGGAGGGAGGCGACGGCGATATGCCAGCGGGAGAAGCGATCGAGCCCGAGAAGATGTAGTCGTCAATGTTCATCGGATCATCTTGCGCATTGTTTGTGTCGTCGAGAGACTTCCGTAGCCTAGCAATTCCCGACGGCGCGATCGTAGCCTGTTGACTTAGCCTACGGTGAATTGTTAGCCAGATCATACCATCACTAGTCGCACCACGATCGAAAGAGCTGCCCTTCCACCGCATACCGTGCCTGTTCCCGTTCCTTGCGCTTCAAGTTCATGGCCATCATTCTCCACGTCAGGTTCTCCATCCGTTCTTGATTCGGCAATTGTGTCTTCGTCTTGCTGTAGAGTTTCCATATCTGCGTGCCTAAGGGATCCCTCTTCTGCATCTCGTCAGGGTGGTCAAGGTCACCACTGGAGGCGTCATCTTTCCAGTCGGGAAAGAAAGCCTCGCGGAGTAGATCCTCGCGAGTGCTATCGCTTGCCACGGATAGATCCAGCTTGGCTTGAGTACTGATCTCGGACGATGGAAGTGCTGTCGATGGCGGCTTTGGGGGGTGCGATGACGATAGATCGGGTCGATTGGGTGTTCGTGATGTTTGTGGGGAAGTGGTGGATGCAGCGACATGAGTGTGGTGAGCGCCTGACGACGGCCCAATTGAGGTCTCGAACGGAGTGTTCCACTGGGTGGCTGCATATGCTAGACCCCCACGCGATCCCTTGTACTCCCTCGCCGTACTCGCTATAGTGGCAGCAGCCATGCTCTTCCAGCCGGCGTCAAGACTTCACAGCTGGTCGCCAACTCCCTGGGACGGGGAGGCAATGGAAGTGGAAGAGGAAGCAGCAGTCTCTGCTCGTTGCTTGTCCTTCGCGCGTATCCCCCTCGGTCGCCTGTTCGCCTACTCGCTCTCCTAGTCCATGGAGAAATAGGACCGAGTACCGACAGAGGGGGGTGGAGCCCTGGGTGGGTGAGCGATGGCAGTCTGGTGTTGGTTGGTTGGCTGATTACTCGATGTCCGGCCCAGGAGGATCTAGGGGTCTGAAGAAGGTGCTCACTGGCCAGCATCTCCTGCTAGGGGGACAAGGGGGCAGCAGTCGGGGCGGGCTAAGGTGGACAATGGATGGCGAGCGAGACCCAGTAAGGCTTAGAGGAGCATGGAAAGCAAGTCCTTCTCAGTTGAAGCGTGTGAAGGTCGAGGTCAAGCGACCGGGACGATGTCCGTTTTACTTTGGCGGGACTGCCATGGGGGGCCCCGGTTGGAGTCTGGTGTGTGTGGCGGAATTGAAAAGTGGGGGGACACAGGCTTGTTCAGTGGGAAGGCTTGGATGGGGAAGGCCTGGATTCTGGATCGTTTGAATTCAAGCCTCTACACGATTCTTGTCCCGGGCTCGCCAGGCTCCTCGGGCAATTCTATTTGAAGCAGAAGAATTGGAATTTCTGGATTTTGATGCGCTCCCGGCTTCAAGGTGCAAAACTCGACCTCCGCGGACTGGAACGACCTAGCACTGGCCAGGATGAATGGGTCTGGGACTGTAAGATCTACCCTGCATACTCCTACTTGATACATGGAAACAGGCACGGTAGACGAACATGTGTACATGAGCCGCGGGTACCGGGATGCAGTGGGGAGGGGATGAAAAAAGCACGACCAGACCATCAATTGTTCGGCATCGATATTTTCAATTGCACCATGTGTAGAGCTAGGATCCTATGTACATCATCCTACAGTGCGTCATTTCAAGTTCACATCAGGCATGCATAGCGTTTATTTCCGATTGTGTGAGTTGGGCTTGCGGATTTGGTGATGCTTAGATGAGTTTCGTGGAAACCAGGGGTCTTGGTCTACCAAAACTTGGGGAATCTAGGAGAACAAGTAAGGTACTTGGTTCGAATAGGCGCTACGAGCGTAAAGTGATTCCAGGAAGAGATCGCACAATATTGAAGCGGTGTGAGCAAACGTTTCGTCTCCACTGTCACATGCCGTTTCACGTTTCATCTGCCAACGTTAACGATTCGATTCATACTTTATGCTAGATGATCGCGCGCGCATGAACCTTTCCTGCTTGTCCCGACCCATTCCCGGTAAATCATCGAGATTCGTTTGAGGTATACTTTGATGTTACTTACAAGTTACAAGCTGTCGACTGAAAATCAAAGCTAAAGAATAGCAATTTGGATTACGAGCACAACAATTGAATTTGCGTCAATAAATCTGAGCAGAACGTCTTCGGATATCTGACAAGCGTAACAACGTTAATTCGTTCCTGGGTCGAAAATGCATTTGTAGATAAGTCAGCAAGTGCTGCCGGAGAACTCCTGTTTCGCCAGTCCAGACAGTACATCCGAACTTGTATCTCGACTTGACCACCGAATCCGATACTGAATGACTGAAGTCGCGTGCAAACGGGCGGGGAAGCGGGTACAATGCCTGGGCAGGCGGCTTTTCTGCACGTCGCCCTTTTGGGCGCTCTCCGAAGCAAATCAGAGGTTACTTTAGGTGGATATTTCAATCCCTTTCGCATGACACGAATTCTCTTTGTATAAAGCATGGTGCTCCGTCACCGTGGGTGGCGTACTCTTGCACGTACCGAGATCGAAGCCGTGGCTTGCACTGTCCATTCGTCAGAGTGTAATTGTTGGAGTGGAAGAAGAAGAGAAGAATGCATAGATTGGTCCGAAGCACCTCCCTCTTTCTGCATCCATAGGTCTTTCTGTCAGTTAAAACCCAGATGGCTGCCTCGACCGGGGCATTTTCTCCCAGCCATGCACATGGCACACGCAGCTTCACGTCAACAGTCAGCCGAATTAGTCTTGCGAACGATCACAGACATTACTTCATCGTTGAGAGGAGTTGTTGTGCGTTGTGTGGACGAGGCCCGTGCGCTGGACGAGGGTTCTGTCCGAGCAATCCCCCCACACCAAGAGGATGTTTCCATCCCGTTTGCCGACGCTACGAAGATGGCCCCCATGAATAGTAGACTGATCTGTCAGCATGGTACATACTAGCACCACAGAGGATGGCCGACCAAAGTCCGTTCACACCAAGGGCGCCCAAGCGCCAAGCGATCCCGCAAAGCGATCCATCGTTGACAGCAAAGAGATGCGACCTGCGTTCGAAGGGAGGGTACTGAAAGGAAATCTTGACAGGCACAAAGTCATGCCAAATGGGAATGAGGGTGCAAGCGAGGGTGTCTGTCGCCGTAGACCGCCACGCTGAATATTGCACCATCTGAAGCTGCTTGAGTACCGCCGACGATCAGTGTACTGCTGCATACCTGGCCTTGAAGAGGTGCGGAAGCGCATGGCCTCCCCAACGCTGAATCTTCGTGATATCCTGGAGTCTTGTCGCTCTTCTCTTGCTCCATCTGCAGTGGACCTTCGATATCGCTCGGCCTGGTCGAACATATGGCCACTCACAACTCCTAGTACAAACCCGATCTTGTCAATACCTCCCACGTACCTGGCTGCGATATAGGCTAGAAGTAGCCGACGACTTTCACTTCCGTTTTTGGCCTCCTCTTTCAGTATAATAAGCTGAAATAAACCGGCAAAGCTTTAACGGGACTGATGTAGGTTCCAAGATTCCCTTAGCGGATGGTGCTATATGATTTAATGCGATGTCTATTGAACAACTTTTCATAGTGTCCAAAAGTCGAATGGTAATCGATCAGACTGTTTTGAGAGACAGTGAGCAATGTCATTGACAAGCTGCGCACGTCGGGGCGAGGCGGACAAGGGCAGCGAAGGCGGGCCCATTGTTTACGTGGAGAGTTTGATTTGCTGTAAGTACCTAGGATGCCAGATCTTGTTATGGGGTCTGATCGTCCGTGCCTACTTCAAAGTAGGCTCTTTCTAGATGCAATACATCGTTGGATCTCTGTGATCAAGCTCAGCTCGTCAAGGCCGGACATGGAATTATCAGGAAATACAATCAGTATTGGGAATGCATGACTTATATAGTAGCAAAACCCTTGGCATGGCGTGATAATAGATAAGATGTCATGCATCAGAATAAGCACCTTATGCAGAGCGATTTGCACGTTATCAGCAGGCTGCGAAGACGAGCGTGCTGTACGATGCAAGGTACTTGGGAGGAACGACACCAAATGATGCAGGGACCCCACCCGGTAGCACGCTCAGCATGAGGTAGCTGAGCGGTGGATGAAGGCTTGTTACTGTGTCTCATGCGCTGGTTGTGCACTCGATCCACGGCACTGATAGAAGAACGCAAAGATGGAGAGTTGATGGACTGAATCACAGTCAAGACCCATAGCTAAAGAGGTAAACCGTTAAAGAATTTGCCATACTCAGGCAGTTTACCCACATGTTCGGAAGCTGGAAGTATTCGTGTGAACCCGTACAGCTTCATGTTATGACTCAGCGACGGCGTTTGGTGTCCGGCCTGTCCGCAAATACGTGAAAACGTTTATCCTCGGTGTTTCCACAGCGGGCATGTTCGAAGTCTGCTGCTATCAATTGGCAAGATGTAGTGATAATGCGCCTTTCCGTGCACAACTCGGTTCACTGTGCTTAGGTACCGTCAAGTAAAAGCCAGCTTTCGTCAAGCATCTGCCCGTTCCTTGAATGAATCAAGTGGTCTTACAATTCCTCGAGTGGTTGAGCTTTACCTTCCCAGCCATCTTCACCTACCAACCTTGCGTTCCTCACTTGGTGCGCGGTAACTCCTCTCCATACATCCACCGGAATCCATCCGATGTACGCTCGATCTCCGAAACCGCCAATCCAGTATACCTCTTCCACGACAAGCTTTGTCCAAGAGCTTGCGTGTATTTGATTCCCTGGCGTCCATGCCTCTGCATCCGGATGTGCTCTCAGAAAGCACTCGTGGACGTTGTCAGTTTCTATCTCACTTGGAGAAAGTGCTTCGATATGCCCGATGAGACTGAATCGTGGGAGGTTCGCTGGAGAATACGTATATACATCATCTGCCGGAGGATGGTCTGAAGGAGGATGATACCTTAATGAGAGTGTAACGTTGCTACCTGCTCGAGCATTTTTGAAACTTGTCGCAATGCTTATAGCGAGAATGGTGGGGTTGTATGGCTGGGATCCGCAAGAGGCATAATAGTCCATAAGACCGGCTGCTGATCCTCCGAGGTTATCCGGCCGGTTCTCAAGGCTCGAAGGCGAAGAGCTTGGAAAAACGGTGGATAATGTAGCGATATTAGAAAGATTCAAGACACGACGAGCTTGCGTTGCAGACTCGTGAATGGTGGGAATGCTATAAATCGTAGAGCTCAAATTGTCTGGATTAGCGAAAGCATGCTGAAGGTTTGGGACAGCCGACGCCGCGAGATGAAGGAGAAGAGAGAAACAGGCTGCAAAAAGCATGACCATGGTCAGGGGTAGATGCTGTAGCCACAGACTAGGAATAGAGACTCCTTCGAACAGAATGAGCTGCTGAAATGTATGGCCACTCCAAGGATATATTTCTAGAATGGCGGCGGAAATCTGATACCACTGGCCACCACTAAGCAAGCGGTACTGTTGACTCGACGTTTCTGCGGGCTCCGATCAGCTCGTGCGACTGTCTGCGAGGCGGGCTAGACTGAATCATGGGCTTGGTGAGCGTATCGTGCTGGGTGGTGTGATGCCCAAGAAGAGGAGCCGGATCATGTGAAAGGGAAAAATAAAAGTACGGATGCACCATGCGCAAATCAAGCGCCCGAGCTTCCCCTTGCTACACCGAGCTTCAGAAAGCCTTTGCCGCGCGCTGCCCAATTTCGCGGCCCAACTCCAAATAGATGATAATTATTGTCATGTCCTTACTTCCCCCGCCTTCATGCAAATACTTCTCTGGTATTCTCTTTTCTTAGCTATGTAACAACATTTTTTATATGTATCCATGACATCCGTCCTACCCTCCTCCATCCCTGACTCCCAACTCGGTCTCTCCCAGTCCGAGATTCACATCTTGCGCCAGCATCAGCAGATCGCTCTCAGTCAGAACCCCTACGCTCACACTACTTCTTCACGAGGACGCGGTCATGCCCGTACTAGTGCATCGACGTCGCGGGCAGCGAGCGCCGCTTCGTCTGGCCAAGGAAGATTGGTGCTCGACCCAGGGAGTTTGGCCGTGCTAGGGCAGCACTTCGAGAGGCTGATGAGCGCAATTCAGAATCGAGTCCAGAATGTATGTACTGTTGCACGGCGAAGATCATCACGAGCTCGTCTTCCTAGCCCTAAGCAACGCACGATCGCTATCAAGTATCAGATTTGCTGACGTGACTCGCCATCAGCTCACGGCACAGACTCAGACGTGCACCATCAGCCAATCCTCACGCGCAGGCGCAGCAATGGCGGCAGCAGACGCCGAAATTGCGCGTTTCCGCGAGATTCTCAGACAGATTGACGAGCTGGAGACGGAATTCGACAAAGTTCGGCACATTAGGGACATAGTCAAGGGGTTTCGAGCGCGAGTGGAGGGGTTGGAGCGACGAGTCGATGCCAAAGGTGGAAGGCGGAGATGAACGAACGACTCATGCCTTAATCGGAGACTAAGTCTAGGCTTTCATGTCAGACATGTAAGATGTAAGATGGTCCGTCGGATCTCAATGGCCTTGGAATGGTCAATTTATACCCAGCTAGACGCATAACAGAAGCAATTCTACCCTCAATGGACAATGATCCAACCTGAAAATAGCGGTGACTTGTCAATCATCTCGAGACACTGTTCAACAGATTGAAAGTGAGAATACTTGACCCATTATTACCAGGCTCAAGTTTTCGATGAAGCACGCTGGTAGGACAAAGTAATGAGCCATTCCTTCTGGAGCCTTTTTCTATTCGGTTTTTCTAATCCGCGACTCTCTGCTGCTGTGTACTGCTTTTATAGGGGCTAGCTATGCTCCGCGTTTGATTCTTCAGTAGCAAAGCTCGCACGGAGCTCATACCCTCAAGAACAGCACCAACAGTCTTGCAGTACATCGGTCACTAGCGCCAGGTCCCTACCAGAGGCGTTCAACTGCACCAACTTGAATCTGTTTCGATACCCTCTTTAGTGTTTCCTCGGGCATTTAGGCTCTCCTCTATTCTTATACAAATCTTTCTTCTCTTCAAAGTTCTTCGCTATAATCTTCTAGCATGACGAGGGCGTTGCGCACTTTATGCGCAATGTCACCATTATACAAAATTCCTTCGATGTCTTTCAGAGCTTGTCGAACGTCTATAATGTCTATCGGGCAATGCCAACTTCTAAAAGCGCATCAACGTCTCGGAACCATGTAGCGCTGATCTCGGCCGCACGCCTGCAGTGCTTATAAAGACGGTGCATTAGGTTGATCTTGCCACGAGGTGGTGGAATCGGTCCTCAACATTACGAAAGAACGCAAAGACGGAAAGTCGATGGACCGCATCCCCAAAAAATACTTGTAGCCGAAGAGGCAAACCGTGAGAGCAGGTCCGTCCTCAATGCATTCTCGATAGGGCTTACTGGTCTGCAGAACCCCCTTTGGAAATACTGCTAACTGGGTAGGGTTGTATCCCAGACGAAGTCGCTCAATGATCCAACAGATTTTACGAATTCATGTCGTGGTCCTCGCATATTTTTCGGAATCTTTCATGGAGCAACTTCGACTTTGGGGCCTATGTCCACATGTTTTTTGATTATAGACAAGATCTCGATTACTTGGAGCACTTCAGATTGATTGGGGCACCTTTGGTGTTGGTCCCATTTGCTCCGTGTCGACCTAATTGCGATCTACTCGATGCGAATTGTGGTCCGTTCGCTCGCTCCGAACCCTGTGGAAGCGGAACAATATCCGTACCGTGTTCGGTTTGCAAACTTCCCAATGCCATACTTAGATGAATTGTTTAAAGTCTTAAATTTACCATGAGTGTTGCTTCCCCTCCAGAATTAACATCGACAATCTTGTCTTCTAGCCTCCAGTCTCACACCAATTTAAGAACCTTAAGTGTTTTTTCTGATTTGGCGGAGCTGACCGATTTTTACCATCTGATCCTCGATAGCCTTCTCCATCCTCTTTCTGCGTTGAATACCAATCTTCCTCACCTGAATCCTTGTAACATGTTCTGGGGGAAATCATTCATTCCGGCTACTGACATTCCAGATCTCCGCGGCAAGGTTATTCTGGTCACAGGAGGTCAGGCAGCCTTCTTCTATGGGTGTATATCAGCCCGTTAATGATAGAAATAGGCAATACCGGGCTTGGTAAGGAAACCATTGACCAACTAGCCAAACATGGTCCATCACACATCTACCTGGCTGCCCGAACGCCCTCCAAAGGCGAGGCTGCCGTGGCAGACGTTAAGAAGACTAACCCTTCTGCAAATATAACATTCCTGCCTCTTGATCTCGCGTCATTCGACTCAATCTCCTCGGCCGCAAAAGAATTCACTGCCAAATCCGAACGTCTAGATATGCTGTTGAACAATGCGGGGGTCATGGCTCTCCCTCCTGGTACGACTAAGGAAAATTACGAAGTGCAATTTGGGACAAATCACGTCGGGCATGCGCTGCTCACCAAGCTGCTCCTACCGACTATGCTCTCCACTGCGCAGCAACCTGGCTCCGACGTGCGAATCGTTAATCTGACTTCGGAGGGTCATAAGTTCGCTCCATTCAGCGGCCTCAAGCTCGACAAGGCAGACTTGGACAAGGAAGGAACCTGGGCGAGATACGGGCATTCGAAGCTAGCGAATATCCTGTTCACTCGAGAGCTCGCTGCACGTTATCCAAGTATTACATCGGTCGCTGTCCATCCCGGGGTCATCAAGACCGATCTCTACGCACCTAATCAGACCTCGAGCATGTTTATGAAATACGGCATGATGGTTTTTGGACCTTTGGTGAAGACGGTGGCGACCGGGGCGTACAATCAACTGTGGGCGACGACAACCAAGAAGGATGAGCTGAAAAACGGCGCTTACTACACAACCATTGGAAGCGAGAGTAAAGGAAGTGGAAATGCACAGAATCAGAGCTTGTCGAAAGAGCTGTGGGATTGGACGGAGAAAACACTGAGCTCAAAAGGGTATTGAGAGTCGCTTTTCTGGGTTCAAGTGACTGCAATTATCCTAGAATTTTCCCTATCCTTGCTATTATATAATAAGGTGTCCTGGCATTATTTCCCATGTTCATAAGGGCCTGTCCGAGTGCGCATTAAGGTCAAAATGATGCTACCAGCACGCATAAAAAAACATCATAATTTGCAGACCTCAATTAGCACTAATTCGCGTCCGAGTTCGCGGTTCATGTAGCACATATCAGATACCCCTACACTATGCCAAGAGTCTATTATAGCGTTCCCGTATTGATTACGGGAGGAACTTCAAAATATCATTTAAGGCTACAATTTCGTTGCAGTCTGCAAACTCCACGCTTCTACAAATATGATAAGATTTCAAAGAGTCCAAATTCTAACAAATATCTTAAAGATGCTTGTTCGAAAAAGGCGCAAGATTGTAATCGCTTCTGACGTTAATCGATCAAGAACTGTCAATTCTAGTAGTAGATACTCGAGAGATCATGGTAGCCTATTTACATCTGATGAGGTACTTTTGTTCCACCGTCAAATCATACTAAGAATAGTATCGAAATTAGCACTCTTGGCACCTTTTTGCACCATCAGGCTACCAAAGGTCGAAATCGGACAGTGGTGAAAAATAGCCTAATTTGAGGGTTTGGTAGGCTGATTTGGAGCTCCTGCCGCGAACTCGGACAGGCCCTAACGAGCCTCTATTTGTACCCTACCTTACATACACTAAAGGGACCGTACAATTATTGTCGGGACCATAGCTGATTTTATTTATCTTATGCCCCGGCATGCGGCATCTTATAGGGTCCAAGGATCAATCACGTAAATATTCAAATTTCGACTTGGCTTATTGTGCAACCGCTTCTTCTTCGTCCTTTGCTTATGCAAGTGTAATGCTCTGACGTTTTGCCTTTTTAGCTATTGACCTTCACTGGTTAATTGGCCCATCACCATCTCGTTCAACCGTTCGGTGACACAATATCTCTTGTCGAGACATGGAACAGAGAAAATAGTAAACGTCGGGTACGAATAGAGGCCCCTTTCTCATATTGATCGTGTGGTGGACTATGCTTGCTGTGCATGTGCTCCACTCTCGCAGTGTCGCATCAGGTGCTGTCCTCGGAAATAAGGTACTCATAAGCTCGAAGCAAGTTCGACCAGGATAAGTGCTGTTCTTGGGCCCTTCAGCAGATGTCTGATGACAGGCTGGAGTCATGACGATCGTTTTGTCCAGGCCTGAATTATAAGGCTATCGGGCTGGGCGGGCAAAATTGCCCGCACACGGAGCTCTGAGATGGAGGGTCGCTCCGGTCAAGATTGGCAACGGCGTACTCGCCTAGGCTGCCACGTATGCGACGGTGTGCTAGGTGCATCATGAGTGCATATACTCAGGGATAAGGTGGGTATGCAGGTCCTAGAAGCGACAGAGCCGTGGAAGATGAAGTATACGAGTCGCTGCCAGTCGAGATGGAGGCGCTCGAAGGCGGAACTCAATCTACGGTACATCGGACAACCTTGTGGACTCGGCAATCTGGAGGCACGCTAGAATCTGGAAAGACGATCAATCCAGTTGCGGAGTTGGAACCAATCCCACTCCCTGCCAGGCTGACGATCTTGGACCAGTCGGGCGACAACTGCCGCCCCCCTTCCGCCTGTTTCAGTGTTCATCTCTCCCGACTCCAGCAGGGTGGGAGCTTGGGAGGTGATATGGAGGGATAAAGTATTACTACTGTGCTATTTGCTAGCCCCACCAACCCCAACCACAGAGAAATGGTCGACTGCAGCGCTGCAGCGCTAGGGCGCGCACTAAATGCACCTCCATTAGGTACTTCCTAAGCCAATTTCGACCAGACCGCACTCTGTGAAATCCCTTCCATCTTTCCCATCCTTTTCTCCACTCCCCTCCCCCTCGAGCATCGTGGGTCACCCTCTATGGCCTTGTTGAAGGCTTTGGGATCCCAATGCTCTTTATGACCTGACGACTCTGTCCCATTTTCGTTCTCCTTTTGTTTCGACTTAGCGAACTGGCGTTGGGCGTGTGGGCTATAATTAATAGTCCCGGTTTATCAGAACCTTACATTCCCTTGGAGGTTTATTAGAGCCTTACGTTCCTTTGAAGGTTTATCAGAGCCTTGTCATTCCCTAAGCGTTGCAAACACATAATGTCATCCCCTCGTATATTGATCTATCTGCTTAGACGCGATCTGCGCCTCGTAGACAACCCTATATTACACGAAATCTCGAAGACTTTTCAACAATCCCAGCATCCCTATACCCACCTTCTACCCGTCTATGTCTTCGCTGCCCAACAGATCGAGGTCTCCGGTTTCCTCTCTTCCGACTCTGAACATTCGCCCTTTCCCGAAGCCAGGTCGCTGGTCGGCGGCTTCTGGAGATGCGGACCCCACAGGTCGAAGTTCCTTGCGGAGAGTGTGTGGGACCTCAAAAAATCATTGGAAAGCGTTGGAAATGGGCTGGAGATACGGGTTGGATTGCTAGGCCAAGTGGTGGCAGAATTGCTGGATGCCCTCAAAAAGAACAGCATCGAAGTGGCAGGCGTATGGATGACGGAAGAGGAGGGCACGGAGGAAAAGAAAGAAGAAAGACTTGTCAAAAGGGCTGCGCAGGTGGCACAGACCCAGTTCAAGCTTTGGGTTGATGAGAAATATTATGTCGACGAGTCAGTCCGGTTTAGGCTGTACGTTTCAATGCTGACCAACCCTACAGTCGCGATGTTCCTCTATCGAGCCCCAGTGATCTACCAGATATTTACACCAGCTACCGCAAACAAGTCGAACCCCTTCGAGATGCCCCTCGTCGAACTCTCCCGGCACCAACTAGTCTCCCACCTTTGCCTGCGCATATCCCGCCTCAGTCCTCTCCCTTTACCATTCCCTCAGACCTCGAAGGCGTCATCCACGCTCTCCGCAAACCTCTCTCCCCAAAACTTGGCCTCGACAATCCGCCTGTTATGCCATCATCAGGTGTTTCAATCGCCCACCCGTTCATAGGCGGTGAAACCACGGGTCATGACCGCATCAAGCATCTCGTGACGACGGGTAACATGACCTCCTACAAAGACACGGTAAGCAGCCCTCTCGCATTGGCATCCGGTCAAAGCTCTATACGCTCAATCTAGCTGTTTACATCGTCACTGTTGTTCAACGCATCTTTCGGAACAGCTCGTTCATTGCTGCCGTTCGCAGCCCTTCAATCAGGCTTACTAACTCTTCTCCAGCGCAATGGTACCATCGGCCCCGACTTCAGCACCAAGCTCTCCGCCTGGCTCGCCCTCGGCTGCGTCACGGCGCGGCAAATCCATGAATACCTTCTTGCCTTCGAAGATGGCACTACTGCCCTCGCCAAAGGTACCCACGGCTATGGAAAAGGCGAAAACAAAGTGAGCATCCCCTCTTCAGACCTCTCATCATCGACCCTGCGTTACAAAACACCAGCCAAGCTTGTATAACCTCTACCCCGATATCTCATCCGCCACTTGGTCCCATCAATTCCATCGACCATGCATAAAACCCCCCCCTCTAACCCGCTCCCCCCCCCTAGGGCACCGCCGCCGTCCGATTCGAGCTCCTCTGGCGCGACTACTTCCGCCTCACCCTTCGCAAATTCGGCTCCCGCCTCTTCCACGTCTCCGGCTTCAAGCACGACACCTCCCAGTCCTGGAAATCCCTGCGCCCCAACGACCCCGCCACCCAAGACGCCGTGCGGCGCTTCCTCGAAGGCACCACCGGCAACGGCTTCATCGACGCCAGCATGCGCGAGCTCTTCCTAACAGGCTACACCTCCAACCGACTGCGCCAGAACGTGGCCTCCTTCCTCGCCAAGCACCTGGGCATCGACTGGCGCATCGGCGCGGAGTGGTACGAGAGCTTGTTGTGCGATTATGATGTCAGTAGCAACTGGGGGAATTGGCAGTATAATGCCGGGGTGGGCAATGATCCGAGGGAGACACGGATGTTCAATCCGGTGAAGCAAGGGTTTGATTATGATCCGTTGGGGCGGTATGTTAAGATGTGGGTGGAGGAGGTGAGGGGGGTGGAGGATGTGCAGAAGGTGTTTCAGCCGTGGAAGGTGGAGGTGGAGAGGAGGCGGGAGATGGGGCTGGAGGAGAGGGAGGGGGTGGAGAGGCCGTTGGTGAGGATTGAGTTTCATGTGAGGAGGGGGGGTGGGGGGAGGGGTGGGAAGGGTGGGAAGGGGGGGTGGAGTGGAGGGAGCAGGGGAGGGGGTGGAGGTGGCGGCGGCGGCGGCGGCGGTGGTGGTGCTGGGCCAAGTGGTGGGGGTGGTGGGTATAGAGGAAGGGGAAGGGGAGAGAAAAACAGAGGCCAGGAGAGGAAGGGAAATAGGTCTGGTGCATTCGATGCGGGTACGCAGGAGATGGGGTAGAGCTGCGCTTCGTATCTCGTATAGAATAAAACTTGGCGATTGGAGCAAAGCGTCTTGGGTTTGGCTTGGCTTCCTTTTGGTGTCAAGTGGACGTGCTCTTATAGAGAAACTGCGGTGTGCGCTTCCGGGTCTAGCACGAAGAGGAAGATAGGCAGTTACCTTATGAGTACGTTTCTCATTATGCTCGTCATACTTGATGCCTTTGGTTCATATCTCACCAAGCACTTTAGAAGTCGCCCATCGTGAACATAGTAGGTATCTTAGCATGTCTCCCCGTCCTGGGTGTATTTGCGTAGGCTACACGGAATCTTGTTAAGTGCGGAGGCGATACAGCCCGATTCGCATACCGCACAGTGCTCATTCTTCACCAGCACAGCAGAGCCAAATCTATCAACCATCTCAATTCTCCCCTCAAAGCTCGCATACAATCAGCTTCCCCAGGCTCTCAGCTAGCCAAGTGCTTCTTTCAATTCTTCTAGCAAACCCTATCCCTCCCCTCTCTCCATTTCCCCCCCTCTCCCCCTCCCCACCTACTCGACTTTACTTTCGAAATTCTCCCCCGCGACCAAATCCGGGATATCATCATCATCCTCATCGTCACCCCCTCCCAGCCCTTTCCCCTCCCCGCCCGCGCCACCGTCCTTCTTCTGCAGGCTCTGGTAGCTCTCGGCCAGCTTGCGGAGGGAGGCTAGGCTGTCGGGGCCGAGCTGGTTGAGGATGCCGGGGACGAGCTCGGTGAGTTCTTTGTCTTCGCCGGCGCCGTAGATGGCGAAGGTGTTGGAGGGGACGGAGGCGTGGACTGTGAGGGGGAGGGAGGGGGGTAAGTTGGGGATCTTTTAAGAGGGGAGAGGGGGGGAGGAGGATGGCTGGGTGGGGAGGGGAGATGGAGGGAATGGAGAAAGGGAGTAGCAGCTCTTTCGTATGGGGTGCTAAGGGGAGAAAAGAAGACGTACCCTTGGGAGCAGCAAAGTGAATTACATTCCCGTCCTCCTTGAACATGTTCACCTCCTCAATTGCTTGGATGGGTTGCACGTTGAGTTTCTTGAGCGATGTCTGCAGCTTCTTGTCGTCGGTCCCGGATGTCTTGTGCACCTTCTTCTGTTTCCTCCGCGGTGTACCTTTGCCCCTGGAAAGACGATATAGAATCAGTGTATGCTCATGAAGAGGTCTGACGTTGCCAATGCTAGCACCCTTCGCTGCAGAGGAGCAGCTTGAGCAGGGGCTTCAGAGTAGATCCACAGATAGATTTCCGGGTGGAGAGAAGATGCTTACCCTATAATTGCAAGTACCCGAGTTAGTAATCATTCTCATACCAGTTCTTGAGCACTGGAACCGCCCGATTGGGAATTATCGAGGTGTGGCTTACCGATACGCACCGACTGCTGCATCTTCGCCAGTTTCGCTTGATCCATAATTGCGGGTTTCCTGCTAAGAATATGTGGTGTGAAAACAAAACTTAAGGCAGTCCACTTCAGTGGTAGGATAGGAGGCTTTAGTGCGCAGCTGTGCGCAATCAACTGTAAAGATAATCAACCGTGAAATGCAGCTGACGGAGCTGTTTGCTTCACGAACCCAGAATATTGATGCCAAGACTTTCGGAGCTAAGGAGGGCTTAAGCGAGTACCAAGCTTAGAGCTTACAGTGGGTGTGTTCCCCACGCCTCATTCTCAGTCCGGGTCCCTCCTCTGCTTATAACTGATTGTATCAAGATGAGCTACTAGAGATGGTCAGAACAATGGTGCAACAACAAGAATTCTAATCAGGTCATCACTATCAGAAGCTACAACATCCATGAATGTAGCCCAAGACCCATCTCCACTATTCATGGTTTACAAGCCATTTCCTGCCTAATGGCCAAATCAAAAGCTGGCTTTGAGTGGCATAATGCCACAGAAGATTAATGCTGTCATGCTGGCGATTTTACTGCCGATTAGGAGCTGACAAATCAGCTAGAGCTAAAATACATGAAGATTTTTGTTGCGTCAACGAGCCATTGGCAACCAAGCTCGAAATCAAGCTCTTCGAAGAAAGAATGCCAGCGTTGGCTGACTCTAAACTGCAAAGTGATCTTTTGAAAGCGTCTGGTGTCGTAGGTGTGTTTTCTGATATTCTCCTTGAAAGCCATGCACCATGCTCCAAGCCCAATGTGCCAGCAAAGCTCTTCTAGCCATTCTTCCCCAATAACGCCGGACTGCCCCTCGTCGTGTTCAGGGCTCCTGCTTAATCCTGCTGCCGGCCATCAATCTTGCTTTCTTAGCCTCCAAGTCCAGTGCAGCGTTGTTGCCGCTCCCTAGTTCCATGATGGCTCTCTTCCGTGCCGAGCTCGATTGGACGACTGGAAGTACTGGGACTAGAGGGGCACCTCCACCGTTTGGATTATCATCGTCAGAGCTCGAACTTGAGGATGAGTCGTCGTCAGGATTATACACTGGTCTGTGCCCGGCAAATGGTTTAGGTGAATTCGATCTTCCAAAGTCTCCAGGAGGTGCATTGTTTGGTTTGGGAACTTTCGCAGGCTTTCTGCGTTGATTGGGGCCAGATTTTCGAGCAGGAGCTGTGGGTCGATAATCGCCATCGGCCTCCCCGGGAGGCCTTCCTCGCGGGAGCACATGTGGTACCGGGGGTGCGGTTGTCCTCTTGCCGGGAGGCCCAGGTCTTACGGCAACGGCGAGATTGCTCCAGCTTTCAGGGGCAGCTTGATCCTTGGCTGTCGTACTACCGTCAACCGTTCCTCGAATAATGTCCAGGTCCTCGATATATTTCCAGCTAATAGCCCAGCATTCATAGCTACCTCTCAACTCCCCAACAGTAGCCTCCCGAAGACGTTCACGTAGCCCGCGGATATCTCCTCTATACAGGCCATTCGGGCGACTGTCTCCCCAATGAGCGATCATAGAGCAGACGGCGATCAGCTCAATTGGTCCGAAGGCTTTCCCTCTTGAGTACTGTGAGCTCTCAAAAACTGATACGTCTTCTCGGACTATTTCGAGTAAACGATCAAAGATTTGGCGGAGATGATTCTTCGTGGTTTTGTCCAGTGACGCTGAGTCCGAACACAGTTTTTCAATAGCGGGAACTCGATTCTTCAACCGCGGCATGCCATTTGCAGCGCTTGGATCCATGCATTCGAATATCTGGGAGAAGCACTGAAGAACCAACCAGAAACCTGAAGCACGGTTGTTCTGCCTGCATACTTTGGAGAAGTCAATTTCATGATGCCCTCAATGCAAGTACCATGGATGACTTACGATTAAGCACTTCCTTATAGTCGATCTCGAAGGCTTTTGCAAGGTCTTGCCAAGAACCCTGTGACGCCCGGAAAGTCTCAGCTCTAGTAAGAGGTTTTCCAAGCTGGACCCTCTGGAAAAGCTCGATCTCTTGCTGCTGGCTTAGGTCTTTGTATTCGACGCAAACGATGGCCTTTCTTCCGAACAGCTGCTTCTGGACTTCTGGAAGTACGAGTGGCTTGGTTCCCCTCCTTTTTGATCCATCTTCGTTCGTTGGTCTCGTATAAAACCTCCCTGAATTTAGCGAGCAGTTTTGCTCGAGCGTTATCAATGACTCTTACCAATTCTTCTTGCCTACTCTCCAAGGGAACTGTCCTCTCATGAAGTCACGGATGGATGTAAGTCGCTATACCTGGCTTCAGAAATGAGATCTCAAAGCATGACGTGGAGGCTTACCTGTTTCCCATCTACGCAGGTTCGTTTGTAGCGAGCAGCCCCGTTCTCATCCACAACTTGGGTAACGTTAAAGATCACCTATACACTGTCACCATGCCCATTTTCATTGAGAGTCTTGGAGATCATACGGGTGGGACGAAGAAACCGCCGAACATGGAATCGATGAGCATTATTTTCGCCTTGCGTGTCCAAACAACGTTGCGCTGGTAGTGCGGATTTAAGTCGAGATACGGACGGTCTCCATCCATCAATTCTATATGAATGTCAGCGAATATGCTAAATATAAGAATTGTCGATTATCAATCATACCCATAAGTTGTATTGTTGTTCGTATAGCCGGATGCTGCTCCGGCATTCGTTGCTGGAGGAATGCGTCCTCTTCATCCTCATCCTCGTCCATATCATCGTCCTCATCATCTTGAGCATCGTTCTCTTCGAGATCGGATATTGGTCCCGGTGCGGAGTCCATGCCTTCTTCGGAGGTACGAGCACCGTTCGCTCTCCCGCCCGATCCCCTCCCTCTCTGACCGAAAGAAGTCCGCATATTGGTTGAGTGTAGGACAAACTCAGATGTCCAAACCTATTCTAGTGGTATCAGAGTAGATCAAGAAAGCACTCACGTGACTAGATGTAGAACGATCTTTTGATAGGTGTCAACGGAGTATTTGCTTGAATAGTGGCTATTCAAGAGAGAATGCGACCTTAGACAAGTAATACAATGCAAAGCCTTTCTTCAGGTTTGCATTATTACTAGCAGAGGAAACCGTTCAGTTGCAGTCTCTGTGGGTGAGTTGTGAGTGAGATGTTGATTCACTATCTCAATTTTATCGAGATTGGATGCGACGATAATCCGAAAGTCTATTACCAAGTCGAAAGTGCAGGAACGAGCTCCAGATCTTCATCAAACCTCTGCGTCTCCCAGAGAACTCTGAGCTAGCCTCAAAAGCAGGTAGACTCCCAAAGAAACTGACACATTGAAGCTGTAACAGCAAGCACAAGACGGTATCACACAAGGAGTGTTCTCAAGCGAGTTGCTCTCTTGCGTATTTAGTAGAACGCGAAAAAAATTCAGTAGAAAGATTTCGAAAGTGCTTGCAAAGCCTATAGCAAGACTATGTCGCACATTGTGCACGGATGAATACAGTAATAACGCAATTGCTGTCGATTGTTTGCCAGACTTTGCAAACTTTTAGAATAATGAAGAAGTTGAAGTTTGTGAGAGTTTTTTGTCTTGATTTCGCGCGCGGTTCCAGATCACGTCATATGAGCAGGATATGCACCCTTATTGGCCCGGCTAATCGGGAAGCCAATGCTGTACAGTTTAGTGCTAGAACACATTTAGGAGCTTGAGGATTTGCGCCTTTCTGGACTGTTACTTCTGTAGTACTGCTGTATACTTTAAGCTTCGATCAAGGACTGAAGACTGAATTATAGAGGTAATAAAGATGTTACTAAAATTCACCAGCAATCCACTGGTATTCCAGGGTCGAAGGTTGTGCATGGGCATATATTGCACAGTATCATAAGGCTCTTTCAAATGCAGCTGGCACGAGCTACTGTCAAAGCTTGACCGGCATGCTGCCTGCAAGCTTCCCACTAGGAGAATGGGATGTGAAAGTACTGCAAGGAGCTACCAAGACATCTTGTAGTATTAGTGTTCTATGGTAGTCCTGCAATGGTATGCCTCGGGCTTTACGACCTACTGATGTCCACGCGACAACGAGCGAAATTTAGATATTGCTTTGGGCGTCTTTCATTCCCTCTTCGAGAGCCTTGACCACAGCAGCCCCAGCCCTACCTATCTCTCCCCCTTCCTTTCGAGCAGCAGCCGCTCCCTTTCCAACCCTGTCCTGAAATATCTTTGCAAAAACAATCTGCCTCTCCTCTCTATCCTCGTACCCTTGGCTTTCCTCGTCTCTGGGCGGCCCAAAGAGGTTTAGACATCCATAAGGATTGGACTTTTTGGGTATCATATGAGCGTCCACATGCCACAGCGGGAAGAAGTTTGGCTTCGATCTGATGTCGGCTGCTGGAGGTGGTTCGAGACCGGCGCGTAGGAATAGTGCGAGCACAGTCAGAGCCTTGGCTAGGCTCTTGTCTCCTGAGCCTGCGCGGCCAATGATGGCACGACTGGACGTCCACCCTGCAAGTGTAGCATCGTCTGTCCAGGCAAGAGCGGTCAGAAGCGTTTTGAGCGTCTTCACCCAGCCTCCAGGACACGAAACTAATTCTTCACCGCCAATCTCAAGTGCCCATTCCAGCAGCTCGATAGTAGAGGTACGTATGTCAGCCGCAAGGTGCGTCAGTCCTGCCCTGATGTATAGCGATAGCTTCTCCATTTGGTCCTTCGTGTCATCAGGAGGCAGGCTCCGCAACAGTTTGAGGAGCTGTGCACGTACGCCATTGCTGCCGTCGAGCGTCAGCGGTAGTAGCTTTGGGAAGATGACAGCTATTGGTTGAGGTAAGGGGGCATCTTTGGGTCGCCCGGCGATTGCAGAGGTAAGATGACTGAGTGAGTCTCGGCGTTGGCTGTCGGACCGAGAAGTGAGGAGTGCAAGATGATGCGAAAATTGGAGAGTTGTAGTTGGTGCAGCAGTACTGAGGGATTGTTGGTTGAGTACCACAGCTGGAATCATAGTCAGTGAAGAACTTGGTCGTTAGTAGGGCAATGCATACACTTCGCCTTGAAGCTTGTATCTGTGAAATTTGTGGGCTTGGGCCGTGCTTTCCCAACCTTCAGCTTCGGTTTCTGGACTGGTTAGCTTTTATCTACCTGGGGAAGGACTACTGTGTAGCTGACCTGGAAGTCTTTCTTCTTGTCCTTCTTCTTCTTTGCACTTGAACCCATCTCTCTGTCATTAGAAATATTTTCCACTACTCGGGCTGGTTTTTCTAGGGCAGCCTTTGGCAAAATGTGGCCATGGAAACAGTCGAGTTGTGGGTCATTGAGGCGCAAAAGGAGTTCACCCGAGAGAACGTTGGGTACTTCGGCCAACTTCGACCCATGGGGCAGAGCGTCATTGAGTCATTCATACCCATTGGAGCGCGGGACTTGTTGTACGATGTTGTAAAACGGGCCTGAGTGTCAAGAATGATTTCCATTCTATTGTATCGCGAAGAGAGAGCCGTTTTCAATGGTTTGTAGACACCACAGTTTGCCAAGTCCGATTTATCTTATCGCTGATTTGGCGGTTGCAAAATGCTTGCGACTTTTGGGAGAATCGATTCCCCCCGCCACAATTAGAATCAAAAATTGCACTTGACAATCTCGCATAAAGATCTGGAGATTTATAGTTTCTATAGTAGATCTGATCCTCATGAGTACTGTAATGTAATTTTGAACAATTCCATTGAGAGCACATAGAGTTGTTTGAGATTTCAAGATTTCGACTTAAACGTAGCTAGAGTTAAAAACAAGGTTGGCATACAAGAAAAAATACTAAGAAATTACAGCTAGAACAAACGTCTACAATTTACGCTATTAAGATACAAATTGACAGATCTTTAACAAATTTTAGATAAGAGAATCGTTCTCAAGTTTTAACAACAAAATTCGAGAGCTTGTTGATAAAGTTATAGGCTATTGAATGTAGCATTATTCCGAAGTTGCGTTGTGGTACGGGGAAATGGTTTTGCCGAAAGTCGCAAGCATTTTGCAACTGCCAAATCTTCGCGCCAACTCCTTGGCACAATTCATGTGGAATGGTTGTTGAGGTTCGTCTCAACAATCCACGAGTACGGCGGCCCTTATATGTGTTTCTAGCAGCTGGCTCACCGACGCAGCATGAGCCATAATACGGTTAGTGGGAGCTCTGATGCTGGTTTCAGATCCTTCTACTCACAGCTCATAGCTCGCGTCAACTCTAGAGAACCTCTCAAGACTAGCAGACAAGCCCGGAGTGCAGTCCACCCTCATACTCTCGAAGTCGGACGGCTCCATCATCCGTAGTACTGGTCTCCTAGCAGAGCCTCCTGTGTCACCTCAAACTCCAGATAATCCATCAATCGGTGACAATTCCCTCAACGGCAATGTAGCTCAGCGCATAGACCCAGGGAGCAATGAAGGCACCGGCCAAGACGTTCCGGACAATGCTATCAAAGGAGCAGAGAGCGTGGCAAGGATGGTGTTCTCTTTCGTTTCTGGAGCACAAGATTTTGTTCGGAGTATGGATGGAACGGACGACATGAGGCTACTGCGACTTAGAACACGGAAGAACGAGATTATGATTGTGCCTGGTGTGTACATCATGTCACTTGGGGTACGGATTGCTGATATAACAGGCAGATCCCAAGTTTCTCCTCGTGGTCATACACGATGCACCCCAGGCTTGAAGATGCTGCGAGTCAATGACTCGCGTCCGAGAAATCCTTTCCTATTTGCATGTCAAATCGTCTATGATACCCCTGGTTCAGCAAGGCGTTGTTGGTCATCGAGTGCAAGCAATCAAGGGGCTTTCGAGGCCGCCTTTGAATCTCATCCATGTGCTCATACACCAGAACTTGGTGAAGTGCACACTGATTCCTTCTGCTCACTGATCCATGATGTATAGGCCTCTAATCCCACATTCTGGCAACAAAGAGCGTCCCAACGCTTGCGACAGAGTCCATGTGTTATAGCCCAAATCGAGAAGTAGAATGCGTGCATCGCTTCCATTATACTGCAATAACCATCTTGCCAGCTGTGTCAAGCCACCATCCCTCAGCAGCTCCAGTGTCTGCCAGGCTCTAGAATCAGAAAGAATGTCAGGACAAGGAGATGAACAGATGCAGCGGCATGAAGAAAGCATTCACGAGAAGCGATGAACACGACAAGTGAAGTGCAGCGTGATTTCGCGTGTTGCTGGCAAGCATGTGACTGTCTGCCTATTTCGAACACTACGTAAGTGGGGCAGCACATTTCAAAGTACAAAACGCCCCTCACTTGCTGAAAAACTCTTCCCATTTACATCATCCACTGCAACCTCATCTTCCAGATCTTGCAACAATCCAAATTCCTTCAACCAATTCCACATCTCATCAGCTGCACTTACTACTCCCATCAAAACCTGATCAATCATGTCTGCCCAAGGGTAGGTCTCTCACAGCTCACTTCCTACTGTAACTGGCAAAGGTTCTTCGCTGACATGATTACCGCAGACGTAAAGGTCTTACTGACCAGGCCCAGGAGAAGTTGACTCCGGACTCTCAGAAGTCTGGTTTCGACAAGGCCTCCGAATCCGTCACTTCTGCTGGAGACAAGGTTGCTGGCTCAATGCAACCAGGTACGTCATACCCGTTTTACTGATACCCTAATGATCCTGGGGCCCCAAATGTTTGATGGTGATACAACTGACACTGCCCCATCCAGGTGACTCTAAGTCTACTTCCCAGGAGCTTGGGGATAAGTCTCGCTCCACCGCCGATAGTGCTCAGGACCAAGGCAAGGGTATGTTCCGGAGCGCCCAAGACACCGCTTCCAATCTGGGCAACGAGGCATCCCAGAAGGGTGGTGACACTCAAGGCACCGCCAAGAGCTACCTCCAGAGCGCGCAGAACACTGCTTCTGACTACACCAAGAGCGCACAAAACACTGCTTCTGATTACACCCAGAGCGCGAAGGACACTACCTCCGACTACGCCAAGAGCGCGCAGAACGCTGCTTCTGACTACACCCAGAGCGCGAAGGACACTACGTCTGACTACTCCAAGAGCGCCCAGAACACTGCTTCTGACTACACCCAGAGCGCGAAGGACACTACTTCTGACTACTCCAAGAGCGCGAAGGACACTACTTCCGACTACACCAAGAAGGCTCAGGATACTTCCTCTGACTACTCCAAGAGCGCCCAGGACACTGCTTCTGACTACACCCAGAGCGCGAAGGACACTACTTCTGACTACTCCAAGAAGGCTCAGGACAACATGCCTTCCCAGGGTGAGGCTCAGCAGTCTGGAAAGTCCTACCTTGAGACCGCTCAGGACATGGCATCCAACGCCGCCAAGACCGTCTCCGACACCGTTTCCGGTAAGCTTTGCCTGTTTTCTTCCTTTGAAAGTTCCCTACTTATCAAGCCACAGGCGTTGCTAGTAACATCTCGGGATCAGGCTCCGGCTCCGCCAAGTGAACAGTTCCTAATGATACCACAACGTCCGGTTTTCTTTTGTCTTTCGGAGCGTACACGAGCGGTTCCTTTCCCGGAAGGACCTCGATGGAGCAATGAGGATGACCGTTGCTTGGCCTGGTGGGAAACAAAGGCTGTGGATGGTGTTTGTTAGATGAGCACTCGCTGCAGCAGCTAGGACGAGCAACCTCAAGCCTACGGGCTATGCATGCTTAAGTTGTCCTCCTTACATATGATGGGTGAAGTGATATGCTGCATCAAGACCACGTGTGAATTCTACACCATCAACCATGGTTCGCTAGCGCCATTCTTTCCCAGAGCCATGGTTCTCTTTTGTACCTGATAACCCTTAAACTTACTTTAGTTCACGTTCAACTGATCCACTTACACCCCTCCACCCGACATGTAGCTACACTCAACACTCTGAACTATCCTGACCAAATTCACATCAACCCATCCGCTGTCCCTTTCCAGCATCTACTTGCAAACCTTCGTCCACAACTGCTCAATCTCCCCTCCAAGATGGCCAAAGACAAAGACCGCACCCTCAACCCCGCCGCCACCCACCGCAAGCAAGAGAAGCAAAAAGCCCTCAAGAAAGGTACTCCTCCCCCCCACCTTCCCATCCCCTCCCTCCGCCCATCTCCCTCCCCCCCTCAACCCCCCCTCTCACTCCCCTCCCCACCCCCTTCTCCGTCACCCACCAACCCCTTACCCCCCTCCCCCAACAGGCAAAGCCGCCCTCGCCGCCTCCCGCACCGCCCGCCTCGCAACCCGCAATCCCACCCGCCTCGAGCGCCAGATCGCCGACCTCAAATCCTCTACCGGAGCCCTAAACCCGCGCGATACAAAGCAGCTCCAGGATCTGGAGGGTGAGTTGGCGAGGGTGAAGAAGGCGAGGGAGGTGAGGCCGGATTTGGTGCCTCAGGGGGGTAGAGGGAGGGAAGGGGATAGAGGAAGGGGAGGAGGCGGAGGGGTGTTGGGGAAGAGATACAGAGATGGGGATAGGGCCAGGGGTAGAGGTTGGAAGGGGGAGGGGGAGGGGGAGGGAGAAAGCAGCGAGACGGACGCGAGTGTGCGAAGGATCCCAATGCCGCGGGATACGCCGCCGCCGGTACCGCGCCCGCGCCCTCACCACCAACATCCACATCCCCATTCTCGCAGCAGCACGAATGCAAACACAACACCTCTAGGTCCCGGGCGCGAGGGCCTGCAAGAGCGAGGCGAGGGTACGAGCCTACAAGAGGGCGCGGGGAAGCCGGATTTGAGTCTGCCGGCGAAACCAGTGGAGGGGGCCCGGGTGGGAGGAGTGGAGAGTGGGAGAAGGG